>WBZP01000880.1_pt1 | contig 13994 bp, 12 predicted proteins | sample 5204301 | NCBI WGS metagenome assembly WBZP01 (sample SAMN12412401, study PRJNA552823) | activated sludge metagenome | isolation source: activated sludge from nitrification reactor of wastewater treatment plant... | place: USA: Pennsylvania | collected 2017 | reverse complement strand
GGCCGACGTACTGCGACCAGTCGATGGCGAATTTCGCCGTATAGTTTTCCAGCACCGGGTTGTAGAGCAGTTCGCCCCGGTCCAGCGCGGCGCGGTAGTCGGCGATGATCTGTTCCGGTTCGTCCGCCGCGCAGACCCCCTGCGCCACCAGCTTTTCCGCATACAGTTTGCGCGTTCCCTCGTGCTTGGCGATCTTCTTGTACATCAGCGGCTGGGTCACCATCGGCTCATCCTGCTCGTTGTGCCCGAGCTTGCGGAAACAAACCAGGTCCACCACGACGTCCTTCTTGAACTCCTGGCGATATTCCATCGCTATCTTGGTGACGAAAGCGACGGCTTCGGGATCGTCGCCATTGACATGGAATATCGGCGCTTCGATCATCTTGAAGATGTCGGTGCAATACAAGGAGGACCGGTAGTCGCGCAGATCCGAAGTGGTGAAGCCGATCTGATTGTTTACGACGATATGCACGGTGCCGCCGGTACCGTAACCGCGGGTGCTGGAAAAATTGAGCATTTCCTGATTGACGCCCTGCCCGGCAACCGCCGCATCGCCATGAATCAATACCGCGAGCGCCTGGCCGCCGGTCTTGTCGCCACGCCGCCGCTGTCGCGCATAGACCGAGCCCTCGACCACCGGATTGACAATCTCCAGATGCGAAGGATTGAAGGACAACGAAAGATGCACCGGCCCGCCCGGCGTCGAGACATCGGAGGAGAACCCCATGTGATACTTGACATCGCCGGCCGTCAGATCCACGGCCTTTTTGCCTTCGAACTCGTCGAACAGCATCTTCGGCGCCTTGCCCAGCGTATTGACCAGGACATTCAGACGGCCGCGATGGGCCATGCCGATGACGATTTCCTGCACGCCCAGCGTGCCGGCGACGCGCACCAGTTCATCCATCGCCACGATCGTCGATTCGCCGCCTTCCAGCGAAAAGCGCTTCTGTCCGACATAGCGGGTATGCAGGTAGCGCTCCAGGGTTTCGGCGGCCGTGACCCGCTCCAGGAAGCGTTTTTTCTCCTCGACGCTGTGCGACGGGGTGGCGCGCACCGGTTCCAGCCGGGCTTGCAGCCAGCGCTTCTGTTGAACGTCGGCGATGTACATGTACTCGGCCCCGATGGTGCCGCAGTAGGTCTGGCGCACGGCTTCGAGGATCTCGCGCAGGGTGGCGGTTTCTGGCAGCGCGGCGAAGGATCCGGTCTGAAACGCCTGGCCCAGATCAGCCTCGGTAAATCCGTAATGGGAGGGTTCCAGTTCGGGAATCGAGGGGCGTTCGCTGCGCTTCAAGGGATCGAGCTGCGCCCAACGGTTGCCGAGGAAGCGGTAGGCGTTGATCAGTTGCAGTACTTTGACCTGCTTGCCGTCCGAACTGGCGGCGGTGCGCGACGGCGCCTGCAGCATCCCCTCCTTGGCGCGTTGCGCAAACGAGGCGATGATCGGCTGGTGGGCCACGTCCGGCCCGGTGTAGTTGCCCGCCCCAGGCAACGTCGCCAGCTTGTCGAAGTAATCGCGCCAGGCCGGCTCGACAGCAGCCGGATTGTCGAGGTAAGCATCGTACAGCGCTTCGATGTACGGCGTGTTGGCGCCGAACAGATACGAGTTGGACAGCATCTGTTTCATCATGGCGTCACCTGTTCCAGAAAATGACAATCAATAGGGGCGTCCGCGCCCGCCCCTCCCTGAGGCTTTAACGCTGACTCAACGGCTTGACGTCGCGACGGGCGGAGCCTATGTAGAGCTGCCGAGGACGGCCGATCTTGTACTCGGGATCGGTCAGCATTTCTTCCCACTGCGTCATCCACCCAACGGTGCGGGCCAGGGCGAAGATGCAGGTGAACATCGACGTCGGGATGCCCAGCGCCTTCTGTACGATGCCGGAATAGAAGTCGACATTCGGATAGAGCTTCTTCTCGATGAAGTAGTCGTCTTCCAGCGCAATCTTTTCCAGTTCCTTCGCCAGCTTGAACAGGCGGTCGTTTTCCAGACCGAGTTCCGCCAGCACGTCGGCGCAGACCTTGCCCATCAATTTGGCGCGCGGGTCGAAATTCTTATACACGCGATGACCGAAGCCCATCAGCTTGAAACTGTCATTCTTGTCCTTGGCACGCTTGATGTACTCGCCGACGCGCGAGACGTCTCCGATCTGTTCCAGCATCTGCAGGCAGGCCTCGTTCGCCCCCCCGTGGGCCGGACCCCAGAGGCAGGCGATGCCGGCCGAGATGCAGGCGAAGGGGTTGGCTCCGGAAGAACCCGCCAGGCGCACGGTGGATGTCGAGGCGTTCTGCTCGTGATCGGCGTGCAGCGTGAAAATAATGTCCAGCGCGCGCACCAATACCGGATTGGGCTTGTAGGGCTCCGCCGGAGTGCCGAACATCATGTGCAGGAAGTTGGCCGTGTAATCGAGATCGTTGCGCGGATACATGAAGGGCTGGCCGACGTTGTACTTGTAGGCCATCGCGGCGATGGTCGGCAACTTGGCAACCAGGCGGTTGAAGGAGATCGAGCGGTGGCTGGCGTCGGAAAAATCGGCCGCGTCGTGATAAAAGGCCGACAGCGCCCCGACGACGCCGACCATCACGGCCATCGGGTGCGCATCGCGACGGAAGCCCTGGTAGAACTTCACAAGTTGCTCATGCACCATCGTGTGGTTCTTGATGATGGCCTCGAAACTGGTCTTCTGTGCCGGGTTCGGCAGTTCGCCGTTCTTCAGCAACCAGGCGACTTCGAGGAAGCTGCAGTTCTCGGCAAGCTGCTCTATCGGGTAACCGCGATACAGGAGTTCGCCTTTGTCGCCATCGATGAAAGTGATCTTCGACTGGCAGCTCGCCGTCGAAAGGTAGCCGGAATCATAGGTGAATAGTCCGGTCTTGCCGCCCAATGTGCGGATATCGATTACCTCGTTACCGTGAACTCCCGTCATCACTGGGAACTCGTAAGTCTTGCCATCAACGGTAAGGATTGCAGTGCGATTCGTGCTCATAGTCAATTCCTCTGTCAAGGTCGTTCACGTGCTGCACGTGTGCTTCTGCTCCCTGTCAAATAGCACGAACCGGCATCACTTCTTCTTATTCCGGCATAACGAATGCTACCGCAGGAATTGGCCTGCCAGAAACTCGGCAGCGCTTGCGCCGTGAAAAGGCCTCTCAAACCATCCTCAGCAGCGCTATCATCTCCGCCAACTGCGGATCGTCGGTGACCTCCCTGCCGCTGACCAGCGCCCAGAGCTCATGGTCTTCCAGTTCCAGCAGGCGCGCGAGCCCGGCTTCGCCCTGTTCGTCCAGGGTTTCCCCGTGATCTTCCCAGAAATGATCAAACAGCAGATCCAGCTCCAGCATGGAACGCCGGCAATGCCATTTCAGCCGATTGATGCGCGCCTTGCGTTCCTCGTCCACTGTCACACCGCCCGGCGCACCATCATTTCCTTGATCTTGCCGATCGCCTTGGTCGGATTCAGCCCCTTGGGACAGACATCGACGCAATTCATGATGGTATGGCATCGGAATAGACGATAGGGATCCTCCAGATCGTCAAGACGTTCGCTGGTCGCCTGGTCGCGGGTGTCGGCTATAAAGCGGTACGCGGCTAGCAGGCCCGCCGGCCCGACGAACTTGTCCGGATTCCACCAGAATGACGGGCAGGAGGTCGAGCAGCAGGCGCACAGAATGCACTCATAGAGACCATTCAGCTCATCGCGTTCTTCCGGCGACTGCAGCCGTTCGCGCTCGGGCGGCGGATCGTTGTTGATCAGATAGGGCTTGATCGAGTTGTACTGCTTGAAGAACTGCGTCATATCCACGATCAGGTCGCGAATCACCGGCAGGCCCGGCAAGGGGCGCAGCACGATAGGCTTGCCCTCGGGAAAGCTTTCCATCGCGGTGAGGCAGGCCAGTCCGTTCTTGCCGTTGATGTTCATGGCATCCGAGCCGCAGACGCCTTCGCGGCAGGAGCGGCGGAAGGAAATCGAATCATCCTGCGCCTTCAACTTGACCATGGCATCGAGCAGCTTGCGGTCCGTCGCGTCGAGTTCGACCGAGATGTCCTGCATGTAGGGCTTGGCGTCACGATCCGGATCGTAGCGATAGATCTTGAACTGAACGGTATGGGTGGAATTCGTCATGATCGGTTCCTTCCTAGTAGGCGCGCTTCTTGAGCTCGATCGTGTCGACGCTCATCGGCTTCATCTGTACCGGTTTGTAATCCAGGCGATTGCCTTCGCGGTACCACAGCGTGTGCTTCAGCCATACCTTGTCATTCCGGCCGTCCGGCGTCTCCGGGGTATCGGTGGCATCGTCGCGCACGTGTGCGCCGCGCGACTCGGTCCGGGCATTGGCCGAAACGATGGTGGCCTTGGCGACTTCGATCAGGTTGTCGAGTTCCAGCGCCTCGATGCGCGCGGTGTTGAACACCTGCGACTTGTCCTTGATCTGGGTGTGCGCGACCTGGCCGGCAATCTCGTCGATGCGCTTGACACCTTCGGCCAACATGTCCTTGAAGCGGAAAACGCCGGCGTGCTTCTGCATCGTGCGCTGCATGGTCAAGCGCGTCTCATGCACATCGGCGCCGTCCTTCTGCTGGTTTAGGCGATCGATGCGCGCCAGCGTCATGTCGATGCTCTCCTGCGCCAGGGGCTTGTGCGCCTTGACGTTGGCGCGCAGATCGCTGACCGCGGTTTCCCCGGCCGATTTGCCGAAGACCAGCAGGTCGAGCAGCGAGTTGGTGCCCAGCCGGTTGGCGCCATGCACCGACGCGCAGGCGCATTCCCCCGCGGCGTAGAAGCCCGGCACCGGAGTGCTCGGGTTGCCGGGCCGAGGCACGACGACCTGCCCCAGGTAGTTGGTAGGAATGCCGCCCATCTGGTAGTGACAGGTGGGCACCACGGGAATCGGCTCCTTGAGGGCATCGACGCCGGCAAACTGCAAGGCGATCTCGTGAATGCCGGGCAGGCGCTTCATGATCGTCTCCGGCGGCAGGTGCGTGATGTCGAGCAGCACGAAATCCTTGTTCGGACCGCAGCCGCGTCCCTCGTTGATTTCCGTCGTCATCGCCCGCGACACCACGTCGCGCGAGGCCAGATCCTTGGCGTTGGGCGCATAGCGCTCCATGAAGCGTTCGCCGGCCGAGTTGCGCAGGATGCCGCCCTCGCCGCGTACGCCTTCGGTGATCAGCACGCCGGCGCCGGCCACCCCAGTCGGGTGGAACTGCCAGAACTCCATGTCCTCCAGCGGAATGCCGGCGCGCGCCGCCATGCCGACGCCGTCGCCGGTATTGATGAAGGCGTTGGTCGAGGAATAGTAGATGCGCCCCGCGCCGCCGGTGGCGAAGATGGTCGCCTTGGCGTGAAACACCACGATCTCGCCGCTTTCCATGTCCATCGCAGTGACGCCGAGCACATCGCCGTCGGCGTCGCGTATCAGATCCAGGGCCTGCCATTCGACGAAGAACTGGGTGTTGACCTTGACGTTGCGCTGGTACATCGCGTGCAGCATCGCGTGACCGGTGCGGTCGGCCGCGGCGCAGGAACGGCGTACCGGCTTTTCGCCGAAGTTCGACATGTGACCGCCGAAGGGGCGCTGATAGATCTTGCCGTTGTCGAGGCGATCGAAGGGCATGCCGTAGTGCTCGAGTTCGACCACCACTTCGTTGGCCTTGCGACACATGAATTCGATCGCATCCTGGTCGCCGAGCCAGTCCGAACCCTTCACAGTGTCATACATGTGCCAGTGCCAGTGATCCTCCTCGGAGTTGCCCAGCGAGGCGGCGACGCCGCCTTGCGCCGCCACGGTGTGCGAGCGGGTGGGGAAAACCTTGGTCAGCACCGCCGTCTTGAAACCGGCCTCGGAAAGCTGAATCGCGGCACGCAGGCCGGCGCCGCCGGCACCGACGATGACCGCATCGAATTTGCGAACGGTGGGACTCACGGCAACCTCCAGATGACTTGAATGGCCCAGCCGGCGTAGCCGACCAGCGCGAGGAGCGTCAGCACATGCAGTGTGGCGCGGATGGCGGCGGGCTTGACGTAATCCATCCAGATGTCGCGCACGCCGACCCAGGCGTGGTAGCAAAGGCTGATGATGAACAGGAAGCTGACGAAACGGATGAAACCGTGAGCCATGAAACCTTGCCACGCCTCGCGGGAACCCGTGGCGCCGCCCAGCGTGGCGGCGAACATGATCAGCGTGAAGGCCGCCATCACGATTCCGGTGACGCGTTGTGCCAGCCAGTCCATCAGGCCGTAATGAGCACCTACAACAAGACGTTTCATGTCAGTAGGCTCCCAGCAATTTGAGGCCGAGGATCGCTGTCAGCGCGAGGCTGACGACCATCACGGCGACGGCCGAGGCGTGCGCCTGCTGCTTCTCGACACCGACGTGAATGTCGATCAGCAGGATGCGGATGCCCATGCAAAAGTGGTGGAGAAAGGCCCACAGCAAGCCGAGCAGAACCAGTTTGACCAGGATGTTTCCGGTCACCGCGGCGAACAGCGCGGCGCTGTCCTGAGTGGAGGCAAGTGACAGTTGCAGCAGCCAGATAAGCAAGGGGAGCATCAGGAAAAGCCCGGCGCCGCTGACTCGATGCAGGATCGAGGCGTAGCCGGCAAGAGGCAGCCTTATCTCGTGTAGCGCCAAGTATTTTGGACGCGGTTTGGTCATTCCGGACATAGTTGATCACTCCCAATTTTGTTTTGATGCGGTGCACTATAAGTCAAACGAGATCGAGTGGAAGATTTTTTCTGGGCCTAACCGATCTCGTTGAAATAGCAGTGGTCACTCGTCGAGTACAGACCGCGCCGCCATTCCACCGGCTTGTCGCCGTAGGAAAAGCTCACGCGCTCGACGGACAGCAGGGGGCTGCCTTCGGCCACATGCAACAGCGTGGCGCTGGTCCGGTCCGCGGGAACCGCGCGCAGACGCTCTTCCGCACGGATCATGCGGACGCCAAAGCGGTTTTCAAAGAAGCTGTAAAGCGAGCCCTGATAGTCGCGCAGCATTTCCAGGGTCAGGGACCCGAAGACGGCGCCCGGCAGGTAGATTTCATCGAGGATCACCGGCTTGCCGGAAAATTTCAGCAGTCGGCGCACGATATAGATCGGATCGCCAAGGTTCAATTCGAGCATGCGCGCGACCTCGGGTCCGGCCTTGGCGCGCCAGCATTCGAGCGGAACGCTTTCGGACTGCTCCGGACCGCCAGCCAGCGGCGCCAAACGCAAGAAGCGGAACCCCGCGCGCGGATCGTCGTGCGAGGCAACGAAGGTCCCCTTGCCTTGGCGGCGTATCAGCAGATTTTCCGCGGCCAGTTCGTCGATGGCCTTACGCACCGTGCCCTGGCTGACATCAAACAGTATCGCCAACTCCGATTCGCTGGGAATCGCCTCGGCCGGTCGCCATTCACCGGATTCAAGTCTCTGCAACAGCAGGCTCTTGATTTGACGGTACAAGGGGCTGAATGTCGGCGACGAGGACGCCCGGGGTGAAGCTCCCTTCAGGGTCGTTGTAGAATTGGCCATGCAGGCGATTTGAACATATTTCTTAAATGCCGTCCACAGCATATCTTATGTCTTATATAAGACAACTAACAGACATTGACACGCCGCAACACAAAAACTAGAATCCGTAAGTTTCCATGACGTATCATGGCTCGTTCGCGGCGCCGTCTGGCGAGCCATCCGATCAACCCGCTTTCTTGCAGTCTTGTCCAATCGATTCAAACTGATACAGGAGACACACAAATGGCAAAAGCCCCCGTACGTGTTGCAGTGACCGGCGCCGCCGGCCAAATCGGTTATGCCCTGGTTTTTCGCATCGCCGCAGGTGAAATGCTGGGCAAGGATCAACCGGTGATCCTCCAGATGCTCGAACTGCCAATGGAAAAGGCGCAAGCCGCCCTCAAGGGCGTCATGATGGAACTTGACGATTGCGCATTCCCGACCTTGGCCGGAATGGTCGGCACGGACGACCCGAAGGTCGCCTTCAAGGATGCCGACTATGTTCTGCTGGTCGGCGCCAAGCCGCGCGGACCCGGCATGGAGCGCAAGGACCTGCTGATGGAAAACGCCAAGATCTTCATCGAGCAGGGCAAGGCCCTGAATGCCGTCGCCTCGCGCAATGCCAAGGTGCTGGTGGTCGGCAACCCGGCCAACACCAATTCCTACATCGCGATGAAGTCGGCCCCGGATCTGCCGAAGAAGAATTTCACCGCGATGCTGCGCCTCGATCACAACCGCGCCATTTCCCAACTCGCGACGCGCACCGGCAAGGCGGTCTCCGACATCGAAAAGATGATCGTCTGGGGCAACCACTCGCCCACCATGTACCCCGACCTGCGTTTCTGCACCGTGGCAGGCGCCGCGGCGCCCGCCGTGGTCAATGACGACGCCTGGTACAAAAACGAGTACATCCCCACGGTCGGCAAGCGTGGCGCGGCGATCATCTCGGCGCGCGGCGCGTCCTCCGCCGCCTCGGCGGCCAACGCCGCCATTGATCATATGCACGACTGGGCGCTCGGCACCAACGGCAAGTGGGTCACCATGGGCGTGCCTTCCGACGGCAGCTACGGCATTCCGGCCGACATCATCTACGGCGTGCCGGTCACCTGTGAAGGCGGCGAGTACAAACGTGTCGAAGGACTGGCGGTCGATGCCTATTCGCGCAGCATGATGGACAAGACCCTGGCCGAGTTGCAGGAAGAGCAAGCCGGCGTCGCCAGCCTTCTCGGCTGAAGACGGGTCGCGGGATGGGGCGGAGCACAGTCGCGTGAACCTGCCGCTTCATCCCGCGTCGGTGCTTTATCGGGGCACGAAACCCTTCCCGGCCCTGGCCGCCTGCGAGCATTTCGCCGGCGCGGAAAAGACCATCCGCAAGGCCCTGCATCTGCAATCCGAGTTGCTGGTCGACGAGCGACCGATCTTCGACGTCACGGCGGATTGCGAGGATGGCGCGGCGACGGGCCACGAAGCGGAGCAGGCCACCATGGTCGCCGACCTGATGCTGGACCCGGCAAATCGCTACGGACGACTCGGCACCCGCATCCACGACGTCACGCACCCGCATTGGCGGGACGATCTGCAGACCATCGTCGGCCGCGCCGGCCGGCAAGTGGCCTACGTCGTGTTGCCAAAGGCAGCCAATGCCGACGATGTGCGAACCCAGATTGCCGCGCTCGATGAACTGCGCGCGCGCCATAACATCGAGCGCGAAATTCCGGTGCATGTGCTGATCGAAACGCCGGGCGCGCTGCACGACGTCTGGCAGATCGCCGCGCTGCCACATGTCGAATCGATCGACTTCGGTCTGATGGATTTCGTCAGTGCCCACCACGGCGCCATCTCCAGCGCGGCCATGCGTTCGCCGGGTCAATTCTCCCATCCGCATATCATGCGCGCCAAATGCGAAATCGCCGCCGCGGCGCTGGCCAATGGCGTGGTGCCGACCCATAACGTCACCACCGAGTTGCGCGACACCGGAGTCGTGCGCGCTGATGCGCAGCGTGCGCTTCACGATTTAGGCTTTCTGCGCATGTGGAGCATCCATCCCAGCCAGATCCAGCCGATTGTCGAGGCGATGCGCCCGGATTTCGCCGAAGTCAATGAGGCCGCCGGAATCCTGCTGTCCGCGCAGGACGCCGGTTGGGGCCCCATTTCATGGCTGGGAAAACTTCACGACCGCGCGTCCTATCGCTACTACTGGGAACTCCTGCGCCGCGCTCATAGCACCGGCATGGTCATCCCGGCGACGGCCCATCACCGCTTTTTCACCCCAGCAGCCTAGCCAAACAAAAAGGAAGTCATCATGCTCGAAAGCTATCGCCAGCACGTCGCCGAACGCACCAAGCTCGGGATTCCGCCGCTGCCGCTGACCAAGCCGCAGACCGAAGAGTTGGTGGCCCTCCTGAAGAATCCACCGCGGGGCGAGGAGGCATCCCTGGTCGACCTGATCACCCAGCGGGTTCCCGCCGGCGTCGACGACGCGGCCAAGGTCAAGGCCGAGTTCCTCGCCCGGGTCGCCAAGGGCGAGGAATCCTGCGCGCTGATCTCGCGCGTGAAGGCCACCGAATTGCTCGGCACCATGGTTGGCGGCTACAACGTCAAGCCGCTGATCAATGTGCTCGATGATGCCGTGGTCGGCACCGCCGCCGCCAAGGCGCTGAAATCGACCCTGCTGATGTTCGACTTTTTTCACGATGTCGCGGACAAGGCGAAGGCCGGCAGCGCGAACGCCAAGTCCGTGATGCAGTCCTGGGCCGATGGGGAATGGTTCACCCAGCGCCCGGATGTACCCAAAAAGATTAGCGTCACCGTGTTCAAGGTCACCGGCGAAACCAATACCGACGACCTCTCGCCGGCGCCGGATGCCTGGAGCCGTCCCGACATCCCGCTGCACGCGCTTGCCATGTTGAAGAACGCCCGCGAGGGCATCGTGCCGGACCAACCCGGCACGGTCGGCCCGATGAAGCTGATCGAGGAACTGAAGCAGAAGGGCCATCCGGTCGCCTATGTCGGCGACGTGGTCGGCACCGGTTCCTCGCGCAAGTCCGCCACCAATTCCGTGTTGTGGTGGACCGGCGACGACATTCCCTTCGTCCCCAACAAGCGCTTCGGCGGCTACTGTCTGGGCGGCAAGATTGCCCCGATCTTTTTCAATACGCAGGAGGATGCCGGCGCCTTGCCGATCGAATGCGATGTCGCGCAGATGAACATGGGTGACGTGATCGAAATTTATCCCTATGACAGGAAGATCGAGAAGAACGGCACCGTTGTCGCCACCTTCGACTACAAGTCGGAAGTGCTGCTCGACGAAGTCCGCGCCGGCGGCCGCATCAACCTGATCATCGGCCGCGGCCTCACCACCAAGGCTCGCGAGTTCCTCCGCCTGCCCGCCTCCACGCTGTTCCGCCTGCCGCAGCCTCCGGTCGATTCCGGCAAGGGCTTCTCCCTGGCGCAGAAAATCGTTGGCCGTGCCTGCGGCCTCCCCGAAGGCGAGGGAATTCGTCCGGGCACCTACTGCGAGCCGCGCATGACCTCGGTCGGCAGCCAGGACACCACCGGCCCGATGACCCGCGACGAACTGAAAGACCTCGCCTGCCTCGGCTTCTCCGCAGATCTGGTGATGCAGTCCTTCTGCCACACCGCCGCCTATCCCAAGCTGGTCGACGTCAAGACCCATCGCACCCTGCCCGCGTTCATCACTGCGCGCGGCGGCATTTCGCTGCGGCCCGGCGACGGCATCATCCATAGCTGGCTCAACCGCCTGCTGCTGCCCGACACGGTGGGCACCGGTGGCGACAGCCACACGCGCTTCCCGATCGGCATATCCTTCCCCGCGGGCTCCGGCCTCGTCGCCTTCGCCGCCGCCACCGGCGTGATGCCGCTGGACATGCCCGAATCGGTGCTGGTGCGCTTCAAGGGTTCGCTCGAAGAGGCCGGTCAGCGCGGCATCACGCTGCGCGACCTGGTCAACGCGATCCCGCTCTACGCCATCAAGCAGGGCCTGCTGACGGTCGCCAAGAAGGGCAAGACCAACATCTTTTCCGGCCGCATCCTGGAAATCGAAGGCCTGCCCAAGCTCAAGATCGAGCAGGCTTTCGAACTCACCGACGCCTCCGCCGAACGTTCCGCCGCCGGCTGCACGGTGCGCCTGGACAAGGAACCGATCGTCGAGTACATGCGTTCCAACATCACGCTGATGAAGTGGATGATCGCCGAGGGCTATCAAGACAAGCGTGCACTGGGACGGCGTGTCAAAGCCATGGAGGACTGGATCGCCAACGGCACCCTGTTGCAGCCGGATGCCGATGCCGAATATGCCGCGGTGATCGAGATCGACCTGGCCGACGTCAAGGAACCGGTGCTGGCCTGTCCCAACGATCCGGACGACGTCAAGACCCTGTCCGAGGTCGCCGGCGAGAAGATCGATGAAGTCTTCATCGGCAGTTGCATGACCAACATCGGGCATTTTCGCGCCGCGGGCAAGGTGCTCGAAGGCCAGACCGACATTCCGACACGGTTGTGGATCGCCCCGCCCACCAAGATGGACGCGATGATCCTCAACGAGGAAGGCTACTACGCGATCCTCGGCAAATCCGGCGCACGGATGGAAATGCCGGGATGCAGTTTGTGCATGGGTAACCAGGCGCAGATCAAGAAGGGCAGCACGGCGGTATCGACCTCGACACGCAACTTCCCCAACCGCCTCGGCATCGACACCCGCGTCTATCTGAGTTCGGCCGAACTGGCGGCGGTGACGGCGCTGCTGGGCCGCATCCCGACCATGGCCGAGTACCTGGAACAGGTCAAGGCGGTGAATGCCAAGGCCGCCGATGTGTATCGCTACATGAACTTCGACCAGATTCCGGAGTTCAAGGAAGTGGCGGATACGGTGACAGTGTAGGGCTCAAGATCGGCGCGGATCTGGCGTAGCGCCGACGCTGCGTATCCCGGCGCGAAGGTCGATTGCCAGACCGCGTGCCCTGGCGTTCTTCGCCAAGCTGTCGTCCGCCGTCGCAATCCCGCCGGCACCAGCTTCAAGCGCCATTGCCATGTGCAAAGCATCGCCGGGGCGCAAGCCGCTTGTCGCGGTCCGCGCCAACCCGGCGGCCTCGGCAAATGCCATTCGACTCACAGGCAGCAAACGCAATCCGGACGCGCAGAAACCATCAAGACCCCTCCAGGCCGCCCGTGCCTGCCTGGCGCTGATCTCCGTTCTCCAAACCTTGATCGACAGGGCACTGGAAAACTCCGTCGGGATCCAGTCGGACGACACCAGGGGTTCCGCGGAGGACTCGAACCAGGCTTCGGTCCCAGGGCTCGCCGGCGCGGGAACAAACAGCGGAACCGCGACGCTGGCGTCCCCAGATAGACCATCAGTAGCGATTACCCTCGCGCATCATCTGCACCGTGGTCGCCGTCATCGGCATCGTCGCCCGCAATTTTCGCAGCCGCTTGATGAATGCCGCCTTGTCGAACGCCTTGGCCGGTGTCAGTTTGATCTCGCCGACCTGCGTGGCGTGCGCCTCGACGGTATCGCCCTCGCGCAAGCCGGCGGCCCGCGTGCATTCCACTGGAAGACGCACCCCCAGACTGTTGCCCCATTTCGCCAGTTGCAGCTTCATCACCACCTCGCGGGTAGATATCCGGACGACTTCGAGTGATGACGGATAATTTTTTGGTGGGTGCTGACGGGGTCGAACCGCCGACATTCGCCTTGTAAGGGCGACGCTCTACCAACTGAGCTAAGCACCCGCTGGACTGCGGCCACCCGAAGCGGGCAGCGGCTGCAATTCTAACAGCGGCAGCCGCTCAGTGGGTCACGAGCCCGGTTGCCGCGTCGCCGGCCACCGGCGCCGCCGGAGTGGGTGTTACAGCCAGTTCGGGCAAGGGCTCGGGGAGCCGCTCAAGCGCCAGTTCCAACACCTTGTCGATCCAGCGCACGGGTTGAATCTCGATGCGGTTCTTGATCGTATCGGGGATCTCCGCCAGATCCTTGACATTCTCCTCCGGGATCAATGCCAGACGGATACCTCCGCGGACCGCGGCGAGGAGCTTTTCCTTCAACCCGCCGATTGGCAGCACTTCGCCGCGCAAGGTGATCTCGCCGGTCATCGCCACGTCGGCGCGCACCGGGATGCCGGTCAGAACCGATACCAGTGCCGTGCAGATGGCGATCCCCGCGCTGGGGCCGTCCTTCGGCGTCGCGCCTTCGGGAAGGTGGATGTGGATGTCGTTCTTTTGATAGAAATCGTCGGCGATACCCAGCGCCTTGCTGCGCCGGCGCACCACCGACAGCGCGGCCTGGATCGACTCCTGCATCACCTCGCCCAGCTTGCCGGTGGTCATGGTCTTGCCCTTGCCGGGCAAAGCCACCGTTTCTATGGTCAACAGTTCGCCACCGACTTCGGTCCACGCCAGGCCTGTCACCTGCCCGACCTGATTCTCCTTTTCTGCCATGCCGAAGCTGTAACGCCGCACGCCAAGGAACTTGTCCAGACTCTTTGC
>WBZP01004771.1_pt1 | contig 13996 bp, 4 predicted proteins | sample 5204301 | NCBI WGS metagenome assembly WBZP01 (sample SAMN12412401, study PRJNA552823) | activated sludge metagenome | isolation source: activated sludge from nitrification reactor of wastewater treatment plant... | place: USA: Pennsylvania | collected 2017 | reverse complement strand
GGCGGGCACGACCAGCGCCAACGGCACCAACGTCGCCGGCACCTACGGCACGCTGGTCCTCGGCGCCAACGGCAGCTACACCTACACCCTGAACAACGCCAACCCGGCCGTGCAGGCGCTCAATGCCGGCGAAACCACCACCGACGTCTTTACCTACACGATCACCGACGCTGACGGCGACACCAGCACCACCACGCTCACCGTCACGCTCACCGGCACCAACGACCTCGTCACCGTCACGGTTCCCGACGCCAACGGCGTCACTCCGGGCCAGCTGAGCGTCCGCGAAGACCTCACCACGACTGGCAGCTTCACCCTCAGCGCCCCGGACGGTCTTGACCCGACCGAAGCCGTGCAGATCGCCGGCACCTGGATCAGCAAGGCCGCCCTCGAAGGCAGCGGCACCACCAACATCGCCATCACCACGGCACAGGGCACCCTCACCGTCACCGGCTACGACCCGGTAACCGGCGTCGTCAGCTACAGCTACGACCCGAGCGGCACCGCCAAGAACCACAGCGGCGGCGACGTCCTCGACAACATTCCCATCGTCGTCAAGGACGACAACGGCGACACCGCCAACAGCACGCTCACGATCAACATCCTCGACACCGCTCCGCTGGCGAACCCTGATGCCAACGCCGTGACCGAAGACACGGCCCCGAACCCGGTATCGGGCAACGTCATCACCACGGGTGGTGGCAGCGACACCCTGGGTGCCGACGCCACGGCAGTCACCGGCATCATGGCCGGTGCGGGCGTCCCGGGCAGCAACGTCACGGCGGGCACGACCAGCGCCAACGGCACCAACGTCGCCGGCACCTACGGCACGCTGGTCCTCGGCGCCAACGGCAGCTACACCTACACCCTGAACAACGCCAACCCGGCCGTGCAGGCGCTCGCCCGCAACCAGGCGGTCAGCGACACCTTCACCTACACCATCACCGATGCCGATGGCGACATCAGCACCACGACGCTGACGGTGACCGTCACCGGTACCAACGATGCGCCCGACATTACTGTTGGTGCAGGCGACAGCGCGAGCGCCGGCCTGACGGAGACCAATGCCGGACTGGCCGCGAACGGTACGCTCAGCATCTTCGACATCGATACGCAGGACACCGTCGCTCCCAGCGTGACCAGTGTCACCGCGAGCTATGCCGGTCCCGGTGCACTTCCGGGGACGCTGACCAATGCCCAGTTGCTGGCCATGTTCAGCGTCAGCGGCGGCGATCCGAGCACCCTTGGGCAGGGCGTGGCAAACGGGATCGGCTGGAACTTCAACTCTGGGTCGCAGGCCTTCGACTTCCTGCCCAACGGCAGCACCCTCACACTCACCTACAACGTACGTGCCACCGACAGTTCCGGTGCAGCGAACAACACCGACAACCAGACGGTGACGATCACCATCACCGGTACCAACGACGGTGTCGTCGCCAATGCCGATGTGCGTTCGATTGCCGAAAACGCGAATGCCGCAGGCCGCAGCGGCAACGTACTGACGAACGACGTGCTCGACCCGGATCTCGGCCAGACGACGAGCGTTACCGGTTTTTCGCTTGATCACAACGGAGACGGGGTCGCAACGAACTTTGCTCCCGGCACCTCGGTGACCGTGACCTCGGCCTCGGGCGGCACGCTCGGTGTGTTCACCTTGGCCGCCAACGGTGCCTACTCCTTTACACCGCATCTGGCGAACTACAGTGGTTCGGTGCCGGTGATCACCTACACGGCAACCAGCACGGGTGGCGACAGCGCGAGTTCGACGCTGACGATCACCGTGACGCCGGTTTCCGATGCGCCAGGCGTCACCCGGGACGCGGCGACCGTCATTACCAACGAGGATACCGCTGTCGCGCTCGGGCTCAACGCACCGACCGTGAGTGACCGGATTGATCAAACCGGTGCCGCAGCCGGCGACAACCCGGAACGCCTAAGCCTCATTACCTTGACCGGAATTCCCAGCGGCGTACGCCTGCTTGACGGGACGAGTGGTGATGCTGTTCTGTTTACATCAACGGGCGGCACGATCACCGTACGCCTGTCTGACGCCACCAATCTGATTGCGTCGCCGGGTGCAGCAACGCTGACCATGACGACGGCGCAGTTCGAAGCCCTGAAGTTGCTGCCCGCCGCTCATAGTGCGACCAATTTCACGGTGACGATGCGTGTTACCGAATATGAGGTCGATAACTCAGGGAATCCGCTATCGGGCGTGGCCGGGGTGGCTGCAACGACGACCGTTGCCAACAACGTCCTCGCCGTGACCGACCCGATCGACCTGCGTATCAACGGCGGCAATGGCCCGCACAGCGTGACGATCAGCGAGGATGCGGCGCTCAATCTCACTCCGCTGCTTTCGGCGACCTTCCAGGATCTCGATGGCAGCGAGCGGCGCGACATCATCATCGCCAATCCGGCCGGTAACGGCACGATCTTCGTGAACGGCAATGCGGTGGCTGCCGGAAGTTCCTACACGATTGCGTGGAACGCCGCGGGGAATAACCTCGAAACCTCGCAGGCAGGCTTCCCGGCGATCAGCATCACGACTGCTCCCAATTTCAGCGGTGACCTCAATGGCATCACCATCACACTGAGCGCCCGCGATACCGACAGCGATTCTCCGACGGCAACGCCATTGACGCTGACCGACAGCGTCACGCTCAACCTGTTTGTGACGCCGGTCGCCGGCGACGTGACGATCGCCCCGGTGTCGACCCCGGAAGATACCGGTGTCCGCTTCCTCAACGCCCTGTCGCTGACCGATACCGACGGCAGCGAGGCAATCACCGGCATCACCGTCAACGCTGTCCCCGCCGGCTGGGTCATCCGCGACGAAAACGGGGTCGTGGTATTCACCGGCAATGGTGCGGCCGCCTACACGGTGCCTGCCGGCGAGGTCACGAACGGCGACTTCCGCAACTACACCATCACTCCGGCGGCGCATAACAGTACTGATCGCACGCTGTCGATCGCCGTGCAGACGACCGACACGCGAACGGTCAATGGCGCGCCGGTGGTCAGCACGACCACGACCAACCTCAACCAGGCAGTCACCGTCACCGCCGTCGCCGAGCGTGTCGGCGTCGACAGCAATGCCGACGGCACTCCCGATCTGACGATGAACGCCAGCTTCAGCTACACCACCGCGGGCGCCGAAGACCAGTGGTTCGCGCTGTCGACAAACGGCTTCGATTTCCGCACCCCCTGGACGAATCAGGATGCCGACGGCAGCGAGCGCACCTTCGCGCTGGTCACGCCGGTGCTCTCCGGCGGTTCGGCGATCGGATCGCAGTTCCAGTACACGCTGGGTGGCGTGACGACCACGCTGACCTACACCGGAACCCCCCTGCAGATTCCGATGGACGCATTGGGCACGCTCCTCTTCCGGGCGGCCCCCAACGTCGCCGGCAGCTTCGAGATCCAGGTGCAGGCGCTGACCATCGATACCGATCCGAACGGCGGCGCGCCGGTCCAGACCATCTCGGGTTCGGCGACGCTGACCAATCTTGTGATTGCGCCGGTGGCCGATCCGGTGACGCTGGCCGTCGATGCGCCGGCCGTCGGCAACGAGGATTCCGCCATCCCGCTCGTCATCCGCCCGAGCAGCGCCGACCCCTCCGAGACCTTCAATGTCACGATCAGCGGCATTCCCGCCGGGGCCGTCATCCATTACAACGGCGTCGTGCAGGCAGTGACTGCCGGAGCGGTCACGATCAACGGCTTCAGTTCGTCGCTGCCGCTGACGATCACGCCGCCGCCGAACAGCAACGTCGACATCTCCTTGAACGTTTCTGCCGTTTCGGTCGATACCGCGGCAGCGCTGACCAGCGTCTCCGGCGCTACCTCGCTGCCGCTGCTCGTCGATGTCCGCGGCGTTGCCGACCCCGTCACGCTCACCGTGCAGACCCTGCAGACAAACGAAGCGGTCGTCGACGCCGCTGCCCGGCGCATCTCACTGGCCGGTGCCGTCACTGCGGCTATGCCTGCCGATGCCGATGGCTCGGAAAGCGTGTCGCTGACCATCACCGGCATCCCCTCCGGCATCAACGTCGAGGGGCTTACCTATATCGGCGGTACCGGCCTCAACCGCGTCTGGTCGGGAACGCCGGCACAGATCGCGAGTGCCGAACTGGTCGTGCGCGACGCCCACTTCAGCGGCACGGTCAATTTCTCGATCCGCGCCGTGTCCACAGAGAATGACGGCAACAGCCTCACCGGCCCGACCCTGCCGGTGCGCATCGAGGTTGCCCCGTCGCCTGAAGCTGTCATCGCCGCGCAGACAACGGTGCTCGAAGACGCCCGTACCCCGGCCAACTTCGCGCTGCAATTGCCGCTGGCCGATGGCAACGAGACCCTGCACTCGGTGTGGATCAGCGAAGCCGATCTCGCCGGCAAGCCGTTCTCGCTCTTCCTCGGCGCCACGCCGCTGGCGACGGCGATCGTGCCCGACGGTGGCTGGTACAAGCTTTCCGCCGCGCAGGCGGCGAACGTCTTTGTCCAGGGCGCACCCAACAGCGATGCCGACGGCAGCTTCGCAATCAAGTACGAGGTGCGCGACCCGTCCTCCGACGGTTCGCTGCCGGCGACCATCGCCCAGTTCGACGCCACCCACACGATCGTCGTGAACGCGGTGACCGACCCGACGGTGTCAACCAACGACTACGACAGCAGCCAGATCATCGGGGCGACCACGACGCTCGAGGTCAAGGTCACCGTCACGCAGCAGGACGATGCGGCGGCCGGCGGCGCCAAGGACATCGACGGCAGCGAGCGCCTGCTCTACTTCATCATCGACAGCGTGCCGATCGGCGTTACCGTTGAGGGGGGGCGCTACATCGGCAACACGCCGGGCAACCCGAACACCGGTCGCTGGATTCTCGACACGCCGGATACGCCATTCAATGCTGCGGCGCTGGAGCAGACGATCCGCTTTGCGCTCGATGGCACCAGCACCCAGCTGTCGAACCTCAACCAGTCGATCAGCATCATTGCCCACACGCAGGACACCGGCGGCAGCGAGCAGACCTCGACGACGACGTGGACGCTGCGTACCACCCCCGGTTTCATCGACAGCGAGCCGGTCCCCGGAATTCCGGCGGCGACCATCACCCAGTGGGCGCCGGATGCCGTGCCGGCGGGGATGTCCGAGGATGCGCCGACGCCGCTCAGCGCGCTCGTCGATGCCCAGATCAGCGGCAGTTCGCCGTATGCGGTCACCCTCACCGGCCTGCCGGCCGGCAGCATCGTCGCCGGCATGATGCAGACGACGATCGGAGGCCAGACCGTGTGGACCGCGCAGGGCAGCGGCGGCAATGCCAGCCTGCAGGCGCTGCTCGCCGGCATTACGATCACGCCGCCGCCGAACTGGAACGACAATCAGGGCCCGTTCAGCTTCTCGACGACGCTCACCACCTATGATCAGGGCGGTGGCCGCAACGATGCATCGCTGACGGTGACGCCACCGGTCACGCCGGTCTCGGATGCCATCGACCTCGTCACCAACACTGCAGGTGCCGCCGAGGATGCGGCGGCGGCGATCAGCCTGACGCTCGCCAACCCGGAAGATGGCGCGGCCTCGCAGGTCATCGGCGGCAAGGTCTATATCAGCGTCAACGAGAGCGGCATGACGGCGAACGGCGGAGTTCTCAGCGTCGGCGGCGTACCGCTCGCGCAGGAATCCAACCCGGCCGGGCTCCCCGCCGGTACCTACTACGTCGTCACCGGTGTCAGCAGCGTCTCGGCGCTGGCCCTGGCGTACCAGGGCGCGGCCAATGCCAGCGGCACGATGGCGTACACCGCCTATGTGCAGGGCCAAGAGGCGGGTGCCGCCAACGTCACGCTCAGCCAGATCTCGGGCAGCCTGACGATCAGCCCGGTCAACGACACGGTGACGATCAGCGCGCCGAATGTCATCGGCAGCGAGGACCAGCGTGTGCCGCTGGCGGTCTCCGTCTCGCTGGCCGACCCGTCGGAAGTGCTTGCCTCGATTACGCTCAGCAACGTGCCGGACGGCGTCCTTGTCTTCACGGGCAACGGTGCGCCGGGGGCGCTGGCGATCAACCTCGGCGGCGGCAACTGGGGCCTGCCGCTGGTCGGCGGCGTGGTGCCGAGCTACATCGCGCTGCAGCCCCCCGTGAACTGGAGTGGCACGATCAGTGGCCTGCAGGTTGGCGTCTGGTCAGGCGAACCTGGCCTCGACCCGGCGCTGACGACGGCCAGCCTCGATGTCACCGTCAACGGCGTCGCCGACGGCATCGGGCTGACACCGACGCTCTCCTTCGGCAACGAAGGGCAGATTGCCGCGCTGAACCTCAACAGCGTCATGCCCGACAGTGACGGCTCGGAGACGGCCACCCTCACGGTGAAGGGCCTCGGTCAGTATGCCGCCTTCCATGCCGGCGGATCGCTGCTGGCGGCGAGCTACGATGCCGTTTCCGACACCTACACGCTGAGTGGCCTCACGCCGGCGCAGGTGACGGGGCTCGGCGTCATCCAGAAGGATGGCAGCTACACGCTGGAAGTCACTGCGCACACCGTCGACTCACCGGGCGCCAGTACCTCGGCCACGGTGACGGCGACCCTGCCGCTCAACATCGCCAGCGTGCCGGCAACCTCCGGAAACGACACGCTGCTCTACGACGGTGCGCCGCTCGACGGGTTGCTCGGCGTCGACACGATCGAACTGCGCCTCGGCGAGAACATCGATTTCGCCACGGCGGTCAATCCGAGCAATATCGAGCGCATCGACCTCATGCCCACGGGCGAGAATCACGCGCTCAGCAACCTGATGCTGCAGGACGTGCTCGACATGACCGGCAGTGGCAAGACGCTGACGATTCTCGGCGACGCCGGCGATACCGTCAGCCTGAAGAACGGTGCCGGCGCCGACCAGTGGACGCAGAACGGGACCGAGACGGTGGGCGCACAGGTCTTCGACGTTTACACCAATGCCGCCGATGCTGCCGTGAAGGTTCTGATCGAGCAGAGCATCCAGCGCAACGTCGACCCCTGATGGAGAACTGGCGGTCATCCGGAAAGGATGGCCGCCGGCTTTGCTTCCGCAGGCGGGGGAGGCCCGGCCTGCCGGAGCGATCTGCTCCCGCGAATTACGCCTGCTGCTTACTCCCTTATTCCCTCACGCCCGGCCCCGTCGCGCCGTCAAACCCAACCTCGGCAAGCGCACCAAGCTCCGCCTCGCTCGCCACGCCCTCGGCAATAACCTTCATGCCGATGCCGTGGGCGATCGTCGTCAGCCCCTTGAGGAAGGATTGGTTGCCGACGTTTGCCTCCAGCCCGCGGATGAAGCTGGCATCGATCTTCAGGTAATCGAGACCGAGGTCGTGCAGGCGGCCGATCTCGCTGAACTGGCGGCCGAAGTGCTCGATGCCCATCTGGCAGCCGACATCCTTGAGTTCGAGACAGAGCGCCCGGAAAGCCTCGAAATGCGCAAGCGCGCCGGCCTCCGACACTTCCAGCCAGAGGCGCTGCGTTGCCGGATGACGTCGCAGGAGGGCGTGCAGCGCGTTGCGGAATGCCGGTGACTGGATCGAACTGGCCGAGAGATTGATGGCGAGCCCGCTCAGGTCGGGCTTTGCAGCGAGTTCGGCGAGGCCGAGTTCGACGGCGGCAAGGTCGAGCTGCGGCGTCAGCTTCAGCCGTTCGGCGACAGGCAGGAAGCGGCCGGCCGGCTGCCATTCGCCATCTTCGTCGAACATCAGCCGCAGCGGGCATTCGCGATGCATCAGCCCGCCGGGAAGCGAAATGACCGGGAAGGAGACGAGGCGTACCCAGCGCTGGTCAAGGGCGCGCTGGATCAACCGTGACCATTCGTCGGCGCTCTTAGGGGCATCGTCGCCCTCGTGCAGGTCGACGATGCGCAGGCCGTTGCGCCCTTCCGCTTCGACTGCCGCGAGGGCGGCATCGACCTGCGCCAGCACGGTCCCGAGTTCGATGCCGCGCGGGAAGCGTCCGCAGGCGAGCCAGGTGGTCTCGGCCTCGGGCAGGAAGCTGGCGGCCTCCTGCGTCAGTGCGGCAAGCAGGCCTTCGGCGGTGCCGACCGCATCGGCCATGCCGGGTACGAGAAGTGCGAAATCAGCGCCGTTCAGGCGCGCCGCGACAGCCTGCGGTCGATGACCCGCCGCCTCGTCGAGAACCTTGCCGAAGCTGCGCAGCAGTTCGTCGGTGGCCTCGCGGCCGAGCGACTGGTTGATCGTCGCCAGGTGCGCCAGGCGGGCGATGAACAGTGTGCCGCCAGTCGCATCATCCGACTGCGTCGCTTCCCGCAGATGGGCCATGAAATAGCTGCGGTTGGCGAGCCCGGTCAGTGCATCACAGTTGGCCTCGCGGCGCACGCTTTCCAGGCGGGTTGCCTCCTCGTCGAACATCGCCTTCAGCCGTGTCACCGTCGCGTTCATCGCAGTCGCCAGTCGCTTCAGTTCGGGAACGGCAGGTTCCTCGATGGTGATGAAGCGCCGCTCGGAGATCGCCTGCGCCTGGCCGATCACGGCATCGAGCGGCCGCTTCAGGCGGCGCAGCACCAGTGAACCGAGGTAACCGCCGATCGCGCCCGCGAGCGCCAGCGCAAGGATCATGTCATGCGTGCTCTTCCAGAGTGCGCGATAGGCGAAGCGGCTGTGGCTGACGAGGCGAACGGTGCCGACCTGCTTCCAGCCGCTCGAAATCTGCGCCTCACCAGGATTCGCAGTGATCGGGAAGCGCCTTACGAACCATACGGGTGCGCCAAGCTCTCCACTGTCGGCAATGCGCTCGACGATCAACTGGCCTTCAGGATCGGTAACGCGGATGAGTTCGTAGTGGCCGCTGTCGAAAAGCGCCGCTGCGGCGAGCTCGATGTCCACGGCATCCGGCTGTTTTTGGGACAGGGCCAGGGCAAGCGCAGTGGCGTTGTCGGAATTCTTCAGCGTCAGCTGCTCGGAGAGATAGGTCCGCGCGGCGAGTGTCGAGGCGAGCAGGCTGCCGGCCAGTGCGAGCAGGGTGCTGATGGCAATGGCGAGCCAGAGTTGTCGGTACATGGACATGGTTCAGTCCTCACGAAAATGGCGGTAGTTCATTCAAATCCTTCGGCGCTGGCGCGACGCATCAGATCGTCCCAGCGCGAGAGCTTGCCGGTGCCGCCCTTCGAAGCCATGGCGTTGCCGGCGACGCCCGCGAAGATGCCCTGGCTGTTGAAGCTGAAGACCGGCGTCAGATCAGGGCGCTTCGAGGCGGGCTTGATGATCGGATCCAGGTTGTCGAACACCAGCGGCTCGGCGTTCGGCGAGGGGTAATAGGCGAGCACCATGTGTGCCCGTTGTTTGCCGCCCTGGCTCGCCTTGACGTAGATGAGGCGCATCTTGCTCACCGGCACGCCGGCCTGGCGCAGCGTGTAGTACTTGACGATCGAGAAGTCCTCGCAGTCACCGCGGCCGCGGCCGATTGTCTCGAGCGGCGTGGCCCAGTAGTCGCTCTGGTTCCAGATGGTGATGTCTTCGTCGAAGCCGATGTTGCGGTTGAAGAAGTCATTGACCCGGCGGAACTTGTCGGCCTCCGGCAACGAGCGTGTTGCTTCCAGCAGCGCCTGCCAGTCCTTGAGCAGGGTGATGCGCGCTGGGCCGAAACGGGCAATCAGCTGATCCTGCAGGCTGGCAAAATCGAGGGCGGAAGCCGTGACGCTCAAGCCGAGGGCCAGCGCTGCCGTGATCGTACAGAGCAGCTGCCGGGGTGCGTCTGGAGTACGCAGGGTGCGCAAGGTGCGAATTGCCTCGCGATATGGGATATTCGTGATTTTATACACAGCAAAGCCGTGGCCGGATGCTATAGAATCCGCGCCCTATGGGCTATAGTGCCCGGACAGAGGAAGCAATGCAAAGAAGAATTCTCAGACTCGGACTGGTCGCCGCCGCATTCTGCGCCGCCGGTATCGCGAGCGCGCAGACCGGCGGCGAGCGCAAGTTGCCGCACCGCACGCTGAAGGAGGTCGCGCAGCAGGCCGTGCTCAACAGCCCCGAGGTGCGTGCGCGCTGGCATGCCTTCCAGGAGGCCTCGGAGGAAGTCGGCGTCGTGCGCGGCGGCTTCCTGCCGCGCGTCGATGTCACCGCGGGCAAGGGCAAGGAAAAGCTGGACCAGCCGAGCGCCGGTCTCAACGACAAGGATTACACCCGCCACGGCCATGTCGTCAGCCTCAACCAGATGCTGTTCGACGGCCTCCTGACCTACAACGAGGTGAAGCGCGCCGGTCGTGCCCGCCTCGTCCGCTACTTCGAGTTCCTCGATGCTTCCGAGACTGCCGCGCTGGAAGCTTCGCGCGCCTACTTCGACGTCATTCGTTTCCGCTACCGGGTATTCCTCGCCGAGAAGAACTACATCGAGCACCGGATCGCCTTCGAACAGCTGAAGCGCCGCGCGGAATCCGGCGTCGGCCGCCGCGTCGACGTCGAGCAGGCGGGCAGCCGCCTGGCGCTCGCCGACGTCAATCTGACCACTGAACTCGCCAACCTGCATGACGTGACTGCGCGCTTCACGCGCATCGTCGGCGAGGCGCCACCGGCGGTAGCCTTCCTGCCCGGGCGTCTTTCGCAGGGGCTGCCGGGGTCGATGGACCAGGCCCTGGCGACGGCCCTTGAGCATAACCCGGCCCTGCGCGCCTCGATCGAGAACAGCGAAGCGGCGGTCTACGATCTCGCGGCGCGGCGTTCGGCGTTCATGCCCAAGCTCGAGCTACGTGCCCGCGACGACAGCGCCAACAACGTGCTTGGCGTGCCGGGCGACCGTTCGAACAAGGTCGTCGAGGCCGTCGTCACCTACAACCTGTTCAACGGCTTCTCCGACGTCTATCGCAACCGGCAGTATGCAGAGCGCAGGAACATCACGCTCGACCAGCGCGAGAAGGCCTGCCGCGACATGCGCCAGACGCTGTCGATCGCCTTCAACGACATCGGCCGCCTCAACGACCAGCTTTCCTTCATCGGCATCCAGGTCGGCCTCGTCGAGAAGACGCGCGATGCCTATCGCGACCAGTTCAATATCGGCCAGCGGTCGCTGCTCGACCTGCTCGACACGCAGAACGAACTGTTCAATGCCCAGCTGGCGCAGGTGAATGCCGACATCGACCTGGCGCTGGCCTATGTGCGCAGCTACGCCGGCATGGGCCGCCTGCTCGAACAACTCGCGCTCAAGCAGGTCGATCCCGACAACGCTCCCGGTGGCGATGAGTTCACGAAGCCGCAGCTGAACGAGCTGTGCCCGCCGCTGGCGCCGGCAGCCTCCTCGGTCGATCGCGAGAGCCTCAACTACCGGGCGCTCGCCGAGATGAATGCCACCGCCGGCATGGTCGGACGCGGCACGGCGCCCGTACCTGTCGCCGCGCCAGCGGTTACGCCGGCAGCGTCCCCTGTCCCCGTCGAAGTGCCACAGAGCGATGCCGTCGCTGTCGACGCCGATGTCGAGAAGCGGGTGGCTGCCTGGGCCGAGGCCTGGTCGGCACGTGATCTTGCCGCGTATCTCGCGTTCTACGATTCAACGTTCCAGCCGGCCAATGGCGTGTCGCTTTCCATGTGGCGTAACCAGCGCGGGGTGCGCCTGCGCAGCGCAGGCGACATCCGTATCGGCATTTCGCGGCTGGAAGTGACGCGGCATGGCAGGGGCGAGGTCAGCACACGCTTCCTGCAGGACTACAGCGAGGGCGGCCGCCGCGAACGCAGCGAAAAGGTGCTTGTGTGGCTGCTCAAGGACGGCGAGTGGCGGATCGTGCGCGAAGTGGCGCAGCGTGCCGACAAGCCGGGCCAGTGAGAGGTTGACGATGTTCGAGAAAAAGATGATCCGATCCGTATCCGGTCTGCTGTCGGGGTTCCTGCTGCTCGCCACGGCTGCGCTTGCCGCACCGCCACCTTCGCTTGCACTTCCTCCCGATAGTTCCGCTGCTGTCCCTCCCGCCGCTGCCGCCACGCCGCCGCTCGAACCGCCGCCCGGCTATCAGGCGCCGCCGAAGACGCTGGAGCGCATTGCGCAGCGCGGCGCCATCTACATTGCGCACCGCGAGGCCTCGATACCGTTTTCCTACACCGACAACGAAGGCAGCGTGCATGGCTATTCGTGGGAACTCTGCATGCGCATCGTCGATGCCGTGAAGGCGCGCCTGAACCAGCCGTCGATCGAGGTCGTTCCGGTCTTCGCAACGTCCAGCTCGCGCATCATGATGGTCGAGTCCGGCGTCGTGGACCTCTACTGCGGTCCGGCGACGAACACCGAACAGCGGGCGCGCTACGTGGGTTTCAGCAACACCTATTTCGTGGCCGGCGTGAAAGGTCTGGTGCGCAAGGACTCCGGCATCCGCTCGGTAGAGGACCTGAAGGGCCGGACAGTCGTCACCACGGCCGGCACAACCTCTGACGGCTACGTCAAAGGGGCGACAGCGCGCCGCAATATCTTCGTCAACCTGCGCACGGCGCGGACGCACGGTGACGCCTTCAATGAAGTGCTGAACGGCAAGGCCGACGTCTTCGTCCTCGACGACATCCTGCTCAAGGGGCTGTTGGCGAACTCGTCGCAGGCCGATGCCTACAAGCTGGTCATCCTCGACGAATCCTTCGGTTTCGAGCCTTATGGCCTGATGTTCCGCAGGAACGATCCCGAGTTCAAGCGGATCGTCGACGAGACGCTGGTCGGCCTCTACCGCAGCGGCGAGATCGAGCGGATCTATGCGAAATGGTTCCAGTCGGCGATTCCGCCGAAGGGCATCAACCTCGATCTGCCGATGAGTCCGGAACTGAAACAGTTGATCAGGACGCCGAACGACCGCGGCATTTGATCGAATTCGCTTTGATGACGATTTGCGAGGGGCGTATCACGCCCCTCGTTGCATTTGCCGGCCGGTGTTCTGGGGTGCGGATCGATAGCCTGCTGTCAGGCAGTCGGTCCGCGGTCCCGGTTCTGTAACTCCAGGGCTGCAGTTCGGCGGCGTGGAATCTGCTGGAGATTTCCCTCCAGGGGCCTGTTGTGGCAGGGAGGTTCAGCCGGTTCAAGATGCTAGAATCCCCGGATCGTTCAAGGAAAAAAGCTTCATGCACCCGGACTATCTGGAAAAAATCCTCACTGCGCAGGTTTACGACGTCGCGATCGAGTCACCGCTCGATCCTGCGCCCAATCTTTCGGCGCGCACCGGCAACCGGATTTTGCTCAAGCGCGAGGACATGCAGCCCGTGTTCTCCTTCAAGCTGCGCGGCGCCTACAACAAGATCGTCAAGCTCTCGCCGGAGAAGCTGAAGCGTGGCGTGATCTGCGCCTCGGCCGGCAATCATGCCCAGGGCGTGGCGCTTTCCGCCGCGAAGATCGGTTGCCGCGCCGTGATCGTGATGCCGACGACGACACCGCAGATCAAGATCCAGGCGGTGAAGAACCGCGGCGGCGAAGTGGTGCTTGCCGGCGAATCGTACGACGAGGCCTATGCGCATGCGCTCGAGCTGGAGAAGAAGGAGAAGCTCACCTTCGTGCATCCCTTCGACGATCCCGAAGTTATCGCCGGGCAGGGCACGATCGGCATGGAAATCCTGCGCCAGCACCCGAAGAAGATCGACGCCGTTTTCTGCTGTGTCGGCGGCGGCGGTTTGATCGCCGGTGTCGCGGCCTACATCAAGCGCCTGCGGCCTGACACGAAGATCATCGGCGTCGAAGCCATGGATGCCGATGCGATGGATCGCTCGCTGAAGGCCGGCAAGCGCGTGAAGCTCGCGCAGGTGGGTCTCTTCGCCGATGGTGCCGCGGTGAAGACGGTCGGCGAGGAAACCTTCCGCCTCGCGCAGCAGTATGTCGACGAGATGGTACTGGTCGATACCGATGCCATCTGCGCTGCGATCAAGGATGTCTTCGAGGACACGCGCGCCATCCTCGAGCCGGCCGGTGCGCTGGCCGTCGCCGGCGCCAAGGAATATGCCAAGCGGCACAAGCTGAAGGACAAGACGCTGGTCGCCGTCGCCTCCGGCGCCAACGTGAATTTCGA
>WBZP01004770.1_pt1 | contig 13997 bp, 10 predicted proteins | sample 5204301 | NCBI WGS metagenome assembly WBZP01 (sample SAMN12412401, study PRJNA552823) | activated sludge metagenome | isolation source: activated sludge from nitrification reactor of wastewater treatment plant... | place: USA: Pennsylvania | collected 2017 | reverse complement strand
ATACGGCGGCACAGGAAATCGCCGTTGGCAACCAGGATCTCTCCAGCCGTACCGAGGAACAGGCGTCGAGCCTGGAAGAGACTGCCTCGAGCATGGAGCAGCTGACCGGCACGGTGAAGCAGAACGCCGACAACGCACGCACGGCCAATGATCTGGCGAGCAGTGCCCAGCAGGTGGCCGAGAAGGGCGGTACGGTGGTGGCGCAAGTCGTGCAGACGATGGGCGCCATTCACCAGAGCTCGTCGAAGATTGCCGATATCATTGGCGTCATTGACGGCATTGCCTTCCAGACCAACATTCTGGCGCTGAACGCAGCGGTCGAAGCAGCGCGCGCGGGAGAGCAGGGACGCGGCTTTGCGGTTGTCGCGACCGAAGTGCGCAGCCTGGCGCAGCGCAGTGCGGCTGCAGCCAAGGAGATCAAGGGCTTGATCTCCGATTCCGTCGCGAAGGTCCAAAGCGGAACCAAGCTCGTCGATCAGGCAGGCCGCACGATGGAAGAAATCGTCGCATCGATTGCCCGTGTCGCACGGATCATGACCGACATTGCCGAGGCCAGCCGCGAGCAGAGTTCGGGGATTGAGCAGGTCGGGAACGCCATCACGCAGATGGACGAAGTCACGCAGCAGAATGCCGCGCTGGTCGAGCAGGCGGCAGCGGCCGCCGAAAGTCTGGAAGAGCAGGCGAATGCCCTGATGCAGTCCGTCTCAGTCTTCCAGCTTGAAAACGATCGTCAGCCTTCCGAGGCGGCGTCAGCCGGAGCAATTCCGCCGAGGCGAAGCAACTCGCGCCCGGCGCCTGCGCTGCCGCACAACGAGCCGGTGCGGCTCGATCCCAGGATGAAGGCTACAAATCGCGAGGCCGTGCGACAGAGCAAGGCCAGCGACGATGATGAATGGGCTGAATTCTGAACATCACATTTAACGCCATTGGCTGCAGTACTGCAGCAGACCAAATACAACAGAAGAAGCAAGCCACGGAGAGGATGTCATGAAGATCAACATGCCGGTGACCAACGTCGAGGTGCCGCTCAAGGACGATACGCTGATCGTCTCGAAGACGGACCTCAAGGGGCAGATCACCTACATCAACAAGGATTTCCTCGACATCAGCGGCTTTACCGAGGCCGAACTGATCGGCCAGTCGCACAACATCGTGCGTCATCCGGACATGCCGCCCGAAGCGTTTGAGGATCTCTGGCGGGATCTCAAGGCCGGTCGCCCCTGGACCGGCTACGTCAAGAACCGCTGCAAGAACGGTGACTACTATTGGGTCCTCGCGACGGCGACGCCGATTCGTGAGGGCGGGCAGGTCGTCGGCTACATGTCGGTGCGCCGCAAGGCGACGCGTGAGGCGGTGGCGGCCGTCGACGCAGCCTACAAGCTGTTCCGCGACAAGCAGGCCGGCGGTGCTTCCATTCGGCATGGCGCGGTCGTGAAAGGGAGTGAGGGATTTGCCTCGAAACTGTCACTGAAGTCGAGGATGATGATCGGCTTCGGTGCGCTCCTCTCTACAGTGGCGGTCATTGCAGCTGTTGGGATTCACGGCCTGCAGGATTCAAAGGCACAAACGGACAAGCTGTATAACGACCGGTTGGAGCCGTTACAGGCCTTGGCGGCTGTTGGCAAGCTGATGGCCGACAATCGGGCCCAGGTTCTACTCGGGCTGCAGCATGACCCGGCAGGTGCCTATTCGAAACTGCACGACCACCAGATCAATTTCCAACTCGATGCAATCGACAGGAATGCACAGGACATCACCGAACGTTGGGGTCGTTACGAAAAGGCAGTGAACTCTGATGAGCACCGTCAGCTGGCTACTGCGTTCTTCGAGGCTCGCAAGCGTTACGTGGAAGAAGGTCTGAAGCCGGCGAAGGTGGCGCTAGCGGAAGGGCGCTTCCCCGACGCGAATACGATCCTTCTCCAGAAGGTGAATCCGCTCTATACCGCGGCTGCGAAAGCCGCAGATGCGCTGTCGACCTACCAGATCGAGGCGGGCAAGCGGCAACTCGATATCGTGGAGTCGGAGTACGCGAATGATCGCAACTGGACGCTGATTCTGCTGGTTGCAGCTTTGCTGGTCGGAATTGTGATTGCAATGCGGATCATCAAGTCAGTGACAGAGCCCCTGACCGATATCCAGCAGACCTTCCAGTCGCTGTCCGAGGGCAACTACACACGCAATGTCGATATCACCCGTGACGACGAACTCGGCAAGGTGCTGCAGGGCTTGCAGTCGATGCAGATCATGCAGGGTTTCAACGTTGCTGAAGCAAAGCGGGTGGCAGATGAGAACCTGCGCATCAAGATCGGCCTCGACAACGTTGCCACCAACGTCATGATCGCCGATTTTCAGCACAACATCATTTACATGAACGAGGCCGTGACGAAGATGTTCATGGCTGCGGAAGCCGATCTGCGCAAGGATCTGCCGCAGTTCAGTGCGGCGACGCTGCTGGGAAGCAATATCGATATCTTTCACAAGAATCCGGCCCATCAGCGCGGCATGCTCGATCGCCTGACGGGCACGCACAAGGCACAGATTGTCGTTGGCGGGCGGACCTTTGCCCTGACCGTGACGCCGGTGGTCAACTCGCGTGGCGAACGTCTCGGAACCGCCGTCGAATGGCTGGATCGCACTGCCGAAGTGGCCGTAGAGAACGAGGTGGCGGAGATCGTCAGTGCCGCAGCCAACGGCGATTTCACCAAGAGGGTCAGCTCCGACGGCAAGAGCGGTTTCTTCCTGCGTCTTGCCGAGGATCTCAACCGCCTGTTGGAAACGGCACAGCGCGGTCTCGACGATGTGGTGACGATGCTGTCCGCGATGGCGGATGGCGACCTGACCAAGTCGATCGAGGCGGAATACGGTGGAACCTTCGGCCAGCTCAAGGACGATGCGAATCTCACCGTTGCCCGGTTGCGCGAGATCGTGACCCAGATCAAGCAGGCGACCGATGCGATCAATACGGCGGCACAGGAAATCGCTGTCGGCAACCAGGATCTCTCCAGCCGAACCGAGGAACAGGCGTCGAGCCTTGAGGAAACTGCCTCGAGCATGGAGCAGCTCACCGGCACGGTGAAGCAGAACGCCGACAACGCACGCACGGCCAATGATCTGGCGAGCAGTGCCCAGCAGGTGGCCGAGAAGGGCGGTACGGTGGTGGCGCAGGTCGTGCAGACGATGGGCGCGATTCACCAGAGCTCGTCGAAGATTGCCGACATCATTGGCGTCATCGACGGCATTGCCTTCCAGACCAACATCCTGGCGCTGAACGCAGCGGTCGAAGCGGCGCGTGCGGGTGAGCAGGGACGCGGCTTTGCGGTCGTTGCGACTGAAGTGCGCAGCCTGGCGCAGCGCAGTGCGGCTGCAGCCAAGGAGATCAAGGAACTCATTTCGGATTCGGTCGACAAGGTCGAAAATGGCTCGAAGCTCGTGGATCAGGCGGGGCGCACGATGGAAGAAGTGGTTTCCTCCATCGGCCGTGTTGCAGCGATCATGACGGATATCGCCGAGGCCAGCCGCGAGCAAAGCTCGGGCATCGAGCAGGTCGGGCTGGCCATTACCCAGATGGACGAAGTCACACAGCAGAACGCCGCATTGGTCGAGGAAGCCGCGGCTGCTGCCGAGAGCCTCGAGGAGCAGGCCCGCTCGCTGATGGATGCCGTTTCGGTCTTCCGTCTTGCCGAAGGCGGCGCAGCCCGCCCTCACAAACCCGCTGTGACGAGGGAAGAGGCGCCAGTTGAACCGCCGCAGGAAGAAGCCCCGGCTCGTTTCGTGGCGCAGTCTACCAGCCGCAAATCGCCCGCGCGCCTGCCGGCATCGCTCGACGACGAGTGGGAAGAGTTCTGATGGTCGAATGTCGACAATTCGCGATGGAAGGCAGCTAAGTCATGGTCGATCCAAAACGCCCGCCGGTGCCGCCTGCCAAACCCGGTTCGTCGAGTCTGTCGCCGGCCGTTTCCTCGCTGGGCGCGCGCCCCGCATCACCGCTTGGTGCACGAGCGGCGACTCCGGCGCCGGCACGGCCGCAGTCATCCCTTTCGTCAAGCCTTTCGCGGCCGCTGCAACCGGGGGGAGGCATTGCCGCATCATCGTCTGCGCCAGCACGTACCCTGGGAGGGCTCGGCCAGCGGGAAGGCGGCGCGCGCGAGTTTGTCTTTACCTCCGCCGACTTCGAACGCGTCAGGAAACTGATTTATCAGCACGCCGGCATTTCGCTGTCGCCGGCCAAGCAGGACATGGTTTATTCGCGCCTTGCGCGCCGCCTGCGTGCCACCAACAAGAACAGTTTCGGTGACTATCTGGAGATGCTCGAGAAGGGCAACTCCGACGAATGGGAGCGGTTCGTCAATTCTCTGACGACGAACCTGACATCGTTCTTCCGTGAACCGCATCATTTTCCGATCTTTGCCGAGCACCTGAAGAAACTCGGCAGCCGCAATCCGATTCGTGTCTGGTGCAGCGCCGCGTCCACCGGCGAGGAACCGTATTCGATCGCGATGACGGTGGCGGAAACCTTCAACAGTTTCACGACGCCGGTGTCGATCATCGCAACCGACCTTGATACCAATGTGCTGGCAACCGCCGACAAGGGGGTCTATGCGATGGATCGGGTCGAGCGCCTTTCGCCCGATCGACTGAAGCGTTTCTTCCTGAAGGGGTCCGGCAGTCAGGAGGGGTATGCGGCGGTGCGTCCGGAACTGCGTCGCATGATCCAGTTCCAGCAGCTCAACCTGCTGAATGCCTCGTATCCCGTAAAGGGCCCGCTGGATGTGATTTTCTGCCGCAACGTCATGATTTATTTCGACAAACCGACGCAGTACAAGATCCTGTCGCGTTTTGCACCGATGATGCAGGAGGATGGGCTCCTGTTTGCGGGGCATTCGGAAAGCTTCCTGCACGCCGCCGATATTTTCCGCTCACTGGGCAAGACCGTTTATGAACTCTCCCGTCGCACACGTTGAGCGGCAGCGCCGGAGCTATGTGCAGCCGGCGCCAGACCATGAGTACGTGGAGGGGTTCGCCACCAACCTCTATCACGACCGCAATTTCGACTGCCAGGCTGCCAAGATCCTTCCGGGCGAGTATTTCGTGACGACCCGCGACATGCTGCTCGTCACCGTGCTCGGCTCCTGCGTTGCTGCGTGCATCCGCGACAGCGAGAACGGCATCGGCGGCATGAATCATTTCATGCTGCCCGACGAAGGCGGCAAGGACGTGGTCAGCAGTTCTGCGCGTTACGGCACCTATGCGATGGAAATGCTGATCAACCACCTGCTCAAGTCCGGCGCCCGCCGCAATCGGCTTGAGGCCAAAGTGTTCGGCGGCGGTGCGGTGCTGGAAAGCCTGTCGTCGAGCAATGTCGGCGCCCGCAATGCCGAGTTTGTGCTGAAGTTCCTGCAGACCGAAAAGATTCCGGTGGTGGCCAAGGATCTGCTCGATTCCTATCCGCGCAAGGTCTACTACTTCCCGAATGCTGGCCGCGTGTTGGTACGCAAGTTGCACAGGGTACACAACGACACCCTGTTCAATCGCGAGAAGGAATACAAATCGCGTATCGAGCACTCGAAGGTCGAGGGCGATATCGAACTGTTCACTTGATTGGTCACACCGGCTGAGAGCCAAAATCCGCCGACCACATTGCCCCCGAATTCAAACAATTCAGACATCAATGACGACGAAGGTTCTAGTAATCGATGATTCCGCGGTGATGCGAAAATTGCTCACCGAACTGATCAATTCGAACCCCGACCTTGAAGTGGTTGGGGCAGCGCCGGATGCACACGTCGCACGCGAGATGATCAAGACGCTCAATCCCGACGTGCTGACGCTCGACGTGCAGATGCCGCGGATGGACGGTCTCGAGTTCCTTGAACGCCTGATGCGTTTGCGGCCGACGCGCGTCGTGATGGTGTCGGCATTTACCGAGGCTGGCTCGGACACGACATTGCGGGCGCTCGAGCTCGGTGCTATCGATTTCATCGGCAAACCCCGCGTGGACAGCCCGGCCGCTATGACGGAGTATGCGGAAGAACTGGCCGACAAATTGCGAGGGGCTGCCGCTGCCCGCCTGAAGCGTGTAGTGCCGGCTGCAGCGACCGCGACAAGGCCAGCGGTTCCAGTTTCGTCGGCAAAGACTTCGGGCAACGGCAATCTGATTTTCGTCGGTGCCTCGACCGGAGGCACTGAGGCGATCAAGGATTTCCTGCTCGGGTTTCCGGCGGACTGCCCGCCTACCCTGATCGTGCAACACATGCCTGAAAACTTTACCGCCTCGTTTGCCAAGCGCCTCGACAGCCTGTGCGCGCCTCGTGTCATTGAGGCGCAGGGGGGGGAGCGTCTCGAGCCGGGGACCGTCTATGTAGCGCCGGGGCATTCTCACCTGCAGATCCGGCGTCAAGGCGGTGGTTACATTACCGAACTACTCGCCACGCCGCCGGTGAATCGTCACCGGCCGTCGGTCGATGTGCTTTTCGATTCTGCAGCCGAACTAATTGGTAAACAGGCGGTTGGCGTTATTTTGACCGGGATGGGCAAGGATGGCGCACAAGGATTGTTGCGCATGCGCCAGGCCGGGGCGCGTACTTTCGGGCAGGACGAGGCGAGCTGCGTGGTCTATGGCATGCCGCGTGAAGCGGCGCTAGTGGGGGCAGTTGAAGAGGTCTCCAGTCTCGAAAATATGTCGCGGCGGGTGCTCGCCAGCGCTGCCCGCGTTGTGGCATAGTTCGGCGACTAGTACTAAAGTGATAAGCGGGGGGAGGTAAGCATGCAAGCAAGTATCACCAAGGAATCCGGGACTGCGGAAGTCCGTCTTTCCGGTCGTTTCGACTTCAACGCCCATCGCGATTTTCGCAATGCCTACGAGCCACTTATGGCTGAGAGCGATATTCGCGCGGTCACCATTGATATGGGGGGGGTTGACTACCTCGACAGTTCGGCGTTGGGCATGTTGCTGATGCTGCGCGACAAGGCTGGTGCTGCGAACAAGGCGCTGACACTGGCCAATGTCCGCGGCCCCGTGAAACAGGTGTTGGAAATCGCCAATTTCGGCAAACTCTTCCGCATCGCCTGATGATCTGATGCTATGAGGGGGGTAGAACCAGCTGTGACAACAACGAGACAAACAGCATGAACGGACTGAGCTTGAAAATTCGTGGAGGGTTCCTCGCCATGGCTCTCATCGCGGCGGCTGCCACGGTGTATGGCCCTGAGTTGTTCGGCACGGGCACCCAGGGCGGGCTGATAACGCTGGTTGTGCTGGTCGTCGTTGGTGGTGTCTTGGCATTCATCATTGAATCGGGTCTCGTTGGTCGTCTTAATGAGTTGCGGTCGGTGATCGAACGCATGTACATGGATGGCGACCTGACGCGCAGGGCACCTGATGCCGGTAGCGATGAGGTCGCGGCGACGGCTCAGGCATTCAACAAGCTGATGGCCAGTTTTTCGACGATCATCGGCAAGGTCTTTTTCAATTCCGTCGAGGTGGCCCGGGCGTCGGCGCTGTTGATCGATGAGGCAAACACGGTCGCGACGGGTTCCAACCAACAGCGCGATGCCGCGCTGGCGACCGCTTCTGCAATGAACCAGCTGACCGGCAACATGCATGAGGTCAGCCAGAATGCAACGGCAACGGCCCAGATCGCAGAATCCGCAAGCGGCCTCTCGGCCGAGGGCATGGATATCGTTCGCGATGCTTCTGCTGAGATGGAGCGGATTGCAGCCTCGGTGACCCAGTCGTCCGAAGTGGTCTATGCGCTCGGCGAGCGTTCGAAGGCAATCAGCGGGATTGTCCAGACGATTCGTGAAATTGCCGATCAGACCAACCTTCTTGCCTTGAATGCGGCGATTGAGGCTGCCCGCGCCGGTGAGCAGGGGCGTGGGTTTGCGGTCGTTGCTGACGAAGTGCGCAAGTTGGCGGAGCGCACCTCGCAGGCGACCGGCGAGATCGGCTCGATGATCTCGGCAATCCAGGGTGAGACCGATAGCGCCATTGCCAGCATCGAGGCCGGTACCGGCCAGGCGAAAAATGGTGCGGCACTTGCCCAGCAGGCTGCGGATTCGCTCGACAGGATCAATCGCGGTGCCCGGGAAACGATGGAGAAGGTCGATGCGATTGCTGCTGCGATCGACGAGCAGAGTCGTGCCGGGGCTGACATCGCCGATCATGTGCGCAACATCATGTCCATGGCGGAAGCGAACAGCGACGCTACGGGCAAGGCGCTCCGCGAGGCGGCACAGCTGGAGTATCTGGCGACCAACCTGAAGGAGATCGGGAACGTCTTCAAGCTTGGCAACGCCGGGGAGCAGGCGGTGCAGACGCATGCCAAGATGCCGCCGATCGTGCAGCGTGCGGCCGTCGAGGTTGGCCAGATTCTGGAGCGTGCCGTTGATTCCGGGCGTGTTCGCCTGGAAGATCTGTTCGAGCAGGCTTACCAGCCGATTCCCAATACCAAGCCGCCAAAATTCAAGACCAAGTTCGACGACCTGACCGATCAGGTGCTGACTCCCGTGCAGGAGAAGCTGCTTGATCAGCACCCGTGGCTGGTCTATGCGATTTCCTGTGACCGCAAGGGCTACGTGCCGACACATAACCGCAAATTCTCGCAGCCCCTGACCGGTGACGAAAAGGTCGATTTCGTCAATAACCGGACCAAACGGATGTTCGATGACCCGGTCGGCAAGCGATGCGGGGATCATGAACAACCGTTCCTGTTGCAGACGTACAGACGGGATACCGGAGAGGTCATGCATGACATCTCGGCGCCGGTGATGGTCAAGGGCCGGCACTGGGGAGGATTCCGGATCGGTTACAAGACCGAGGTATGAGCCTTTGCAACTTGCGGTTGGCATGGTGCTTGCCGCAATGATGGATTAACATGGCCGAATCATTAGTAATGCAACGAGAACACAACAGGTTTTCGGAAGGGACTCAGACATGTCCGAACTGCTGAAGAGTATCGATGCCCGCACCAAGCTCGCGGGTACAAACAAGCTGGAAATCCTGCTGTTTTTCCTTGGGCGCGACGTCCGGACCGGCCGGCGGGAAACGTTTGGAATCAACGTGTTCAAGGTGCGCGAGGTGATGCGCACGCCGCCGATCACGTCTGCCCCGGAAATGCCGGCAGCCGTTGAGGGCATGGTCAGCCTGCGCGGTGCGCTGGTCCCGGTGATTGATCTTGCAAAATACGCCGGCGTGCAGACGGAGACGCCTCGCGACATCATGATTGTCACCGAGTACAACGGCCACACGCAGGGCTTCCTAGTTGAAGGGGTCGATACCATCCTGCGTCTGGACTGGAGCCAGATGCGCGTTCCGCCGGAGATGTTGATGGCGGAAATGGGCGGCCTCGTGACCGCGGTTACCGAACTCGAGGACAATCGCCTCGTGATGATGATGGACGTCGAAAAAGTGCTGGCCGAAACCGCCCGCACCGACGACGAAGTCATCTTCCGCAGCGTCGTGCCGATCGATGCGCCGGATGCCACCGTTTTCTTTGCGGACGATTCGATCGTTGCACGCAAGCAGATCCAGCGCACGCTGGAGGCGATGGGCGTCAAATATGTTTCGTCGGTCAATGGCCGGCAGGCTTGGCAGGAACTGGAGAAAATGGCGAACTATGCCGATAGTGTCGGCAAGCCTGCTTCCGAACTGATCAGTCTGGTCCTGACCGATATCGAAATGCCGGAGATGGACGGTTACATCCTGACCAAGAAAATCAAGAGCGATCCCCGTTTTGCCGGGATCCCCGTGATCATGCACTCGTCGCTGTCCGGCATGTCAAACCAGCAGTTGGGCAAGTCGGTCGGCGTCGATGAATATGTCGCCAAGTTCGAGCCGCAGAAACTGTCCGAGGCGCTGGCCCGGCGGATTCTCGGTGAAAATCTTCCCGTGCCGGCGTAGCAGGGGTAGCCACAGGAGCGAGACATGGATATGTCTGACAAGAAAAACCTGCTGGAAAGCGTCGATGCCCGTACGCGGCTCGCCGGTTCCAACAAGATGGAAATCCTGCTGTTCTCTCTCGGCACGCGCGAGACTTTCGGCATTAACGTGTTCAAGGTGCGAGAAGTCGGTCGTACGCCGCACATCACGCGAACCCCGAACATGCCCAAAGGTGTCGAAGGCCTGATTTCGCTGCGCGGCAACGTGATTCCCGTACTGTCGCTATCGTCCTATCTTGACCTTGAGGGCAGCACGCCTCCGGGGCTCGGCAAGTCGATGATGGTGGCCGAATATTCCAAGCGTACGCTGGGGTTCCTCGTGCACGAGGTCGATCGCATCATCCGGGTTGACTGGGAGCGGGTGAAGGCGCCGGAGACAGTGCTGTCAGCCAATCAGGGGCTGATTACCGCCGTCATCGAACTGGAAGGCGGCCACCTCGTATCGATTCTCGATGTCGAACAGATTCTTGCCAATGCCTTCGGCGAGGCTGTGATCGTCGATGTTCCTCCGGTCCGGACGGCCGAAGACGTGGGCATTTTCTTCGTCGACGATTCGATCGTCGCGCGTCGCAAGATCACCGAGGTCCTCGACAAGCTGGGTGTCAAGCACAAGCACGCGACGAACGGCGCCGAGGGCTGGACGCGCCTGCAGGCGATCGCGGCGCATTGTACGCAGATCGGCAAATCGGTTCGGGATGAGATCCGGGTGATCATGGTTGATGCCGAGATGCCGGAAATGGACGGTTACGTGCTGACCAAGAACATCAAGAGCGACGGCCGCTTCCAGGGCGTCCCCGTAATCATGCATTCCTCGCTTTCGTCCGAGGCCAACAAGGCAATGGGCAAGGCAGTAGGCGTTGATGGTTACGTCGCCAAATTCGATGCCGAAATTCTCGCGGACACGCTGCGTCCGCTGCTTGAAAGATAAGAAACTGGAGTTATTAGCATGGCCGATCCGAAAATGAGGTTCCTGGTAGTGGATGATTTCTCGACGATGCGCCGCATCGTACGGAATCTGCTCAAGGAACTCGGCTATACGAACGTCGATGAGGCCGAGGATGGTGCCATCGCCCTGCAGAAACTGCAGGCAGGTGGTTTCGAATTCGTCGTCACGGACTGGAACATGCCAAACATGGATGGACTGACCCTGTTGCAGACCATTCGTGCCACGCCGAATCTCAAGCATCTGCCAGTGCTGATGATTACCGCAGAAGCAAAGAAGGAAAACATCATTGCCGCAGCCCAGGCCGGTGCCAGCGGCTACATCGTGAAGCCCTTTACCGCCGCGACCCTTTCGGAGAAGTTGCAGAAGATCTTCGACAAGATGGGCGTGGCTGGTTGATGGAGAGAGACGAGTCATGAGTGGCGATTCCGCAGATCTCGAAGCCCTGTTTGACAGCATTGCGGGGGCTTCTGCGCCACCGCCGCCACCGCCGGTGGCTACGCCAGCTCCGGCCGCCCGTGTAAGCGAGGTGGGAGATTCCGACGATCTTCAGGCATTGTTTGATTCGATCAGTGCGGAATCTGTGCCGAGCGACCCGCCGGCGAGTGCCGTTGCCGCCACAGCTGCCGCTGACGGTGACGAGGATTTTCCTGGCCAGGAAAAGGTGTTCCAGCGTGTCGGTCACATGGCGCGCCAACTCCATGACACGCTGCGCGAGCTTGGCTACGACAAGATGCTCAACCAGACGATGGAGGCGCTGCCGGACGCAAAGGACCGGTTGACCTACATCGCCAGCCTTACTGAACAGGCGGCCTGCAAGGTACTGAATGCGACCGATGTGGCGAATCCTTTGATCGAGTCGTTGGAGACAGACGCCGCGGCGCTTGCCCAACGCTGGGACAGGCTGTTTGCCAACCAGATGGGCGTGGACGATTTCAAGGCGCTGGCCGCGGAGACGCGTACATTCCTGAAGGAACAGTTGCCCTCGCGGACTGGCGGCGCCAAGGCGCAGTTGATGGAAATCATGTTGGCGCAGGATTTCCAGGACCTGACCGGTCAGGTAATCAAGAAAGTCATCTCCGTTGCGCAGGATCTGGAGAACCAGTTGATGACCGCCTTGATCGAGGCCATGCCCGGCGAACGCCGTACCGAGTCCGTCAACAGCCTGCTCAATGGCCCGGTAATCAATGCAGAAGGGCGTACGGATGTAGTTGTGGGTCAGCAGCAGGTGGATGACCTGCTCGACAGCCTCGGCTTCTAGGAGAAAAAAATGAGCGATTTCGCCGGGATGGAAGATCTGCTGCAGGATTTCCTGCAGGAAGCGCATGATCTCTTGTCGGATGTAGACAACAAGCTCGTCGATCTGGAGCGGATGCCCGAAGACAAGGGGCTTCTCAACGACATCTTCCGTGGTTTCCATACCGTCAAGGGCGGTGCTGGCTTCCTCAACGCGACGGAACTCGTCACACTGTGCCACCTGACCGAAAACCTGTTCGACCGTCTGCGCAACAGCGAGATGCACCTGACGCCGGAATTGATGGACGTCATCATGGCGGCCACCAAAGGGGTGCGTGACATGTTCGGCGAGCTCGGTCAGGGCGTACAGCCCCGATCGGCGCCGGATGAGGTGCTTTCTGCGCTGCGTGTGGCGCTGGATCCTGCCGCTGCAGCGCCGTCGGCAGCACCAGCCGCATCGCCGGCACCTGCTGCGCCCGAAGCACCGGCAGCAGAAGGTGGGCCGGACTGGCAGGCACTGCACGGAGCAGTGACGGGCCAATCTGCGCCGGCAACAACCTCAACGGAAGTGATTGCAAAAGGCGAATCGTTGCCGGCGGCACAAGCTGCCCCGGCCTCGCCGCCGCCCTATGGTCGCCGTGCCGGCGACAAGCCGGGGGCGCCGCAGGCGGCCGGGCAGGGGCGCCGGGTCGAGGAGCGTGCTGCAACCCGTGAAAATACCATCCGTGTCGATACTTCCCGCCTCGACCAGGTACTCAACCTGTCCGGCGAAATCGGCTTGATGAAGAACCGGCTGACCAGCCTGCGTGCCGATATCCTGGCCGGCAAGACCGATTCCGAAACCCTGCATGCGCTGGATCAGGCGGTATCGCAGCTAGATCTCTTGGTCTCCGACCTGCAGAACTCGGTCATGAAGACGCGCATGCAGCCGATTGGCCGCCTGTTCCAGAAATACCCGCGGATCGCCCGCGATCTCGCCCGCCAACTCGGCAAGGATGTCGAACTGGTGCTGGCCGGCGAGGAGACCGAGGTCGACAAGACGATGATCGAGGATCTCGCCGACCCGCTCATCCACCTGATCCGCAATGCCGTCGATCATGGCGTAGAGGGCTCTGAAGAGCGCCTGGCCGCCGGGAAGCCGTCGAAGTCCGTAGTCCGCCTTGAGGCTCGCCAGGAAGGCGATCACATCGTCCTGATCATTGCCGACGACGGCCGTGGCATGAGTCCCGAACGCATTCGCGCCAAGGCCATTGAGAAGGGGCTGATCTCGGAAGAGGAAGCCAATACCCTCGACGAGCGTCAGAGCCTGCATCTCATCTTCCTCCCCGGTTTCTCGACGAAGACCCAGATTTCCGACGTTTCCGGACGTGGCGTCGGCATGGATGTGGTGAAAACCAACATCCAGAAACTGAATGGCAACATCGATATCCGCTCCGAGCCCGGCAAAGGCAGCGTCTTCATCATCTCCCTGCCGCTGACGCTGGCCATCCTGCCGGTCCTGTTGGTCCTGCTTGGAGATCAGCCGTTTGCGCTGCCGTTGTCGCTGGTACGCGAGATCCTGCCGATCGAGCACGGCAAGCTGCAGGAGGTCGGCGGAAAGGCGACGCTGGTCGTCCGTGGCGAAATCCTGCCGGTAGTGTCGCTCGCCAAGCTGCTTGGCTGGCCACAGGATGCGCCGCCGGAGTATGGGGTGCTGATGCAGACGGCGGAGCGCAGCTTCATCCTGGCGGTCGACAACTTCGCGGGACGCGACGATGCCGTGATCAAGTCACTTGAAGACTTCCGTCCGCGCGGCGTTGCTGGGGTCACCACCCTGTCGAATGGCCAGATCGTCCTGATTCTTGACATGAAGGAGCTGCTTTCCGATCTCGGCTCCGCGATG
>WBZP01004769.1_pt1 | contig 13998 bp, 9 predicted proteins | sample 5204301 | NCBI WGS metagenome assembly WBZP01 (sample SAMN12412401, study PRJNA552823) | activated sludge metagenome | isolation source: activated sludge from nitrification reactor of wastewater treatment plant... | place: USA: Pennsylvania | collected 2017 | reverse complement strand
ATTGGATAGCTTCGGCGAGGTCTTAAGAGTACTTCGCGCGATCCGCACATCGCCCACCGATACACCATGAGAAGGCCATCGGCTGTTCGCCCACTAGCCAACATCTGTTGCCCAAGGAAGCCGCCCCGGACTTACACGACGCTACCTGCTATTTCCGTCGCGTCGTGCGATTCATTTGGCGGCTCGGCCGCGGGAGCCGTGGCGGATATCGGCGACAATTCGAACACATAATTCGACAAACATGAGGGACCCACCAACTATCACAACGCCAGTCTGGGCAATCCGCCACGACGTGATGTCACGACTGGAAAGCGAAATGACGCTCGAAAGCGAACCAAGAATGACCGAAGTGACGACGAATAGCCCGATGTATGGCAGAACACGACTGCTGGTTTCCAGGCGAAGCAACACGGCAATCACAGCCAGACCAAGTGCAACAAACGAAACTGGCCCCCACAAGGGAGCATTGCTGAGGGAGACAATTGCCAAGACAAATATTAACCAACGCAAAGGAACCTGCCTTCGGGGCCGGTTCTCAAGTCCGGACCCATCACTCATACGCTTTTGCACAGCCACCTCCCGTGCAACGACCTAACGGAATCCAAAGACTCGCTTAGTGTGAAGGATACTCCGAGAACCACAACCTGTCGCAATTTGTGTGTTTGCGCCCACCTACTACGCATATACGTAGACATTAAAAGCCGCCAAAATTAGGAGTGCAACAAAAAGCAGCCACCACGTCTGCGTCACAAAACCAATCGCGATCAAAATGCACATCGCGCCCCGGATCCCTCGAAAGCGCCCCGGGCGCGTTGGGGCACTGCCAATCATGAATACGCCGACTACCAGAAATAGGAATGGCACCATCAGCAACTCGGGTGAATTCGCGGCTATCGCTGCGGTCATCATCCAATCACCAGACGAAATGTGCATGTCCAGCCCTACCTGTTGGTCCCGCGCAGGTGAAGGCTCCAGGCTTGGATGCGAGACCCACTGCAGCCAAAGCCAAGCAGCCGACAGCAACCTGTGATGCCACGTGCCTGCTCCCCTCGAAATCACTTCGGGTGCTGCGCCAGGGACGTTAGAAACCGTCACAGCGACCCGCACTGATGCTCGGACGATGGTTGGTGAGGCCAATACCTCACGACGAAGCATCATGCGGAGGATAGTTGACATCCTTCCTGTAATGGCCGACCAGACGTGCGTGCGTTGGTGCTTCTTCGTCTCGTGAGCAAGCGCATTAGTTGACCGAAGTCGCCAAAGCACAATCAGCCAACAGGTTGGGCCATTTGCACGACCAACAACGACTCGGCCTCAGCAGTGACAAGGGACGGCCCCCCAACCCAGCACCAGAATCGGCAGGCTCATCGGGGCACTCGACCGTACTTGCACCCCCACGACGTCCCCCACCGCACAGATTCGCGCACGCTAACCGTGATAGCCGGCTTGGGCACCCAACTCAGCCAAATAGCACCTGGCTTAGTCTGCGGCAGCCTCGGCATAAACCGGCAACGACGAAACCCGGCCAGGATTCGCCACGATCGCCACGGCCATCCTGTTCCGCCGACTCTGACGGCTTGCTGACCGGGTTAGAGCCGTGCCAGAAGCTCCGCCTTTTTGGTTGTGAACTCCTCGTCCGACAAGATGTCCGCCTTGTGCAACTCACCCAGTTGCCGAATCTTTCCTAAGATGTCTTCTTCGGTTGAAGCGGGTGCAGCGGCCATCGGCTGAGGAACATTGGTCCCCGGAATGGCGGGATGGGCAGCACTATCAAGCTTGCTCTTGACTGTCTCCACGAAAATCTGCATGGCGGCCAGGTCGTTGATCCACTTCATCTGCACCTTATTGCCGGACGCATAGAACGACACCGAATGACCCATTAGGCTTTTCGACTGCTCAAACGATGCAATCTTGTCGTAGGCAAAAGACTCAAGATCGTAGCCACCAAGCTTCTTGGCGTAGAAGAGAAGGCGGCCAGGTGTCGCGATCAAAACGCCTGTTCGTACGCTGTCAGACCCCAAAATCTTGGTCTCGTAGGTGCCAAGGACCGTGGCAAGCACCTGCTCACCAGGGTCCAGGTGAGCCTTCGCATGGTCGAGCAACACGTCGATCTTGGCCATTTATTCTCTCCATTTCAACGAAAACCAAACAATTCGACTACCGCATACGAGCCGGCGACTGGACATCTCAATCACATAGCGTCTACCAACCTGAACGTTTGGCGCGACTATAACCCGAAAGGAAGCGTTCTTAGTGCGCCTGTCAACCACTCTTCGAAGTGGTCTGCGGGCATAGGGAGAGCATATGGCCGTACCATTCCGCCAGACGGCACTCAGCTTCGTGTAGCGAGATTTGCCCACCGAGTGCACAAACACGCGACCGGACCACCACCCATCACAAGCGCTGGACCACAAGATGAGGCCGGAGACTAGCGATTGGGTTCCCAACCTGGCGGCCCAAAGAGGAACCCCAGCTTGTCGCGCCACGTGCGAGCCGATCGCCAGTCGGCGAACGCGGCGCGGAACTCGCCGTACTGAAGCTTGAGCGGGTTGTATGTATCAACCGGCTTGGTCAACCCATAGACCGGGCGGCGGTTCTCTTCGGCAAACGTGCCAAAGAGCCGATCCCAGATGATCAAGATGCCGCCGTAGTTGCGGTCTAGGTACTCCGCGTCAGAGGCGTGATGCACCCGGTGGTGCGATGGCGTGTTGAGCACAAACTCGATCGGCGCCCACAACTTCGGGATCGTCTCGGTGTGCACCCAGAACTGATAGATCAGGTTCAGCGACCAGACGAAGAAGATCATCCACGGCGGGATGCCCAGTAGCGGCACCGGAATCCAGAAGAGGAGTTCGCCCCAGGGGTTCCACTTCTGCCGCAGCGCCACTGCATAGTTGAAGTAGACCGAGGAATGGTGGGCCTGGTGCATGGCCCACAAGATGCGCACACGGTGGCTAGCCCGGTGATAGAGGTACCACAGCAGATCGATGAGCATCGAGCCGGAGCGGGGTCCAAGCCCAGAGGGCGACGTATAACAGCAGCGCGGCAGCGCGCGCAAAGGTGTTGATCACCACTGATCCCAACCCCATGAGCAGGTTGGTCTCGGTGTCCTTGCGTTCGTATCCCTTGCGCGCAGGACCGTCTTGAGGGTCGTTGTCGAGATACTTCAACGAGATGAGTTCCACCACCATGAACAACACGAAGAACGGTGCCGCGTAGGTCACAGGGTCATCGAATGGGCTGATGAACAAGACCGCCTCCAAACAGTGAGTGAACTCTTGGGTAACCATAGGGCAGGTGGCCGCTCAGGGCGGGTCTGGATGCCAGGATTGAACACGACAATTGTGGGCAAGAACACCCCACATCTGGTCTAGGCAGGATGACGATAAATTAGGACATTCCGCCTAGAATCGCCGTCGGGCGTTTGAGCGAGTTCGCCAACTGTGCGGTGATCTGATGCAATTGACCCTCATCAATGCAATCCCGCTGGAGACGATCTATGGAGCGGGGCTTGACCAAATCCTGGAGGAACGATGTCTACAAGCGCGACCACGCGACGCACGCTCGCTATGAGCGCCGTCTGGGCTGCTCCCGTGGTGGCCATGGCAGTGGCAGCGCCCGCTGCAGCTGCCTCTGGCGATTGCACCGGTTGCTGGACTCTCAACTGGGACGACCCGGCAACTGGCACTGCGAGCTTCCTCGCCAACGTGTCCCCCGACCCCGCTTTGAGCACCAGTTTCAACAAAGATTGGACTCGCACCGGCTCCCTCACTGCACCCGCTGCGGGTGGTGGGTGCCCCGCACTGACGGCAAGCGTCGCTCAGAAGCGGATCTCCGGCTCCTACAAGGGTCTGACGTCAACCACACGTACCAACACCGACAGCGACTTCTCCATCGGCAACACCGGCCGACTTGCCAATACCGGTGAGACGCCCTCAACGATCGACACCGACGGAGTCATGGGGCTCGTCCTAAACCAAGCGACCACGGTTAACGCCTCCACTGCTGCTGAGGAGGGCGTGATCTTCACCTTCAGCGCACCAGTTCAAACGGTGAGCTTCAAGATCTACGACTTCACCCGCAACACCGCCACCGGCATCAACAACTACGCCGACTCAGTGTCGTTTGACAAGCCCACGACAGTCACCGACGCCACCGCTCCAGGCTTCGTAACGAACGCCACCTGGGGTTCAGTCGTGAACATCACGTGCACCACCGGTTGCACCCCCGGTCTATCGGTCAGCATCAATGGGCTCACCAATTACGCCTACCGCAACGGTCTTTACCAGACCATTTCGCCTGGCGAGAGCAACCGAAACGCCGACGTTGTTGTCACTATGGGTGGAGCGACTAGCTTCCAGATGAACTACAAGAACACCGGCACGACTTTCAACGGCCCACGCGGCGGCAACGCACAGTGGATCGTGCTCGGTGACCTGCAGGTGTGCTTCTAGTTACTGCGATCGCAGTAACTGACCGAACAGATCACCCTGTTCGCTAGCGCGAGTTAGCACCTGATCAAACGTGAGGTGCTCGAGTGCGAGTGGGTCGTCAGCACCGGCTTCGATCTCATCCCAGGAGCGCGGCACGGCGGCCATGGGGCGTTCGCGTCCGCGAAGTGAGTACGGCGAGATCGTCGTCTTGGCACCCGTGTTTTGCGACCAGTCGAAAAACACCTTGCCGGGCCGTTTGGCTTTCGTCATCTGGACAATCACCAGCGGCGAAGATCGCGCTAGTTCATTGGCGATCTCATATGCCCAGTCGCGCACCTCATCGGGGGTGCGGGTGCCGTCGAGCCCGGCGTACACATGCAGGCCCTTCGATCCCGACGTCACCGGCGCACACGATAAGCCGTCTTGGGCCAGCCGATCACGCACCATGAGCGCAACCTCGGCGCACTCCCCTAGGCCAGCGCCATCTCCTGGATCGAGGTCAATCACCATCCGGTCGGGGTTCACCCACTCCCCTGCCTCACTCACCTTCCATTGGTGCACGTGCAATTCCAGGGCAGCCAAGTTCGCTAGGTAGGTCAAGGTCGCCAGATCGCGCACGAGGGGGAAGTCGATGTGATCTCCAGTGCCGCCACGTGAACCTGATGTCGGCACCGCGACCGTCGGCAGCCACGAGGGGGCACCTGATGGGATGTTCTTTTCATAGAACGACATCTCGCGCACCCCATTGGGCCACCGGATGCGCGTCACGGCTCGACCATCAAGGTGGGGCAGCATGACCGGCGCGATCTGGGCGTAGTAGTTGAGCACCTCCCCCTTCGTTGTCCCGGTTGCGGGAAAGAGGACCTTGTCGAGGTTCGACAACTTCAAGGTGCGGCCCTCGACCTCCACCATCACCTCGCTCATGACTGCTCCTCCACGTCGGTGACTGACAGATCAGCGCGCACCCCTCGATAGGCGGGCTGGCGCAGTTTCAGATCGGCAGTGATCGATAGATAGTCGACATCAACCACCACCACCGGCTCAACCCACACGGCGCCTTGGGCATCCAGACGAGGTACGTCGAGGAAAGGTGACTCACTTTGTGTCAATGGCTTGAGCAACTCATTGAGGCGGGCGCCGGCCCTGCCAGCGATGCCGCTGCCGACCTTGCCCCGATAGGCCAACCCAGATGGTGTGGGCACTCCAACCAAGATGGCCCCCATGCGGGTCTGAGAATCGGTTTCAAACCGATATCCGCCCACCACAAATGAGCCCGTGGGCCGAATCGGGAACTTCAGCCAGTCTCCTGAGCGCACTCCGGGGCGATAGATCGAGGACCGCTTCTTCGACACGATCCCTTCCAGCCCTTGGGCACGGGCTGCTTCGAGGAGCACCTCGCCATCGTCGTACGTCGAAGGCACCTGCCAGGCCACGTCACCGAGTTCGAGGGACTCCAATACGTCCCGACGCTGCTGCCAAGGTGCTGCCAGGAGAGGCTCGCCGTCGACTGACAACACATCGAAGATCAAGAAGACCGCAGGGTTGGAGGCCGCCAACGTGGCGGCCTTTCGAGAGTCAGTCACATGGATGCGATCAGCAAGGGCCATCAGGGTTGGCACGCCGTCACGCAGCGAAACAATCTCGCCATCGAGCACGAGTGACCTGCCCTTCATGGCCGCCAGTTCGGGAAATGCCACCGAAATGTCGCGGCCGCTGCGAGTCCACACTCGCACTTGAGTGGCACTCGTTTCCACCAACGCTCGAATGCCATCCCACTTGACCTCGTGCACCCAGTCGGCACCTCGCGGAACGTGCTCACCGCGGGTGGCAAGCATCGGGGCCGGAACGGTTGAGGAGGCTGGCACGGGGCCGAGGCTACCTGTGTGAGTGGCAGCAGTTGCCGCCACCAGTCACAATTGCCCAATGCGAGCAATCTGGAAGGGCGCAGTTTCATTCGGGCTGGTCAGTGTGCCTGTGAAGCTTTATTCAGCCACTGAGAGCAAAGACGTAGCGTTTCGGCAGGTGCACGCCAAAGATGGCGGCCGGATTAAGTACCAGCGTGTCTGCGCCCTCGATGGTGAAGAGGTGCCCTACTCCGACATCGCCAAAGGCTACGAAACCGAAGACGGCGAGATGGTCATCATCGATGACTCCGACCTAGCCGACCTGCCTGCTAGCAGCAGTCGCGAAATCGCGGTCGAGAAGTTCGTGCCCAGTGACCAGATCGACCCATTGCTGCTGGAGAAGTCCTACTACCTCGAGCCTGAGAAGACCGGCGCCAAGCCATACGCGCTGTTGCGCCAGGCCCTCGAGGATTCCGACCGGATGGCCCTGGTGACGGTGTCGCTTCGGCAACGCATGTCGCTCGCCGTACTCCGCGTGCGTGATGACGTGATCGTCATGCAAACCATGATGTGGCCCGACGAGGTGCGCCAACCCGACTTCGCCATCGACCACGCCGACGCCAAAGACGCCGAGGTCAAGATGGCCAACATGTTGGTTGAGACGTTGGCGGGAGACTTTGACGCCAGCGAATTCACCGATGACTACCGCGAAGCCCTCGAGGCGCTAGTGCAAGCCAAGATCGAGGGTGGCGAGGTCAAGCGCACCCCGGCATCCACCAAGACCTCCGGCGAAGTCGTCGACCTGCTTGCTGCGCTGCAAAAGAGTGTCGCCGCCGCAAAGGCCGCCCGTGGAGAGACGGAGGAGCCTGCGAAGGCCAAGAAGGCTGCAGGCTAAGCCCCCGACTAGGCGATCAATGAGGGGAACGGCTGAGCCTGCTCGATCTGCCCCGCCACACTGAGCAGCGTCGGCTCATCGTTGAGGCGGCCCACCAGTTGCACCGCCAACGGCAGACCGTCGGCTGCCATCCCAAAGGGCACTGAGGCTGCGGGGTTGCCCGCGACGTTCCACAACGACATGTAGGCGATTGCCGGCATCGATTTCAATGCTGAGGTCAGGGTGCCTTTGCCTGTGATGATGCCGATCTTGGGCGGGCGGTGCGCCATCACCGGGGTGAGCAGCACATCGCATTGATCGAAGACCCGATTGACCTTAGAGGAGAACTTTTCGGCAGCCTCTAAGGCCCAATCCAGCACTTTGGGGGTAACCCAACGACCCAACGAATAGGTTTGCATGGTGCGCTTCTCAAGGCGTTCGAAGTGCTCCATCCGATCAGCTTCAAATCGGATCGAGGCAAAGAATTGGGGCACAAATTGCGCGGTGGAGTCTGGATAGGCGGGATCGATCTCGACGACGTCGTGACCCAGATCGGCGAGCAACCGAGCCGCAGCCTGCACCGCCTCCACGTGCTCCGGGCACGCCGAGACGCCCAGGCTGGGTGACTTGACTGACCAGCCGATGCGCAATCGACCAGGGGCACGAGCGGCAGCCTCCACAAACGAACCTGGGTCGGGGGCCGAAAACAGGTCGCCAGGCGATGAGCCCTTGATGGCGTCGTACACGATCGCCGAATCCATCACTGATCGCGTCAACGGGCCGCACGTGCCCAGCCCGAACCACAAGTGCGGACTCGGCGCACTGGTCACTCGGCCTCGCGTTGGCTTGAGTCCAAAGAGCCCGGTGCATGCAGAAGGAATGCGGATCGAGCCGCCGCCATCGCCGCCGAGCCCAGCCACCGCCATGCCGGTGGCAACCGCCACGGCAGTGCCACCACTGGAGCCACCAGGGCTCATCCCAAGCTTCCAGGGGTTCTGTGTCGAGGCGAAGGCTTCTGGTTCGGTGTAAGGAAATGACCCGAACTCCGGCATCTGGGTCTTGCCCACGATGACCGCGCCCGCGGCCCGCAGCCGGCGGACCACTTCGCTGTCAGCCTCAGCCGGGGTGCTGTTGGCCAGACCGCCAAAGGTAGTCACGCAGCCAGCGACGTCGATCTCTTCCTTGATCACCATGGGCACACCGTGCAGCGGACCCACAGGCACATCGGAGGCGCGAGTCGCATCACGCGCGGTCGCTTCGGCCAGCGCCGAATCAGCGAGCACCTGGGACATCGCATGCAGTGACGCGTCGCGCTCGTTGATGACCGCCAAGCACTCTTGTACGGCGGCGACCGAGGACGTTGTCCCCGCTGCCAAAGCCGCAGCCAGTTTGGTGATCACGCCGCGCACCTGCGCGCGGCCAACGTGGCCAGGGCGCGGGCGCACTCGTGCACCATGCGGATCGGCACGTGCTCGTTGATCACGTGGGCCTGGTCGAGGTGCCCAGGGCCGTAGTGCAAAGTCGGGATCCCTGCGGCGTTGTATAGACGCAGATCGGACCCACCTTCAAGGCCCATCGGGGCCAAGGTCGCCAGACCAGCACTGGTCAGCGACGTCTGCATTTGGTCAAGCAACTCGTGTCCGTGAGGCAGTTGGCCGCTGGCAAACTGACCTCCGGTCCACAGCACGCGAGGTGCATGGTTTCGCAGCCACGCATCGCCCGCACAGGCACGCTCAACGACGGCCTCAAAAGCCGCCCGGGCCTCATCAACAGGCTCGCCGAGTTTGACGCCGAGGCGACCTTGGGCGACCAGGAGTTCGGGAACTGTGGAGGACCACTCCCCTGCGTTGACCGTGCCGATCGAGAGGGCATAGGGCAGTGGGTTGTGGGCAAAAAGCGGCTCGCGCTCCAGATTGCGCGAGGCCTCAAACTCCAGCAGGGCTTGGTGGATCACCCAGAATGACTCAACCGCGCTTTGACCTGACTTGCGTAGCGCTCCGTGCGCGGGACGACCAGACACCTCGATGCGGAAGGTCAATGCCCCCGCGTTGGCGATGACCACGCCACCTCCGGTGGGTTCGGTGATCACACAGGCCTCGCCGAGGTGGCCGCGCATCAACGTGCCGAAAGCGCCAAGGCCACCGTCTTCTTCACCGACCACCGCGTGAACCGCCAAAGGCTTGGCGAGTTCGATGCCCGAGGCCACGACCGCCCGGGCGACCGCGAGGTTGACGGCCACACCGGCCTTCATGTCGGTGCTGCCGCGCCCCCAGATGTAGCCGCGGGATTCGCCTGCACCAAAGGGGTCATCAGACCAGTCAGCCGGGTTGCCCACGGGCACGACATCGGTGTGCCCCTGCAGGATCAAACCTGCCGGGCCTTCACCGGTGGTGCCCACGCAGCCAATCGCCCGCTCACGGTGCACCTCCACCCCAGGGAAGTCAGGGTGGGCCGCTAACCCGGCGAGATCGAGATCCCACTGGTCCACGGTGAGACCAGCCTCGGCAAGTGCCTTGGAGTACCACTCCTGCACCCGCACCTCACCTGGCGTGCCCGAGACCGAAGGGATCTTGACCAACTCGATCACTTCGGCCGTGAGCCGATCGAAATCAAGGGCCGCGACCACACGTTTGGCCGCGTCGACACCGACGGGTTGCTCACTCAACGTGTGCGCACCAAACCACGTACGACGCGCAGCGCAACGGAGAGTCGAGCCAAGTCAGGAAGTTCGTCGGCGCAGATCTCCTCCAAGGTCCCCACAGAGCGGGCCAGCAGATCGGGGTCGTGCTCGACCCACTTCTCCACTCGGGCAGCACTCTCAAGCCCAGCGCCTCCCACGTGCAGCGCGTCAGCGGTCAGCTGCGAGTGCACCCGGTGCAGGTCATCGAGAAGCGAGGCTCGGGCCATGGTCTGCCAACGGTCCTCACGAGGCAACCCAAGAATCCGGGTGATCAGGGCTGGCAATCCGACTCGTTCACCCAGATCGAAGTGCACCTTGGCAACATCGACAGCGTCGAGGTTTTCGGCCAGCGCGTTATCAACGATGCCCATCAGCATGTAGGCCGGAGGCATCACTGCCACCCGAACGGCCAGCGCCTCATCAACTCCCTCAGCCATGAGCGCGTCACGACGGGCCTCGAAGTTCGCACGCTCGACCCCACTCATGATCGTGGGCAGTTGCTTGAGCACCTTGCCAACGACCACGTCGAAGTCATCAACGATGGCTTCAGAATCGATCGGGCGTCGGTTTGTCACCAACCAGCGAGAAACGCGCTCCACCAGGGTGCGCACCTCGATACGCATCTTGGTCTGCGTGTCAGCGTCAATCTTGTTGTCTTGTGCGCAGACCTCGCGGATCAACCCGACCGAGCCAAAGATTTCGCGGGCAACCAAGTTGGCACGGACCAGCTCTTGATCGGTGGCACCGGTTTCGGCGCCAAGGCGGTGCAGATAGGTGAATCCTGCGCCATTGATGAGGTGGTTCACGATGCGGGTCACGATGATCTCGCGGCGCAGCGGGTGAGTCTCCATCGCCTTGCGGTAGTCCTGGCGCAGCGGAGCGGGGAAGTAGCTGTAAAGCTCGCCTCGCAAGAAGGGGTCGTCGGCAATGTCGGTAGCCAACAACTGGTCTGCCAACGTGATCTTGGCGTAGGCCAACAACACGCTGAGTTCAGGACCAGTGAGACCTTCCTTCTTCTCAATCCGAGCCGCTGCCTCACGTCGGCTTGGCAGTGCCTCCAATTCACGATCCAGCAGACCTTTGCGTTCCAGTGATCGCATCAAGTCTTCATGGACGTGCATCATCGGAGCCGAGTTGCGCACCGCGTTGGCCAGCGCAAGGTTCTGCTCGTAGTTGTCGACGAGCACCAACTGGGCTACTTCATCTGTCATTGAGGCCAGCAACGTGTTGCGACTCTCCAGGCTCAGACCCGCCTCATCCACGACGCCATCGAGCAGGATCTTGATGTTGACCTCATGGTCGGAGGTGTCCACACCAGCGGAGTTGTCGATGAAGTCGGTGTTCATCCGGCCACCGACACCATTGAGTCCGCTCAGGGAGTACTCCACGCGACCGCGCTGGGTGCAGCCCAAGTTGCCACCCTCACCGATCGAATGCGCGCGCACCTCGCCGCCGTTGACCCGGATAGCGTCGTTGGCCTTGTCACCTGCATCGGCGTGAGTTTCGCTCTCTGCCTTGACATAGGTGCCAATGCCACCGTTCCACAACAAGTCGACCGGGGCCTTCAAAATGGCGTGCATCAGGTCGGGAGGCGACATCGCCTCAACGCCTTCATCGAGCCCAAGGGCCTCGCGTACGGCGGCGCTGATCGGGATCGACTTCTCTGACCGGGAGTAGACCCCACCACCGGCAGAAATCAATGAGGTGTCGTAGTCCTGCCAACTGCTGCGCGGCAACGCAAACATCCGGGCCCGCTCAGCAAAGGATGCTGCTGGGTCTGGGTTGGGGTCTAAGAAGATGTCGCGGTGGTCAAAGGCGGCCAGCAACTTGATGTGCTCACTGCACAACATGCCATTGCCGAACACGTCACCAGACATGTCACCGATGCCGACGACGGTGAAGTCCTCGGTCTGCGGGTTGAGCCCACGCTCGCGGAAGTGTCGCTGCACGCTGACCCAGGCACCCTTGGCGGTGATGCCCATCGCCTTGTGGTCATAGCCCACAGATCCACCCGAGGCGAAAGCATCTCCGAGCCAGAAGCCATAGTCTGCTGCCACCGAGTTGGCGATGTCGGAGAACGTTGCGGTGCCCTTGTCAGCCGCGACCACCAGGTAGGGGTCATCGACGTCGTGACGGATCACGTCAATGGGAGCAACCACGTCGCCGCGCACCAGGTTGTCGGTGATGTCGAGCAGCGCTGAGATGAAGGTCTTGTAACAGGCAATGCCCTCATCGAGCCAGGCTTGGCGATCGACCGCCGGGTCTGGGGAGCGCCGACACACAAAGCCACCCTTGGCGCCCACGGGCACGATGACGGTGTTCTTGACCATTTGGGCCTTGACCAGTCCCAGCACCTCGGTGCGGAAGTCGTCTCGGCGATCCGACCAGCGCAATCCACCACGGGCCACAGCACCAAATCGCAGGTGCACGCCTTCGATGCGCGGGGAGTGAACCCAGATCTCGAACTTCGGCCGAGGCGCGGGCAGGTCAGGCACACCCGATGGGTCGATCTTGACCGCGAGGTAGGAGTGGGGAGTGCCATCGGCGCTCATCTGGAAGTAGTTCGTGCGCAGGGTCGAGGTGATCACTGCCAGCAACGAGCGCAAGATCCGGTCTTGGTCCAGTGCAGCCACGGCATTCAACGCAGCCGTGAGCCCCTTGGTCAGAGACTCGATGCCTTGCTGGCGCTTGGTCCCATCGACCTCACCGAAGGCGGGGTCAAAGCGAGTCTCAAACAATGACACCAGGTCGCGTGCGATTGCCACGTTGGCGCGCAGGGTGTACTCGACGTACTCCTGGGAGTAGGGCAAACCCCCCTGCCGTAAATAGCGGGTGTAGGCGCGAAGCACCATGGCTTGACGCCAGGTGATGCGTGCGCTGAGCACCAGTGCGTTAAAGCCATCGTCGTCACTCTGCCCCTGCCACGTGGCGACAAAGGCGTCTTGCACCAAGTCGACGGCCTCGGCGGGCAGGGGCTCGGCGGCACGCAACCCGAAGTCATAAATGTGGCTAGACCCATCACCCACGCCATCGAGGGAGTAAGGGCGCTCATCAGTGACGTCGACGCCCAGTGACGACAACATGGGCAGCACGTGCGAAAGCACCAAGGGAGCGCCCGTGCGATAGATCTTCAGGCGCGCGGTGCGTGGGTCGGCCTCCGACCGCTCCATCTTGACGCCGATCTCGTCGGCCCCGAGCGCAACAAGGCGCCGCAAGTCCGACGCACCGGTCGCAGCCGGATAGTCCTCCTTGTAGGCCTCAGGGAATGCCCCTGGGTGAGCCTTGGCAAGGTGGGCGCCAGCTTCGGCATCATCGTCGGCTCGCAAGGCCTGAGTGAAGTCTTCGTCCCATGAACGCGCAGCCTCGGCGAGTTGGCGTTCGATGGCGGCCACGTCGATGTCGTGCGGAATCGAACGCCCAGCAGGCAGGCGTACGACGAAATGCACCCGAGCATTGACCGACTCCGAAAGCCGCACCGTGAAGTCGACGGACTCACCGCCCAGGCGTTCCATCAAAATCTTCGAGAGGCGCGAACGAACAGCGGTGTTGTAGCGATCACGCGGCAGGTAGACCAGGCACGACAAGAACCGGCCATAGACGTCGGAGCGCACAAAGAGTCGCAATGCTCGCCGCTCACGCGACTGCATCACGGCGACCGCGATGCGAGTCAGATCTTCGACATCGGTCTGGAACAGCTCATCACGAGGGTAGGTCTCTAAGACATCAAGCAACGCCTTGGCCGAGTGGCTGTTGGGCTCAAACCCAGCGGCATCGATAACCTCGCTGACCTTCTCGCGCAGCAACGGGATGCGCACCACAGACTCGGTGTAGGCGCCAGAGCTAAACAAACCTAGGAACCGCTGCTCACCGATGACTTCACCAGCGCTGTCGAAGGTCTTCACTGCGACGTAATCCAAGTGGGCCGGACGGTGAACCGTCGCCCGCGCGTTTGCCTTCGCCAAGACCAGGAGGTGCTTTTCGCGAGCACGAGCCTTCACCAGTGGCGGCAACTTGCTAAACGAGCCCGACTCATTGGGGTCGCCGCGCAGGATGCCTAGCCCAGTGCCCGGGACTGCACGCAGTACCTCATCATCGCCAATGCGCTCCAGGAGGTACTCGCGATAACCCAGGAACGTGAAGTGGTCATCGGCGAGCCAGTGCAAGAAG
>WBZP01004768.1_pt1 | contig 13998 bp, 9 predicted proteins | sample 5204301 | NCBI WGS metagenome assembly WBZP01 (sample SAMN12412401, study PRJNA552823) | activated sludge metagenome | isolation source: activated sludge from nitrification reactor of wastewater treatment plant... | place: USA: Pennsylvania | collected 2017 | reverse complement strand
TGCATCATGGGGGCCTCGCCCATGTCGAGGACTGTTGCCGCAAGAATCAGACGGTTGTTTATCGGCGTGTCGCCACAAACGGCGCGTGCCGCCGACAAAATGTAATCCAGCGGTTCCTTGAATTTGATCGGCCGTGTCAATGAAGCGGCAAAAGCCGTGGATTCCAACAGTGGCAACAGCGTCGCGGAAATCTTTCCGCCCGATCGGAGAAAGCCCGCAGTCATGGCTTCAACGACTTGCGTCGGCGGTTGGTCAGCCAGAAAACGTTGCGCCAGTTTTTCGGCAATGCGTTTGGCGGTTGCCGGGTGGGTGGCCAGCAGGTGGATGGCCCGGTCAATCTCGCTGATTCCCTGGCCGGCCGGAAAGCGTTCGCCGAGAAACAGTTTAGCGCCATAGTCGTGGCGACGCGGGTCGAACAGGAAAAGTCCGCGACGTAGGGCGCCGGCGCGGGCCAGCCCCGCGTCGTTCATGCGTGGTGAATAGACGCCGGCGCCGGTGATGATGCGTGCCAGCTCCTGAACGTCGTTCTGCGCATAGCCGGCGTTGACGCCGAGGGTATGCAGTTCAAGCAGTTCACGGGCGAGGTTCTCGTTGATGCCAAGACGTTTGCCGCGCTCGGCGGCTTTTTCTGCAGCGATCGAAGTGGTCGCCGTGGATTGGGCATTGTCCAGGTAGACCTGCATCGCCGGATGAAAAAAGCTGGCGCGAAGCAGCGCCTCGAACGAGTCGGATGGCATGGCCTGCTCGATCGAGCGTACGTAGTCCCATGCGAGCAGCTTGTCGAAATTCTTGGGCGCGAATATCGAAAAGTGATTGAGCCAGAACGAGAGCAGCGCTTCGTGGCCGGGGTTGTCGCCGTTGGCCATGGTCAGCAGGCGCGCCTGGATCGCTGCGCTGGCGAATTGGTTTTCTTCCCTTTGCAACGCTTTACGCGCCTCATCGTCCAGCGCGCGGTCGCGGCCCGTTCCACCGGGCCCCAGGCGTGTCCACACGACGTCCAATGGTTCGGAAACGGGAAGCGCGGCAATCTGGTCGGTTACGCTTGGCGGCAAACGTGAAGGGTCGCGGATGGCGTGCGTCAGGTACTGGCCCGGCGTCTGCGACATCGCCGCAGACAGGGCCGAAGGCGTGGCCCCATAACCGAAGCGGCTGACCATCGCGCGCGCGGTGGGTTCGTCCATAAGACGGTTGATTTCGAGCCCGGTCGCAACAAGCGGTTGCGCAGCGGCTGCGATCGCCACGAGCATGGCCAGACTTCGACGGATGCTGCATCGTTCAGTCATGAAATATTCCGTTCGCACGCTTCTCTCGTTCGCGATCTCTCGCCGCGGCCGCCAAGAAACCGATGCGCGACCGGCCGATCGGCTCAGGTTGGCGGCAGGGAAATTAGAGCACGGACGTGACGCACAATTTGCCCGTGAAATGTAACTTTCGGCGGGAAATTGTAAGGAGTTGTGTTGGCGAGCGCTTCGGCCCTGAATACCGTCCGGGCGTCACAGCAAGCCGGAAGCGATGTTGATCGTCAATGCCACCAGCGTCGTATTGAAGAAGAATGCCAGGACACAATGCACCAGTCCGGTACGACGCATCGTTCGGCTGGTTATGCTGACATCGGCTGTCTGCCCTGACGTGCCGATGACACACGAAAAATATAGAAAATCCCCGTAATCGGGAGCATGACCCCCGGGAAAATCCAATCCACCGGGCCGCCCGCGGATCTCCTCGGCGTAGTAATCATGCGCGTAGTGCAGTGCAAACATCACTTGAGTAAAAGCCCAGGAGGACAGGACAGTCAGTGCCGCCAGCGCCATATGAGCGAAGCGCGGCGTACCCTGCATGTCCTTGGCCACGGAAAGTTGAGCGACAATGGCCGCCAGACTCACGAGGGCCACGGTAACGACCAGGGCCAGGATGATATACCGGCCAACATTCTCCTGGAGTGCACGGGTACGCATTCGTTCATGCGATGACCAGAACATCATTCGACCCGCGAGCAACAGATAAAGACACGCTCCGCCGTTCCAGCCGATGATCAAGCGTGTAATGGCATGTAGCCCGATGAACGACGGCAAGACCAAGACCGTCGCCAAACCAACCAGTGCGCTGATGCACAAACGCGGACGCGCCATGATCAAGCGGACCAGTATCGATCGACTGGCGTGCAAGAATATGTCTGTCATGGGCTTAGGCGATCTACGCCTATTGCGCGCAGTGGACCGGTGCAAGGTGGCGTGCGGGTCATTCTTTCATCCTGAAGGCAGCTTTCAATGAAACCGTTGTCAGTCAAAGTCAAACCCCCAGGGCAATCGCTACGCTTCGGTCACACTTCGATACGCACTGTTGCAAGACGCAGCTTGATCTTAAACCTGCCAGCCCCCATGTTAGCGCCAGTCGATGGGACGGTGCTAACGCGAAAGCATGGTAGTGCCTTGGGTTTGCCCCGAACTTTGTGCTGAACGAAAGGAATTCGATCTATGAACAAGAATCTTTTTTTCGGTTTGATCTTGCTGCTTACGACTGGACTTTCAAGCGGTTTGGCGCTTGCCGCTGAGCCGAGTCTACATCAGATATATCAGGCGGCTGAAGCGGGAAAACTGGATGAAGCACAGACAATGATGCGCGAGGTGTTGAATGCACACCCGAATAGTGGCAAGGCGCATTACGTCGAAGCCGAGTTGCTGGTCAGACAGGGCCAACTGCAGAGAGCCGAAGCCGAGTTGGCGACAGCCGAACGCCTTGCCCCGGGATTGCCATTTGCCAAACCGCAGGCGGTGCAGAATCTGAAGGCGCTCCTGGGCAACACCCAAGGCAATCGGCCCATTCAAGGATCATTGGCTCAAACGACAGCGCCGCAGCCTGTTCATGGCAATTCGATGCCCTGGGGAATGCTGTTTGTCGGGGTCGGCATGATTGCCTTCATTATTTTCGCTGTACGCTTCATGGCACGGCGAAGCGCGACTCAAGCACCGGTCGGGGTTTCTCCCTCCGGGTACCCGGCCGGCAATGTCCCTCCCGCATATGGTGCGCCGACGCAGCCCTACGGCATGGGAAGCATGGGGTCTGCGGGCGCACAACCCGGACTGGGTTCGCGAGTCATGAGCGGTTTGGCGACCGGTGCTGCGGTAGGTGCTGGCGTGGTAGCGGGAGAAGCCTTGATGCATCACTTCATGGATAGTAATGCGCAGCATGCGCAACCATCAACGACCAACGACCTGGGACTCTTGCGGCAGGAACCAAGCTTCGATGATATGGGCGGTTCCGATTTTGGAATAGCGGATTCGTCGTCATGGGATGATTCGTCCGGCGGCAGCGACTGGAATTGATTGCGGACCAGTCGGCGTAACGTTTCTTGTGCCGGTGATGATTGCTTGCAGCAGGAATGCTTTGGTTATCAGCTGACGAGTAGTTATCAGGTCGGTTTAACAAGCTGCCGGCGGACAACGCTGAGTGGGAAATGGTGTTGCCACGGATTGAACCGATCGGTCCGCGCCGCTCAGGAAAATACCGCCAGCATTTCCCGTGTATCGGCATCGATTTCCGGCAGCAGAGCGCTGAAGTTCTGGCGAACGACGCCCACCTCGCCGGCGTCCGGGTCGAAGTCCTGGTGCGACCATTCGAAATGCGCGCCGGCGATCAGATTGCCGACATAGACGATATCCGTCAGGGTCCGTACGGTTGTCGGTGCGGCGCGCGGCTGGTCGTGGTCGATGGTGGCGTTGACGATTTCCTCGGGCATGCCCAGGGCATCGAGCAGCGTGACGCCGATGCCTTCGTGCCATTGAATGATAAGGTACTTGATACTGTCCGGGCGGACCCGAAGCTCGGGGTACTGGACCGCGCGGTAAAGCATGTAAAAGGCCCCGAGGTCGTGTACCAGGCCGGCCAGCAGCGCCTCGTCCGGATTGATCCGGGTATAGGTGCGCGCCAGGATGCGGGCCGCTGCTGCGGTTCGGATCGAATGGTCCCAGAGCGCGCGCGTCAGGTCGTTGAAGATCGCCATGTCTCGGGAGCGCAGGAGCTGATTCATGGCGATGGCCAGGGCGGTAGTGCGTACCAGGTCGACACCCAGGCGGCTGATCGCGGCGCTCAGATCCTTGGCTGGCGAGCCGTCTGGGCTGTATAGGGCGGAACCGGCCAGTTGCATCAGCTTGGCGGCGACCAGTGGTTCGATGCTGACGATCTTGGCGATGCGCGCCGTCGGCAGATCCGGGTTCTGCAGGTCTTTGCGCAGGCGCAACGCCGCGTCGAAATAGGTGGGGAAAATCACTTCGCCAGCCAGTTCGCGGGCGATATCCTCAAGCATCCGAAAGCGGTCTGCTTTGAGATCTTCGCCATTCTTGTTGGCTACGGGTTGACTGTGTTCTTCCTGACTGGTTTCCATAACGTTCAGACGGTTCTTCCTGATCCTAAACTGGAGAGGGTTGATGTCTCTCGTGGGGCGGGTCGGGCGGTGGCTTTTCGCATTCGTGGCGCTGCTTGCCGCCTGTGGCTTATTCCTGGAGGGGCGATCTTAACATTTTCGCCGAATGCGGAAAAACTCAAACTTTTCACGCGTTGGAATTTGGCCCTGACCTGGCCATTGGCTTGAGCACCCGAGCCGGGCCAGACGTATGGCCCGAACACGAAGGTGATGCGGAGGCATGTGCTGATCCCAGGACGCCATTGCGTGCGCGCAACTGGCCGCAAGCGCCGTCGATATCCTGACCGGCAGAATCGCGCAGGCAGGCGACGATGCCATGCCGATGAAGCGTCCCGGCCAGCGCCAAGGCATGCGCGTGCGATGGGCGCTTGAAGTCAAGGCCATCGACCGGGTTGTAGGGAATGAAGTTCATCATCGCATGTTTGCCGGCAAGAAGTTTGACAAGCTTCTCCATTTCGATGGCGCTGTCATTGATGCCTTCCAGCAGGGTCCACTGGTACTGGACCGGATAGCCCGTCGATCGCGCGTACCGTTCGCCCAGCTCGACGAGCTTGGCCGGGTCAATGCGTGGCGCCCGCGGCAGCAGTTGCGCTCGCAGATCGGGGTTTGTCGAGTGCAGGGAAATCGCCAGCGCCGGCTTCACCATTGCCGGTGACAGCCGTTCAAAAGCCTGGAATACGCGGCGGTCGCCGACTGTCGAGAAGACGAGATTCTTGTGGCCGATCCCGGCTGACGTGCCGAGCAGTTCTACGGCTTCGAGCACGTTATCGAGGTTGTGCGCCGGCTCGCCCATGCCCATGAAGACGACCTTCCGGACGGCTCGGCGGTGGCGGGCCAGCACCACCTGGGCGACCATCTCGGCGCTGCCAAGCTGACGCTGCAAGCCGTCACGGCCGGTCATGCAAAAGACGCAGCCGACGGCACAACCGATCTGGGTTGAAACGCACAGCCCATCGCGCGGCAACAGCACGCATTCCACTGTCAGCCCATCGGCCAATTCGACCAGCAGGCGGGAAGAGCCGTCGCTGCCGGGGTGTTCCGAACGCAGGCGGGCCAGCGCCGCTAATTCATTTGTCAATTCGGGAAGTGCGTTGCGAACCGTCAACGGAAGAAAATTTTCGGGCTTCTGACGGCGCGTGCCGCTGTCCAGCGCGCGCGCCTGCAGCCAGGCACGGAGCACGCGGTCCTCGTGGCATGGTTTGGCGCCGAGTGCGCGCAGGCGCTGCCGAATGGATTCAATACGCATGTGAGCGGCAAAACAATGCAGCACCCGATTTTCGCCGGTCCTGATCGAAAGTCTTTTGCTCCGCGCTCATTCGGCCGGCACGTCGTTGTCCGCGACTGCCTTGGGCTGGCGTGCGCGCCGACTGCGAGCGGCTGGCTTCTTGGCCGGAATTTCTTCCGTCATTTCTTTTTGGATCTCCGTGCTTGGCGTTGCTTCCGGAGCAGGCGTTTCGTCTTGCGCTGGCTCCGGCGTGGCTTCCTTCGGCAGGCTCCTGCGTCCGCCACGCCCCCTGCGCTTGGGCGCGGGAGTCTCGCTCGGCTCCTCGGCCACTGGTGCCGTCACCGGTTCGCCACGTGGCGCCGGGGCGCTGCTGCGGGACACAAAGGCTCCGGATTTCTCGTCGCGCCCCAGTTCAAGCAGACCGCGCGACTGTGCTTCTTCGAGCAGATTTCCGAAAGCGCGGAAGCCGTAGTAACTCTCGTTGAAATCGGGTTTGCGGCGCTTGATCGCTTCCTTGAGCATCGACGCCCAGATCTTGCCGCCGTCGCCACGTTCTGAAACCAGTGCGTCGAACGTCGCCACCGCCAGCTCGACGGCTTCGCTCTTTCGCGCTTCGATTTCCTGCTTGCGCTTCTCGTTTTCTTCAGGGGTGCGCTTGGCGGCGAGTTGCACCGCTTTCGGGTCGCGGCGCGCCGCCGAACGCTGGATTTCACGGACCAGATCGTCGTAGAAGATGAATTCGTCGCAGTTGGCGATCAACAGGTCGGACGTCGATTGCTTGACGCCAACCCCAATCACGTACTTGGCGTTCTCGCGCAGCTTGGAAACCAGCGGCGAGAAATCCGAGTCGCCGCTGATGATCACGAAGCAGTTGACGTGCGACTTTGTGTAGCACAGGTCCAGCGCATCGACGACCATGCGGATGTCGGCGGAATTTTTGCCCGACTGGCGGACATGCGGAATTTCGATCAGCTCGAAATTGGCTTCGTGCATCGTCGCCTTGAAGCTCTTGTAGCGATCCCAGTCGCAATAGGCCTTCTTGAGTACGATGCTGCCTTTGAGCAACAGGCGTTCGAGCACCGGTTTGATGTCGAATTTTTCGTAATTGGCATCGCGCACGCCAAGCGCAACGTTTTCGAAGTCACAATATACCGCCATGCTGACGGTATCGGGGGATGCAGCCATCTCGATCTCCAGGGGTTAATGGCCGGAAGTATAAAGCCCGCTGGTGTTTACAGCGCGCAAAACGGTCATTTTCCGAAAAACAACAATTCTGAATTGCGTGTCAGGCATCAATGGCGATCACCTTGATTGCTGCACCTCAATCGACACGCGTTTAGAATAGGCCGACAACCAACAAGTTCGCCAACGCCTGCCGAAAGCCAGATTCCGTATGACCATCCCTGTCTTCCCCCGAACGCCCGTCCTGTCAGGGACCGATGCCGAGAAGAAGCGAGTCGAGATACTCGACTACTTTCACGCCACGTTCGATCGCTACGAGCAGTTGTTCGAGGTGTTGAGCTGCGATGAAGCCTATTATGAAAAGCCCATCGCCTTACGCCATCCGCTGATTTTCTACCTCGGGCATACCGCCACCTTTTTCGTCAACAAGCTACTCCTGGCCGGCTTGGTCGATCAGCGCATCAATCCGAGATTCGAATCGATGTTTGCCGTCGGCGTCGATGAGATGAGTTGGGACGATCTCAACGAGGCGCGTTACGACTGGCCCAGCGTAGGTGAGGTCAAGGCCTATCGCGTTGCGGTGCGCGAAACGGTCGGCCAACTGATACGCACCCAGCCGCTATCGTTGCCGATCGCTTGGGAGCATCCGTGGTGGATCATCCTGATGGGCATCGAACATGAGCGCATTCATCTGGAAACCTCCGCGGTGCTGATTCGTCAGCACCGCTTGAAGTATGTGACAGCGCATCCGGCCTGGCCGCCTTGTCGCATCACCGCTACAGCACCGAAGAACGATTTGGTGGCCATCCCGGCGGCACAATTCCGCGTCGGCAGGAACGCTAACGACATCGATGGCCCGTTGGCTTGCACCTATTACGGCTGGGACAACGAGTTTGGTCGTCACGAAGCGGCGACCGCCGAATTTCAGGCCAGTCGCTATCTGGTTTCCAATCGGGAGTTTCTGGAATTCGTCGAGGCCGGCGCTTATGCTGACGAATCGCTCTGGCCGGACGAAGGCGCAGGTTGGCTAAGATTTACCAAGGCCGAACATCCCGCATTCTGGATCAGGGAGGGTGGGCCATGGCGCTTGCGCCTGATGCTCGAAGAAGTGCCGATGCCCTGGGACTGGCCCGTCGAAGTTAATTACCACGAGGCCAAGGCATTCTGTAACTGGAAGGCGCGCGTCAGCGACGCTCCGGTGCGCCTGCCGACCGAGGACGAATGGCAGGCATTGCGCGCATTTGCCGGCATCGATGCCCTGGCCTGCGGTGCCGAGGAGCGCAGTTCAAGAAACACTATTCCGGCCAACCTCCAGCTCGATCATTACGCGTCCTCGTGTCCGGTCACAGAGTTTGCACACGGCCCGCTGTTCGATGTCATTGGCAATGTCTGGCAGTGGACCGAGACACCGATCTATCCCTTCGATGGTTTTGAAGTGCACGCGGTTTATGACGACTTCACAACACCGACCTATGACGGGCGACACAACATCATCAAGGGTGGATCGTGGATCTCCTGCGGCAACGAAGCGCTCCCTGCGTCGCGCTATGCTTTCCGTCGTCATTTCTTTCAGCACGCCGGCTTCCGTTACGTGGTGTCGAGCGTGCCGGCGACAGCACAAGCGTCCCAATACGAAACGGATCGGCTGGTTTCCGAATACGCCGAATTCCACTACGGTGACGAGTATTTCGACGTGCCAAATTTCCCGCGGGCATTGGCTCAGCTGGCGATTGCGGCGATGGGTGACAAACCGGCCGTCAAAGCCCTCGACCTGGGTTGTGCCACGGGTCGCGCCAGCTTTGAACTGGCACGGCATTTCGCGCAGGTTACCGGCATTGATTTTTCGGCCCGTTTCATCGGCCTGGGTACCCGGCTGGCCGAGCAGGGCAGGCTGCGTTATACGCTGGTCGAGGAAGGCGAACTAGTGGTTTTCAAGGAGCGCAGCCTCGCTGAATTAGGGCTTGATCAGGTCGCCCGGAAAGTCGAATTTTTCCAGGGCGACGCCTGCAACCTCAAGCCCGTGTTTGCCGGGTACGACCTGATCGTCGCCGCCAATCTGATCGATCGCCTGTACAACCCGAAGCAGTTTCTCGAAACAGTGCATCAGCGGCTCAATTCCGGAGGCCTGCTGTTGATTGCTTCACCCTATACCTGGTTGCCGGAGCACACCAAACGGGAAGCATGGATCGGCGGATTCAAAAAAGACGGCGAGACCTTGAACACATTCGATGGTCTGACAACGATTCTCGGCGAGCATTTCCGCCTGCTGCGCGGCCCCGTCTCCGTTCCATTCGTCATTCGCGAAACCAAGCGGAAATTCCAGCACACGCTCTCCGAAGTGAGCATCTGGGAGCGTAACTAGTTCCGGCAATCTGCAGAATCGTCGTCAATCTGGGCGAGGGCCTGATCGATGGCGCTTCGCTCGGTGGGCCGGACCAGGCGAGCGACTTCCTTGCCTTGGCGCATGAATACCAGCGTCGGCCAGAGTTTCACGCCGAATGAACGTCCCAGGCGGCGTCCCGGACCGTCTTCAACCTTGATCCGGCGCGTTCGCGGGCGATCGCCAAGGGCCGAGGAAATTAGCGGCTGGGCGGCCAGGCAGTGGCCGCACCAGGATGTGCCGAACTCGATGACGACGGGTTCCTGCAAGGCGTCGATCTCGGCGCGGGTCGGTTCAACTTCTACAGGGCCGAAGTGCAGGGCCATGGTATCTCCGGGTAAGCGGCACGATGCCTTCAGGTTCAGGAAAATACGGCCAGCATTTCCCGGGTATCGGCGTCGATTTCCGGCTGCAGGGCGGCAAAGTGCTGGCGGACGGTGTCAATTTCACCGGCGTCCGGGTCGGTGTCCTGCTGCGACCAGTCGAAATGCGTCCCCGAAATGACATTGCCCACATAAACGATGTCGGCCAGGGTCCGTATGGTCGTCGGCGCGGGCCGGGGCTGGTCGTGGTCGATGGTGGCGTTGACGATTTCCTCGGGCATGCCCAGGGCATTGAGCAGCGTGACGCCGATGCCTTCGTGCCAGCGCATGATGATGTACTTGACGGTGTCCGGGCGAAGCAGCAGCTCGGGATAGTGGACCGCGCGGTAAAGCATGTAGAAGGCGCCCAGATCGTGTACCAGGCCGGCCAGCAACGCCTCGTCCGGATTGATCCGCGTATAGCTGCGCGCCAGGATGCGGGCGGCCACTGCGGTCCGTATCGAATGTCCCCACAGCGCATGGGCAAGTTCGCTGAAGACGGCCATGTCCTTGGAATGCAGGAGCTGGGTCATGGCGATAGCCAGGGCGGTGGTGCGTACCAGATCGACGCCCAGCCGGCTGATGGCGGCGCGCAGGTCCTTGGCTTGCGAGCCGTCGGGGCTGTAGAAGGCGGAATTGGCCAGTTGCATCAGCTTGGCGGCGATCAGCGGTTCGATGCCGACAATCTTGGCGATGCGCGCCGTCGGCAAATCGGGATTCTGCAACTCCTTGCGCAAACGCAAGGCCGCGTCGAAGTAGGTGGGGAAGATCACTTCGCCGGCCAGTTCGCGGGCGATATCCTCGAGCATGCGGAAGCGAGTGGCGTTCAGGGCCTCGCCGAACTTGTCGACGGTCGGATCCTGGACGGGCTCCGGGCATTGCTCCTGGTCTCGATTATCACTGGTGTTCATGAATTGCTGACTCTGCTTGATGCCGGGATGACCGAAAGAGATAACCACTTCATGCCCAGAGTATCTGTGAGTCGTGCATTGCTCGTCAAATCCGATTTCGCTTCAACCGGTGGAGATTCAACCCAACCTGATCCTCTCCCCGTAGCCTGTCATTTCCAGATAACCGCGGCCAATCTCCCGATCGTCCTCGACGACCCGCACGGCACCTTCCCAATAGACGGTGCCGGTAGAGCGGCGGCTGTCGAGCTCCTGATCGTCCAAGAGCGGCACTAGATGGAACCGTCGCGCGCCAATGCGCACGCGCCATTCGACGGGGTAGCTGATGCCGGTGCGCGCCGATCGCCAGTGTCGCAGGGGGGTGAAGGCGACGGCTTCCGGAGGCAAGGTCTGCGGATTTTTTCCCTCCAGGCGCAAGGTGGCGGCGGACCACAGCGCCGCGCCGTCCCCAGTGCGCAGCTGGAAGGCCATCAGCGCGCTGCCGTCGGCCAGATTGATGCCGATCCAGTCCCAGCCTTGCGCCAAAGGCGGCAGCAATTCGCTGGACCATTCGTGGTCCAGCCAGGCCAGGCCGCTCGCTTGCTGCTGTCGGCCGTCAAGGGTTACCTGGCCGCTCGCCTTGAGTTGCGGGCGACTGTAGTAGTAGCTCGCGTGGCGTGCGTCAGGCGATTTGGCGCTGAAACCGCCGATGCCGTTCCGCAGGGGGGGGCCATCCGGCACCAGCGACAGCGCATAGGCAAAATCCTCGCCGCGAACCTCCGCCTGATACCGGTCTTCGCGCTGATCGAGCCGCCAGTCGCCGATCCAGACGCTGGTCTGCCCGGTGGCAAATCCGGCGCGCCCAAAGCCCGCACGTCCGACGCGCTGCTCGTGGCGCAGGCGGCCGAGGCGCGGGTCGGCGATGGCGGCATGGGCGAGGACCAACTGGCGGGGAGCGAAGGCGCTCGGGTTGTCTTCACCGATTCCAGTGCGCACGCGAAAGAAAGTGCACTGAAACCCCAGCGGGCTGCCGTCCGCCAAACTCAGCCAGCCGGTGGCGTACCACCACTCGGTGCGAAAGTCCGGGTGAGCGCCATGATCGGCGGGAAAAACCAGCTTTCGGCCGGGAAGCACCGCCGGAAATTCAACGGCTTCGGCAACCGCGTGTTCTGCTTCGGCGCGCCAGGCGGGCAGACTGGTCAGCGCCAGCAGAAAACTGCGGCGATCCATCACCAATCCTCGCGCACCGCGAAAATCGCCTCCTGGCGCATGGCCTGGCGACCGGCGAGTACCGCGGCAAGAGCCGCCAGAGCGATCAGGGCGCCAGCAAACAGGGTCAGCGAGCCCCAGGGAATATGCAGATCCATGCTCCAGTGAAAGCTCTGCCGATTCACCACCTCGATCAGCACCAAACCGATGGCGGTGCCCGCCAGCAATCCGCCGAGCACCCCCATCCCGGCAGACAACGCGCCCTCCTGCGCCAGCATCCAGCCGATCTGGCGACGGGTCAGGCCCAGATGGCGGAGCATGCCGAACTCGCGTCGCCGGGCCACGGCCAGCGCCGCGAAACTGGCGGCCACGCCGGCCAGGCCGATGATCACGGCGACGGCCTCAAGCAGATACGTGACGGCGAACGTGCGATCGAAAATGCGCAGGCTGATGGCACGGATTTCCCCTGGGTAGGCGATGGCCAGCGTTCCGGGGCGGCTGGTCGCGGTGAGGGCAGCGGCCACCTGGGCGGGTGCTGCGCCGGGAGCCAGCCAGATGGCGGCTTCATTGGCCAGGCGATCGCCGCTCAGGCGGCGGTAATCGGCCAGGTCGATCATCAGCGCGCCAGTCTGGCGCGCATAGTCACGCCAGACGCCGGCCACCTGCAGGCGCACCCGTCGGCCGGCCAGTGGGAGTTCGACCCGTTGCCCGGGCCGCCAGCCATAGATGTCCTGCACGGCCTCGGAAATCCACACGGCGGGGTCAACGCCGCTGTCGCCGGAGCGTCTGGCGCCGACCACGGGTAGCTCGCGGCCGTCCGGCGACAGCGGCCGGGCGATCAAGGCGACCGGTGCGCGCCCTGCGGCCAGGCGCACATTGCCGTGACGGGTGAAATTCACGCGACTGATGCCGGATACGGCGCTTATCCGGCCTTGCAGGGCTTCGTCGAGAAAGCCGCCCGTCTGCGCCGTGCCCGTTCGCAGATAGAGGTCGGCGGGCAGGAGCTGATGCAGCCACTGATCTACCGAATCGCGGAAGGAAGCGACCATGATCGACATCGCCGCCGCCAGCGCGACGCTGGTCAGCACTCCGGCGGCGGCCACCACGGCGTGTCCCGGTGATGCTTCCAGCCGTGCGGCGGCAAGACGGAAAGGGACCGAGCCGCAGTTCGGCAATTGCCTGGTGATCCCGGCAGCGACTGCCGGCAGGATCATCACGCTACCCGCCAGCAGGAACAGCACCGCCACATAGCCACCCACCGGGAGACCCCGCAGCGGAGGAATCCAGCACGCGGCCAGACTGGCCGCGAGCAGGGCCGTGCCGGCGCCCGGATACCCCCGCCCGCCCGGCAGAGCCGAGTCGCCACCGGTCTTCAAGGCCTGGGCCGGCGATACTGTTGCGGCTTCGCGCGCCGGCAGCCAGGCGCCGGCGACGCCGGCCAGCACGCCGAGCGCCAGGTAAGTGACCATCGCTGCAGGTTGGAACAGCAGTTGTGGCTGCAGACCGGCAAAGTAGCCGGCGCCCAGATCGCCCCCGAGGAAGGAGAGCATCACCCAGGCCAGGCCGTGACCGAGCGCCACGCCGACAAGGCCGCCCGCCAGACCCACGACCGCACCTTCGGCCAGTAACCAAGAAAATAGCGTGCGGCGATCAAGTCCGATGGCGCGCAGGAAGGCAAACTCGGTACGCCGCCGGACGACCGAAAGGGCCTGGGCCGAGAAAATAAGAAAGCCCCCGGTCAAGAGTGCCATGGCGGCTAGCAGCGTCAGATTGACCCGGTAGGCGCGAGACAGGTTGGCGGCCTGGGTTTCGGCCGCCCGTGGCGTTTCGATGAGAACGCCGGCGGGTAGCAGGGGCTGTAGACTGGCGCGCGCCGCGTCGGGCGACACCTTCGAATTGAGGCGCAGGTCGATGCGCGTGAGCCGCCCGAGCAGGCCGAAGCGGTCCTGCACGACGGCAATGTCCATCACCGCAATACGCTGGTTTTCCGCCACGCCGGGCAGGTCGCCGGCCACCCGCAAATTCAGGATGTGAGTGCCCGCTTGCAGCCGGAGCGGGTCATCCGCTTTTGTCCCCAAGGCCGCCTGCGCGGACGTGCTGAGGAAAAGGCTGTCCTCAGAGAGGGTAGCCAGGCGCTCCGTTGCGGCTGATCCCATGCTTTGCGGCAACAAGGCCGGCGTGACGCGAGCCAGCGAGAAGATATCCAACCCCAGCAGTTGCAGGCTCTCCTCGCGGCCCGCAATCTTCGCCTGTACCTCGACGACGGGGCTGGCAAAAGCCACTTCGGGGCGTGCGGCCAGAAGCGCATACAGATTCTCGTCAAATCCACCGCG
>WBZP01004767.1_pt1 | contig 14001 bp, 10 predicted proteins | sample 5204301 | NCBI WGS metagenome assembly WBZP01 (sample SAMN12412401, study PRJNA552823) | activated sludge metagenome | isolation source: activated sludge from nitrification reactor of wastewater treatment plant... | place: USA: Pennsylvania | collected 2017 | reverse complement strand
CCTGCCGCCGGACAGCTTCATCGGCCCGAAGTTCGGGGCGCGCGGCCCGATCGGCCCGGTCGGCCGCAGCCCGCTGGCGCGCAGCGCCGGCACCGCCCGGGAGCTGTGGCGGCTCTCCGAGGAACTCACGGAAGTCGGATTTCCGCTGTAGCGGGGGACGTCGGATTTCCGCTGTAGGTGGCCTGTCGGCTACCCTTGGTCCCGCGTCACGGCGAGGGTGGTCCGTCCACCGTTATCGGCGAGGCTTTCCGCGAACTCGGGCTTTCCGGGAGCGCATGCCCCCTTCGTCGTGCAGATACCACCGATGAAGGCAGGAGCATTCCCATGGCGAAAGGCGCCACCACCAACAAGCTCGACGTCGAGGTCCGCACCCGGACCGGCAAGGGCGCGTCGCGCCAGGCCCGCCGCGATGGGAAGGTCCCCGCGGTGCTCTACGGCCACGGCGCCGAGCCGCAGCACATCAACCTCAACGCCCACGACTTCGCCGCGGTGCTGCGCAACTCCGGCACGAACGCGGTGCTGAGCCTGCAGATCAACGGCAAGGAGGAGCTGGCGCTGCCCAAGGCCATCACCATCCACCCGGTGCGCCGCAACCTCGAGCACATCGACCTGATCATCGTCAAGCGCGGCGAGAAGGTCACCGTCGAGGTGCCCGTGCACCTCGACGGTGAGGCCGCCTCCGGCACCCTGGTCACCCAGGACGCCACGACCATCGAAATCGAGACAGAGGCCCTGTCCATCCCGGAGAACCTCACCGTGTCGATCGAGGACGCCGAGGAGGGCACCCAGATCCTGGCCGGCGATGTGAAGCTGCCGTCGGGCGTCACCCTGGTCAGCGATCCGGAGATGCTGGTGGTCAACATCGTGGCCGCCCCGACCGAGGAGGATCTCGCCGAGGAAGGCGCCGGCGAGGAGGGCGAGGAGCCGGCCGCCGAGGCCGCAGCCGAGGGCGGCGAGGGCGAAGGCGAATCGGCCGAGGCCGAGTAAGCCGCCCTGGCCGAGCCACGTATGTCGTCACCGGCCGAGCCCCTCCTCATCGTCGGCCTGGGCAACCCCGGGCCGGTGTACGCCAAGACCCGGCACAACATCGGGTTCATGGTCGCCGACCTGCTGGCGGCGCGAATGGGCGAGTCGTTCAAGGTGCACAAGAAGTCCGGCGCCGAGGTGGCCACCGGCCGCCTCGGCGGCCGGTCGGTCGTGCTCGCCAAGCCGCGTACCTACATGAACGAGTCGGGTCGCCACGTCGGCCCGCTGGCGAAGTTCTACTCGGTCACCGCGGGCAACGTGATCGTCATCCACGACGAACTCGACATCGACTTCGGCAAGGTCCGGCTGAAGCTGGGTGGCGGCGAAGGCGGCCACAACGGCCTGCGCTCGATCGCCAACTCGCTGGGCACCAAGGATTTTCAGCGGGTCCGCATCGGGATCGGCCGTCCGCCTGGGCGCAAGGACCCGGCGACGTTCGTCCTGGAGCCGTTCACCGCGGCCGAGCGGGCCGAGGTACCGACGCTGTGCGAGTTGGCCGCCGACGCCACGGAAATGCTTGTACAGCAAGGGCTGGAGCCGGCGCAGAACCAGGTGCACGCCTGGTAGCTCACGCGTGGCGGGCTGCCTCCTGGGCGAGCTGCAATCGCGAGGTGATGCCGAGCTTGGCGTAGATGCGCGTGAGGTGCGACTGCACCGTGCGCGCCGAGATGAACAACCGCGCGGCGATCTCCTTGTTGCCCAATCCCTCCGCGACCAGCCGAGCGACGTCCAGTTCGGCGGGCGTCAACGACTCCCACCCGGACGATGGGCGCTTGCGTTCGCCGCGGCCGCGTTGGGCATAGGCGACGGCATCCTCGGGTCCCAATGCCGCACCCTCAGCCCAGTGGGTGTCGAAGACGTTGTCGCCCAGACTGTTTCGCAGCTCTTCGACGAGAGCGTCATGCGCGCCGTCGTAGATGACGAACCGGCGCATGCCCATCTGCTCCCGAAGCCCCGCCGCGGCACCGAGGATCCTCGCCGCCTGTTCATGCTGTCCGCGGCGACACCACGCCAGCGCCAGGCACTCGAGTGCGTCGGGGATCACGGAGTAGCCCCGATTCCCGGCAATTGCCGCAAGGGCGTCGTGTGCGTCGCGCTCTGCCTGTTCGAACTGCTGCTCTGCGATCGCGATGCGGGCACGCACGGTGAGCGCCCCGGCCAGATGCCAGCCCTGCATCACCCCGACGTCTTCGTCGTTGTAGCGGCGGGCTGCTGCCACATCACCGCGTGCGAGCGCGGTTTCCGCGCGATGGTTCGCGGTCAGGTAGCCGCCGAACTCCGGCGCGAGTTCGAGCAACTGAGCGGCCGTCTCCCCGGCATCGTAAGCCGCCTCGACATCGCCGGCGGCCAACGTGGCCATCGTCAAAGCGACGTAGCTCACTCCCCTGATGTAGGGCCCGAGATCGGGTGCCGCGCTGACAGCACGTTGCGCGGCGGCGCACGCCGTCACGGTGTCGCCCAAGTACGAATGCGCGTAGACCAGTCCGAATTCACTCACGTACACGCCCAACGGATCTCGGGCGCTACGCGCCTCGCGAAGAACACCTCCATAGCCGGATACCGCTGCGTCGATTTTGCCGGTCATCGCATGCGCCAGGGCCAGTGCCCACCGGCATTGCCGTGACAAATAGGCGTCATCGGCCGAGTCGGCCAGTCGAATTCCCTCGATTGCGGCGGTTTCCCCTTTCAGTGGGTCACCTTCGGCCATGACGGCTGCAAAGGCTCGCCAGAACAGCATCTGGCCGAGCCTTGCGGGGTCGGTGTCGCCTCCGATGAGGGACATGGCCTCATCGATGTAGGTGCCTGCCGACCCGGCGCGATAGGCGTCGGCGGAGCCACTGGCGGTGAGCACCCGCGTGAGCAGGTCGGGGTCGTCGAGACCACGGGCAATGGTCAGGGCCTGTTCCGCCGATTCGATGCTGGCCCGCATCGCACCCAGGTATGCGTAGAGGACGGCTTTGTCCGCGAGAGCTTGGGCCTCCAGTGCGGGTGCGACGGCCGCCTCGGTACAACCGGGATCGAGGAGAACCCGGTCGAACCATTCGAGGCCCTCGCGCAGCCGATTGCCGGTGGACCATATCGGTTGCAGCGCGGACGCCAGACCCAGCGCCGCGCTGAAATCGGCGGCCTCGCAACTGAAGGTGAAGGCGGCGCGCAGATTGTCCATCTCCGCGGCTACCCGGTCCCGACGCTGCTCGAAGCGGCCCGCCGCACCATTCAGCACCGCCGCCAGCCCGCTGTAGTGATCGCGATGCCGCAGCCGCACAAGGTCCGCCTCACCGGAATCGCCCAGCTTCTCCTGGGCATACTGCCGAACCGTCTCCAGCATGCGGTATCGCGTTGTGCCACGGCCGGTTTCCGCCACCACCAGGGACTTGTCCACGAGCAGCGTCAGCTGGTCGAGCACCTGGTAGCGCTCGATCTCGCCGGCACCGGCGACAGCCTGCGCGGCTTCAAGATCGAACCCGCCGCTGAACGCGGCCAGCCTCCGGAACAGCACTCGCTCAGGTTCGGTGAGCAAAGCATGTGACCAGTCGACCGAAGCCCGGAGTGTCTGCTGGCGGCGCACCGCCGTGCGGACACCGCCGGTGAGCAACCGGAACCTGTCGCGCAGACTGCCGAGAATCTCGTTGAGCGACAACGCCCTTACCCGGGCGGCGGCGAGCTCGATGGCCAGCGGCATGCCGTCGAGCCGACGACAGATCTCCACAACGGTCGTCACCTCGTCATCGCCGGGAGAGAAGTCCCGGTTTACCTGCCGCGCCCTATCGACGAACAGTTCGACGGCCTCATGCCCCAGCGACAACGAGGGCACGCGCCAGGTGATCTCGCCGGGAACTCCGAGCGGCTCCCGGCTGGTGTTGAGAAACGTGACGTGGCCACACACTTCAACAAGGGACGAACTCAGGGCGGTGGCGGCGTCAAGGAGGTGCTCGCAATTGTCCAGCAGCACCAGCACGGTGCGGTCCGCGATGTAGTCGGAGATGACCTCGGTGGTTGACCGCTCGGGCTGGTCCGGCAGGCCGAGGCTTCGGGCGACGGCACTCGGCACGAGGTCCCCATCGGTCAACGACGCGAGATCGACGTACCAGACGCCATCGGGGAAGTCCACGGAGAAGCGCGCGGCGACCTCAAGAGCCAGCCGGGTCTTGCCCACTCCTCCCGCGCCGGTGAGAGTGACAATTCTGTTGTCGCGCATGAGGTTTCGTAGATCATCGATCTGACTCGCTCTGCCGATGAAGCTGGTGAGTTGCGCCGGCAACTTGGTGTTGGTCGTGGCGCTGGTCCGCAATGGCGGGAACTCACAGGGAAGGTCCGCGTGGCACAGTTGTACCACCCGCTCGGGTCTCGGCACTCCCCGGAGCGGATGCGATCCCGCCTCGACGAGCCGTGCGCCGGCCGGTAGCCGGTCGATCACGAGATCCGCAGCGATCCCGGACAACAACGTCTGCCCGCCGTGACCCAGGTCCCGGATCCGCGCGGCACGGTTCACCGCCGGTCCGATGTAATTGCCCTCGTCGCGCAGTTGCACCTCGCCGGCGTGGACGCCGATTCGCAGCCGGATCGGGGCCAGCGGCGCGCGCTGCAGGTCTAGTGCGCACGCCACGGCATCGCTGGCATGGGAGAAAGCAACCACAAAGCTGTCCCCCTCGCCCTGCTCCACCGGGCGCACCCCGCGGTGGCCGACGACGATCCCGGGCAGCAGCGAATCAAGAGTTGCCACTGCGGCCGCCATATCGGCGGGGGTCTTCTCCCAGAGGGTGGTCGATCCCTCGACGTCGGCGAGCAGCAGCGTCACGGTTCCGGTCGGCAGCTGCCCGCCCATGTCCGCGTCCCCATTCAGCGGCAGATCGATGCACTCATCAGTGTTGCCCATGACACGAGCGTGAATCGACGAACCGTCGAAAACATCCGCATTTATGCGCAAACCCCATGCGGGGGGCCGCGGAACTTCTTAGTTGACCAGCGTCACCGACGTCGAGCGGCGCAGCTTGCCCGACGGAGTCTTCGGGATCGTGCCGGGGCCGAGTACCACGACGTTGCGCGGCCGCACGCCGACCTCGGCGACCACCTCGTGGGCCACCTGATGCTCGAGGCGGCGGCACTCAGCCGCGTCCTCCCAGGCGTTGGATTCCACGGCCACCGCGAAGGTTTCGCGGGAGTGCCCGGCATCGAGGCGGACGGCCACGGCGCACCCGGGGCGCACACCCTCGACGCGGCCGGCGGCCCGTTCGATGTCGGTCGGGTAGATGTTGCGGCCGGCCATGATGATGACGTCCTTGACCCGGCCGCAGACCACGACGTGTCCCTCCTCGGTGAGGTAGCCGAGGTCGCCGGTGTCGTACCAGCCGTTCTCGTCCTGGGCCGCGACGAATCCGCCCATGGTCAGATAGCCCGGCGTCAGGGACTCCCCGCGGAGTTCGATGACGCCCACGCCGCGAGCCGGCAACACGTTGCCGTCCTCGTCGACGATGCGGGCCTCGAGATCCTGCAGCAGCGGGCCGAGAGTGGCCAGCCGGCGGACGTTGCCCTTGCTCGCGGGCACTGCCCGGCGCAGCGCGGCCAGCAGGTCGGCGTCGACCTCGTCGACCACCAGACCGGCACCGCACTTGGAGAACGACACCGCCAGCGTCGTCTCGGCCATGCCGTAGGCCGGGAGGATCGCGTCGGGCCGCAGGCCGAACGGCTTGCCGGCGTCGATCAGGTCTTCGACGTCGGCGGGCTCCACCGGCTCGGCGCCCGACAGCGCGAAACGCAGTGTGGACAAATCGAATTCGCCGGGCTTGGCCTGCCGGCGCAACCGCTTGGCAAACAGCGCATAGGCGAAGTTGGGCGCCGCGGTCATGGTGCCCTTGTACTTGTCGATGAGCTTGGCCCACAGCAGGGTGTCGCGCAGGAAGTCCAGCGGGGTGACCTTGACCAGTTCCGCGCCGAAGTACATCGGGATCGTGAGAAAGCCGACCATGCCCATGTCGTGGAAGCAGGGCAGCCAGCTGACCATGACGTCTTTGTCGACGTTGTACTCGGCCCCGATGAACATCGCCTCGGCGTTGGAGTAGATGTTGCGGTGGGTGATGATCACCGCTTTGGGGGATCCGGTCGAGCCGGACGTCAACTGCATCAGTGCGACGTCGTCCTCGCCGGTCTCGACCGGGTCGATCGGTTCGGCGGTCAGCAAGTCCTGCACGGTCAGCACCTTCACGCCGCGCTCCTCGAGGACCGGCGCGGCGGCCAGGAACGGGTCGGAGATGACGACGGCCTGGGCCTCGATCATGTCGATCACGTTGGTGGTGTCCTGCGCCCACAGCACGAGGTCGGTGCGCGGGGTGGGCTGGTGCAGCATGGTCAGGCTCGCCCCGCGCATCCACAGCGCCTGGGCTGTCGGGGCGATCTCGACCGGCGCACCGGCCAGGACGCCGACGGCGTCGCCCGGCCCCACGCCGGCCGCCTCCAGACCGCCGGCGATGCGCCGGGCCTGCTCGTGGACCTCGGCCCACGTATGCCGCACCGGGTCGCTCGGCTCGCCCGTGACCATGCCCTTCGGGCTGGTGCGGGCGTTGTGGAACATCTTGTCGGTGAATCGGCTCACGGCGACCTCCTCGGGTTCCGGTGCGGCGTCGTCGGCGCAAACAACCCGGCCTAATGCTCCGCCCATCGGGGCCACGACGCCTAGGCGGCGCGCCCGCCGATCATCTTAAACTTTCCTTAAGTTTCGGGCTAGTTGCCCCCGCTGATTCGGCCCCGCGTGTCGTCTGTCCTTTCGGGGCCGAGGCGCGCCCTGCCCGGATGGGACTGCTGCGCCGCCGCGGCGCCGGAAACCGGAGCCGTTCTCCACCGTGCCGAGGCACGCACCACAGTCCGCCACCGCGGAATCTCGCCAGCAGATGCGAGGCAGGGGGAAGCAGTCAGCCCCGCCCGGGGGTCGGCACCACCCGCGCCCCGTGCACCGGACCACTGGCCACCCGGACGGTCCGACAGACGCCGGCCCCCGCCAGTTCGCTGCCGACCGCGATCGCGGCCTCGGCCGAGGCGCACAGAAATGCACAGGTGGGACCGGAGCCCGACACGATTCCGGCCAGCGCCCCGGCCTCCGTCCCGGCCCGAAGTGTGCGGCGGAGGTTCGGTTCCAGGCTGACAGCCGCGGGTTGCAGGTCATTGCCCAGCAGCGGAGCCAGCGCGTACGGATCACCGGAGGACAGCGCCGTGAGCAACGGTTCGGGATCCTCCAGCCGCGGTGGGGACCCACCCGCCCGAAGCCGGTCGATCTCGGCGTACACCGCAGCCGTCGACAGCCCACTGTTCCCGAAGGCCAGAACCCAGTGAAAGGTGTTGCGCGACAGCACCGTTGCCAGTTCCTCACCGCGGCCGGTGCCCAGCGCGGTGCCGCCGTGCAGGGCGAACGGGACGTCGCTGCCCAACTCGGCGGCCATCACGTGCAGATCGCGGCGGGGCACCCCGAGTTCCCAGAGCGCGTTCATTCCCACCAGAACGGCCGCAGCGTCCGCGCTGCCCCCGGCCATGCCGCCTGCGACCGGAATGGACTTGTCGATGGTGATCTCCACATCCGGTGCGCGGCCCACGTGCTCGGCCATCAGTTCAGCCGCCCGCCAGGCCAGGTTGCGCCCGTCGAGGGGGATCTCGCCCGACCCCTCACCGACCATCTGCAGCGAGAGCAGGTCCGCGGTGCGCAGGGTCACCTCGTCCGACAGCGAGACGGCGTGGAAGACCGTCGTCAGTTCGTGGTAGCCGTCGCCGCGTCGGTCACCAACACCCAGGAAGAGATTCACCTTGCCCGGAACCCGGACCGTCACCGACCCGGTCGTCACCCATTCCGCAGCGGTATTGCCGTTGGTGTTGGGCACGGCACGAGGGTAGCGGCTGGTTGGCGCGGCCGGTTAGTGCGCGTCCGCCGGCTGAGGAGTCTGGGTGGCTGCGGTCCCGGAGCGCTGCAGCAGGCGCACGAAGTCCGCCACGGTCAGGGTCTCGCCGCGACGGGCCGGGTCGATGCTGGCCGACAGCAGCCGCGAGGCGGACTCGTTGCCGGATCCGGCCCACTCCAGGAAAGCGTTGCGCACCGTCTTGCGGCGCTGGGCGAATGCGATGTCGACGAGATCGAAGACCTGCTGGCGGAAGGCGTCGTCCTGGGGCCACGACGTGGTCTCGTAGCGATCGACACGCACCAGACCGGAGTACACCCGGGGAATCGGCCAGAACACCGTCGGAGACACCATTCCGTAGCGGCGGACGGTGCCGAAGAAGCGGATCTTCACGCTGGGGACGCCGTACTCCTTGCCACCGGGCTCCGCGGCCAGCCGCTCGGCGACCTCGGACTGCACCATCACCGTGGCCGTCCGGATGGTCGGGAACTCGGAGAACAGGTGGAGTAGCGCCGGAACGGCGATGTTGTAGGGCAGGTTGGCCACCACGGCGGTGGGCTGCTCGGTCAGGTCCGAACGGCGCAGCGTCAGCACGTCGTGGTTGACGACGGTGAGCCGGTGGATCTCGCTGTGCGAGTGCTCGGCGATGGTCTTGGGCAGCCGGCTCGCGAGCAGCGGATCGATTTCGACGGCGGTGACGGCCGCGCCGCGATCCAGCAGTGCCAGCGTCAGCGAGCCCATGCCGGGTCCGACCTCGAGGACGTGGTCGCTCTTGCTGATGCCGGAGGAGGACACGATGCGGCGCAAGGTGTTCGCGTCATGGACAAAGTTCTGCCCCAGCGCTTTCCGGGGCCGGAAATCCAGCTCCCTGGCGATGTTCCGGATCTCCGTGCGGGTCAGTAGCCGGATTGTCATGATCACCCTCCACCGCAAACGGGCCAGGCTCCCCAGCCTTGCCGCGCCCGTGTCACTTCAGCGATCGCGATCTGTTCTTCCCTGGTAGCCAAATCGGCCCGTTCAGCGTAACGCAGACCCCCGTTGCGCTCCCAGGTGTTCTGGTCGAACTGTAAACCGCCGAAATACCCGTTTCCGGTGTTGATAGCCCAATTGCCGCTCGACTCACAGCTCGCGATGGCGTCCCAGCGGGCGCCGTTGGTGACCTCGGGCACGGCGGTTCCGGGCTTTGTTCCGACCCGCAGCACCGCTTGGCGGGCCGGAGTGATGACGGTATTGGCAACGGGCAGTCGCCCGGTCTCGGCGCCGTTGACGCGCGCCACAGCAAAAATCACGTCTTGCTCGCCGGGTGCGCCAGGATCGTCGATCACCTGCCGGCCTTCGTTCATGGTCGGGTCCTCGATGCGCCGGGCGGGCGGCTCCAAGGGCAGCCGCTGGGTGACCTTGTCGACGCGCATTCGGGTGACCGTGATCCGCATGCCGTCGACTACGGGCGCCGAAGCCGCCGGCACGCTGCTGTCGCTCTGCAGCAGCGGCACCCCCGCATCGGCCAGCAGCGTGCCCACGTCGGGGGCAGCGACGCGAACAGTGCTGACCGCGCCACCGCCGTCCCCGCCCGGATTGACGGCACCGCCGTCCCCGGCCGGATTGACGGCACCGCCGTCGACGATCTGGACCGTCTTGGCGCTGACCACCGGAAGCGCCATCCCGGCCAGCGGCACCCGGCTGCCGCGCGAGGCCGCGGCCGGAGCGGTGTCGGTCAGTTTGAGTTGGGCCAGCGCCTGATCGACGGTGGCCGCGGTGGTCCACACCTGCCGGGAGCCCTGCCCGTCCAGCGAGATCTGCAGCGGCCGGCCGCGGTGCAGCACGATCGTGGCGTCGTCGCCGACGCGGCTGCGGGCGTCCGGGGAAACCTCGTCGCGGTCACCGATCGCGAAGCCGTTCTCCTCGACGATGTCGGCCACCCGGGACTTCATCGTCGTCACCGTCATCGCGGTGCCGTCGACGTCGAGGGTGACGGTCTTGCGGGAGTCGATCGCGATCGCTCCGGCCCCGGCCAGGGTGATCAGCAGTGCCCCGAGGGTGAGGCGCATGGCCGGTGACGACGACTGTTGAAGTCTCGTCAGCACGTTCATGCAATTCCTTTCGCGTATGGAAAACATAGATTTCCTACGGTCACAGAAAGGTAACGAGGTCGGGCGATCCCGGCAACCCTTCTGCGTCGATCTCAGCCGATCCTTAGTCGAATCCGTAGATCCGGCGGGCTGTCGCCGCCGAATCCGCGGCGACCTCCTCGGCGGGACGGTCCAGCAGCTCGGCCAGGGCGCGCACGGTGTAGGGCAGGCAGTACGGCTCGTTGGGCGCACCACGGAACGGGTGCGGAGTGAGGAACGGCGCGTCGGTCTCCACCAGCAGCTGCGCGGCCGGGATCAGTGCGGCCGCCTCGCGAACGTCGTGGGCGTTTTTGAAGCTGACCGTGCCGGACAGGCTGAGCACCCAGCCGGCATCCAGGCAGGTTCGGGCCATCTGCGGTCCGGAGGAGAAGCAGTGGAAGATCACCGTCTCCGGTGCGCCCTCCGCACGCAGCACCTCGAGGACCTCGGCGTCGGCGTCCCGGTTGTGAATCATCAGCGGCTTCCCGGTCCGCTTGGCCAGGTCGATATGCCAGGCGAAGGCCTCGCGCTGGACGTCGGGTTCGGCGCAGCCGTCGATCTTGCCGGGCCAGTACAGGTCCATGCCGGTCTCGCCGACGGCGACAACGCGGGGTTGTTGGGCAAGCCGCTCGATCTCGGCGCGCGCCTCGTCCGTGAGCGCGCCGGCCCGCGTCGGATGCAACGCCACCGCGCCATAGACCCGCCCGTCCCACTCCGAGGCCCCGGCGACCCAGCGTGCAGACGCCAGATCGTCGGCGATCGTCACCATCGCCTGCACGCCGACCGACTCGGCGCGGTCGGCAATGGCGCGGACGTCGTCGACGGTGCGGGCGCCGCAGGCGTCGAGGTGGGTGTGGGCGTCGACCAGTGGCGCCAACGGCGCGGGGGGCGGCGGTGCCGGACGCTTACTCACGCCCACACCATAAGGTGACAGCTGACATGAGCCAGCCGCCCTTCTATGTGACGACCGCGATCGCCTACCCCAACGGCGCACCGCACGTCGGGCACGCCTACGAGTACATCGCCACCGACGCGATCGCGCGGTTCAAGCGGCTCGACGGGTTCGACGTTCGGTTCCTCACCGGGACCGACGAGCACGGTCTGAAGATGGCGCAGACCGCCGCAGCCGAAGGCATCCCGACGGCTGACTTCGCCCGCCGCAACTCCGACGCGTTCCAGCGCCTGCAGGAGATGCTGAACATCTCCTTCGACCGGTTCATCCGGACCACGGATCCGGACCACTACGCGGCGTCGACGGCGATCTGGCAGCGGATGGCGGACAACGGCGACATCTACCTGGACTCCTACTCCGGCTGGTATTCGGTACGCGACGAACGGTTCTTCACCGAGGCAGAGACGACCGTCGGCGACGACGGAACCCGGGTGGCCAGCGAGACCGGTACCCCGGTCACCTGGACCGAGGAACAGACGTATTTCTTCCGGTTGTCGGCCTACGCGGAGAAGCTGCTCGCGCACTACGCCGAGAACCCGGACTTCATCGCCCCCGAGGTCCGCCGCAACGAGGTGGTCAGCTTCGTCTCCGGCGGCCTGCGGGACCTGTCGATCTCCCGGACATCCTTCGACTGGGGTGTCCCGGTGCCCGGCGATCCGTCTCACGTGATGTACGTGTGGGTCGACGCACTGACTAACTACCTCACCGGCGTCGGCTTTCCGGACACCGAATCGGCTCTCTACCAACGGTATTGGCCAGCCGATCTGCACATGATCGGCAAGGACATCATCCGGTTCCACACCGTGTACTGGCCGGCGTTTCTCATGTCGGCGGGAATCCCGTTGCCGCGAAGGGTTTTCGCGCACGGCTTCCTGTACAACCGCGGCGAGAAGATGAGCAAGTCGATCGGAAACGTCGTCGATCCGGTGGCACTGGTGGAGACCTTCGGTGTCGACCAGGTGCGCTACTTCCTGCTGCGCGAGGTGCCGTTCGGCCAGGACGGCAGCTACAGCGAGGACGGCATCATCGGCCGGATCAACGCCGACCTCGCCAACGAATTCGGCAATCTGGCGCAGCGCTCACTGTCGATGGTCAACAAGAACCTCGGCGGCGTGGTCCCCGAGCCCGACGAGTTCAGCGCCGAGGACACCGTACTGCTGGATCTTGCCGACGGGCTGCTGCCGCGGGTGCGAGCCGCCTTCGACGAGCAGGCGATGCACCAAGGGCTGGAGGCGATCTGGCTGATGCTCGGAGCGGCCAACCGCTACTTCTCCGCCCAGGAACCGTGGGTGCTGCGCAAGTCGCAATCCGAGGCGGATCAGGCGCGGTTCCGCACGGTGCTGTACGTGACGCTCGAGGCGGTGCGGATCGCCGCGGTGCTGGTGCAGCCGGTGATGCCGGAATCGGGGGCCAAGCTGCTCGATCTGCTGGGGCAGGCCGCCGACGCGCGGGACTTCGCCGCGCTGGCGACCCCGCTGGCGCCCGGCACCTCACTGCCCGCACCCATCGGGGTGTTTCCGCGCTACGAACCCCCCGCTCCCTAGCCGCGAGCACCGCCACGGGTATGTGACCTGGATCACGTAGCGTCACATTCCGGGCACGTGCGGTGTCTAGAGGTCGAACGGTTCCACCGACCTCGAAGGAGAGATGTGATGACTGAGCAGAACACCCGCGTCGTCGTGATCGGCGGCGGATACGCCGGCGTGATCGCAGCCAACCATCTGCGACTGGCTCCCCGCCTCGACGTCACGCTGGTCAATCCGAGGCCGCGTTTCGTCGAACGCATTCGGCTCCATCAATTCATCACGGGGTCCGACGACGCGGTCGTGGACTACGCCGAGATCCTCGGGCCGGACATCACACTGGTCACCGACGCGGCCACCCGTATCGACACCGCCACCCGGCAGGTGCACCTGCGCGAGGGAGTGTCGCTGCCCTACGACTACCTGATCTATGCCGTGGGCAGTGACGCCGGCGGCCCGACCGTCCCCGGCGCCGATGAATTCGCTTATTCCGTAACTGGTTTCGAGGGGGCGACCCGGTTGGCTGCCGTCCTCGCGGAGTTGCCCGACGGCGCGCCGGTCTGCGTGGTCGGCGCCGGATCCACGGGCCTTGAGACCGCAGCCGAACTGGCCGAACAAGGACGCGCGGTGACGCTGGTCTGCGGACTCGCCCTGGGCCCGTATCTCAGCGCATCCGGGCGCCGTTCGGTGTCCCGCCGGCTGCGGCGTCTCGGTGTCCGGATCGCCGAGGGTCCCGGCGCCACCGTCGTCGCGGTGGCAGCCGAGGCCGTCACCCTCGCCGACGCCCGGGTGCTGCCGAGCGCGGTGACGATCTGGACCGCCGGGTTCGGCGTCCCGGATCTGGCCACGCGGTCGGGCTTGCGCACCGACGCGATCGGCCGGCTGCTCACCGACGAGACGCTCACCAGCCTCGACGACCCGCGCATCGTGGCGGCCGGCGATGCGGCGGCACCATCGGGAATGCCACTGCGGATGAGCTGCCAGGCCGCGATTCCGTTGGGCGCTCAGGCCGCGAACACCGTGCTGGCCCGCGTCGCGGGCGAGACGCCTGTCGCGATCGATCAGGCCTTCACCGGCCAGTGCATCAGCCTGGGACGCGGCGCCGGCATCGTCCAACTCGCACGCCGCGACGACACCGCTCTGCCGATGTGTCTCGGCGGCCGGGCCGCAGCCGTGGTGAAGGAGGCGCTGTGCAGGTACACGGTTGGCACCCTGCGCCGGGAGGCCCGCAAGCCCGGCTCGGTGTTCTGGCTCAAGGGCGGACGCCGGGACGTCGCCGACGCGGTGAGCGCGCCATGACCGCGATCGACGACCACACCGAGCGGTTCACCCTCTTGCGGCCGCTGCTGTTCACGATCGCCTACGAGATCCTCGGCTCGGCGACCGAGGCCGACGACGTGCTGCAGGAGAGCTACCTGAGATGGGCCGAGGTCGACCTGTCCACGGTGCGCGACACCAAGGCCTATCTGGCCCAGCTGGTGACCCGGCAGGCTCTCAATACGCTGCGGACGCAG
>WBZP01004765.1_pt1 | contig 14005 bp, 15 predicted proteins | sample 5204301 | NCBI WGS metagenome assembly WBZP01 (sample SAMN12412401, study PRJNA552823) | activated sludge metagenome | isolation source: activated sludge from nitrification reactor of wastewater treatment plant... | place: USA: Pennsylvania | collected 2017 | reverse complement strand
ATTCCTGGCGATTCGGAAATCAGCCGGAATCCCCGGTTGACCGCGGGAGATGGGTGAGCATTGTGCGATTTGGCAGGTGGGGGCAGGCCGCGAAAATCGTGGTCTGTCGCCGGTTCCGCGAGATCATTCTCGGGCTGACGAGGGCAGGCGAGGGCGAGGACAAACGCCACAATTGACGCGCAATAACCATGCGCGTACCCTGTGCGCATTATTTCCATGGGGATCGCCATGCCCACCATGAAGAAGGCCGCCAATCACTGCGTGCGCGCCGACTTGCTCGAAGAGGCGCGCGCCTTCAAGATCAATCTTTCGCCAACGCTCGAAGCCGCCCTGCAGATCGAGTTGAAGAAAGAAAAGGAACACCGCTGGCTGGAAGAGAATCGCGCCGCCATCAACGCCTACAACCGCGAGATCGCCGAGCACGGACTCTGGAGCGACGGGCTGAGACAGTTCTGATGGCGCAGTTCGACGTCTATCCCAATCCGAACCACGCCAGCCGCGCGCATTCCCTTCCTCTTGGCCTTGCCGAGCGACCTGCTCGGCACTTTCGACGCCACAGTCGTCGCCCCCTTGCGGCTCAAGACCGAGCTTGACGCAGTTCCCATCCCGCGCTTGAACCCCGTGGTGCACATCGACAGCCAGACCTACTTCCTGCGTCCGCAGGAGCTTGCTGCCATTTTGACGCGCAGCCTCAAGAGTCCCGTCGCCAACCTTTCTGCCCAGCGCGAGGAAATCCTCGCCGCCCTCGATTTCCTTTTTACCGGATTCTGAGGACGGCCCAATACTTCATGTCGACATGGACCTGCCGGCCGATTCTACGGAGTTGCGCATCTGCTCCTTTGGGTACACCTTCCGCGCTTCGTGCGCCGCCGGCAGTCTCGGCGGCTGGTGCCCGAACTGCGCCGGGGAATTGCTGCCGCAGCCCCGACGCCCGGCCGGCAAGCGGGCCGGCTACCCGGCGCCGATCGGGCGCATCTGCAAACCGGCCGGTTGTGCCGGGGCAGCCCGAATACCCGGGCAGGTTTGAACCCGGGATACCAACGGTCGACCGGATGAAGGAGCGAAAAGCCAAGGCCTCAAGCTGATGCATCTGTTCGTCGACATTTCGAGCCACGGTTTCGGCCACCTTGCGATCACCGCCCCGGCCCTCAACGCACTGGCGGAAATGGCCCCGGATTTGCGGTTGACCGTGCGCAGCGGTCTCCCCCGGCAGAAACTGGCGCAGCGCATCAAGGCGCCCTTCGCCCTGATCGCGGGCGGCAGCGATTTCGGCTACGTGATGATCGACGCCACGCGCATCGACCTTTCGGCCACCGCCGCCGCCTATCGCCAGGCCCACGCCGACTGGCCGGCGCGGGTCGCGCGCGAGGCTGCCTTCCTCGCCGCGCTCGCGCCGGATCTCGTCCTCAGCAACGTCGCCTACCTGCCGCTGGCCGGCGCGTCACGGGCGGGAATCCCCGCGCTGAGTCTGTGCTCGCTCAACTGGGCCGACCTCTTCGCCCATTTCTTCGGCCACGAACCCTGGGCCGCGCCGATCCACGCCGACATGCTCGCCGCCTACCGCGGCGCCCGGTCTTTCCTGCGCGTCACGCCGGGGATGCCGATGCGCGACCTCGACAACCGCGACGACATCGGGCCGATCGCCGCCATCGGCCGCCGCCACGATCTCGGGCTGAACGGCGACAGGGCGGTGCTGATCGCGATGGGCGGCATCGCCCACCGCCTGCCCGTGGACGACTGGCCGCGGCTGCCCGGCGTCCGCTGGCTAGTCGCCGCCGACTGGCAGTGCGCGCACCCCGATGCCGTTTCCCTCGAGTCGTTCGGCCTGAACTTCACCGACCTGCTGTGCTCGGTCGACGCCGTCGTCACCAAGCCCGGCTACGGCACCTTCACCGAGGCCGCGTGCAACGGCACGCCGGTGCTTTACCAGCGGCGCGACGACTGGCCGGAGCAGGACTGCCTGATCGAGTGGCTGCGGCGCAACGCGACCTGCCGCGAAATTCCCGCCGACTGCCTGCTCAGCGGCGCGTTGCAGGAGAGCCTGAGCGTTCTCTGGAAGCAGCAACAGCCGCCACGACCGGCCGCGACCGGCGCCACCGAGGCGGCGGCAAGACTGGCGGGGCTGTCACTTGCCGAGGGTTCGTCCAGGCGAATTGCCCTTCCCCCGTCCGACTCGCCGCCAGCGTTCAGAAACGCCAGCCGAAGCGCTTGAGCAGTTCGCCCGTCTCGCAGACCGGCAGGCCCATGATGCCGGTATAGCTGCCGGCCATGTATTCGACGAACATTCCGGCGCGACCCTGGATGCCGTAGGCGCCCGCCTTGTCCATCGGCTCGCCGCTGTGCACGTAGCGACGGATTTCGTCGTCGTCGATGTGGCGGAAACGCACTTCGCTGATCGACTGCACGTATTCGGTCCGCCCTTCATGGGCGACGGCGACGCCGGTCAGGACGCCGTGCGTCCGGCCCGAGAGACGGCGCAGGATCGCCGCCGCGTCGGCTTCGTCGACCGGCTTGCCGATGACCTCGCCGGCCAGTTCCAGCGTCGTGTCGGCCGCCAGCACCGGGCGCAGCGGCAGGCGCCGCTCGAGGAGAAGATCGATGCCGTGTTCGGCCTTCGCCCGGGCGACGCGTTCGACATAGGCGAGCGCCGCTTCGCCGGCATGCACCCCTTCGTCAACCTGCGGATCGGTGCGCAGGCCGCCGCGGAAGATGATGGTGTCGAAGGCCACCCCCATCTGGGTGAGGAGTTCACGGCGGCGCGGGCTGCGCGAAGCGAGGTAGAGACGCATGATGGATTCTAGCCCTCCCGGTGATAGGGGTGGTTCCTGAGCACGCTGGCCGCCCGGTAGAGCTGCTCGCACAGCACCAGCCGGGCCAGGCCGTGCGGAAGCGTCAGGCTCGACAGGCGCACGCGGTCGTCGGCCTCGCGCTTGAATTCCTCGTCGAGTCCGTCGGCGCCGCCGATCAGCAGGGCGACGTCGCGGCCATCCCGCATCCAGGCCGCAAGCCTTTGGGCAAGTTTGAGCGTGCTCAGGTCGTCGCCTTTTTCATCGAGCACGACGATGCGGCAGGCGGCCGGCAGGGCATCGCGGATGCGCCCCCTTTCGGCGGCGAGCAACTGCTCGCGGGTTTTCGCGCCGCGCAGTTCCGGCTTGATTTCGGTGACGGCGGCCGGCAGTTCGCGCGGCATGCGCTTGAGGTATTCGGCGCAGCCGGCGCTCACCCAGTCGGGCTGGCGGTGGCCGACGGCGAGCACATTCAGCTTCATTTGGCGGCGGCCTGCTCCATGGCCTTGCGCCGCTGCGCCGGCGTCGTCTTCCACAGCTCCTCGAGGTTGTAGTACTGGCGCACCGTCGGCTGCATGACATGAACGATCAGGTCGCCGAGGTCCACCAGCACCCACTCGCCGCTTTCCTCGCCTTCGATCGACAGCACCTCGACCCCCGCCGCGCCGGCCTTTTCCTCGACGTTGCGGGCAAGCGCCCGGACCTGGCGATTGGAGTCGCCGGTGGCGATGATCATCGAGTCGAACAGCGAGCTGAGCCCGGTGGTGTTGATGACTTCGATATTCCTGCCCTTGATGTCTTCGAGGGCGGAGACGACGAGTTCCTGCAGCTTGCGCATTTCCATCGGGGGTTAGAGCCTGTCTCGGTAGAGTTGATGAAGCCTAATGTAGTCGAGAACGCTGTCCGGCAGCAAATAGCGGGGCGACTCCCCGGCGGCGAGCAGCTTGCGGATCCGCGTCGCCGAAATCGCCAGTTGGGTCATCGCGAAGGTGGCGATGCCGCCGGCCGGCGCCGCCCGCAGGCCGCCGGCATCGGGCAGGCGGCGGTCGGCGAATTCGCTGGCGAGTTCGTGCGGCAGGCTGGCGACCTCCACCGGAAAGCCCGGGCGATGCGCGACGGCAACATGGGACAGCGCGAAGAGATCGCGCCAGCGGTGCCACGCCGTGAGGCCGGCGAAGGCGTCGGCGCCGACGAGCAGGACCAGTGGCCGATCGCCGCCGAGTTCCGCGCGCAGGCGTTCCAGGGTAGGCACGGTGTAGCTCGGGGCAGCGGCCGCGACCTCCCCGGCATCGACCGAAAAACGGTCATTTCCCGCGGTCGACCGCAACACCATCTCGAGGCGCTGCTGCGCCGTCACCTGCGGCGCGCCGCGATGCGGCGGCTGCCCGGCGGGAATCCAGCGCACCCCGCCGAGGCCGAGCTGGCCGATCGCCTCCTCGGCCAGCCGCAGGTGACCGAAGTGCACGGGGTCGAAGGTGCCACCAAATATGCCGAGCGGTTCAGACAATTTCAGGTTGGCCGAAGATGTCGCGGTAGCTGGCGTAGAAGCTGGCGTAGACCGTCGAGAAAACGCACAGCGCGATCACGACCATCAGCGGCAGGACGATGAAGCTGCCGATCGAACCGCCCTCGCCAGCGGAAAACACCCCGGCGAGCAGGGCGAAAAGCAGCCCCGGCAGGATGCCGGCAACGATGATCAGGGCAGCGCCGAAGGCGAGAAAGGCGCGCCAGTTGATCCAGCAGGCGACAAAGCTGAAGAACAGCGCCTTGCCGACGCTCTGTCCATGCCACGCCGCCAGCACCGGGGCGAACCACCACGCCATCAGGACCGGGGTCATCAGCGTCATGACGAACACCGACGGCAGAAAGAAACTTCCGCTCTCGAGCGCCTCGCGGTCGGCGGGCTTGGTCGACAGGATCAGGCGCAGCAGATCGCCGCCGTCGAGCAGCGCGGAAAGCGACAGAATGGCGAGCGTGCAGCACAGATAAAGCGCACCGAGGGCGAGCAGCACCCGGGGATTCTGCCTGATTCCGCCGAACAGCGTCGGCAGGCCGATCGGCCTGCCCTGGTCAAGGTCGCGCGCCGCCTGCATCAGGCCGACCGTCAGGCCGGGAATGACCATCGACGCCGCCACGGCGCCGATGATCGGGACCAGGTTGAGAAAGATCACGGTCAGCCAGTAGCTGACGACCAGCATCGACAGCAGCGGCGGGTTGCGCCGGAAGATCGCGAACCCGGCATCGAGCCAGCGCCAGCCTGCCGCCGCCGGAAGCTTCTGCGCGTGCACCGTCAGACCTCCACGAAGATGTCGCGATACGACGCGTAGGCCGCCCCAGAGAACACTGGGACCAGGAGCAGCATGCCCAGCAGCAGCGGCGCCGTGGCGATGATGTCCTGATACGAGGCATAGGTCGCCCCGGACAGCACCGTGATCAGCATCGCCATTCCGAGCAGCAGCGGCGCCATGGCGATGAACAGCGCGATGACCAGCATGACGCCGAAGACAGCCATGGTCAGCCAGTTGCGGGCACCGGCCCTGAAGCTCGCCTTCATCGCCGCCAGCGGCTCCATGTCATGCATGAAGATGAGCAAGGGGGCGAACCAGGTGGCCATGATGACCGGGATCGACAGGATGAAGACGGCGATGCTGGCAAGCATTACCGCACTGAGCGCGATGCCGAAACCGGCGAGGCGGCCGGTGATCACGCTGCCGATGGCACCGCCGCTGAGAACCTTGAAGGCGATGGCGGCAAGGCCGAAAATCCCGGTCGCGAAAATGACGCCGACGACGATCAGGCGCCCCGAATTGTGCTGGAAGCCGGCGAAGAGATCGGCGATTTCCGCCTGCCCGCCGTTCTGCTGGTGGTTGCACATGCACACGATGCCGGCGGCAAAAACGGGCAGCAGCAGGGTCACCGCGATCTGCCCGAAGACCGGCACGAGGTTCGCGGCGAATAGGAGAACCATCAGCACCGCCGTGCTGCCGATCCAGACGCCGAGATTGCCGACAAAGATCGCCCATCCCTCGCGCAGCCAGACGAAACAGTCGCCCGGGTCGACTTCCCGGGTAGCGCCGGTGAAAGCTCGCGGGACCACTTGAATTTGCGCAGTTCTCTCCATACCGGGATGCTAACGGTGCACGCTTTCCTGAGCAAGGCAAAGACGCCGCAGGAGTTGCCCGAACTGGTCCGGGTCCTTGATCGTTACCACAGCCCCCGGGCGCGGATGGCAGCGCGCATCGAGCCGCAGCAGCCAGAAACGCAGCGCCGCGGCCCGGCGCAGCGCCGGCCAGGCGGCTTCCTCGCCCGGTGTCAGCGGCCGCAGCGCGCCGTATCCGGCAATCAGGGCGGCGAGCTGGCCGGCCTCGGCGCACCAGTCGTTGGCCGCCACCGCCAGATCGAAGAGCAGGCTGTCGGCGCCGGCGAAATAGAAGTCGAGGACGCCGGAAAGCTCCCCGCTGTCCTGCCACAGGACATTGTCGCGGAACAGGTCGCCATGGACGATTCCGCGCGGCAGTCGCGAATAGTCCTGCGCCGCCTGGAAATCGAGCTCGGCGAGCAGTCGACCGCGCTCGTCGGCGGACAGCGCCGGGACCAGCCGCCGACCGGTCCGCTCGCTCCAGTCATGGCCGCAGGGATTGGGCAAGGGCGACGGAAAATCGGCGCCGGCCAGATGCAGGCGCGCCAGCATTGTCCCCAGCGCGTGGCAGTGCGCCGCCGTCGCCTCTTCGACGCAGTGACCGGGCAGGCAGTTGCACAGAGCCGCCGGCTTGCCCGCCAGCAGCCGCCAGAAGCGTCCGTCGGCGGTGGCCAGCGGTCGCGGGCAGGGAATCCCGCGCGCCGCCAGATGATCCTGGAGGGCCAGGTAGAAATCGAGTGCGCGCGGCGCCAGGTGCTCGAAGATGGTCAGCACCCAGCGGCGACCGCCGACGGTCACGAAGTAATTCGAATTCTGCATGCCGGCGGCAATGCCGGCCAGCGCGCCCGGGGTTCCTACCCCGAGCGGCGCGAGCCAGCGCGCTAGCGCGTCGGGCTCGACCGTGGTGTAGACGGACAAGCGGCTACCAGGTGAAAATCCTCCACATCGCCGGCGACACCACGGCGCCCGGATTGTCCTGGCGGACGAAATTGCCGTCGCCCTGCTGATCGACGAGATAGTACTCGGGGCCTACGGCCGGAGTCACCCTGACCATATAGACCCGGCCGTTCTGACGGAACTCCTCGCGCGTCTCGGTTTCGGTCTTGACGATGGTGACCTGCGGCTCGAGCGCCGCGTCGAAGGCTTCCATGCCCGGCGCCGGAGGCGGAACGGCGGGCAGCGGCTGGAGATTGCCCTGCTGAGCCCAGGCAGGCAGCGATGCCAGCAGGATGACGGGAATGAGATGGCGCATGGTGTGATCCTTGAATATCTGCCGGTGATTCTATTACAGGTTGAGCATCAACTCACGTTCGCCGGGCAGCGGACCGAACGGACGCGCCTCGTAGTGTTTGAAAATCGCCTCGACGGCCTGCTCGGGCTCGTCGATCACCTGAATCAGATGGATGTCCGCGGGATCGACCATCTTCTCCGCGACCAGGGTGTCGCGGAACCAGTCGATCACCCCCTGCCAGAAAGCGGAGCACATCAGGATCAGCGGAATCTTCCTGGCCTTGCCGGTCTGGATGAGAGTGAGCGCTTCCATCAGCTCGTCCAGCGTGCCGAAGCCGCCGGGCATCACCACGTAGGCGCTGGCGAAGCGGACGAACATGTACTTGCGCGCGAAGAAGTGGCGGAAGGTCTGGGAAATGTCCTGATAGGGGTTCTTCTGCTGCTCGTGCGGCAACTGGATGTTCAACCCGACCGAAGGCGACTTGCCGTACCAGGCGCCCTTGTTGGCCGCCTCCATGACGCCGGGGCCGCCGCCCGAGATCACCGAGAAGCCGGAATCGGAGAGCAGGCGCGCCGTGCGTTCGGCGAGATCGTAGTACGGCGAACCGGGCGCGACGCGGGCGCTGCCGAAGACCGTGACGGCCGGCTTGATCGCCGCCAGACGTTCGGTCGCCTCGACGAACTCTGACATAATGCCGAAAATCCGCCAGGATTCACGGGCCGACGCCGACTGCAGCAAGGCTTCGGATTCCACGCCCATCACCAGTTTCCCGCTTTCCGTCACTGCTCATGCCCCTCTTGTTGTTGGTGGACGGCTCGTCCTATCTCTACCGCGCGTTTCACGCCCTGCCCGACCTGCGCAACCAGGACGGCGAGCCGACCGGCGCGCTCTACGGCGTCCTCAACATGCTACGCCGGCTCGAAAGCGACTACAAGGCGGACTACAAGGCCGTCGTCTTCGACGCCAAGGGCAAGACCTTCCGTGACGACTGGTATCCCGAATACAAGGCCCACCGCCCGCCGATGCCCGAGGATCTGGTCCGCCAGATCGAGCCGATCCATGCCGCGATCAAGGCGGCCGGCTGGCCGCTGCTGATGATCGACGGCGTCGAGGCCGACGACGTCATCGGCACGCTGGCCAGCAATGCCGCGGTCGACGGCGTGGATACGCTGATTTCCACCGGCGACAAGGACCTGACCCAACTCGTCGGCCCGCGCGTGCGCTGGTACAACACGATGAGCAACGAACTGCTCGACGAGGCCGGCGTCGAGGCCAAGTTCGGCGTCGCGCCGGAGCGCATCGTCGATTACCTGGCGCTGGTCGGCGATCCCGTCGATGGCGTGCCGGGGGTCCCGAAATGCGGCCCGAAGACCGCGCTCAAGTGGCTGGAGCAATACGGCTCGCTCGACGGCATCATCGCCCATGCCGGTGAGATCGGCGGCGCCGTCGGCCAGAACCTGCGCGACCACCTCGGCTTCCTGCCGCTCGGCAGGAAGCTGGTCACGGTCGCCTGCGACCTGCCCGATTTGCCCGCGCCAAAGGCGTTGACCGCAAGCGAACGCGACAACGACACGTTGCGCGAACTTTACCGGCGCTACCAGTTCCGTTCCTGGCTGGCCGAGATCGACGGCGCGGATGCGGTAGCCGGGATCCCGGCGCAAACGGTCGGCGTGCCCGACGCCGCCCCGCCAGCCCCCAAACTGACGACCAGTTACGAGACGGTGCTGACCTGGTCGCAGTTCGACGCCTGGCTGGCGAAGATCGAAGCCGCCGGACTGACCGCGCTCGACACCGAAACGACCAGTCTCGACCCGTTCGCCGCCCGCATCGTCGGCGTCTCGCTGTCGGTGACGCCGGGCGCAGCCTGCTATATCCCGCTCGCCCACACCGCCCCCGGCGCCCCCGACCAGTTGCCGCGCGACGCGGTGCTGGCGAAGCTCAAAACCTGGCTGGAAGCGGTCGACCAGAAAAAAGTGTTGCAAAACGCCAAGTACGACCAGCACGTCCTGGCCAACCACGGCATCGCCCTGGCCGGCGTCGCCCATGACACCATGCTCCAGTCCTATGTCCTCGAATCGGACAAGGGCCACGACCTTGGCCAGTTGTGTACCCGCCACCTCGGCCTCGCCACCATCGCCTACGAGGATCTCTGCGGCAAGGGGGCAAAGCAGATCGGCTTCGACCAGGTCGACATCGAGCGCGCCGCGACCTATGCCGCCGAGGATGCCGATGTCACGCTGCGCGTCCATCGGGCGTTGCACCCGCGGTTCGCCGGGGAACGCGGTCTTTCCTGGATCTATCACGACCTCGAGATGCCCGTCCGCCAGGTCATCTGGCGGATGGAACGGACCGGCATCCTGATCGACGCCGCGACGCTGACGCGCCAGAGCCATGAAATCGGCCGGAAGATCATGACCCTCGAAGCGCGGGCCTGCGAACTCGCCGGCCAGCCCTTCAACCTCGCGTCGCCGAAGCAGCTCGCCGACATCCTGTTCGGCAAGCTCGGCCTGCCGGTCAAAAAGAAAACCGCCTCCGGCGGCCCGTCGACCGACGAGGAAGTCCTCTCCGAACTGGCCCTCGACTACCCGCTGCCCAAGCTGCTGCTCGAACACCGCAGCCTGGCCAAGCTCAAGGGCACCTACACCGACAAGCTGCCGCGGATGATCAATCCGGATACCGGCAGAGTGCACACCCACTTCTCGCAAGCCTCGGTCGTCACCGGACGCCTCGCCTCCAGCGATCCCAACCTGCAGAACATCCCGGTGCGCAGCGAGGAGGGGCGGCGCATCCGCACCGCCTTCATCGCGCCCGCGGACTGCAGCATCGTTTCCGCCGATTATTCGCAGGTCGAACTGCGGATCATGGCGCATCTCTCGGGCGACGAGCGCCTGCTCGAAGCCTTCGCCCACGGCGAGGACGTCCACCGCGCCACCGCCGCCGAGATTTTCGGCGTCACCCCGCTCGAAGTCGGCCCCGACCAGCGCCGCGTCGCCAAAAGCATCAACTTCGGTCTGATCTACGGCATGAGCGCCTTCGGCCTCGCCCGCCAGCTCGGGCTGGAACGCAGCGCCGCGCAGACCTACATCGACCGCTACTTCGCGCGCTACCCCGGCGTCGCCCGCTACATGGAAGAAGCGCGGGAATCGGCGCGCCGGCACGGCTACGTCGAAACCGCCTTCGGCCGCCGCCTGTGGTTCCCGGAAATCCGTTCGAGCAACGGCAACCGCCGCCAGGGGGCGGAGCGCGCCGCGATCAACGCGCCGATGCAGGGGACGGCCGCCGACCTGATCAAGATGGCGATGATCGCCGTCAACACCTGGCTGGAAGAGTCGGCGCGGCAATCCCGCCTCGTCCTGCAGGTCCATGACGAGCTGGTGCTGGAAGTGCCTGACGACGAACTGACGGAAGTGCGCACCCACCTGCCGCGGCTGATGGGAAACGTGGCGACGCTCAAGGCGCCGCTGGTCGTCGAGGTCGGCATCGGGCCGAACTGGGAGGCGGCGCATTAGCCCCGCCACCGGCCGGGGGTCTCAACCGCCCGCCGATTTCTCCGCCTGCACCTGCAGGCTGTGCAGGCGGGCGTAGGCGCCGTTCAGCGCCAGGAGTTCGGCATGCCTGCCGGATTCGCACAACCTGCCTTCGTGCAGGACGACGATGCGATCCGCATTCTCGATGGTGGACAGGCGGTGGGCGATGATCAGGGTCGTGCGCCCGCGCATCAGTTCGTCGAGGGCCGCCTGCACGTGGCGTTCGGATTCGGTGTCGAGAGCCGACGTCGCCTCGTCGAGAATCAGGATCGGCGCATCCTTGAGGATCGCCCGGGCGATGGCCAGACGCTGCCGCTGGCCCCCGGAGAGTTTGACGCCGTTTTCGCCGATCATCGTGTCGATGCCCTCCGGCAGCACGTCGATGAATTCGAGCGCATGGGCGGCGGCGGCGGCGGCGCGGATCTGCTCGCGCGACGCTCCGCGCCGGGTTCCGTAGGCGATGTTGGCGGCGATGGTGTCATTGAACAGGACCACGTCCTGACTCACCAGCGCGATGTTCGCGCGCAGGCTTTCCAGCCGGACCGCGGAGAGGCGATGCCCGTCGACCCGGATCTCCCCCGTTTCGACCCCGTAGAAGCGCGGCAGCAGGTTGGCGACCGTCGTCTTGCCGCTGCCCGAGGCGCCGACCAGCGCCACGCACTCGCCCGGCCGCACACTCAGCGACAGGTCATTCAGCGCCGGACGCTCGGCGCCGGGATAGGTGAAGGTGACCTGGTCGAAGTCGATATGTCCTTGCGCGCGGCCGAGTTCGACGCTTCCCGTGTCCTCCTCGGCGGCTTCGTCGATCAGCGCGAAGACGCTCTCGGCCGCGGCAAGCCCGCGCTGGATCGGCGCATTGACGTCGGTCAGCCGGCGCAGCGCCGGCAGCAGCATCAGCATGGCGGTGATGAAGGAGACGAAACTGCCGACCGTCGTCTGGTCCTCGGCCGCCTGCCTGAGCGCCACGCCGATGATGATGGCGAGGGCGACCGCGGCGAAGAAATGCACGATCGGACTCTGGCCCGCCGAAGCGAGGGTCGCCCGCATCGCCAGTCCCCGCTGTTCGCGGACGGCCTGGCGAAAGCGCTCCCGCTCATAGGCCTGGCCGCCGAAGATGCGCACGACCTTGTAGCCCTCGATCGTTTCCTGCAGGACCTGGGTGATCCTGCCCATCGCCTGCTGCAAACCACGCGAAACCTTGCGCAGCCGGCGACTGAAGAAGCGCACGGCAACCGCGATCGGCGGCGCCATGACCAGGGTGATCAGCGTCAGTTGCCAGTTGAGATAGAACAGCCAGCCCATCAGGGCGATGATCGAGAGCGAATCCCGGATCAGCGAGGTGATCGCCGTCGTCGCCGCGCCGGTCACGTTGGTGACGTCGTACATGACGCGCGACATCAGGTGGCCGGAGAGGTTGTCGCTGTAGTAGCGCATCGGCAGATGGACGATGCGGGCGAACATCGCCTGGCGCAATTCGGTGATGACATTGTTCGCCACCCAGCTCATGGCGTATTCGCCGAGGAAGCCGAAAATCGCGCGGACCAGGAAAATCGCCAGAATGATCAGCGGATAGATCAGCCAGGCCCAGCCGCCCTGCGACCGGGCGAAGCCGTCATCGAGCATGTACTTCATCATCGCCGGAAAGACCGGCTCGGCCAGCGACGACAGGCCCATGCACAGCATCGCCGCCAGGAACACCCGCCAGTACGGCCGGACATAGCTCAACAGCCGGGAATACAGCGCACGACTACTGGTCATGTCTCGGGCCATGCAGATCCCTGAAGGGCAAGGTGAAGCGCGATTATACCCGCCCGTCCGGCTTCCCCCCAGCGCCGGGAACGGGGCCGGCGGCATGCCGGCGCCACGGCGGACTGCGCCTGCGCGGGCTCAGCGGCCGATGGCGACGGTCGTCAGCGACCCGTAGGCGATTGCAAGTCGCGGCCATTCGCCGGGCGGCAAGCCGCGCCAATGCGCGAGCAGGACGCGGATGACCCCGGCATGGGTGACGATGACCGACTCCGGGGCGTCGAGCCCGGCGACGAAAGCGAGCGCGCGGCGCTGCAGCGCCAGCGGCGACTCTCCGCCCGGCGGCGCATAGCCGCCGACGTCCGCCGCCCAGGCATCGAGTTCGGCGCGCGGAATGGCCTCCCACGGTCGACCTTCCCACAGGCCGAAATCCATCTCGCTCAGGCGGTCGTCGATCGCCGGGTGCGGTTGCAGCAACTCGGCCAGTTCCCGGCAGCGCCGCAACGGGCTGGTCCATACCGGCAACCCGCCCGGCAGTTCGCCCCGCAGCCGCGCCGCGACGGCGTCGGCGTTCCTGGCCGAAACGTCGAGTCGACCGTAGCAGACGCCGGCCGCGACCGCGGGTTCGGGATGGCGGACGAGATGGAGGATCATGCGGCGACCGCCGCCGATTCGTTCCGGCGCGAAGAACTCATGATCCGCCGCCGGTCCTCCGCCAGACCAGGCAGCGGTTGTTGGACGGCATGGCGCGGTCGTCGACCAGTTCGAGCCCGGCCGTTCCGGCCAGGCGGTTCACCTTCTCGAAGTCGCGGATTCCCTGGTGCGGCGCATCTTCCCTGAGCCGGCGATCGAACGCCGCATTGCTGGCGCTGGTGAAGCGGCCGCCGTAGTTGAACGGGCCGTAAATGGCGACCTTGGCCCGGTCGGCGAGAACGTCCGCCAGCCCGGCGAAGAGACATTCGACGGCCGCCCAGGGCATGATGTGCAGCGTGTTGGCGCTGAAGACCGCATCGAAGCGCCCTGCGGGCCACGCTCCGGTGACGTCGAGTTCGAGCGCCGGCGGGGTGTTGGGAAGGCCGGCCTCGTCCAGCCACGCCTTGATTCCAGGCAGGTTCTCGGCGCGGTCGGAGGTCTGCCAGAGCAGATGCGGCAGGCGGGCGGCGAAAAAGATCGCGTGCTGGCCGGTGCCGCTGCCGATTTCCAGCACCGCGCGGCGGTCGCCGAAGTGATCGCGAAGGACTTCGAGAATCGGCTCGCGATTCCTTTCGCAGGCGGGGGCGCAGGGCTTTTCCATGGACGGCATTATCACTGACAGGCACCCAGTGTAGCGCCTGCGCCCAGCGCCGGGCCGCCTTCAGTGCGGCCAGACGGCAAGCAAGCCGAGATAGAAGGCGATTTCGCTGACCTGCTGCGTCGCACCCAGGCAGTCGCCGGTGTAGCCGCCGAGCCAATGTTTGAATTTGGCGGCCAGCCAGAGGGCGGCCAGCGCCGCCAGCGCGCAGCCAGTCAGGGCTTTCTCGGTCGGCAGCCAGGCCAGGGCAACCACGACGAAGAGCAGCGCCACCAGCATCGCGCC
>WBZP01004763.1_pt1 | contig 14008 bp, 17 predicted proteins | sample 5204301 | NCBI WGS metagenome assembly WBZP01 (sample SAMN12412401, study PRJNA552823) | activated sludge metagenome | isolation source: activated sludge from nitrification reactor of wastewater treatment plant... | place: USA: Pennsylvania | collected 2017 | reverse complement strand
GGCGGGGCGCGCGGCCCCGCCCGGTGCGGCCGTCGTCCGTCTAGAACAGCGTGTAGATGAAGGGCGCGATCGCCGAGCCCTGCGTGAAGACGACGAGGAGGCCGAGCAGGGCCAGCATCAGCACGATCGGCCCGAGCCACCACTTCTTGCGGACCTTCATGAAGGCCCACAGCTCGGCGATTATCCCGACCTTCTCCCGCGAACCCTCGAAAGCCATGCCGTTCCCTCTCCTCCGCGAAGAGCCTCAGTCGAGCTCGTAGAGCGAGCGCCAGTCCACGTCCTCGCCGAGCGGGGGCTGCTCGGTCTTCGAGAGGAGGTGGTGGCCCAGCACCAGGTGGTCCATGTTCGTGCGCATGAAGCACAGGTAGGCGTCGCGCGGCGTGCAGACGATCGGCTCCCCGCGCACGTTGAAGGACGTGTTGATCACGATCGGCACACCGGTGATCTTCTCGAACTCCCGGATGAGGTCGTAGTAAAGCGGCGCCTCGTCTCGCGTCACGGTCTGCAGGCGCGCGGAGTTGTCGACGTGCGTGACCGACGGGATGCAGCGCTTGCCCTCGCGCACCTGGGCCACGAGCAGCATGTACGGGCTGTCGCAGTCGATCTCGAACCACTCGGCCGCCTTGTCCATGAGGACCGAGGGCGCGAAGGGCCGGAAGCCCTCGCGGAACTTGATCTTCATGTTGAGGGTGTCGCGCATCTTCGGGTCGCGCGGGTCGGCGAGGATGCTGCGCCCGCCGAGCGCGCGGGGGCCGAACTCCATGCGCCCCTGGAACCAGCCGACCACGTTGCCCTCGGAGATGAGCCGCGCGGTCTTCGCCACGAGCTCCGCGTCGGAGAGCGTCTCGTGCTTCGCCCCGGCGGTCCGGAGGAACTCCTCGATCTGGGCGTCCGAGAACTGCGGGCCGAGGTAGGCGTGCGTCCAGCCCGTCGTCCGCGGCTGCCTGTGGATCGTGTTGTAGATGTAGTGGGCGACGCCCACCGCGCCGCCGGCGTCGCCGGCCGCCGGCTGGACCCACAGCTCCTTCATCGGCGTCTCGCGGATGACGCGGCCGTTCGCCACGCAGTTGAGGGCCACACCGCCGGCCATGCAGAGCTTCGTGAGTCCGGTCTCCTCGTGCAGGTGCCGGGCCATCTGCAGGACGACCGCCTCGCAGACCTTCTGCACGGAGGCCGCGATGTCGAACTCGCGCTCGTTCATCCACGCCTCGGGCTTCCTGGGCGGGCCGCCGAAGAACTCGTCGAACGCCTCGTTCGTCATCCGCAGGCCGTGGTCGTACGAGAAGTACCTCATGTCGAGCTTGAAGGAGCCGTCCTCGTTGAGGTGGACCATCTCCTTCATGATCCGCTCGAAGTGGACCGGCTTCCCGTACGGGGCGAGGCCCATCACCTTGTATTCGGCGCTGTTGACCTTGAAGCCGAGGTAGTAGGTGAAGGCGCTGTAGAGGAGCCCCAGGCTGTGCGGGAAGCGGATCTCCTTCAGCATCGTGATGTCGGTGCCCTTGCCGACGCCGAAGGAAGCGGTCGCCCACTCGCCGACGCCGTCGACCGTGAGGATCGCCGCCTCCTCGAACGGGGAGGGCAGGAAGCACGACGCGGCGTGGCTCATGTGGTGCTCGGCGAAGAGGATCGGCCCCCTGTAGGGCTTGAGCTCCCTGCGGATGATCGAGGGCACCCAGAGCTTCTCGTGCAGCCACACCGGCATCGCCTTGCGGAACGAGTTGAACGACCGCGGGAAGGTGGCGACGTAGGTCGACAGCATCCGCTCGAACTTCAGCAGGGGCTTGTCGTAGAAGCCGACGGCGTCGAGGTCCTCGGGCGCGATCCCGGCCTCGTGGAGGACGTACTGGATGGCCTTGTGGGGGAAGCCGGAGTCGTGGCGCTTGCGGGAGAAGCGCTCCTCCTGGCCGGCCGCGACCACGACGCCGTCCTTCAGCAGGGCGGCGGCGGAGTCGTGGTAGAAGCACGACAGGCCGAGGACGTAGGTGTTGTGTGCGTTCGTGGCGGACATCAGAACTGGTGCCGGGCCGCGCGCTCGGGGCCGAGCGGGTTCGGCTCGTGCGCGCGCCAGAAGGACGGCTCGGGGGCGAGCCGGCGGTCGAGGGGATCGTGGCCGAAGAGCCGCATCGCGAGGCCGATCGGGCCGACCGAGAGAACGTAGATGAGGCCGAGGAGCACGGCCGTCCAGACGGAGCCGATCGCCTCGAAAGTCCGCGTCCAGCGGCGGTAGAAGGCGGACTTGGGGAAGAAGCGGCGCAGCGCGAGCTCGATCAGCACCACGAGCGTGGCGAAGGCCAGGAGCTTGTAGCGCACGGGCAGCCCGGCGAGCCAGGCGAACGCGTCGGTGGGGCTCAAGTGTCTGAGGAACCTCCAGATAACAGCCCTTCATCTTACCGGCAGGCCCGGGAAGCGGTCAACGCGGCCCGGGCCTGCGGGGGCGCTATAATCTCGGGCCATGCCCAAGGAGGCGCGGGAAGACGGGGCCCCCCGCACGATTCCGGAGCTCCGGACGGAGCTCCTGCGCGCCTCCGTTCCCGAGATGCGCTCGGAGCTGCTGCGGACGCAGCTGCGGCGATGGACGGACCAGGTCGCCACCGCCGGCCGCGCGGGCGACCTCTTCGAGCTCGAGATGTGGCTGCGCAGCTTCGAGCGGTTCTTCCGCATCGGGTCGCGGCTCTCGGAGCGGGAGTCGCGGACGCTCTCGCTGCACAACTGGTCGGAGGAGCTGCGGCTCGTCGACAACGCGCTCATGCGCGTCGTCCACCTGACGACGTCGATCCTCAGCGAGGAGCAGGTCGACCTCACGCGGTTCGACCGGTACGTCGAGGGCAGCCTCGCGAACGACGAGTCGCTCGACCCGTACATCGAGAAGCTCGTGCGCCACACGACGCCCGAGACGGCGCTCACGCTGCTGAAGGAGTCGTTCGAGGACCTGCACCTCGTGCTGGTCGATCTCGTGCGCCTCTCGCGCCTGCCGTACTCCACGTTCATCGCGGTGGGGAAGATCATCTACCGCGAGGTGCGCCGCTCCGACCTCGTCGCTCTCATCATCGACAAGAAGTTCAAGCCGGTCCACGACCGGATCCGCAACAAGCGGGTGAGCCGCATCATCCGCGAGATCGGCGACGCGTCGGCGCGCCGCCAGGCGGCCAAGATCTTCCTCGAGCTGTTCCGCCTCCTGCACTACCTCGAGTACACCGACCCCGCCACGCTGCCCGAGGACCAGCTGCGCGACACGATCCTGCCCTTCGCCCTCATCACGTCCGAGGCGAGGCTGCTCCTCGCCTACATCGAGCGGCGGGTGATCAAGGGCCGCGAGCCGTCGTCGGCCGTCGACCACGTCTACGACTCGTTCGTCTACTGCGTCCCGCTCGAGCTGCGGAAGGTCGTGAACAACGAGCTCACCGACATCTCGGTGACCCGCCAGGCGGAGAGCGTGCGGACGCGGGTCGAGAACAGCCACGGCATCCTCAAGGACTGCTTCCAGCAGTCGATCGTCCAGCTCGCCCAGGCGTTCGACCCGACGGTCGACGGGGCGAAGATCTTCCCGGACTTCACCGCCCGGCGCGAGCAGTCCGTGAAGCTGCGCGACGGGCTGGCCGAGGTCGTGCGGGCGGTGCGGGCCTTCCAGGCCGGCCGCGACGAGGCCGAGGCCGAGCGGATGAAGGAGAAGATCTCCGAGTTCTACGACCACCACATCAAGTACCTGATGTACCGGGACTGGTCGGGCTTCGAGCTCTTCTACATCGAGATCCTCAAGTGCGGCAGCATGAGCGCCCTCGGGCAGATCGCCCACCGCTTCGAGGCCTTCCTGGTGACCCTCCTCCGCGAGGTGCAGAAGCGCTCGATCCTCCAGGGCGCCGATCCCGGCGGGGACGACCTGCGGGAGCTGATCGGGGCGTGAGCCCCCGGGGGCGGCGGGAGCCGTTTCTGCTACACTCGCGGGCGCACCGATGAGCGCCGCCGAGAAAGACGCCTTCGCCAAGTTCCTGAAGCGCTTCCCCAAGGGGGCCGCCCTCTTCGCCGAAGGCGACGAGGGCGAGGAGATGTACATCATCCGCTCCGGGAAGGTGGCCATCAAGAAGCGCGTCCCCCACGGCGAGATCACCGTCGCCGTCCTGGAGAAGGGCGACTTCTTCGGCGAGATGGCACTCCTCGAGCGCATCCCCCGCACGGCCGGGGCCGAGATGGCCGAGGACGGCGACCTCGTGGTCATCGGCAGCGACGTCTTCGGGGACATGGTGAAGAACAACCCCGAGATCGCGGTGCGCATGCTGCGGAAGTACTCGCTGCGCCTGCGCGAGACCACCCGCCAGCTCGAGGAGGTCGCGAAGAGCGCCGAGGCCGCGGGCGCGACGAGCCAGCGCCCGGCGACGATGGAGCAGCCGGTCCAGCCGCCGGTGCAGGGCACGGAGGCCCAGGCCTACTTCATCTCGAAGGCCAGCGGGAACGCCTTCCCGGTGTTCAAGGGCGAGTCGCTCATCGGGCGCTACGACTCGGTCACCGGCCAGAGCCCCGAGATCGACCTCACGAACGAGGACTCGGCCCGCAACATCTCGCGCCGGCACGCGCGGATCGTCATGAAGGACGGCAAGCCCTTCGTCGCCGAGGAGATCGGCACGATGAACGGCACGTACCTGAACGGCCAGAAGCTGCCGACCGGCGTCCTCACGCCGATCGCGGACGGCGACGAGCTCACGCTCTGCCGTCTCACGCTGACCTTCCGCCTGCCCAGCAAGCGCTGAAGCCCGGGGCGGCGCCGCCGCCTACTCCGGGGCCGTCCGGCCGTCCCGCAGGGCCTCGTCGACCGGCCGCGGCTCCCAGCCCAGCTCCCGCCGCGCCCGCCCGCTGTCGAGCGAGACGTCCTTCGGCCGCGGCTCCGGCGCCGGGACCTCGTCCTGGCGGACGGCGACGATCCGGGAGGCGTCGAGGCCGAGGACGCGGGCCGTGCGGGCGCCGAGCTCGTGGCGGGAGAGCCGCTCGGGTCCGCCGAGGTGGTAGAGGCCCGAGCCGCCGCGGCGCAGCAGCCGCCCGATCGCGTCGGCCACCGAGACGGCGTCGATCGGGGTCCGGAACTCGTCGGTGAAGAGCCGGGGCGCACGCCCGGCCGCGAGGGTCCACGCGATCGACTCGCTGCTCGTGCCCCGGGGGCCGTGGCCCCGGCCGTAGACGAGGGCCACCCGGGCCACGGCCGCGCCGGGCAGCGCCTCGAGCACGGCCCGCTCGCCCTCGCGCTTCGTGCGGCCGTAGACGCTCAGCGGCCCGGTCGGGTCGTCCTCGCGCAGCGGAGCCCGGTCTCCGGCGAAGACCATGTCGGTCGAGAGGGCCACGAGGCGCAGGCCACGCTCCCGGCAGAACTGGGCGATGCGCCCCGGGAGGCCCGCGTTCGTGGCCTCGGCCAGCGCGGGCCCGTCCTGGCACTGGTCCACCCGCCCGAGGACCGCCGCGTGGACGATCGCCTCCGGACGCGAGGCGTCGAGCAGGCGGGCGAGGGCGACGGGATCGGACAGCTCGACGGACACCGCCCGGGGGCCCGGCGGCGGCGGCGTCTCGCGGTATGCCGCGAGGACCTCGAATCCGTCGGCGCACAGGAGTGCCGCGATGCGGCCCCCGAGCAGCCCTCCCGATCCCGTCACGATGACGCGCATCGCCGTCCGCCCGAGCGCCGCTACTGGACCATCACCGCGCCGCCGTTCACCGCCAGGACCTGGCCGTGGAGGTAGCTCGCGAGGTCGGACGCGAGGAAGGCGATCGGGCCCGCGATCTCCCCGGGCTCGCCGGGGCGTCCGACCGGGATCGCCCGGCGGATCGCGTCGCCGTCGGCCCCGGCGATCGCGTCGCGGCTCATGTCGGTCGTGACCCACCCCGGGGAGACGCAGTTCACGCGCAGGCCCGTGCCGCCGAGCTCCGAGGCGAGCGACTTCGTCATCGCGATGACGGCGCCCTTCGAAGCGGCGTAGTGGGAGTGGAAGGGCTCGCCGCGCTGGCCGGCCGTCGACGCGACGAGCACGATCGACCCCTGGCCCCGCGGCTTCATCCGCCTCACGGCCTCGGAGCAGGCCTCGCGCACGGAGAAGAGGTTCACGCGCAGCGTCTCCTCCCACTCCTCGGCGCTCATCGTCTCGATCGGCGCGCGCTTCCAGATGCCGTGGTTCAGCACCACGACGTCGAGCGGGCCGAGGGCCTCCTCGGCGCGGGCCACGAGCTTCGCGGCCTCGCCGGCGACGGCGAGGTCGGCCTTCAGGACGACTGCCTGCGACCCGGCCGCCTCGACCTCGGCGGCGGCGGCTCGCGCGGCCGCCTCGTCGCGGGCGTAGCCGATCGCGACGCGGGCCCCGAGCTTCGCGAACAGCGTCGAGACGGCGCGGCCGATGCCGCGGCTGCCTCCGGTGACGAGCGCGGTGCGGCCGGCCAGGGTGAGCATAGGGGCCGACCGTACCCGCGCTCGCCGGGGCGAGTCAAGGCGCGGGGGCGGAGCGGACCTTGGGCCGCGGGCGCTGCTCGTCGAGAAACGCCTCGATCTTCCGCCAGGCCTCCTCGCGGCCGAGGATCTCGTCGTGGCCGATGCCGGGCAGGAGCGCGAGGCGGTGCGGCGAGCGCAGCCCGCCGGCGATGCGCACGGAGTGCGCCGGCACCGTCTTGCCGTCGGCCGCGCCGTGGAGGAGCAGCACCGGAGCCGCGACGCCCGCCGCGAGGGCCACCGGCGAGGCCTCGTCCGGGGGGAAGCGGCCGAGCGCGCCGGCGCGCGCGATCGCCGCCTCGACGAAGGCCGACGGCAAATGAAGAAGGCGCGCTCGCTCGCGGACGATCGTCGGCATGTCGGAGAAGGACGAAGCCGCCACCACCGCGACCACGCGGCGGTCGACGGCCGCGGCCTGGAGGGCCGTGGCCGCGCCGAGGGAGTGGCCGAGAAGGACCGCCTCCTGCGCGCCGACCGCGTCGAGGGCGGCCGACACGTCGCGCCGCTCGTAGTAGCCGTACGTGCAGGTGTCGCCCGAGGAGCGGCCGTGCGCCCGGCTGTCGAAGGCCAGCACGGAGAAGCCCGAGGCGGTCAGGCGGTGTGCCGCGCCCAGGACCGAGCCTCGGTTGTCGCCGATGCCGTGGAGGTAGACGACGAGTCCGCGGCCGAACCCCGGCGCGGCGCCGGGCGGGCGGAAGAGCCAGCCAGAGAGCCGGACGTCGCCGCTCGCGAAGCTCACCGGCTCGAACGGCAGGTCGGGCACCGCGACGAGCGGCCGCCGGGGGGGATGGAGGATCGCCGCGGCGCCCCAGTCGACGGGGCGCACGCCGGCCATCCAGGCCGCGCCTCCTCCGGCCGCGACGATCGTCAGAAGAACGAGGATCGTCCGCGCCAGACAGCCCAGCCGCGATCGTGGTGCCGCCATCACCGGAGAGTACGAGAAGAAGCCGCTCCGGCGTTCCGGGGCCGGCCCGGGCCGGCCTGCTAGAATCCGCCGGTGCCGTTCATCACGTTCGAGGGGATCGAGGGCTGCGGCAAGACGACGCAGCTGCAGCGGCTGGCCCGGCGGCTGGGGCCGCGGGCCGTCGTCACCCGGGAACCGGGCGGGACGGTGATCGGCCGCGAGGTCCGCGACGTGCTCCTCGACCCCGCGAACCGCGCGATGTCCCCGGCCGCGGAGCTGCTGTTGTACTTCGCCGACCGGGCGCAGAACGTGGCCGAGGTGATCCGGCCCGCGCTCGAGGCGGGGAAGACCGTCCTCTGCGACCGGCACGTCGAGTCGAGCCTCGCGTACCAGGGCTACGGCCGTGGGCTGCCGCTCGCCGACATCCGCGGCCTCGCCGCTCTCGCCACGGGCGGCCTGCGCCCCGACGCGATCGTCCTCGTCGACGTGCCGGTGGCGGTGGGCTTCGAGCGCGTCGGCCGCCGCGGCGCCCACGACCGCATGGAGAGCGAGCGCGCCTCGTTCCACGAGCGCGTGCGGGCCGGGTTCGACGCCCTCTGCGCCGAGGAGCCGGAGCGCTGGCTCCGCCTCGACGGGACCCTCCCGGAGGAGGCCGTCGAGGAAGCGCTCTGGCAGGGCCTCGTCGCCCGGGGCCTCGTCGAGGAGCACGCGTGAGGCTCGACGAGATCCGCGGCCACGAGCGCATCCGGGCGATCCTGGCCCGCGCCCTCGAGCGCGACCGGCTCCCGCCCGCCCTCCTGTTCGCGGGGCCCGACGGCGTCGGCAAGAAGGCGCTCGCCCTGGCGGTGGGGCAGGCCGTGCTGTGCGCGAAGGCCCCCGCCGCCGAGCCGTGCGGGGAGTGCAGCTTCTGCCGCCGGATCGGCGGTGCCATCCGGCCGGAGCGGCTCGAGGAGCTGCGCGACCAGGCCGACCGCCACCCCGACGAGGACACGTGGCGCAACTTCCGCCTGCACCCGGACCTGGTACTGGCCGAGGGCTGGTGGCTCACCCGGACCGGCCGCCCGCGCTCCGAGCCGGAGATCCGCGTCGACCAGGTGCGCGACCTGATCGGCGAGATCGCCGGTGCCCCGTTCGAGGCCCGTCGGCGGATCTTCGTGATCGACGACGCCCACACGATGAACGAGGCGGCGCAGAATGCTCTGCTCAAGAGCCTCGAGGAGCCGCCGCCGCGCTCGCACATCATCCTCGTGAGCGGCGCGCCGCTCGGCCTGCGCCAGACGATAAGGTCGCGGTGCCAGCTCCTGCGCTTCGGCCCGCTGCCGCGGCCGATGGTCGCGGCGGCCCTGCGCGACTCGGGCGGGCTGTCCGAGGAGGAGGCGTCGCTCCGGGCGGCCGTGGCCGGCGGCAGCCTGGGGGCAGCGGTTCAGCTCGCGTCGGAGGACTACCGCGCGACCCGGGAGGCCCTCGTCGGCCTGCTCGAGCGCGTCGACGGCCTCGACGCGCTGGGCCGCATGGAGGCGGCGGAGGCCCTCGAGGAGACGGACGACGCGGCCCTCCTCCTCACGACCCTGCGCTCCCTGCTGCGGGACGTCGCCGCGCTGCGGGCCGGCGCGCCCCCCTCGGCGCTCGTCAACGTCGACCTCGCCGAACGCCTTCGCCCGCTGGGGGAGGGCCCCCTGGGCGCCCGCGCGCTCCGGCTCGCCGAGGACGCCGCGCACGCCCGATCCGCCCTCCGCGGCTTCGCGAGCCGCCTCCTCACGTTCGACGTCCTCGTCGACGCTCTCGCGCGGGACTGAACGCTCTCTCTGGTCCATTTGCTTCCTTGCGTCCGCGCGAGAGCGTGTGCTACTTAGTTCCCAAAACCCGCCGCGCTGACGTCATCGAAAGCGTCGCTCGAAGCAGCCGCACCCCTTCCGGGTGCCAGGGTGCCTGGACTGGAGTGGAGGCCATGAACCGCAAGCTGATCCGTCCCGACCTGACCGAGATCAAGGAACACCGCCACGCGACCCCGGTCACGACGCCGAAGTACTTCCGCCAGCGCCGGGCGACGCCGCCGGACGTGACGAACGCGGAGGGCAACTACTACGTCAAGCAGATGGCCAACCGCACGCGGATGGTCGTCGTGCTGAAGGACGGCGAGGAGCTCCGCGGCACGATCGAGTGGTACGACCGCTCGGCCCTGAAGATCCACCGGCCCGACGCCCCCAACATCCTCCTGATGAAGGACTGCGTGAAGTACATGTACAAGGAGGACGAGGACAAGGACGGTCAGGAGGAGGAGTAGCCCCGGGCCGCGGGTCGACGGGACGGTTCTTCGGGCGCCGGCGATGCGCGTGAGCGTCTTCCAGATCAAGCTCGTCCATACGCTCGTCTTCTGGCTGCTGAGCTTCTGCGTGCTGTACGTCCTCTATTCGGGCGTCACGGGCCGCGTCGGTCCCTGGACCTGGGTGGCGGCCGGCCTGCTCCTCGTCGAGAGCCTCGTTCTCGCGGCGTTCGGCGGGGTGTGCCCGCTGACGATCCTGGCGGAGCGGCAGGGCGCGGCGCGCGGGTCGGTGACCGACATCTTCCTGCCGAAGCGGGTGGCCGATCAGATCTTCCCGGTGTGCGGGACGCTGTACGTCGTCGGGCTGCTGCTGGTCCTGGGGCGGCTGCTCGGGTAGCCCGCCGGCGGCGGCCGGATGGACTACGATCGGCTGACGCATCTTCGCGTCCGGAACACACTGAGGAGGCCTCATGACGAGCCGACGCGTTCTCCTTCTGGCGTTCCTCGCCGTCTTCGTCTCCGGCGCGGCCGTCGCGGCCGACAAGCCGGAAGACGCCGCGCAGGCCGCGGCGGAGTCGTGGCTGAAGCTGGTGGACGCCGGCAACTTCGCCGGCTCGTGGGACCAGGCGGCGAAGGTCTTCAAGGGCGCGGTGAAGCAGGCCGACTGGGTCCAGATGTCCGGCGCGGTGCGCACCCCGCTCGGGAAACTCGTGTCGCGGAAGCTCAAGTCCCGCGAGTACAAGGAGCAGCTTCCGGGCGCGCCGGACGGAAAGTACGTCGTCATCCAGTACGACACGGCGTTCGAGAACAAGGCGGCGGCCGTCGAGACGATCATCCCGATGGCCGATCCCGACGGCGCCTGGCGCGTGTCGGGGTACTTCATCCGCTAGGCGGCCCGATGCGGTGTCGCCGCGAGAGGCTGGTCCGCGTCACGACCCTCGCCGTCGCTCTCGGCCTGTCCGGCGCCTGCGGCGGGTCGCCGAAGGAGGTGGCGATCGTCGCCCGCCCCTCGCCTTCGGCTTCACCCTCCGCCGGGCCGGCCTGGCCGCCGCTGCCCACGAGCGGCTTCCTGAAGGGCCGCGCGGCGACGCTGCGCGACGCGCAGGAGGGCACCGCCGTGTTCGTCGCCGAGTCGAACGGCCGATCGCTCGGCACGCCGCTCGCGATCGACGTGCCGCAGTACGCGCTCCTGACCTCGAGGAAGACCGGCCGGAAGATCCGGGTGATCGTGATCCAGGCCGAGCGCGCGGCCGGCACCGACACGATCGGCTATCTCGACCTCGAGACGGGCCTCAAGGGCGTCACCACGCTTCCCGAGATCGCGCTGCTCGGCCGGAAGCCTCCCGAATGACCCCGCCGCGGGCGGCGCGGGCCGCCCGCGGCGGGGTTCGGTAGAATCGCCGCCGTGATGCGCCGCTGGATCGAGGGGCTGCCGTGGGCCGGCGTCGTGCTGGCCTGCGCGACGCTCGGCCTCGCGCCGTTCGCGCCGCCGCACGTCGTCGAGAAGCTGGGGATGCTCGCCCGCGGGGAGCTCTCGCGGCCGATCGACGTCTTCGATCTCCTCCTGCACGGGTCGCCGTGGCTGCTGCTCGCGGCCCGCGCGGCGGTGGCCCTCCGGCCCCGGACCGGCGCGTGAGGCGTCCCCGTCTCGCCCTGACGGTCGGCGATCCCGCCGGCATCGGGCCCGAGATCGTGCTGAAGGCCCTCGCCTCGCCTCGGCGGCCCGACGCGGAGTGGATCGTCTACGGGAGCGCGGCCGCGCTCGAAGAACGGGCGCAACTCCTGGGCCTCGCCACGCCGCGCTCGCCGGGCGTCGCGTTCGAAGACACCGGCGGCGGGCCGTTCACGCTCGGCGCGGTGTCGCCGGAGGCGGGTCGTTCCGCGGCCGAGTCGGTCCTGCGGGCCGCCCGGGACGCGCTCGCCGGGCGCGTGGCCGGCCTCGTGACCGCGCCCCTCCAGAAGGAGTCGCTGCGGGCCGCGGGCTACCCGTGGCCCGGCCACACCGAATTGCTCGCCGAGGCGGCGGGCGTCGCCGACGTGGCGATGATGTTCGTCGGCGGCGGCCTGCGGGTCGCGCTCCTGACGATCCACCGCCCGCTGCGGTCCGTGCCGGACGCGATCACCGCGGACGTCGTGCGGCGGATCGTGAGGCTCGTCGACCGCGAGCTGCCGCGCTTCGGGGCCGCGCGGCGGCGGATCGCGCTGTGCGGCGTGAACCCGCACGCGGGGGAGGGCGGCCTCTTCGGTGGCGAGGAGCGGGACGCCATGCGGCCCGCCGTCGAGGCGCTCCGCGCCGAGGGCGTCGACGTCCACGGCCCGCTGCCGGCCGACACCGTCTTCCCGCGCGCCGCGCGCGGCGAGTGGGACGCGGTCGTGGCCGCGTACCACGACCAGGGCCTCGTTCCGGTCAAGCTCGCCGCGTTCGGCCGCGCCGTGAACGTGACGCTCGGCCTGCCTTTCGTCCGGACGTCCGTGGACCACGGGACGGCCTTCGACATCGTCCGCGAGGGCGCCGCGGACGAGGGGAGCCTGGTCGAGGCGATGCGCCTCGCGGCCGATCTGGCCACGAACGAACCCGCGACCCTGAAGATGCGCCCGGGAGAAGACCGACCTTGACCACCACCCGCCAGCCGTCCTCGCGCTCGTGCTTCGTCTGCGGCCGGGAGAACCCGAAGGGTCTCCACGTCCACTGGGACCAGGACGAGGAGAAGGGCGAGATCCGGGCGAGCGTCACGATTCCCGACGACTTCAACGGCTATCCGGGCGTGACCCACGGCGGCATCGTGGCCGCGATCCTCGACGAGACGGCCGGCCGCTCGATCCTCGCGCAGGGCGGCTTCGAGGAGCTGATGGTGACGGCGAAGCTCGAGGTGACGTACCGCCGCCCCACGCCGACCGGCGTGCCGCTCCTGGCGGTGGGGAGGCTCGTGAGCCGGACGGAGACCCGGGCCGAGGCGCGAGCCGAGCTCGTCCTGCCCGACGGCACGGTCAGCGCGCGGGCGACGGTCCTCCTCGCCCGACCCCCGGCCGCCATCACCGAGCGCTGGCAGCAGGAGCGGCGCCACTGGCGGGTCGACGCCGACTAGGCTCCCGTCGCCGGACAGACGATCCAGTCGGCCATGTCCCCCTACCCCCGGCCGCATATCTGAGCATGCGCGGCAGCACTTGACTGGGATTCCGAGGCTTCATCAGAATGAGGCGAAGAAAAGGCGAAACTATGCCCGTCGAGCTGCACGCCGCGTCCGCGTTCTCGTTCCTGCGCGCCTCCTCGCTTCCCGAGGAGCTCGCGGAGAGGGCGGCGGAGCTCGGCTACTCGGCGGTGGCCCTCGTCGACCGCGACGGCGTCTGCGGCGCGCCCCGCTTCTACAAGGCGGCTCTCGCGAAGGGGGTCCGCCCGATCGTCGGGGCGGAGCTGACGCTCGACGGCGGCGGTGTACTCCCGCTCCTCGTCGAGACGCCGCGCGGCTACCGCAACCTCTCGCGGCTCGTCACCGCGATGAAGGCGGGCGTGCCGAAGGGCGAGGGGAAGCTGCGCCTCGGCATGCTCGAGGGGCTCACGGAGGGCCTCGTCGCCCTGCCGGGCTTCGAGACCCTGGCCGTCGGGCCGACGGGCGGCCCGCGCCGGGCTCCCGCCCTCGACCGCGACCGCCTCGCGCGGGTCCTCGAGGCGTTCGGTCCCGGCAACGTGTACCTCGACGTGCAGCGGCACCGGAGGCGCGAGCAGGAGACCGTGAACCAGGCGATCCTCGACCTCGCCGACGCGCTCTCGCTGCCGGCCGTCGCGACGAACGGCGTCCGCCACGCGACCTCGAAGGGCCGCGCCCTCCTCGACGTGCTCACGTGCATCCGGGAGAAGCGGACGCTCGCCACGGCGGGCCGGCTCCTCGCCGAGAACGCCGAGCGCCACCTGAAGAAGCCGGCGGCGATGGCCGCGCTCTTCTCCGACCGCCCGCAGCTCCTGCGGAACGCCGAGGCCCTCGGCGAGCGGCTCGCCTTCACCCTGAAGGACCTCGGCTACCGCTTCCCGGACTACCCGGTCCCCGGCGGCGGCACGCAGTTCGAGTACCTGCGCCACGTCACCGACGATGGCGCGCGCGTCCGCTACCGGCCGTACCACGAGAAGGCGCGGCGACAGATCGAGCGCGAGCTGGCCCTCATCGGGAAGCTGGAGCTCGCCGGCTACTTCCTGATCGTGTGGGAGCTCGTGAACTTCTGCCGCCGCGAGGGCATCCTCGTGCAGGGCCGCGGCTCGGCCGCGAACAGCGCCGTCTGCTACAGCCTCGGCATCACCGCGATCGACCCGGTGGGGATGGAGCTCCTCTTCGAGCGCTTCCTGTCGGAGGAGCGCGGCGAGTGGCCGGACATCGACCTCGACCTGCCG
>WBZP01004762.1_pt1 | contig 14009 bp, 5 predicted proteins | sample 5204301 | NCBI WGS metagenome assembly WBZP01 (sample SAMN12412401, study PRJNA552823) | activated sludge metagenome | isolation source: activated sludge from nitrification reactor of wastewater treatment plant... | place: USA: Pennsylvania | collected 2017 | reverse complement strand
GCGCCCGCCACGCTGCCGGTGTTTTTCACATCGACGGTCACGGTGAGCCGGCCGTTCCGTTTCATGGTCTGGCTGTCCAACCGGAGGTTCGTCGTGCTGAAGGAGGTGTAGCTCAGGCCGTGGCCGAACGGCCACTGCGGGTCATACCGGTTGACATCCCCGATATCCAGCGGCTTGTAGTCGTAGCACATGAGAGCATTGGGGAACTTCGGGTACGTGACCGGGAGCCTGGCGGACGGCACAGCGTCGCCGAACAGGATATTGGCCAGGGCACGCCCTCCTTCCATCCCGGGACGGAACGCGAGCACGACCGCCTTCACTTCGTCCACGATCGTGCGGATCACGCGCGGGCGGCCTTCGAACATGACGAGGATGATGGGCTTGCCGGTCCGCGCCAGGGCATCGGCGAGTTCTATCTGTGCGCGGTCCAGGGTCAGGTCATCGATGTTCCCCGGGGTCTCGCAGTAGGCCTTCTCGCCGAGGCAGAGGATCACCGCATCCACGCTGTGCGCCGCTTCCACGGCGGCAGCGACATCGATCTGCTTGTCGAAGGACGTACCCGGCGCATACACGACATTGGCGGTACCGATCTTCGCGCGGATGGCGTCAACGGGTGTGGGCTTGTCCTTCGGATACTGCTTCTCGTCATCTCCCTGCCACGTGATCGTCCAACCACCATTCATCGTGCTCAGCAGTGCCGCTGTCGGACCGGTGACGAGGACGCGCGCATTCTTCGCGAGCGGCAGCACACCAGCGTTCTTGGCCAGCACGATGGATTCCTCCGCCGCATGAAGGTTCGCTGCGGCGTGCGCGGCGGTCGCGAATTGCGGCTTGAGCGAGAGATCGGGATAGGGGTTCTCGAAGAGTCCGAGCTGCATCTTGACGGTCAGGATGCGTGCGACGGCATCATCGATGCGCGACATCGGGACGGAGCCTTCCTTCACACATTCCACAAGGAGCGGCGCAAAGGAGACATCCATGGGGACCATGCTCATATCCACGCCGGCCATCACGGCCATCCGTACGGCATCCTTCGGCGACGACGCGACCCGGTCACGGGTGTACAGGCGCTTGATGTCCTCCCAATCCGACACGACGAACCCCTTGAATCGCATCTCCCCCTTGAGGACTTCGGTGAGGAGATGATAGTTCGCGTGGCCGGGAATGCCGTCCACTTCGGCGGAGTTCACCATCACGCTCGGGGAGCCGGTCCGCACGGCCTCTTCGAACGCCGGCAGGAAGTATTCGCGCATCATGCGTTCCGAGATCCAGGCAGCGGTGCGGTCCTTGCCGCTGATAGGGAATCCGTATCCCACATAATGCTTCAGGCAGGTGGCGGCCTTCGTCGGTGCCGATATGTCGGTCCCCTGATGTCCCTGGATGTAGGCCCTGCCCATCACGGTCCCGAGGTGGACGTCCTCACCGTAGGTCTCCCACAGGCGGGGCCACAACGGTTGACGGCCGATATCCAGCACGGGATAGAAATTCCAGGGGATCCCGGAGGCCTTCATCTCCACCGCGGTGATCTCGCCTTCGCGCCGCGAAAGATCGGTGTTGAACGTCGCCGCCATATTGATGGCCTGCGGGAAGAGGGTCGCGCCCGTGGTATATGTCACGCCGTGGATCGCATCGATGCCGTACAGGACGGGGATCTTCAGGCGCGTCTTCTTCGTCGCCACATCCTGGATCGCGCCGATGATGCCGTGCCAGTGCTCGAGCGTGTACGCCCCATTCGCCACGTTCAGGATCGAACCGACGTGGGATTCGAGGAGGGCCTTCTCCAGCTTGGCGGCGTCGATCTGGTGGGGTTCGAGCGTACCATCAGGCCCCTTCGACACGACGTTGATGGCCACCTGGGTCATCTGGCCGACCTTCTCTTCGAGGGTCATCTTCGCGACGAGCTCCCGCACCCGCACAGGGACTTCCGGAGAGCCTGCGTGGAGCAGCAATGGCGACGCGATCATCAGCAGAAGACCGAGAATGCAACTACGCATGAACGTGATCATAGATATCCTGACTGGTCTTTGGTTAGCGTACGAGCACGAGCGAAAGAACGGGCGACACCTGATGCCCGCCGCTCGACAGCGAATAAAAATAATGTCCTGAACTCAACCGGCCATCGCCGGCATTCCAGACGGCCTGGTGCACGCCCGCGCCGCGGGTCCCGAGCGGGACGGCGGCCACCTGACGTCCGAGGATGTCGGTGACGATCAGCACCACATCCATCGTCTGCTGGAGCGTGAACGGGATGATCGTCGATCCGTTGAATGGGTTGGGATAGTTCTGGCCCAGTTGGATCCCTCCCGGCAGGGCCGGGGTGGACCGTACACCGGATGCCGGACCGCCGGTGCGCGCGAAATACCCGGCGACGAACACGAGCGGGGCGTTCCAGTTGATCGCGATCTCGTTCGACGCATAGCTCCCCTGATCGTCCGCATAGCATGATGCAGCGGGCGTCGAGGAGGTGAAGCGCGCCTGCAGGACCGGGTCCTGTGTCACATTCTTATTCGGACCACCGGCAAGGAGGCCCGGGACGGGTGCCGCAACGCCGTCGGAGGCCGATGGACGATGATGCGGATGGAGTGGCGCACGTTCCCCGATGCCCGTCACGAACGACATCGCGTGGATGTTCGTGCCGAGGATGTAGTGAAGCTGCTCGAGCGCTGCCGATTCCCACTCCGCGGGTCCGCCCGCTTCCCGCCCGACGATCAGGAGGACCGCCTTGTTGAGGACCGAAGAATTGGAGCCCCAGTTGTAGCCGTTCACACTCAGCGCGGTCTTGAACCCGCTGTTGTCGCGAAGGGCGATCACCGCTGCGCAGGCATTGGTGAGGGAGTTCTTGATATTCTGCTGGACCGTGGCACTGACGCCCGCCCGCGTGGTACGCAGGTACGCGATCTGGGCCAGCGTCCGCACGTCGGGCCAGGCCATCTCGCCATTCACGATCCCTTTGCCCGCGTAGTTCGCATGGAAGAAGGTCTGCGTCGGGGCATCACCGCGTGCGCGGTACAATTCCGCCGACGCCCACAACCGTTCATCGCTATCGTCCCCATCGCCGTATTCCCCCGTCGCCGTGCCGGAGGGGTTCTTGAACCCGCCCGATGGCACGATCGCCGGATGGGCGACCAGATAGTCCCAGGCCTTGCCGGCCGCGGCAAGACACCGGTTCGCGAAGGTGGAGTCGTACGGACGGTAGATCCGGGAAGCCTGCGCCATCACTGCCGCGAAGTCGCCGGTGGCTGTGGAGGAGAGCTGATAGATCGAACGGAAGCCGGTATCGTTCTGCGGCATCACGAAGCCCTCGAACTGCGGTTTCGTGATCTTGAAGAACGCACCGCCGTTCGCGGCCTGCAGGGAGAGCATCCAGTTCAGCTCGAAGCGCACTTCATCGAGCAGGTCCGGGACGCCATTGCCGCTTTCCGGGATACCGAGGTCGTCGTACCCGAAGCGCGCGGGTGCGACGTCATAGGCCAGCAGCATCGTACCGACCGTGACGCCCGCATTGACGATGTACTTGCCATAATCGCCTGCATCGTGCCATCCACCGGTGGTGGGCGCGTACCCCGTGCTCTCGGCGGACGCATGGAAGAACGCGTCCGTCGACACGTGGCAGGCCGGATGATTCCAGGGGCCCGCATGCTGGACGAGAAGGGCCGTACCGCACCGCTGATAATAGAAGCCCTTGAGCGCAGCGCGGGCAACGGGCATGTACACCGAATCCGCGATCACGAAATGGGCGGAGGTATCGCCGGCCGATGTGCGAACGAGATACACGCCACTCCGCGTGAGCGCCGTGAGATCGGCGAGATACAGCTCCAGTCCCGTTGCCGGATCACCGAGGCTCGCCATCGCCGTCGCACCCCGGAGGACCACCTCGCGGGAACCGGCCGCGATGACCTGAAAGCTATCGGCGTACGCGGTCACGATGGCCTGCTTCCGGGCGGTGGTCATGTATCCCGCCTGGTCCACTGCCACGATGCCCGCTGCATGCGCGGACACGCTCATGAAGAAAAGAAGGCCCGTCATCAGGAGTGTGAACGGGCCGGATCGTGTCTTCCCCCATGGCCCCGCGACGGGGCCGTACATTATGCTCATACCATCCTCAATTCGCTTTGCTATACACCCTCACATAATCCACCTGCATCACCTGAGGGAACACGGTCGACGCATCCGGACTTCCCGGCCAGTTCCCGCCCACCGCAACATTCAGCACCATATGGAACCGCTTGTCAAAGGGTTGGATCGTGGCCTGGGCGAAATACCTCCGGTCATCGACGAACCACTTGATCGAGTCGGCGGACCATTCCAGCGAAAAGACATGGAAGGCGCCGGCGAACGATCCACTCGACAGCACGAACGACGAACCGCTCGACAGGTGATGGGCCGCATCGGTGCCCCAGTGCATCGTCCCATAGATCCTCGTCGGTTCGTGGCCGAGCAGTTCCATGATGTCGATCTCACCGCTTGCCGGCCAGCCGCCGTACACCCAGTCCGTGGGCAGCATCCAGATCGCCGGCCACAGTCCGCGTCCGTATGGCAACTTTGCGCGCACATCCACCCGTCCGTACAACCAATCCTTCTTGTGATCGGAGTTCAGGCGGGCGGAGGTGTACTGCTTCCCGCTGAACGATTCTTTGAGGGCCTGGATGACCAGCGTACCGTTCTCGAGGAAAGCATTACGGGGTTCGGCGGTATAGTACTGGAGTTCGTTATTCCCGCCGCCGTCGCCGTTCACTTCATAATTCCAGATCCCGGTATCGAGCGAGGGGCCGTTGAACTCATCGTGCCATACGAGGTTCCAGCCTGCCCGGGCCGTGCTGTCAGGCGTGCTCGTCACGGGTGAATCGCCGCCGTTCGAGCCACACCCCGTCGTCGCCCCCATGATCATCCCCACCGACAGGACCCCTGCGAAGGAGAGCACCACAGTGAATCCTGACATCCTCATTTCGCCATCACCGTGAAATGTCCGGCCAGATCGGCCTGTGCGTTCGGTCCGACGAACACCGTGAATGTTCCCGGCTCGACCGCCTTTTTCATGTCCATGCCCGTGTACGCGAGGTCCGTGACCGGGATCGCCAGCGTGATCCGCGCCGAAGCACCGGCAGCAAGATGGACGCGCTGGTACGCCTTCAGTTCGCGGACGGGACGGGTCATCGTCCCGACGTCATCGCGGACATAGAGTTGCACCACCTCGTCACCCGTACGCGATCCGGTATTGGTCACCGTCACGCTCACCCGGAGGGAGTCCGACACTTTCAGCTTCGTCGCCGCCACAGTGAGGTCCGCGTACCGGAACGTGGTATAGGTCAATCCGAACCCGAACGGATAGAGCGGGGTCGACGGCACGTCGAGGTACCGCGAGGTGTAATGTTGCGTATCGTCCGACGGACGGCCGGTGTTCTTATGGGCATAGTAGATCGGCACCTGTCCGGTGACGCGCGGGAAGGTCACAGGAAGACGGCCGGTCGGCGCATACGCACCGAAGAGCACATCGGCGATCGCGTGGCCGGTTTCACTCCCGAGATGCCAGGCTTCCACGATGGCAGGCAGGTGTTCCGCCTCCCAGCTGATCGCCATGGGACGGCCGTTCATGAGGACCAGGACGACCGGCTTGCCGGTGTCCTGGAGCGCCTTCAGGAGCTCCAGCTGGTTACCGGGGAGCCCGAGGAATGAGCGGCAGCTTGCCTCGCCGCTCATTCCACCGGACTCACCCATCACCACCACCACCACATCCGCTTTCCGCGCGACCGCAAGTGCTGCCTGGAACCCTGACGTGTCCTGGTCATCGATGCCACAGCCGCGGGTGTACATCACCATCGAGCCGGCCGCGGCTTCCTGGATGCCTTCGAGGACGGTGACCGTAAGATTGGAATCGGCCGGCCCGGCCCAGGTCCCGAGCGCATCGAACCGGTTGTGGGCCAACGGTCCGATCACACCGATCGCGCCTGTTTTCGGAGCGAGCGGGAGAAGGTTCTTGTCATTCTTCAGAAGCACGATCGAGGCGCGAGCCACCTCGCGCGCAGCCGCCACATGCGACGGATGATGCAGCGTCGCCTTCTCCATGGCGGCGGTACAACCATGGTAGGGGTCGGTGAAGAGGCCGAGCCGGCACTTGATCCGGAGGATGCGGCGTACCGCCTCATCGATCGTCGCGACACTCACGCGCTTTTGTGCGACGAGCGTGGCAAGGCTATCATGGAATGAGCTGGATTCCATGTCCATGTCCAGCCCTGCATTGATCGCGCGTTCGGCGGCCTGACCGGCATCGGCAGCGAAGCCATGAGGAATGAGTTCTCCGATCGATCCCCAATCGCTCACGACGAACCCGTCGAACTTCCATTCATCGCGAAGCACCTTCGTCATCAGGAACCGGCTGCCCGAACTGGGGACGCCGTTGATCTCATTGAACGACGCCATGAACGTGCCGGCGCCTGCATCCAGTGCAGCCTTGTATGGTGGGAGATAGGCATCACGCAGAAGCTGTTCGGACATCTCGACGGTATTATAGTCCCTCCCCCCTTCCGCGCCACCGTAGGCGGCGTAGTGCTTCACGCAAGCGACCACCGATGCCGGATCATCCAGCCGTGTCCCCTGGAACCCGCGCACGCGCGCAGCGGCCATCACCGAACCCAGATACGGGTCCTCCCCTGCGCCCTCGGCGACGCGCCCCCAGCGGGCATCGCGTGCGATATCCACCATCGGGGCGAAGGTCCAGTGGATCCCGGACGATGCCGCTTCGGTCGCACTGATCCGGGCCGACCGTTCCGCAACAGAAGCATCCCATGATGCGGCTTCCGCCAGGGGGATCGGGAAGGTGGTCTTGAATCCGTGAATGACGTCCAGCCCGAAGATCAACGGGATGCGTGCCCGGGATTCCTCGACGGCGATACGTTGGAGCTCATGCGTCTCCTCTGCCCCGATGACATTGAAGAGCGAACCGATACCACCGGCGCGGATCAGCGTGCGCCTGCCCTCCATCACGGTCCGCTCGCCCGTCGGGCCGGTACTGAATCCGCCCGAATACTGCACGAGCTGTCCGATCTTCTCCTGCAATGTCAACCCCGCGATGATGGAATCGATCGCGTGTTCCGTGCCGCTCCGGGGCGATATCCGGACCGGTGTGCGCTTTTGTGCGTTCGTACCCTGGAGGACGATCAGTGCAGCCAGGAGGAGGAGGAAGACGGGCCGGGCGAGTTTCACGTTCGTCAGAATTCCCTAGTAATGTGAGAAAAATGCATCCAGGCCACAACAGGGTGGTGGCCTGGAAGGTCAACGGATCTTAGAAGCCCATACTGATGGAGATCTTCTGAACGTTGTTCAGGCGACCAAAGTTCGCGTAGCAGTAATCCGCCGCGAGGGTCAGGTTCCCGACGATCTGCTGCCGGACCCCGACACCCAGCGTGAAGGACTCTTCCGATTCCTTCAGGAAAAGCGCCTTGTACCCGCCACGGAACGAGACGAACCCATTGAAGGTGTATTCGCCGCCGACGTTCACGCTTTCGTAGTCGTCGCTCGGATGCATGGCATCCACCGCGATGGTCAGCCGGTGCATCTCGCCGAGCTGGGGCTGATACGCAAGACCGACGCGGAAGTTCAACGGCAGCGACCAGTCGCCGGTGCTCATCTCCGCCGGCACCCGGCCGTTGTTGGCCGAATTGGACGGGTCGCTGTCGTACAGGACCACCGCGTTCTGTCCGGTCATGTGCATCTTCTGACCGAAATTGGAGATGGACATGCCGAGCACGATACCTTCGAAGGGCGTGCGGTACTTCACGCCCATGTCGATGGCCATCGCGTTCGCGCTCATCTTCCAGATGCGCTCATAGACGAACTTCGGATTGAAGCCGATCGCGAAATTGTCGGTGAGCTGGATCGCGTAGGCCAGGCTGAACGCCACCTGCGACATGTTGAACACCTCGCCGGTGCCGTCAGGGGCATCCACCGTGGTGACCTTCATGTCGCCGATCGTGGAAGAGGTCAGACTCATCCCGATCGCGCCGATGCTGCCCAGGTTCACCGCCCCGGCCACATAGTTGTAGCCGATATCGGCGAACCACTGGGTATGATCGAACGTGATGCCGTTCGGCGTGGAGGCGATGCCGGCCGGGTTCCAGTAGATCGCGGACCAGTCGTCGGCCACGGCGACAAAGGCGCTCCCCATGGCCGCGGCGCGCGCACCCTGGCTGATGGACAGGAAGGTGCCGGCCGTCGTTCCCTTCTTCGACACGTCAGATTTGAACGTCTGTGCCGAGGTGACACTCCCGCAGAGCACCGCGAGAACAAGGACACTAATATGCAATGTTTTCATGTTCGCTGTCACCATTCGGTTATTTGATCACCGCGAATTTGCCGATGTACTCACCGATGCCCGGAGCATCCACATGGTAGACGTACAGACCATACGCCAGGTCCATGCCATCGTCGGTCACCAGGTCCCAGGCGAGCGATCCATCAGCGGCGCCGGAATCCTTGGTGAGGGTCTTCACCAGATATCCGGCCACCGTGAAGATCCGGAGCGTGCATTGTGCGGGCAGGTGCGTGAACAACAGGCGGCGATCGCCGCGTCCCGTGGTGAACAGCGTGCGCCGTTCCCACGACGTCGATGCAATGTACGGATTCGGCACGACCGTGATCTGTCCGAGCGCCTCTTTGGCCTTGGCCGCATCCGTCGACGCCTCCTGCGTGAGGAATTCGAAGTAATCACCCTTCGCGAATGGACGGGAGGTCCGGATCACGAACTTGTCCCCTTCCACGGGAGGCGCGGGGTTGAGCCCCGGTCCGCGGTCCCAGTTCATCTTCCAGGTCAGGTTGTACACGGTCGGACTGACGTAGCCGTCGATGACACGGATCGTGTCGCCAAAGCTCAGCGCCCCGTTCCGGTCCGCGTCATCCACCAGGAACTTCACTCGGCTGTTCGACGTGAGGTTCGTGATCTGGAAGTTCACCGGCATCTTCGGGAAGCGCGGCGGCAGGCTGAAGGCCGTCGTGTCCGCGGTGTTCGTGAACCAGCGCAGTTCATAATCCGCCGGCCACGCCACATCGCGTGCGGCATTCAGATTGTCGCGTTGCACACGGATCACCACACCCGGGTTCCCGACGGTCCACCGCGATGCGGTGTCGATCACCGCCACCGTCGTATCGTTGCGGAACGAGAACGACAGACCATCGAACGGCGTGCTGAATACCGCGGTGCCGAAATCGGTCGCTTTCACATGAGCCTGAACGGTGTCCACCCCGCCACCCGGATTGAACCGGATCACACTGTAGGCGGACGTCGTGTACTTGGGCACCGTACCAGTGGCATCGAACAGGATCCTGTACTTCCGCCCATTCACGATCGAACCGGGGTTCAGCACCTGCATCGTGACCTTCCCGGTCCCCACCCCCGACGTCACCTTCGAGAGGTCGCCCTGGATCTGCGGCGGCACATAGCCCGCCACCGGGGCGTTCGGGGTCACGATCGCACAGTTGATGTCGATGAACATCAGCTTGCCGACCGCGTCCTCGGTGATGATCTTCGGGCTCTCGGTCGGCTGGAGGCCGATCCCGCCCTTGTTCGGATCGCCCTGATCGTATGACACCACGGCGTAGTAGTACCGCATGCCGTTCGTGACGTTCGTGTCCACGTACGAATGCTGCAAGCCGGTCTCGCTGCCGCGCCAGAACCGCGCACCGTTCACCCCGATCGGGTCGGGTCCGGCGATGCTGTCACGAAGGTCGAATTGCGCGATGGGCTTGTAGAACTTCGCCGTGCCGCGCGAATCCGTGATCACCTTGATATCATTGAACTCGGCATCCGTGCTCCGGTACACGAGGTAGCCTTCGAAGTCGAGCTTGTTGCCCAGGAAGGCATCGCGCGAACGTTCGGCGCGGTCGTCCCAGTACAGGAAGACCTTCTTGTCACCGGCCACTGCCGTCAGCCGTGGCGTGTAGGGCGGCTTCGAGAAATTGTAGTTCGCGTTATAGATGTTCTGGACCGTGATCTTATTGAACACAAGCGCATCGAGGTCCACGCCGTACACCAACGCCATCGAGAAGCGCTCGCGGCGGTCTTTCTGGAGCGGGAACGGACCGGAGGCGAACACGATGCCGATGTTGGTGTTCTGCACGAGCGTATCGACGAAACCGTTGTTCATCCGGCGCCACATCACGTCATCATTCTTCGGCCATACGCCGGACGGACCCTTGTCGCCCAGGACGTTCAGCGCGACGGCGGTCAGACCGATCTGATCCGATTCATCCTTGTCGGTCTCATCGAAGTTCGGCTCGCCATGGGTCGGCTGGCCATCGCCTTCACCCGCGTCGGGGCCGGTGTACTGCAGGTCGAACGGTCCCACGCCATCGGCGCCGAGATCGTCGTTCAGCGGTTCACCAACATCCCACTTACCGTTGCCATTTATATCGGTGAAGCCAAGCCAGTCGTGATCGTCATCGATCCCGTTGTCGCGGCGTTCATCGACGATCCCATCTGCGTCATTGTCGATCCCATCCAGCGAATTGCCCGGGCTCTCCAGGTAGGCATAGCCGTAGTACCCGGTCTTCCAGTTGTCCGGATACCCTGCACCACCCTCGGCCCACGAGTAGCAGAGGTCGAGCGTCGTGCTGTAGTACGCGCTGTTCGCCGGCGAGGAATTCTGGAAACTCCCGACGCCCGGATCCGTGTAGAACCCGAAGGCGCAGGAATCGTAATTGTGATCCGAGATGTTGACGATGTCGTAGTGCCAGAAGATCACGTCTTCCGCGAGCACGTGCGACCACTGGAACCCGCGCACTTCGATGCGGAGGCCCATGCCACCACGACTGGAATCCGCCTTGATCGGGAAATAGTTGTACGGCGGACGCTGATATTCGGCGTCCTTCGAGTCATCGACCACGAAGAACGTTTCGTAGTCGGCGTTCTGCACGCCGCGTCCGAAATACCCGTACCAGTAGCCATCCCAGTCGGCCGTCGTGCGGCCATCGGCGCGCAACGCCACCGGCCAGTGGGCAGGCCACGTGTCCGGGTCCACATTCACCGCCGGCCGCGGGCTCTTTGCCGTCGTGTTGATATATCCCGGCACCGGCTCGAGATCCCAGGGGAACTGAGCGCCCAGGAGCGGATCAAAGTCGAACTCTTCCCGGTAATGCGCTTCGATCGGGGTGATCGTCCGGCCGGTCGGGGTCTGAAATTTAGACCCTACCAGGACCGTCAGACCATCGATATAATTGTGACCGGTGCCCTTGGGCCACTCGCCACCCATACCATCCGGCCAGTGGGCGACCTCGGTCGTGTTGAAGAAGATGGTCCGGACACGGTTCCCGTCCATGACCCCCTTCCGCTGATACTGATAGTCGCCCTTGGGCTCTGCGCGGTACAGCGCGGTCTTCGGATCGACCTGGGCCTGGGCCACAACCCCGAGGGTCAGCAGTCCGGCGCACAGCAGCGTGATCGTACGATGCATTCGGTTGGTCGTCATGGGCTAGAACTCCACGGATGCGCCGAGCCGGACCTCTCTCGGTGCAGAGAATGATGACGGATCGTTCAGGTACTGATCCACGGTATTGAGGCCGATGATGCGTCCACCCAGCGAGGTAAAGATGTCCAGGTTCGCGCGGCCGGTCCCGGCATTGACGTTATACTCGTTCTTGATGTCCAGGACGTTGTAGACCCAGAGGAACGTGTTGAGGCGGACGCCGGCGATATCGAAGGCCTTCTCGGCACGGAGGTCGAGATTGATCGTTGCGGGCTTCGTGCCGCCATTCTCGAAACGGAGACCCTTCGATGTGCGGACATCCTCGGTGTACGGATACCCGGATCCGTACTGGAAGATCGCTGCCACGGTCCAGTCGCCCGGATGGCCGATGGTCGCCGTAAGGTTCAGCGTATTGCGCTGGTCCCAGTTCAGGGGCACGACGGCTTTCGGGGTTTCCACCGGCGGGCTCGACTGGTTATTATAGAACACGGTCCGCGGATCGGACGAATTCCCTTCCGCGATCTGGAACGTATAATCTGCCTTGACGCCGAAGAAATTCGTGAGGCGTTTCTCCACGGACATCACGAAGCCCCGCACATTGGCGTAGTCGCGGTTGATGTAACGGCCATACGTCCGGCCATCGTACATCTCCACGATCTCCATGCCGAGGTAGTTCCGGATATCGCGATAGTATGCGGTCACGTCGAGCGAGAACTCCTCGAAGAGCACCTGCTGGAGCCCCAGTTCATAACTCACCGTGCGCTGGGCCTCGAGGTCCGGATTGCCGGTCGTGGTGGTCAACGAACCCGCGGAGGAGACCAGATAGTCCGAGTTGGTGTACAGATTGTCGAATCCGGGGATCTGGAAGAAGTGTCCGTACGAGAAGTGGATGATACCCTGGTCCGTGATCGGGAACGAGACACCGAGGCGCGGACTGATCTGGAACTTCTTCGAGGACCTCGTGTACTGGCCGAAGCCCGGGAACAACGGGTTCATTGTGGGATTCTTGAGGTCCGCCGGCTGCGATGATACCGCATCGAAATAGTCGATACGGATGCCGGCGTTGATGATCATGATGTCGTATTCCATCTTATCCTGCACGTACGCCGAGAACTGGAACGGGTTCTTCAGGTACGACTGGTTGCCCAGCGACCCCATGTTCCGGTACCCAAGCGTGAAGACCGGTTCGAACGTCACCGAGTCGTAGACGCCGGGCGTCAGGTTCACCATGTCATAGCCATGGTTATAGAGGCGGTGGATCTGGACCTCGGCGCCTGCGCCGATCTTGTGTTCCTTGGAGACCTGTGACGAGATCGAGAGCTGACCGAGATGGGTGCGGGTGTTGCGCTCATACCGTCCGGCGTAGTTGCCGCCCGAACGGAAGGTGTAATTGGATTGCGGATCGCCACGGTCGGGGTCCACGTAGCGCGGGTCGTACGGGTTCTCGTACAGGTATCCGCGGTAATCGAAATAGTTATAGGAGTACTTCAGCGTCCAGAACGTGCTCGGCGACACCGCATGGGTGAACTGCAGACCGTGCATCTGGCTCGTATGATAGTGGTTCATCGGACCGTCGGGGGTCCATTTGTATGCATGATCGTAGTACTTGTTCCAGCCGTGTTCGTAGTTGGACGTGAAGGTAAGCTTCATGTCCCCGAAGCCGTAGGCCAGTTTGCCCGTGCCCGACAGGCGGCGGCTCGGGTTCATCGACACATTTTTGCCATCGCCCGTGGGGAAGAAGGCGATGTTGTCCGACGTATTATACACGCGCTTGCCGTAGAGATAGCCTTCCTGCTCCAGCCAGCGGCCGGCAGCGAAGAGGGTGAGGCCATCGATCGGGAGCGGACCACTGAGGGTGGCCTCGATGTTCCTCGTGCGCGGCACCGAGTAATGGTCCAACCCTTCGAACACGTCGGTATGGTTGGTGAAGAAATCCCCCACATAGGCGCTGAGCGATCCGTGGTAGGAGGAGGATCCTTCCTGGGTCACGATATTCACGACGCCGGACATCGCCTGGCCATATTCGGCATTGAAGGCGCCGCTGATGACCTCCATCTGGCGGATGGAGGAATTCTCGACGGTGATTCCCCTGCTGTTGTTGAAGGGGTCGGTCACCGAGACACCATCGACGAGGTAGAGGACCTCATCGGACCGGCCGCCGCGGAAGTGTCCGCCAACGACACCGGCCTGCAAATTGATGACCTGGTCGACGTTCTCCACGGGCATCAGGCGGATGTCCTCGGAGGAGACGGTGACAGAGGTCGACGTCAGGTCCTTCTGGACCAGCGGCCGGTCGGCAGTGATCACGACCTCGGACACGCTGACGCTGGTCGGGTTGATCGCCACATCCTGGGTGGTGGTGAGATCGATCTTCACCAGCACGTTCCTGATCACGGCCCGTTGATACCCGACGAGGCCGACGGAGAGGGTATAGGTTCCGGGAGCGACGTTGTTGATGAAGTAGTAGCCATCAACATTCGCCGCGGCACCCTGGCGGGTGCCCTCGATCACGATGCTCGCCCCGGGTAAGGGTTCTCGTGTTTGAGCATCAAAGAC
>WBZP01004761.1_pt1 | contig 14009 bp, 13 predicted proteins | sample 5204301 | NCBI WGS metagenome assembly WBZP01 (sample SAMN12412401, study PRJNA552823) | activated sludge metagenome | isolation source: activated sludge from nitrification reactor of wastewater treatment plant... | place: USA: Pennsylvania | collected 2017 | reverse complement strand
CGCGTACGACTCCGCGGAGCGCCCCTTCGGCACGCGGACCTGGCGGTAGCCACGTTCGGCCAGCGTCGGCGGCAAGCCGTCCGGCCCGAGGTCTTCGATCGACCGGCCCGTGTCGTACTGGACAACGACGTACTCGTCAGGTGCTTCCGCTACAGCGCGACCGGGGCGTGCCCCGGCTGCCGCTCCAATGCCCACCGTCACAATCAGGACGGCAAGGGCCAGCCATCGTGCGCGCACGCTACCTCCCAGCGATCAATCGCTCATCAGTTTCCGAGGCCGGGAAAACTCGGCGTCGGGATCGGTGTGGGCTCCGTGGCGGGGCGCACGCCCAGGAGTTTGTTGTCAATCATAACCGCAAGCTCCCGCGCTACGTCGATACTCATGAACGGTTGCCCGCCCCAGGTCTGGACGCTGACGATGGTGTTCCCCCGCCGGAAGCTGTAGCGGTGATACACCCCCACCACCTCGGACGGCCCTACCGTCCCCTGCACGATCCGGTACGCGCTTGAGTTGTTCGCGAGGCCTTTCGTCTTCATTGCCTCGCTGTTGGTCACGCTCTTGAGACGGTTGTCGTAGTACGCCCAGGCAAGCTTCGCCCCGTCAACGCTCTGGAACATGTACGTCTCGACGGTCACGTAGGCCTCGCCCTGGGCCACGTCGGCAGACAGTCCCTTGGGCTGGAAGACCGCTTTGAAGCCGTCGATGATCCGCCACTGGCTCGCCAGCTTGCTGCCTTCCTCCTCCGAGTTGAACCAGTACGAGCTCGAGTAGGTGGAGATGTTCTGGGTGAACGTTTCGGACTCGTTGACCTCGTACTTCTCCGGCAGTTCGCCCAGCAGGATGCTGTACTTTGAAGCGGGCTGTGGCGCGACGAGTTCGTCGCCGCCAAGCGTCCCACTGGTGCTCTTGGATGGCTTCTCCCCCTGCAGGGTGGTGCCATCCGTGGCGGCGTCCGGGCCGTCGTCCCCGCGCGCGAGGAAAAACGCGACGCCGACGGCGGCTGCCAGCAGCACCACGCCCGCCACGAGGATGATGATCGGTTGATTGCGTCGGATCACGGCTTTGGCGTCGGCGTGGGCGTTTTGTAGTCGCTCGTCGGCGTGGGCACCGTGGTCTTCCGCGTGCCGAGGGCCTTCTCGTCAGCCATGTAGGCCACTTCCCAGGCCGCGTCTGACTTCATAAAGCTCTCCGCGCCCTTGGTCAGCACAATCGTGACCAGGTTCCCCCGGCGCGTGATCACCTGGTGGAATGCCGCCTTCACCGTGGAGCCGGTGATCACGCCGGCGATGGTCAGGTAGGCAGCGGACGTGTTTCCCACCGGCTGGATCGAAACTGGTTGTGCGGGGTCTTGCTTGGCGACGTTGTTGAAGTAGTCGAACGCCTTCTGCGCGCCCGCTTCGTCCTTGAAGAGGTGACTTTCGATCCAGACGTAGTAGCCGCCGTTCAAGACCGTCTGGTCCCGGCCCTCGGGCGAATACCCGGTCTGATAGCCGCCCTGGTAGCCCCACTCCTTCAGTTGCTTCAGGCCGTCATCCGGCGTGCTGAACACGTGGCTCTGGCGCGAATACGCCGCGGCATCGATCGACTGCGTGCCCTTCACGTCCGTGATCCAGTTGATGCCGAGGTCGTCGATGCTCACGGAGTACTGGCTCACGGGGCCGTCAAGCTTCGGCGAAGCCGTGGAGACCGGGGCCGGGGTCTGCGTCGAACCCTTGGCGCCGGCTGTGTTGGTAGTGCCGGAGCCGCCGTCGTCGTCGCCACAGGCGAAGAAGGCAGGCGTAAGTGCGAGGACGCAAACGGCCAGTAGAAGCCGTCGTGCCATGAGGTCTCCAAGGGTTCGAACTGTTACCGGAGTGTATCCAGAGGCCCCCATTCATGAAAGGAAAGTTAGGCAAGCCGCGGGAAAGGGGGCGGCTGCGCCATCCGAACCGCGCGCGGCAGCAAGCGGGTGCAGCGCCCACATCCAGGCCGCGCGCCAGCCGTGACGCAGCACGAACTGGTCGGCCGCCCGCTGTGCCAGTCAGTGCGGCAGCCAGGCATCATTGCCGGGTTCGGCCACCCGCTTACTGCCGTGCGCGGTTCGGATGCCCTTAGCCCCGCGGCAGCCCGACACCCCGCTGCGCGATAATGTTCTTCTGGATCTCGCTCGTCCCGCCGCCAATCGGCCCGGAAACGGCGAGAAGGTAGGCCGTCAGCACGCGCCCGTAGAGCTGCGCCCACTTGCTCCCCGGCTGGAGCTGCCCGTACGCGCCCATCAGGTTCACGCCGGTGTTCCCCACCTTGATCCCGAGCAGGGCCATCCAGACCTTCCCGATCGAAGCTTCGTAGTTCGGGATTTCGCCTCTCGCCTGCAGCCAGGCCGTGCGGTAGGCCACCAACCGCCCCACTTCCACCTCGACCGCGAGGTCCGCGAGCTTGTTCCGCACCGAATCCTTGTCCCACGGCCGCCCGCCAGGGTGCTTCGTCTTTGCCCAGCGGATCAGGTCGTGGATCGTCCGCCGCGCGCCGGAAATGGCGGCGATGTTCGACCGTTCGAAGTCGAGCGTCGTGGTCGCCACATACCAGCCGTTGTCGAGCCCGCCCATCAGGTCCTTCGCGGGCACGCGGACGTCCTCGAAGAACACCTGGTTGAAGTCGTGCCGGTAGGCGATGTTGGGGATGCCCTGGACCGAGATGCCGGGCGTCTTCATGTCCACCACGAATGCCGAGATGCCCTTGTGCTTGGGCACGTCCGGGTTGGTCCGTGCCAGCAGGATCATGCGGTCAGCCACGTGGCCGTTCGAGGTCCAGATCTTCTGGCCGTTCACTACGTAGTCGTCACCGTCGCGGACGGCCTTCGTTTCCATGCTCGCCAGGTCCGAGCCCGAGCCAGGCTCGCTGAAGCCCTGGCAGTACCAGGTCTCGCCGGCCGCCATACCGGGGAGGTAGCGCCCCTTCTGCTCTTCGCTCCCGTGCACGAGCATCGTCGGCCCGGTGATGCCGATCGTGAACAGGCGGCCGCCTGAAGGCGCGCGGTGATAAGCCAGCTCCTCGTTCAGGATCATCTGCTCGATCTGCGTCTTGCCGCCGCCGCCGTACTTCTCCGGCCAGGCGGGCGCGAACCACCGCTTCGCACCGAGCTTTTTCGTGAACTGGCGCGCGAAGGCCATTTGCTCTTCGTTGTCGAAGAAGTCGTCGTCCCCTTCGAACCCGGGAGGGATCTCCTCCTTAAGGAACGCGCGCAGCTCCCTGCGCCACTGCTCGGTCTCCGCGGGGAACGTGAACTCCATCGCTGCGGCCTCCTGTCGCCGGTGAAGGATAGAGGATAGCCCGCCCGCCGCATGCGTGAATCTCCCCGCGCGTTTCCGGTACCATCCGCCCGCGGAGGTGCACCCATGGATATCCGGCTCGATTGGCTCGGCTGCGCGACGTTCCGGCTCACGCTCGGAGACACGGTGGTCTTCCTCGACGCCTATATGGACCGCGTCCCCAGCGCCCCACCGGTCGGCCTCAAGGCGGCGGAGGTCACGAAGGCCGACTTCGTGCTCGTTGGGCATGCGCACTTCGACCACATCGCCGGCGCCGAAGTCATCGCGAAAAACACCGGCGCGAAGGTCATCGGTTCGCACGAGAGTTGCCGCGTGATGCGTGAGCAGGGCGTCGCCGACGGCCAGCTCATCGCCTCGCAGGGCGGCGAACGCCACCGCCTGGCCCCGGGCGTCACCGTCCGCGTGCTGCCTTCGCTCCACTCCTGCACGTGGACCACCGGCGCGCTCGCCGCCACGGAAGCTGTCACCGGCGACCTCGGCCTCTGCGAAGACGAGCGCGCGGCGATGGCCGCGCAACGCGGCCTCGGCGCCACCATCGGCCGCCGCGCCCAGACCGAAGATGGTCCCGCCGCCGAACTTCGCGCCCACCTCGCCGGGGCTGTCGGCAGCGGCGTGACCGGCGGCGCGCTCGCCTACCTCATCGAGACGCCCCAGGGCTCCATCTTCTGGCAGGACACATCCGGCTGCTGGACGGGCGTGCTCAAGGAGCTCTCGCCGAAGCCGGATGTCGCTCTCCTCGCTGCCGCCGGCCGCGGCAACATCGATGGCGAACCGATCCAGGGCTCGCTCGCCCAGTTCGTCGGCATCGAAGCCGCGCTGCTGCAGCCCAGCGTGATCATCCTCAACCACCACGACAACTGGATGCCGCCCGTAACCCCGGACGGCGGCACCGATGTCGGGCCGATCCGCACGGAACTCGCTCGCGTCGCACCCACGGCGAAGCTGCTGGAACCGGGGTACATGGAGGGCACGCCGCTACTGGGCTAGTCAGTCCCGCCATCCCCGTCCTCAAGCCCCTTCCGCAACAGCACTCCCACCCGCGGCGCCGGCGGCACAAGGAACGGGCCCACGTTCACGAGGTCGATGCCATCGAAGCCGGCTTCCGTGAACAGCGCCGCCAGCCGGCCCCATCCCCTCAGGTCCACCTCCGCGCAGCCCAGGCCCAGGACCCGCTCGTGCAACCTGTTGAGGAGCGAGCTGCGCACCGGCGCGACCTCCAGGATCAGCGCAGAACCACCCGGCGCCAGCACGCGGCCAATCTCGTCCGCGAACGCCCGGCAAACGTCGTCATCGAACCGGCGCATGAAGTAGAGCGAGGTGATGCAATCGAACGAGTTGTCGCGGAACGGCAGCTTCTCCGGCCATCCGACAACCTCCACCGGCCCAAGGCCGCTCGCGATGTCCAGCGTCACCGGCGGCTCCGTGAGGCCCGCCTTCCGCGCGATGGCGTCGGCAAACGCCGCCGTCCCGCAGCCGACATCGAGGTACCGTCGTCCCGGGCACAGGTCGAGCAGATCGATGATCCGTTGCACGCGCGGCGTGATCAGCCCCATCGCCGCCTGCGAATTGATCGCCCTGGCCGCATACGACGAGGCGCCCGTGATCCAGGTCTCGCGGGCGGTGATCGCCGCCCGGCGCCGCCGCATCACAGGGCGTACACCAGGCGCACCCGCGCGCCGTCCGCAAAACCTTCCAGCAGCGAACGGAGCGCGGCCGCCTCTGCCGGCAACGATTCCGCGTTCCCGCGCCGCGCGAACGTCTCGCACAGCGGGTCAGTCGCGAACGCCCGCGCGATGCCGTCCAGGTCCTCGCGCAACGCGACGGGGCTCTGCCAGGCCATCTCGAGCTTCTCGCGGTCTTCCGAGTCTTCCGGCTCCGCTTCGTAAAACGTCGTCAGCGCTCCCAGCCGCACGCGATGCTCGTCGTGCAGGCGGTCAGCCAGGGCAATCAGTGGGTGCGTGGCGCCGAACCCTCGCGAGACGGCAAACGACATGAACGCGACCAGGGCGGACCCTCCACCGGGAAGCTCGAAACGCCCCGGCCTGCCTTCGATGTCGAGCCAGAGCTGCACGAGAAATGAGAGTAGGCGCACGAAGCGCGAGAGGGAAGGTGAGACGTGAGAGGTGAGACCCCACCATCCGAACCGCGCACGGCAGTAAGCGGGTGGCCAGACCCACACGCCTGCCACGCGTCAGCATACGAGCATCCCACCCGCCCATGGCTGGGCGGGTACAGATGGATCGGACGTCGGGAGCGAGCGCGCGGATCTTCGTTCCGCGTCTGATGGTGAGCGGGTGAGTCTGGAGGAGGGCGCATCCGCCAGCCCTTCGAGCGCTGCCATCTGTACCCGCCCAGCCATGGGCGGGCACGCGGTGGACTCGCCTGAGCAGTCGATAGCTGGATGCGGACGGCTGGCGCGTCTCGCCACGGCCCTCGATGACCGCCGTCTGTACATGAACATCTCACCCGCCCATGGCTGGGCGGGTACAGATGGATCGGACGTCGGGAGCGAGCGCGCGGACTCTTCGTTCCGCGTCTGATGGTGAGCGGGTGAGTCTGGAGGAGGGCGCATCCGCCAGCCCTTCGAGCGCTGCCGTCCGTACCCGCCCAGCCATGGGCGGGTACGCGGTGGACTCGCCTGAGCAGTCGATAGCTGGATGCGGACGGCTGGCGCGTGCAGCCATGGGCGTTCGAGACCGGCACACCCACCCGCCCATGGCTGGGCGGGTACAGATGGATCGGACGTGACGCGGCCGGCGCGCCTGCCACGCGCCAGCCCCCACCCCCCTCGCTCACCCCACCACGAACGGCAGCGGCGCGGCGGACCACGTCGTCTCGAACCGCAACTGCGCGCCACCATCCGGGCACAACACGCGGAACGGTCGGTCGTCGAACGGCAGGTGCGGCGTGTACGGCCCGAACCTCCCGGCCAGGCGCTGCTGCCAATCCCTTCTCAGCCACATGCCATGCGCATTTCGCGCGATGCCCCGTTCAAGGTTCCGGTCGATCCACGCCCACACCGCATACCGCTCCCGTCCGACCTCCCACTCCTTCGCCGAGAACTCCGGCGGGTGGCCGGCCCGGGGCACGGCGATGTGGGCCATCTCGTGCTTCGCAACAAAGCGCACCACCTCTTCCGGGACATCGGGGCGGTTCAGCACCGGGTGGAAAATGATCACGTGGCGGTCCCAGCCCATGCGGTGGAACCACACGCTGGCGAGCGGCCCAACGGCATCGATCCTCGCTTCCACCTCAACGTCCAGTTCCGGGAACCACACCGCCCGTACCTCATCGACCACGCGGGAAAACGCAAACGGCGTCTGGCGTTCGTACGGCTGGAAGAGCAGCGGCTGGCGGAAAGGCGGCTCGCGTTGCATGGGCGGGCATCATAATCCTTCCACCTTCGCCCGTTCTCCTATCTACTTACGGCATGCGTTATCGCCGCATCGTCGCGAAGTTCGGCACCAGCCTGCTCACCGCAGGCAGCGACCGGCTGGACCTCGAAGCCATGGCTCAGCTTGTGGGCCAGGTTGTGCGTTTGCGCGCGAACGGCTGCGAAGTGGTCGTGGTCTCGAGTGGCGCGCAGGCCGCCGGGCGCCACCGCCTGCGCGGCCGCCTCTCGCCCGGGCGGTCGCCGAGCCGCCAGGCCGTCGCCTCCGTTGGGCAGAGCCACCTCATGCAGAGCTGGGATGAGTTGTTCGACTGGCACGACACCGTCGTCGCGCAAGTGCTCCTCACCCGGCGCGACCTCACCGACCGGCTCGGATACCTGAACGCTCGAAACACCCTGCGCGACCTGATCGAAGCAGGCGCCGTCCCCATCGTGAACGAAAACGACGCGGTGGCCCTGGACCAGGTGCTCGCCACCCGGATCGGCGAAAACGACAGCCTCTCCGCCTATGTGGCGAACCTGATCGACGCTGACCTGCTGGTGATGCTCACGGACGTAGCCGGGTTGTACGAAGGCGACCCCCGCCAAAATCCGGATGCCCGCCTGCTCGACCGCGTCGAACGTATCGACTCGACCATCGAGTCACTTGGTGGCGGCGCCCACACCGGCACCGGCGGCATGGCCACGAAGCTTCGCGCCGCGCAGATCGCCACCCAGGCCGGCGTCGATGTCGTCATCACCAACGGGCGCGAGGCCGGCACGCTCCTGGCCGTCGCCAACGGCGAACAGCGCGGCACCTACTTCCCCGCGCCCGGCGACCGTATCGAAAGCCGAAAGCGCTGGATCCTCGCCCATATCTCCCGGGAAGGCCACATCGTCGTCGACCCGGGCGCTGTCTCCGCCTTGCGCGGACAAGGGCGAAGCCTGCTGCCCGCCGGCATCGCCTCAGTCCACGGGGCCTTCCAGCGCGGTGACGCCGTCGAAATCCGCGACGGCCTCGGCAATCGCGTCGCCGCCGGCACCACCAACTACGCCAGCGAAGAACTGGCCAGGATCCGTGGCATGCACAGCGACAAGATCAGCGAAACCCTCGGCTACGCCTACGGCGACGAAGTCATCCACCGCGACAACATGGTCATCTTCTGATTTTGGATTTCGGATTGGGGATTGAGCGGCCACCCGCTTACTGCCGTGCGCGGTTCGGATGCTTTCGTTTTGCGGCCAGGCGGGAGGCATTCGTGTGAGTCCGGCCACCCGCTTACTGCCGTGCGCGGTTCGGATTCGTTCGTTCAGCGGCCGAGCGGGGGGCAATTAGTGTGGGTTCGGCCACCCGCTTACTGCCGTGCGCGGTTCGGATTCTCTCGTTCTTCGGCCGGGCGGGGGGCATTCGTGTGGGTCGGGCCCCCCTTACTGCCGTGCGCGCTTCGGTTGGGCTGGGCGCGGCTTTCCTTCTCACGTCTCACCCTCTTTCCTTCTCACCCTCTTTCATCTGCGTCGCGGCGATGGCCAGCATCAGCGCGCAGAGGGCCGCGCTCATCGCGATCCCGGTCGTCGCGCCTGCCTCCACCAGGATTCGGCCCTGGAGCCACGGGAAGATGAACCCGCCGGAGTTGCCGATCGTCACCATCGCCGCCGGCACATTCGTCCCCCTGCTCCCCGCCGCCACCGCCATCGCCGCCGGCCAGATTGGCCCAAACGCCAGCCCAGTCGCGAACGCAGCCGCCACCGCCAGCGCGAACGACTCGTTCGCCGCCGCAATCGTCGCGCTCGCCACCATGCCGCAGGCAATGCTCCCGAAAAGCACGCGATGCGCCGCCGCGCCCCGCCCGAACAGCCAGCCCGAAACGAGCCGCCCCACCATCAGCGCTCCCCAGTAACCGGCCGTGATCACGCCTCCGGCGAAGGTCCCGGCGTCGAACTCCCTGGCCGTATAGCTCGCCACCCACGACCCGAGGCCGAACTCCGCGCCCACGTAGAGGAAGAGCACGAGACCCATCACCAGCGCTACCCGCGAAAGCCGCAACGACGACCCGTGGGGCACTTCCGGGTGGGCTTCCACCACCGGGCTGAGCGCGGTGAATCCGCCCGCTGCGAGCATGACGACGGCGATGCCCGAGTAGACCATCGGCCGCGCGCCAGCATCCACCTCCAGCACGGACCCTGCCCAGAGCGGCCCAATGACCGCGCCGACCGCGAAGAACACGTTTAGCCGGTTGATCCCCCGCGTTACGTCGGCGCTCACACGGGTAACGATGGTGTGCGCGCCGGCGTCCATCAGCCCACCCCCGACGCCGGTGACCACAACACTGGGAAACAGCCAGGCCCACGACGGCGCGAACGCGATCCCCGCCGCGCCAACCGCTCCCAACAGGCTCCCGGCCGCGGCAAAGCGTTTCGGTTCGAACGCGTGCAGCCATCCGGCGAACGCCGCCGAGGCCCCGATCGAACCGAGGAACAGCAGCGTCAGCAGCACGCCCGCGTGGTCCAGCGAGACCCCAAAATCGTCCGCGATGGACTGCATGGCCGGCCCGAACGACGTCGAGTAGACGCCGATCATCGCGAGTGTCAGGCAGGCGGCGACCTCGAGCCGGGTCAACCCTCGATGCGCCGCGCGATGCGGCCATCCCAGCGCATCCACTCGATGCTGCCGTCGTCGCCGCGCAGGAACTCCGCGCGCTCTCCCTTTCGTGGTCCGCTCAGCACGGCCGTCGCGTCCGGCGCGGTGAACACCAGCTCGGCGGGCGGCAACGGGATCGTCCGGTGGCGGCGCTCCGCGAACCCGCGTTCCGGTGTCGCATCCGTGACGAGCAGTTGCCCGTTCGCGGCGCTCACCTCCAACCGCGCGAGGACCGACTGGTACGTCCCTTCGTACTCCCGAAGCCCTGGCTGCGGTGCCATCGCCACGGGCTCCGGCTTGCCGAACCCCAGGAAGTGCTCCTGGCAACGGTCGGCGATGGTCTGGCGCGTTTCGCGGCCGGTGTCCGAGTTCGTGAGCACGGTTACCGCGAAGCCCTTCGACGGCACAAGTTCGAACGACGAGAGGTGGCCGTTCGTCGCGCCGCCGTGCTTCACCAGCGATACTCCTTCGCCCGCCCAGTCGAGCATCCACGAAATGCCGATGGACTCGCACATGCTGCCCGCGGGCCGCTGCGCCTGCTGCATCGCGGTGATCGACGCCCGGCTGAGCACTCCGCTCTCGCGCGCCTGCCCGATGTGCAGCGCCGCGTAGTGCAGCTGGTCGAGGACGTTCGAGGTCACCCCGCCGCCCGGGGCGATGCTGCGCGGGGTGTTCCAGGGCCGGGCCACCTTCGGGCCCTCTGTGGTGACGATGTGCCCGGCCGCAACCCGGTGGGTGATGGTCTCCTCCGGGAAGTAGAACGAAAGGTCCATGCCCAGCGGCTCGAAGATGGTCTCGCGGATGACGTGTTCGAACGGCCGCCCGTGGATCGTCTCGACGATGTGGCCGAGCACGTAGAACGCCGCGTTGCTGTAGCTGAACGTGTACCCCGCTGGCGCCAACTGCGGGGAGTTCGCCATCTTGCGAACGATCGTCCCGATCGCGTCATCGCCGCGGCCGGTGTCCTTGAAGTAGTCACCGACGTAGCCGGCGTGGTGCGTCACGAGGTCGCGGACCGTCAGCTTCGCCGCGTCTTCTTCGGACTGGAGCGCGAACCACGGCAGGTACGTCCGAACCGTCGCATCCAGGTCGACCTTCCCCGCCTCCACCAGCGCCATCAAGGCCGTCGCGGTGAACGTCTTCGAGGTCGACCCAATCTGGAACAGAGTCTCCGCGGTCACGGGCAGCGGGTGCTCGACGTTCGTGACGCCCACCCCGGCTGCGTAGATCACCCCGTCGTGCAGCACGCCAACGGCCGCTCCCGGAACCTGCAGACGGGCGATTTCCTCCTCGGCGTAACGGACCAGCGGTTCGGGCAGCGGGCGCACTTCCATGGCGCGTGAGTATAGACGAGAGGAAGAAGGTGAGGCGTGAGAAGCGGGCCGACCGCCTGCTACAATTCGGCCATGACCGCGAAACAAGCGCTGCTGGAACTTGTCGAGACGATGTCCGAGGAAGAAGCCGAAGAAGTGCTGGTCCAGCTGAGAGAGGACCCGGTCGACTACGATCCCTTGACTCCCGAGGAAGAGGCCCAGCTCGCGGAATCACGCGCAGCAGTCGCAGCCGGGGACACCGTGAGTGCCAATGAGCACTTCAGGCGGCTCAACGTCTGAACCTGCCGGCACGTCCCGCGCTATGCGCGCATGCCGCCCGGTGCATTTCGCTCCGCCCACTCAGTCCTCAGTCCTTTGCACTTTGCACTTTCCGGTGGTGGCTGACGCGTAGCTGAGTCGCTTGTTCACGATCCGCTCCCGATGGGTCGCGGTTCAGGCGGGGCGAGCGCGGTTTCGGGCACTGGCAGATGGAACCGCGACCGGCAGGGAGCGGATCACGGCTTAGTGATATAGCCGCGCGGTAGCCACCGACCATCCGGGCCTACGAACTCGCTCGCTCACGCCTGACTGTCTCGCCTCGTCACGATCCGCTCCCGATGGGTCGCGGTTCAACGATGGGGTCGCGGTGCAATTGCCGTGCACCCCCACTCAGTCCTCAGTCCTTTGCACTTTCAACTCGCCTTTCCTTCGCCTTCCCTTCCCCCACCGCGTAGCATTCCCGCCACCCTCCGCGCGGAGCCTGCCCATGCCCGATGACGATGTCCTGTTCGAAAAACGTGCCGACGGCATTGGCTTGATCACGCTGAACCGGCCCGACAGCCTGAACTCGCTTGGCGGGCGCGTTATCCCGTTGCTCGGCCAGTTCCTGGACGAAGCCGAACACGACAGGGCGGTGCGCGCCGTCGTCCTCACCGGCGCCGGCCGCGGCTTCTGCGCCGGCGGCGACGTGCGCGGCATGCAGGCCCGCAACGACGGCCAGTCGACTGCAACCTCGAGTGCGGAGGCCGACCCCGTCGCGAAGCTCATCGCCAGCATGGACCGGCACACCGCGGACCTCCGCCACTCGCAAGACATCACCTCGCTCAAGCTCCACACGATGCCGAAACCAACGATCGCGCTGGTGAACGGCGTGGCGGTGGGCGCGGGCTTCAGCCTGGCGTTGGCCTGCGACATCCGCATCTGCAGCGACCGCGCCCGCTTCGGTACCGCCTTCCGCAACGTCGGCCTGAGCGGTGACTTCGGCGGTTCGTACTTCCTGCCGCGCATCATCGGCGTCGGGAAGGCGCGCGAGTTGTACCTCACCGCCGAGATCATCGATGCCGCGAAGGCGCTCGAACTCGGCATCGCCAACAAAGTCGTCCCCCACGACGACCTGCTAACGGAGGGACTGGCGTTCTGCGCGAGAATCGCCGCCGGGCCGACGGCCAGCTACGGGCGCATGAAGCGCAATCTCAACCTCGGCGAAACGGGCACCCTGCAGGACGTCCTGGACCAGGAAGCCCTGCACATGCGCATCAGCGGCATGAGCGCCGACAGCCGCGAAGCCGTCCGCGCCTTCATGGAAAAACGCGAACCCAACTTCATCGGAGAATAACCAACGCCGACGCATGAGAACGAATTAACCACAAAGACACGGAGGACGCAGAGTTTGTTTTGAGCTCACTGAGGTCGGCCTCATCAGCGACACCTCCGTGACCTTGGAAGAACCTCCGTGACCTCTGTGCCTCCGTGGTTCAACAATCCTCAGGAGGGACGTACATGGGACAGCTTGATGGGATGGTGGCGATTGTCACCGGCGGCGCGCGCGGCATTGGCGCGGGCATCGCGAAGGTCATGGCGGACCAGGGCGCGAAGGTCGGCATCCTCGACCTGGACGGCGAAACGGCTTCGCAAACGGCGGCCGGGCTGGCCGTCCCGGGCATGGGCCTCGGCTGCGACGTCATCCTCGAAGAGCCGCTCCAGGCGGCCGTGAAGCAGATCGTCGATGCCTTCGGGGGGCTCGACATCATGGTGAACAACGCCGGCGCGGGCCGCATGCCGCTCGACCCGGCGGTCACCCCGGCGTCCGGCGGCGCGCGGGTCGAAGGCATGCCCTCCGACATGTGGGACGAACAGCTCGCTCAGAACCTGCGCAGCACGTTCCTCGGCACCAAGGTCGCCGTGCCATACCTGAAGGCGCGCGGCGGCGGCTCCATCGTGAACATCGCCAGCATCGCCGGACAGAGCGCTTCACCGACGCTTCCCGCCTACGCGGCGGCGAAGGCGGGCGTCATCTCCCTGTCGAAGAGCTCCGCCCTCGAATACGCGCCCGCAAACATCCGCGTGAACGCCATCTGCCCGGGCTTCCTCTGGACGCGCGCCTGGCAAGGCCTCGCGACCGGCATGAAGATGACCGTCCCGCAATACGCCGACCGAGACCCGCGCGACATCTTCCTCGAGGTGGTGAAGAACGGCGTGCCGCTCCGCCGCGAACAGACCCCGGAGGACATCGGCCACCTCGCCGCGTTCCTGAGCAGCCCGGCCGGCTGGAACATCACCGGCCAGGCCATCGCGGTCGATGGGGGCATCACACTGAGGTAACAGCTCGCGCGTGGTTACTCGGCGGAAGGCGTCGCGCCACCCCCACCACCACCACGTCCCCGGCGGCGCCGCCGGGAAGAACGCTGGCCGCCGCCCTCTCCGTCCGGCTGCGGCTGTGGTTGTTGGCCTTGGGAACGCTGCTCGCTAGCCGGCCTTGGTTCCCGTTGGGGGCGCTGCTCGCGCGGAGGTCGCGGTTCGCGTTGCGGCCGGGGTTGACCGTCTGCGGGCTGGTCGCCGCCGCGCCGGAAGACCCGTCCTTCGCCGAGGTTCTGCGGCGCGCTCCTGGGCCCCTGTTGCTGCTGCCCCTGCGGCCCGCGTTCCCGCCGCGGGCGCGGCTCGCGCGGCTGCTGCGTGGGGCTTTCGCCGCCCTGGCGACGACCGCCCTGCGGCCCACGATCCTGCCGGCCTTGCGGGCGCTCAGCCTGTTGTTGTTCGCCTCGCGGAGGCCGCGCCGGTACGTTCCGCCGGGGCCCGCCACCGGGCAACCGCCCGCGGCCTGGCCCATCGAGGATCGGCCGTTCGTCCAGCCAGTCCGGCGCCTGCGCGAGCCGCGCGGCGGCCAGCACGTCCTCTTCCGTCTCTTCGATGAGCCCCTGCGCGATGGCGTCTGCCCGGCTGATGCTGGGCGGCGGGTCGCCGCTCTTGCTGCTCGCGTCCCACCGCACCACCGTGCCCAGGTCGCGGTCTGGCACGTCGATCCGATGACCGTCCGCCCAGAGCGTGATCGACCGGCGCAGGATGTTGATGGCGATGACCTTGCCTTCGCCCGTCGGCGTGCT
>WBZP01004759.1_pt1 | contig 14014 bp, 14 predicted proteins | sample 5204301 | NCBI WGS metagenome assembly WBZP01 (sample SAMN12412401, study PRJNA552823) | activated sludge metagenome | isolation source: activated sludge from nitrification reactor of wastewater treatment plant... | place: USA: Pennsylvania | collected 2017 | reverse complement strand
GCATCGCGCTCGACATCAGCTACCCGAAGTGCGATGCGCAGGCGCTGATCGACGCCGGCCTGGCGGCGATGCCGGGCTGGCAGGCGATCGGCGCCGAGGGGCGCGCCGGCGTCTGCCTGGAGATCCTCGACCGTCTCAACAAGAGGAGCTTCGAGATCGCCACGGCGGTGATGATGACCACCGGCCAGGGCTGGATGATGGCCTTCCAGGCCGGTGCGCCGCACGCGCAGGATCGCGGCCTCGAAGCGGTGGCCTACGCCTGGAAGGAACAGGCCGAGGTGCCGGCCGAGGCGCACTGGGAAAAGCCGCAGGGCAAGAACCCGCCGCTGGTGATGAAGAAGCACTTCGAGGTGGTGGGCCGCGGCGTCGCGCTGGTCATCGGCTGCGGCACCTTCCCGACCTGGAACACCTACCCCGGCCTCTTCGCGGCACTCGCCACCGGCAACCCGGTGATCGTCAAGCCGCACAACAATGCCGTGCTGCCGGCCGCGATCACCGTGCGCATCGCGCGCGAAGTGCTGGCCGAGAACGGGCTCGACGCCAATCTGGTGACGCTGATGGCGACCGACAACCGTGCCGATACGACGGCGCTGGCGAAGCATCCGGCGGTGCGCTCGATCGACTTCACCGGCGGCAATGCCTTCGGCAGCTGGCTGATCGACAACTGCCGCCAGGCGCAGGTCTATGCCGAACTCGCCGGTGTTAACAACATCGTCATCGACAGCACCGACAACTACAAGGGCATGCTCAGGAACCTCGCCTTCACGCTCTCGCTCTACTCGGGCCAGATGTGCACGACGACGCAGGCCATCTTCGTGCCGGCGGGCGGCATCGACACGCCGGACGGCAAGGTGCCCTTCGATCAGGTCGCCGCCGATCTCGCCGCCGCCACCGAGAAGTTCCTCGCCGACCCGGCCGTGGCCACCGCCGTGCTCGGCGCCATCCAGAGCGACGACACGCTGGCGCGCATCGAATCCGCCAGCCAGTGGGGCGAGGTCGTGCTGGCCTCGAAGAAGATCGATCATCCTGAATTCCCGAAGGCCGAAGTGCGCACGCCGGTGCTGCTGAAATGCGACGCCGCGAACGAGGCGGCATGGATGGAAGAGCGCTTCGGGCCGATCGCCTTCGTCGTCAAGGTGGCGGATACCGCGGCCGGCATCGCGCTCTCCGAGCGTGTCGTGAATACGCACGGCGCGCTGACGGTCGGCCTCTATACGACGCAGCAATCGGTGATCGACGCGATGACGGCAGCCACCTGGCGCAGCAAGGTGGCGCTGTCGATCAACCTCACCGGCGGCGTCTTCGTGAACCAGTCGGCGGCCTATTCCGATTACCACGGCACCGGCGGCAACCCGGCGGCGAACGCCTCGTACGCCGATGCGGCCTTCGTCGCCAACCGCTTCCGTGTCGTGCAGCGGCGCTACCACGTCTGATGTTGCAAGGAATCCTTCGATACGCCCGCGATGCGGGCTACTCAGGACGAACGGAGCGCATTCCGTTCGTGGTGAGTGCGCCGAAGGCGCGTATCGAACCATGAACGGCGCACGAGAGATCAATGGACAATCGTTCTGAACACACCACCCTCGCCGTCGTCGGCACCGGCGCCATGGGGCGCGGCATCGCGCAGATCGCCGCGCAGGCCGGCTGCCGGGTGCTGCTGCTCGATACGCGCGAGGGTGCGGCGGCCGAGGCGAAGGATGCGCTCGGCAGGCAGTGGAGCAAGCTGGTCGACAAGGGCAAGATGGCCGCCGCCGCAGCCGAGGCGGCAGTGGCCCGGCTCGACGTTGTCGCCGACAGCTATGCGCTGACCTACGCCAACGTCGTCGTCGAGGCCGTCGTCGAGAACCTCGAGGTGAAGCGCGCGCTGTTCCGCGAGTTGGACGACATCGTCAGCGTCGACTGCGTGCTGGCGACGAACACCTCGTCGCTGTCGGTGACGGCGATTGCCGCCGGCACGAAGTTCCCCGGCCGCGTCGCCGGCTTCCATTTCTTCAACCCGGTGCCGCTGATGAAGGTGGTCGAGGTCGTCGCCGGTGCGCTCAGCGAAGAGGCGCCGCTCGCCCTGCTGACGACACTAGCGCGCGAATGGGGGCATACGCCCGTGCGCGCGCAGGACACGCCGGGCTTCATCGTCAATCACGCCGGACGCGGCTACGTGACGGAGGCACTCGCCATCCTGCGCGAGTGCGTCGCCGAAGTGCCGGTGGTCGATGCCATCCTGCGCGAGGCGGCCGGTTTCCGGCTAGGCCCCTTCGAACTGCTCGACCTCACCGCGCTCGATGTCTCGCATCCGGTGATGGAGTCAATCTACCGCCAGTATTACGACGACCCGCGCTACCGGCCGTCACCGATCGCCGCACAGCGGCTCGCCGCCGGCCTGCTCGGCCGCAAGAGCGGGCGCGGCTTCTATCGCTACGACGGTGCGGCGAATGCGGAAGCGCCGGTGTCGACGGCAAGCGCGTGGTCCGGACCGGTATGGGTGAGCGATGCGCATGCCTCGGCCGCCGAACCGGTGCGCGAACTGCTGCAACGCCTTGGCGCGCAGGTCGAAAGCGGGCTGGCGCCGTCGGCTGAAGCGTTGATCGTCGTCACGCCGCTCGGCACCGATGTCAGTGCCTGCGTTGCAGCCGAACGACTCGATTCCAGACGCACGATCGGTATCGATTCGCTGCCTGACCTCGGCAAGCGCCGCACGCTGATGCGCTCGCCGGCGACCAAGGCCGAGCTTGCCGCTCAGGCGCAGGCGCTGTTCGCCGGGGATGGCGTGCCGGCCTCGCTGATTGCCGACAGCGCCGGCTTCGTCGCGCAGCGCGTGCTGGCCTCGATCGTCAACATCGGTTGCGAGATCGTGCAGCAGGGTGTCTGCAGTCCGGAAGACCTCGACCGAGCGGTCACGCTCGGCCTCGGCTATCCGCAGGGGCCGCTCGCGTGGGGCAATGCGCTGGGGCCGGGCAGAGTGCTGCGGGTACTGGTGAACCTGCAGGAACGTACCGGCGACATGCGCTACCGGCCCAGCCTGTGGCTGCGCCGTCGTGCCGAACTCGGGATGTCGCTGCTGCATGCTTGAGTTCCGGCAGGCGCTGCCGATATATTGAAGGCACGGATTCCTGACCAGGCTCCGGTAAATTCATTTTCGGGGGCTCTCCGGTTGATGATCCGACGTCTTCTCGTTTGCTTTGCCCGAATCGTTGCACTGACGATGGCAGCCGGTTCTGCTGTTGCAGCAGCCGACATTGCCTGCCCCGACCAGATCCGTATTGCCTATACCGATGCCGATCTGGCGCCTTACGTGCTCGGGAATGGCGCGGTGCTCCAGGAGCCCCCGGGCCTTTTTGTCACATGGACGCGGACGGCGCTCGCACGAATGGGGTGTGCGCATGCGATGAGCGAATCCCGCCTTCCCTATAACCGCATCATTGCCAGTATGACCACCGGGACCGTCGATGTCCGTGTCACCGGAGGGTATCGCCAGGATGTTCTGGGGATCATGCGCTTCCCGATGGCGACCGGTGGGGGGGCCAATCGCGCGATGGCTGTTGCAGAGGCGGATACTCGTCTGTATGTCCTGAAGGACAACCCTGCGCTGAGCTGGGACGGGAAACAGCTTCGTTTCACGGGCAGCAGCCACGCGATTGGAACCCTGCTGGGCCACTACACGGAAAAAGTCCTGCAGGCGCGCGAGTGGAAGACCGAGTCGGCACCGAGCTGGGAAATAAATGTCAGGAAACTGCTGAAGGGACGCATCGCGGCAATCGCCGGCCCGGATTCCGTGATCGATGCGCTGCCCGAGCGGGATCGCCTGCAGATGCTGAATCCTCCCGTCCAGTACGATCTGTACTACGCGCCCGTCAGCCGGTATTTCCATGACAACCATCCTGCCTTCACCGAGCGCTTCTGGCTGGAAATCTGTCGTGAATCGCGATCTTTCTTCAACAAGCTTCCAGCGTGCAGCGCACGGTAACCGCGCGATTTCCGGCCACAGCCCGGGAAGTGGCTCCCCGGTGCAGCTCGCGCTAGCATGACGCTTCAGACCCGTTGATCCGGAATTCCCATGCCCAATCTGCTCGAACCCGTCCGCCTCGGCGCCCTGAATCTGCGCAACCGTGTCGTCATGGCGCCACTGACCCGCTGCCGCACCGACAACCCCGGTGCCGTGCCGACGGAGATGATGGCGCGCTACTACGCACAGCGTGCTGGTGCCGGCCTCATCATTTCGGAGGGTACCATCGTGTCGCCGCGCGGAAGGGGCTATCCCTTCACGCCGGGCATCTGGTCGGATGATCAGGTTGCAGGCTGGCGGCGCGTGACCGATGCGGTGCATGCGGCGGGCGGGCTGATTGTCTGCCAGCTCTGGCATTGCGGGCGGCTCTCCTTGCCGCTGTTCCACGGCGGCGAACTGCCGGTGGCGCCATCGGCGATCGATCCGCGATGGAAGATGTTCACGCCGGCGGGCCTGCAGGAAACAGTGACGCCGCATGCGCTGACCCGTGAGGAAATCGCCGGCGTCGTCGCCGACTTTGCGCGTGGGGCGAAAAATGCGATGGCGGCAGGCTTCGACGGCATCGAGATCCACTCGTCCAACGGTTATCTCTTCCACCAGTTCTTCTCGCGCTGCTCGAACGTGCGCGACGACGAGTACGGGGGCTCGCACCAGAACCGGGCCCGCTTCTTCTTCGAGGTGCTCGCTGCCGTCGGCAGTGAAATGCCGCTGGATCGCGTCGGCTTCCGCCTGAACCCGATGCTCAACCGCTTTCATGGCATCGTCGTCGACGAGGATACCGTGCCGATGTGGACGCACGTGATCGAGGGTGCCAACCGCTACGGGCTGGCCTACCTGCACCTGACCGAGCCGCTCTCGGAAAAGCAGCTTGCGGACACGCCCGGCGCCCTGCCGGACGTCGGCGCACATTTCCGGCCGCTGGCGACAATGCCGATCATTACCAATGGCGGGCTGGATCAGGTGAAAGGCGAGGCGCGCGTGTCGCGCGGGCTGGCGGATGCCGTGGCCTACGGCGTGGCCTGGATCGCCAATCCGGATCTGGTCGAGCGCTATGCGCGCAATGCGCCGCTCAACACGCCCGACCCCGAGACGTTCTACGCCGGTGGCGAGCGCGGTTATCTGGACTATCCGCTACTCGGCGGCTGACGCACGCATCTCGTCGTAGGACGAAAGCGTCACACCGGCGCTGGCGAGGCATTCGCGCAGGTGTTTCACTTCCTGCTTGCTGAATTCGTTGCTGTGGTGCGGGTGGTGCAGGAAAAATTCACGCTTGTTGAGGACGATGCGGAAGCGTGCGCCGTGGCTCGGTTCGACGTCGGCGCCGAGGTGGTGCAGCAGTGATTCGACTTCGCGCCACTGGATGTTGGCGCTGACCGGGTCGTGATAGATCGCCTGCAGGACGTTCTTGTGCTTGTGGCTCATGGTGTCCTCCCCGTGTATTCCCGCTGGACGAAGCCGTCGCGGGTTCATGCCGACATGATACTCGCTTGCCACGAGGGCGGCGTTCAGGGGGTGGCCTGTTCCGTGGCTGTTTTCCACGCCCGGTAGAGGCGGATGGCGACGTGGGCGTCGTTGGCAGCATAGTGGATCTGGCGCTCGTTGAGACGCGGTGACGCCCAGTTGCTGGTGCCGACCTTCTTCGATTTCTGCAGGCGCTGGCCGAAGAAATGTGCGACGGCCATCTTGGCCCCGACCGTACCGCGGTGTCCTGGTCCGCGCAGTGCTTCGCCGAGATCGAAGACATTGGCCAGCGCGATGCCGAAGCGTGTCTGCAGGCTGCTGCGATCATTGCCGAGACCGAAGCCGACCTTCAGCACCCGCGGCGATTCGAGTATCTCGCGCAGGAGCGGGATCGCCGCAGTGACGGAGGTCGGGAACAGCCAGGCATGCCCGTCAGTGGCGAGTTGCACCAGGTGTGGACCGGTGGAAACTTCACCCTTGAGGAAGGTCGGTTTGGATTCCGTGTCGAAGCCGATCGCGTCGACGCTCATCAGTCGCTCATGTGCGCTGACGGCAGTTTCAGCCGTGGTGACGAGGGTGATGTCGGACTGTGCGATGCCCGGATAGGGTGGCAGGTCGGCCGCTTCCAGCGCGCTGCGGTCGAGGGAAACCTTGGTCATGTCAGGACAGTCGCGCCTTCAGCCATTCGCCGATGGCAATGATCTCTTCAAGGCAGACCGCGTGTGGCATCGGGTAGTCGTGCCAGACCGGCCGATAGCCTTCATCCTCCAGAAAATCGAAGGCGGCGCGGCCGAGCGCTGGCGAGACGACGTCGTCATCCGTGCCGTGGGCGACCAAGATGGGGATGAGACGGTTGGCCTCGCTCGCCTCGGCGCGCACGAGACCGGTGACCGGCAGGTAGGTGGACAGCGCGATCAGGCCTGCCAGCGGCTCAGCATGCGTCAGCGCCGTGGCGTAGGCGACGGCACCGCCCTGCGAGAATCCGGCGAGGAAGATACGCTCGCTCGGAATTCCGCGCAGGTTCTCGCGGTCGATCAGCGCACGGATGGCCTCCCGCGAACGGACGATGCCTGCCTCGTCGATGCGACGGCTCCCCGGTTCGAGCGAGATGATGTCGTACCAGGCCGGCATGATGTAGCCACCGTTGCAGGTGACCGGCATTTCGGGCGCGTGCGGAAAAACAAAGCGAATGGCCGGCGCGGCGGCCAGGCCGAGGTGGGGGATGACCGGTTCGAAATCGCTGCCATCGGCGCCGAGGCCGTGCAGCCAGATCACCGCGTAGCGGGGAGCGGCGCCGGTTTCGACTTCGATTGCAGGAAGGACAGCGGTCATGGCTGACACGCCCCGGTCGGCGGGCATTGGAGGCAGACCACGGCAGCATTGTGGAAGCGGGGGATGCCGACTTCCGGCATGGTGTCGATCTCGCCGAGTGAGAGTGCGCCGGCGAGCGCCGGCGTATCGAGTCGTTTTGCCAGGTCTGTCAGTTCAAGATCGGCCTTGTCCTTGAAATGCATCCGCCTTCCCGCGCAATAGAAGACCAGGACGCCTCCACCATCCGCGGCCATCTGGTCCGCAATCTTCAGCGTGCAGTTGCAGTCATCAACGAGCGGTGCGCGCAGTAGCCGCAGCATCGAATTCGGCGGCACTTCGCCGACGCAATGCACGGAACCATCGTCGTCGTAGGCGACCGGTATGCGCACGAGGACGTCGGCGGCCGTCACCACACCGAGCGGATAGTGAACCGCATGGTCGTAGAAATTTTCCTTCGTCAGATGAGCCCCGAACTCCCGTTGCGATATTTCCTGGTAGACCTCGAAGGCTGGCCGGCCGTCGATGCTGACGACGCGATTGCCGCTCGCAGAGGTGGCACGCATCAGGGTCTGGGATACCGGATAGTCGTGCTCGACGACATTCCTCACCGCGTCCTCGAAAAGCAGGCCGAGGACACCGTCGCCGATGGTGCGCTCGGCATCAAACAGGCAGGGTATCGGCTGAAAGGTTTCGCTGCCGGCATTGACCCCGGCATAGCAAACGCGCCTGTGCAGTTTGCGATAGATGCCGGTCAATATCGACCCGATGGCAGGGAGCAGGCCATCGAATATCAGGAAAAGGGTCGGTATGGCTGCTGGCGCCGTGACTTCGCCTGCCAGCCGTGCCTCGACTTCCTGCACGACCTCCTGCGCCGTGTCGGCAGCGGTTTCCCGGGAAGGGACGAGAAATCCTCGTGGGGCCTTGTCGAAACGCACGAGCCATGCACCCCGGGGCGAAAAGCCGGACGGCGTGATCAGCATCGGGAAGATGGCGCCAGACAGCGGGATGCCGCGCTTGCGGCAGGCGGATTGCAGTGCCGGAACATTGCCCTTGCCGGCTTCCGGCAGCAGTACCAGCAGTCCCATCCCGGGGTGCGCCGCCTGCCAGTCGTCCAGTGTCTGCGAAAGGCCGTCGAGCGTGTCGGGGAGCAGTCGTTGTCCGTCAATCATCGTTGGTCGGGGTGTGTGGTCCGGGGAAGAGTACATCGGTAAAGCCGAAGCGTGTCATGTCCCGCATCCGGGTCGGGTAGAGCCTGCCGATCAGATGGTCGCATTCGTGCTGGACGACACGGGCGTGGAACCCGGAAACGCTGCGGTCGATCCTTTGGCCGCTGGGGTCGAAACCCCGATAGCGGATACGCTCGTAACGGGGAACCTCGCCGCGCAATCCCGGCAGCGACAGGCAGCCTTCCCAGCCGAGCGTCTCGTTATCGTCGAGCGGAAGGATTTCCGGGTTGATCAGGATCGTCTGCGGTACCGGTTCGGCATCCGGATAACGCTCGCTGTGCTCGAAACCGAAGATCACGACCTGCAGCCCGACGCCGATCTGCGGTGCGGCGAGTCCGACGCCGCCGGCCGCTGCCATGGTATCGAACATGTCGTCGATGAGTGCGTGCAGCGCTGCGGTATCGAAGGCCTCGACGCGGGCTGCCGTTTCCAGAAGCCGGGCGTCCCCCATGCGCAGGATTTGCCTCACCGTCATTTCGCCGGGTTCCGTGCGGGACGCAACGGGTCAAGCAGCGTCTTCAGGCCGTTATGGTCGATTTCCTGCATCAGCTGCAGCAGGCGACCGATTTCGCCCGGCGGAAAGCCCTCTCTGGCGAACCAGTTGAGATAGTTGCCGGGCAGGTCCGCGATGATGCGCCCCTTGTGCTTGCCAAAGGGCATTTCAGTGCGGGTCAGCTTTTCCAGGTCGACGGGTTGCATGGCGGGCATGGTTTTCCGGCGCAATTCGAAACTTTTCCTGTGCCGGGGAAATCAATGGGAAACGTGGCATTGTAGCGGGTCACCGCTAACGGCGTTGTGCAGGCTTGGATTCATCATGCCGTGATGAGAGTTGGCGTGTTGTTGTGCTGATGTGTGACGTATTTCCTGTGCTGCTTCGGCAAGGGGATCTATTATGCATAGCGTATAATTTGCGTTCCGGTCCGGTTCGCGAACCGGACTCCAACCCCGACGAATCGACAGTAAATCATGGCCCAAGAATTCCTCTCCGTCCTCTGTGCCGACATCTCCGGTGGCGAAAAGCTCTTCCAGAAGCTTGCCTCGTCGGAAGCGGCGCATGCCGTGGGCCGCTTCGAGAAGCGCATGGCGCAGACCGTGGAAGGCTTTCACGGGCGCCTCGCACGCTCCGAAGGCGCTCGCGTCATGGCCTATTTTGCAGAAGCGGAAGATGCCTTGCAGTCGGCAGTCGAGATCCAGCGTCGCGTCGCCAATCTGCCGCCGATGTCCGGTGTCGCCCTTGGCGTCAAGGTCGGGGTCTGCGTCGGCCATGCTGCCAACGAGATGCGCTTCTTCGAGACGGAGAATGCGAGCAACGCCGCGATCAATCTGTTGCAGTTTGCCGAGCCCGGGCAGGTGCTGATGAGCGTCCCCAAGCGCGCCAAGGGATTTTCGTGGAACGATCTCGTCGCGCACAGTCACCCGGAGTTCGAGTTGCGTAGCGGCAAGCGGCAACTCGGTGTGTACGAGCTGGACTGGCGAGGGTTCACCGTCGCGCAGATGAAGCCCTCGTCGGCGAACGACTCCGTGTGCCCGCTGCCCCTGTACCTGCATTTCCAGGGGCGGACGATCGAGCTGGAGGCGGGGACGCCGGATCTGACCATCGGGCGCCTCGCCAATTGCGGCCTGGTGCTGACGAGCGAGAAATGCTCCCGCGTTCATGCCCGCATCGTCCGTCGTGGCGGCAGCTACTTCCTGATCGACCAGAGTACCAATGGCACTTTCGTCAAACCGAAAGGCGGCAACGAGCATCGTGTGCTGAAGCACGAACTGGCCCTCAGCGGGCGTGGGCGGATCAGCTTCGGCCAGCCGCTGAGCGACGCCGGCGAGGAATATGCCCACTATGCCATCGGCGAGACCCTGCAGCTGCGCTCGCAGCATTCGGTCTTCCCCTGATCCCCGTCCATGAAAAATAGCCGACCACTGGTCGGCTATTTTTTTTGTGTGCGCAAGCGTTAGCGCTGCTTCTTCTTTTCTTCCGCTTCGCGGACGGCGCGCAGGACGTCGGCTTCCAGCACCGTGGTGTCGGTACCGAAGGCCTTCGGCATGACGATCTCCTCGATCACCGGTTCCTCGCCTGCTGCGGCACCGCCGGGCATCGTCCGGTAGACGCGGGCAAGGTATTTGGCCTGCGCCAGATCCTGCTCGCTGAGGCCGGTCTGCATGCCGGGGGGCACGTCGGCGCCCAGCTCGATCAACAGCTTGACGACATCCGTCTTGCCGCCGCGGATCGCCATCGACAGCGGGGAAACCGGTTCGCTGTTGTCCGCGATGTTGACCTTGGCGCCCCGCCGTACCAGTTCGCGGACGATGTCGGGGAATCCCATGAAGCAGGCAATGCCGAGCGGCAGGCCGGGTACACCCTGGCCGTCGTTGATTTCCACCGGTGCGCCCGCTTCGAGGGCGGCCAGTACTTCGACCAGATGTCCTGAACGGACTGCCTTGATCAGTGCATCCTGGGAACTCACGGGGGAACCTCCGTCGGTTTCGTCTTGTTATTCGAGAATGCTGCGGTCAGGCAGCGCCGTGCCCGGCCAAGTTTCATCCGAGCGCCGTCTGCGGTCAAGTCTGCGTGTCAGGATTTTCCGCCGAGGCGCCGGAGCAGGGCGGCGCTGCTTTCCTCGAGCGAGGCCCCCTGGGCCTGCATCAGCTTGACGTTGAGCACCAGATTCTCCAGCACCAGCTTGGCCGCGACCGCGAGCAGCACGGTCATCCGGTTCTCTTCGCCCAGCTGTGCTGCCTGCTCCGCGATCTCACGGATATGGTTGCAGACCAGCAGGCGCAGATCGTCCTCGTCGTAGGGCAGGTCGCCGTAGTCGATCGGATCCTCGACTTCGATTTCCCGGATCAGGGTGGCCAGCGCTTCGGCGGTGATCGGCATCGCCTATTCGGGCGTGTGGCCGAGACGGTGCGACAGCTCGGCGCAACAGGCGCGCAGCGCAGCAGCGTTCTCGCCGTCGAGCGAAGGGTCGAAAAGCGCGGTCGGGCCGAGTACGGTGATGACCAGTGCAAGATGGCCCTCGTGATCGAAGACCGGTGCAGAGAGTGCGTTGATGCCGGGTAGCGGCTCGCTGACGACCTGCGCCATGCCGTGCGCACGGATTTCCTTCAGTTGCTTCTGGGTCGCCTTCCATGAGGGACGCAAATCGCTCTTGGGATAGGCGTAAGGGTGGTGCGAGGCGATTTCGATATAGTGCTCGATCGTCTTCTCGGGCAGGTAGGCAGCGAACACGCGGCCGGTCGCCGTCTTGAACAGTGACATCACCGTGCCGGTGCGCATGTTGATGTGGATCGGGTGCGACGATTCCTCGATATGCACGATGGTCGGGCCGGCGTTGCCCCACACGGCCAGCGCCACGGTCTGGTGCAGTTGCTCCGCGAGCTCGGTTGCGGCGTACGTGCCAAGGCGCACGGGGTTGAGCCGCCGCAGGCAGGTCAACCCGAGCTGCAGCGCCAGCGGGCCGAGTTCGTAGCGCGAGGAAGCCGGATCCTGTTCGACGAGGCCGAGCTTGCCGAAGCTGACCAGATAGGGGTGGGCCTTGGCGGCCGGCATGTCCGACTGCTGCGCCAGATCCTTCAGCGTCATCGGCTCGCCGACTTCGGCCAGTGTGGTCAGGAGTCGGCCGCCGACTTCGATCGACTGGATGCCGCGCTGGGGTTTTTCCATGGTGGTCGTGCTTGTCTTTTCGGTCGTTGGTCGCGGCATTCTAACCTCCGGAGGGCGGTGAGCGTTTTTCGCCATGTTAGCAACTAACAAACCAATTGACTATTATCAAATCGCAGTCTATCTTTGCTGCAAGTCGAAATTCAACGGAGCCATTCCATGAGCGGCAAAGCCTTCGCCTCGCAGGCAGATCTGGAAGAAAAGAAGGTCAGCTTCGAGCAGCTGTCCGAGAACGCCTGGGCCTACACGGCCGAAGGCGACCCCAATACCGGCATCATCATCGGTGATGATTCGGTGATGATCATCGACGCCACGGCGACGCCGGTCATGGCGCAGGACGTCATCCGCCGCGTGCGGACGGTGACCGACAAGCCGATCAAGTACGTGACGCTGACGCATTACCATGCGGTGCGCGTGCTCGGCGCCTCCGGCTACAAGTCCGAAGGGTTGCAGCAGATCATCGCCAGCCAGGACACCTACGACCTGATCGTCGAGCGCGGCCAGCAGGACATGGACTCCGAGATCGGTCGTTTTCCGCGCCTCTTCAACGCCGTCGAATCCGTACCGGGCCTGACCTGGCCGACGATCGCCTTCAAGGGCGAGATGACGCTGTGGATGGGCAAGCTGGAAGTGAGGATCATGCAACTCGGTCGCGGCCACACCAAGGGCGACACCGTCGTCTGGCTGCCGCAGCAGAAGGTGCTGTTTTCGGGCGATCTCGTCGAGTACGACGCGGCCTGCTACACCGGCGACGCCTACCTCGCCGACTGGCCGCAGACGCTGGACAACCTCTCCGCACTCGGTGCCGACAAGCTGGTTCCCGGGCGTGGTCCGGCATTGATGAATCCGGAGCAGGTCAACAAAGGTCTGGCCTATACCCGTGCCTTCGTCAGCGCACTCTACCAGGGCGCCCGCGAAGCCGTGGCGGCTGGCATGGACCTCAAGGCGGCAATGGCACATACGCGCAAGATCATGGACCCGGATTTCGCCCAGGTCTTCATCTACGAACACTGCCTGCCCTTCGACGTGACACGGGCCTATGATGAGGCTTCGGGCATCCGCGATCCGCGCATCTGGACGGCGGCGCGCGATCAGGAGATGTGGCACGCGCTGCAGGCCTGATACAACATTGAATTAGTCCGGCGACACCTGATTCCCCGACAGAGGGAGGGAGGAGACAAGATGCTGAAGACCTATACCTATCCGAAGTTTGCCTATGTGCAGCCTGAGGAGCAGAAGAACCGGACGGCGGCGCGCTATCCTGTGGTGATCGTCGGGGCCGGCCCGGTCGGCCTCGCTGCGGCGATCGACTGCCGCCTGCACGGCATTCCGGTGGTGCTGCTCGATGAGGACGACACCGTATCGATCGGCTCGCGCGGCGTCTGCTACGCGAAGCGCGCGCTGGAAATCCTCGACCGCCTCGGCGTCGGCGAGCGGGTTTTCGACAAGGGCGTTTCGTGGAACGTCGGCCGCACCTTCTTCCGCGAGGAGGAGGTGTTCAACTTCAACCTGCTGCCGGAGGCCGACCACAAGCGTCCCGGCATGATCAACCTGCAGCAGTACTACCTTGAACAGTATCTGGTCGAGCGCTGCGTCGAGCTCGGTGTCGATCTGCGCTGGAAGAACCGTGTCGTTTCGGTACAGCGCATGTCCGACCAGGTGCGCCTGACCATCGAGACGCCGGACGGCACCTACGGCATCGAGGCCGACTGGCTGATAGTCGGCGACGGCGCCCGCAGTCCGATCCGCAAGCTGATGGGACTGGAGGTCGAGGGCAAGATCTTCCAGGATCGATTCCTCATCGCCGACGTGGTGATGAAGGCGGACTTCCCGGCCGAGCGCTGGTTCTGGTTCGATCCACCCTTCCACCCGAACCAGTCCGTGCTGCTGCACCGTCAGGCCGACAACGTCTGGCGCATCGACTTCCAGCTCGGCTGGAATGCCGATCCGGAGGAAGAGAAGAAGCCGGAGAAGGTGATCCCGCGCATCAAGGCCATGCTCGGCGATGAGCGCGAATTCGAACTCGAGTGGGTCAGCGTCTACACCTTCCAGTGCCGCCGCATGCAGGAGTTCCGTCACGGCCGCGTACTCTTCGTCGGCGATGCCGCGCACCAGGTCTCGCCCTTCGGTGCGCGCGGCGCCAACTCCGGTATTCAGGACACCGACAACCTGGTCTGGAAGCTGAAGCTGGTGCTCGATGGCAAGGCGCCGGAGAAGCTGCTCGACACCTACTCCACGGAGCGCGTCTACGCTGCCGACGAGAACCTGATGAACTCGACGCGCTCGACCGACTTCATCACGCCGAAGAGCAGCACCTCGCGAACTTTCCGCAATGCCGTGCTGACGCTGGCCGAGCAT
>WBZP01004758.1_pt1 | contig 14019 bp, 10 predicted proteins | sample 5204301 | NCBI WGS metagenome assembly WBZP01 (sample SAMN12412401, study PRJNA552823) | activated sludge metagenome | isolation source: activated sludge from nitrification reactor of wastewater treatment plant... | place: USA: Pennsylvania | collected 2017 | reverse complement strand
CCATATACGGCAACCCTGCTTTGGCATACGACAAATACTGCATGCCAATGTAGGCAGCTTCATAAGAAGCGAGATGAGAAGCCAGGCTGCCGGTAGCTCTTAATGGGGCAAAACCCAAAACTATTTTGTGATTCGGGGAAACCAACGAAGCTTGCATCACGTCAAAGTATCGCAGCGAGGACGGCACACAATCAGCATCCGTAACGGCAACCCATGGATGTTGAGCAGCCCTTATGCCCTCAACCAAGGCGTGTTTTTTACCGGGATGCCCGGTGTTGCGCAGGTATCGGATGTTGGCAGATTGTAGCTCTGTTATATAGTTTTGCAAGGGTTCATCGTTGCCATCATCCACCACGATTAACTCCCAATGGGCATAGTTTTGTTTTTGAATTTTGAAGGTCAGCGCCTTTATGCCTGCCAGGTTGTTTTTAACGGCAACGACCAGGCTAATGGCTTTTGATTCTGTAATCTCCAACGCCTGTTTGTGCCAGGCCAACCGTATAAAAAGAAAGTACCAGTACGACAATCGCAATGTTATAAGGCCAAGTAAGAAATACAACATGCTTACGACTTAAAATGATTCCATCCCTGGGCAGTGATGGCATGGTATTGACCACCGCTTGTTACCAGGGAAATGCCTGCTCTCGGATCTTTGATTTCACCAATCACAAACACATCGGGCATATACCGAATGGCTTCAAAATCCGATGGAGCTACCGTAAACAACAATTCGTAATCTTCCCCTCCATGGAGTGCACAAGTAATGGGATCCAGGTTAAATTGGATGGCCGTCTGTTCTGTCAAAGGATGCAAGGGCACTTTGCTTTCTTCGATCAGGGCTCCTGTGCCCGACTGCCTACAAATATGGATAATTTCAGATGCAAGTCCATCGGAGATGTCGATCATCGATGTGGGAACGATGTGGTGTTGCTCAAAATAGGCAATGGCATCTTTGCGGGCTTCGGGTTTTAAGATGCGTTCGATCAAATATTCAAAACCTTCGAGTTCAGGCTGAATTTGCGGACTCTCGCTGTAAATGGATTTTTCTCTTTCCAGGATTTGAAGCCCTAAGTAGGCAGCTCCCAGATTGCCGGTAACACAGATGAGGTCACCCGGTCTTGCGCCACTGCGCAAGCTCACAGCATTTTTTTCACACCTGCCAATGGCCGTGATGCTCAGGGTCATGCCCCTCGGTGAAGAGGTAGTGTCGCCTCCCACCAGGTCAACACCATACAGCTCACAAGCCAGTAAAATGCCACTGTACAATTCTTCCAGGGCTTCTACCGAATAACGATTGGAAATGGCCATACCCAACGTGATTTGCTGGGGAACACCGTTCATGGCATAGATATCTGATAGATTCACCACCACTGCCTTATAACCCAGGTGTTTCAATGGCGTATAAGCAAGGTCAAAGTGAATGCCTTCAACCAGGAGGTCGGTGGTTACCAGGGTGTAATCGGAACCGCTGTCGATGACGGCAGCATCGTCGCCCACCCCTTTAATGCTGGAACTTTGTTGTAATACAATATTTTCAGTAAGGTGGTCAATGAGTCCAAACTCTCCCAATTCATTTACATCTGTACGTTTGTTGTCCATGCTTATGTTTAAATGCAAAAATAGTGATAAGCCCCGACACTGCGGCGGCACAACGAGATATTACCCAATTAAAGCCATTTGCGGATGAGCAAAGGCAAGAGGAATAAATCGCACAAAAGGGCTGATGCCAATGTTATAGAGACCAATACACCCACGATGAGGCTGGGTGGATGAGACGAAAACAGCATAACCAGGAAGCCGAAAAAGAGAATAACGGTGGTCAGGACCAATGCCTTGCCCGTATCTTTAAAAGTGGCAGCCATGGCAGATTCCTTGTCCATTCCTTCATCCAGACACAGTTTAAAGCGACTCAAAAAGTGTATGGTATCATCTACTGCAATGCCAAAAATAATGGCAAAAATGATGCTGATGCCGGCTTCGAGTTCGATGTTGAAATAACCCAGCAGAGCGCCTGCAAACAACAGGGGTAGTAAGTTGGGTATAAGGGAAATGATCCACATCTTCCAGTTTTTCAACAGCCACGCCATCAACAAAGAGATCAGTAAGATGGAAAGCAATAAGCCCTGCATCAAATTCTGAGTAACGTAAATGCTGTTCTTATCCAGGATCAACCCTGTACCCGTTCTGCGCACTTCCATCAGCCTGGGGTTGACATTGTTTTTAACCCATGCATCAATCCTCAAGCCCAATGATTTGATGCTGTCTGCACCAATATCGGCCACAATGGTGGCAATTCGGGTCTTATCGTTGTTTTTGTTGACGAGAATGGTAGCTTCTGCCGTTCTCATTTTCGACAACAGCGTGCGGTACTCTTCAAATACCGAAGAATCGGCGGGTAAAGTGTAATATGCTTTCTGGTTGCCATTGGCCATCATCGACATACTTTTATAGAGCATGGCTTGCGACAAAGAAGAATTGATGGCACCCGTAGACCGCAAATAGTTTTCGAGCTTGTCGATTTCTTTGACCACTTCATAGCTGTCTGCCTTGTAGGGAGGTTTTACCGTTACAGCAAATTCCAGCGGACGGAAGCCGGAAAAATTGCTTTCAAAAAACAGGAAATCTTCGGTTACTTTAGCACCTCTGGGCAGGTTGTCCATCAACTTGTAGTTGGTAGTGACCAAACTGATGCCCAACAAACACAGTGCAGTAGTTACAATGAAAATACCGGAGACGATTTTAGGTTTTTTAAGGGTGTATTGATAAGCAAAGTCAGCAAAATGCTGCAACCACAAAGCTTTTCCTTTCGGACGATACAATTGCGATGGTGCAAACATAACCAGGATGCCCGGCACAATAGCCAACACTACAATAAAGGCAATCATCACTCCAATGCCGGCATTGATGCCAAACTCCCGGATGATGTTGAGCCTGGAAGTAACCAGTGTGGCAAAGCCCACAGCGGTGGTGGCAGAGGTGAGAAAGGTAGCTAAACCTATTTCTTTGATTACCTTCACCATGCTGGCAATGCGATCGCCCTTTTCATCGGTACTGTCGATGTATTTGCTCATGATGTGAATCACATCAGAAGAGCCCACAATCAGAATGAGCACCGGATAAAGAGCCGACATCAACGTGAGTTCTCTGCCGGTATAGGCCAGGAAGCCCATAAAAATAAGCAGACTCGAAGTTACACCCAATACACTGATCAGCACACTCCACCAACTCGCAAAAATCAACCACAGCACACCGGCTACCAAAATGGCAGATATAAAAGTTGATATCAACACCTCCTTCTTCTGCAAGGCCACCAGTTCTGATTGAAAGAAGGCTCTTCCCAGCAGATGCACATCATTCCATTCAAAGCCGTTGTCTTTGAGCAGAATTTTGAGCCCTGCCAGCAAACTATCGGATTGGGCAACGTTGATGTTGTTTTTGGTTTTGATCACAATCGCCGCCGATTTCATATCCCTGGATACTAAATAGCCTTTTACCCGCTCATCATTTGCCAGCAGCAGGCTGTCGCTTTTGAGTAAAGCGGCATCGTTTTTATGTACCAGTGGCAGGGTAGAATACCCAAAGGGCGTTTTCACCGGGTAACGCGTAGATGTGATGCTTTGAGAGGTGGCTACATATGGTAGATCTCTTACACCCAAAGTAATCAGGTGTAACTGATTTAAATAGCTGGTGTCAAAAACGGTTTTTTTACTCTTTAAGGTAAGAAATAAAAAATTGTCGTCGTTTTCAAATTCAGCAGTGAAGGTTTTGAAAAACTCGAGGTCTTCGTCTCCATCCGGAAAAAATTGTTCGAATTCAAAGTTGATCCTGAGTCGGCTGAGACCCACAACACTGATGATACACAGGATCAGAAAGCCTCCAAATAAGTGATTGCGGTGGGTGAGAATTTTTTGAATCATATAGTTTTTTTCATCATCGATACAGCGCGGATTTCATCAAGCCTGCCTTGCACAACATATGGGTGATTGAAACCCCTAAAACACCCAAACCATACTTTGAACTTCGGGTGAAATTGATAGAACTGGCTTCTTCAAAATACTTGGTGGGGCAGGTAACTTCAGCGATGTCAAAGCCCTTATAGATAATCTGCGACAACATCTGGTTGTCGAAAATAAAGTCGTCTGAATTGCCTTCGTAATGTATGGCCTCCAACACCTGCCTGCTGAATGCCCTGTACCCTGTATGGTACTCTGACAGCTTATAACCGTTGAGCAGGTTCTGAAAACCGGTGAGAAAACGATTGGCAATATACTTGTACAAGGGCATGCCTCCTTTCAGCGCACCCTTGCCCAGGATCCTGCTTCCCAACACAACCGGGAAAAGATCTTCCCCGATGATGTTGACCATGCTGGGAATGAGTTTGGGCGTGTATTGATAATCGGGGTGCAGCATGATCACGATGTCGGCATTCAATTCCAAGGCTTTGTTGTAAAGTGATTTTTGATTGCCGCCATAACCTCTGTTCACCGGATGTTGGATCACGTGCTGGATGCCCAGATTCCTGGCCAATGCAGCGGTATTGTCTTTGCTGGCATCGTCGCACAGGATGAGTTCATCCACCAGGTCCATAGGAATTTCACGCAGGGTGTTTTCCAACGTCTTGGCTGCATTATAAGCCGGCAATACCACCACAACTTTTTTGTTCTTATACATGGCCTGGAGATTTAAAAATAACCGCGAATATAGGCCAATTGTTCAAGAAAAATGGCATTAGAAAAAGGGCAAAAGCCCGCAATTGCTTAGTTTTGGGCAATCTTCATTTTCAAAAGTAATATGGAATCTACCTTGGTCCACCTTGCGGTTTTTTCAGGCATCGGCGCTTTGGCGGGCTACCTTGCTTTTATCAAAAAAGGCCGGGAAGGTAAAGCACCAAAATATATTGGGTGGACGGCGCTGTTTGCCTTGTTTTCCTTTTGGATCCTGGCATCAACAGGCATTTTCACGAAAGAAGATTTTCATACGGACTGGATCCTGGCCATTGTTTGTACATCAGTACTCAGCCTTCTCTTTGCCTTCCTGCTATCGGGCAAATTCAACAAAAATCAGCAATGACTTATTCGTAAGGCAAGTCCTTCCAATCTTCTCTTGGAGGGATAAAACAATCGATGATTTTGCAACTACTCAAGGCTCTGCCACTATGGGGCAGGTTGGAAGGGATGTAAACCGACTCACCGGCGTTGACGAGCACCACCTCTTCTCCCAGGGTAAACTCAAAGCTGCCTTCGATCACGTGCGACCATTGTTCATGGATATGGTGATGGGTGGGTAGCACAGTGCCGTCTTCAATATAAATATGACCGATCGTCGACTGTGCGGAATGGTAGATGGCTCCCGTAATTCCGGGCCAAATACACTGACGGGGCATTTGCAGGTAGTCTATTTTTGGCATCTGTATTGTTTTTAAGCGCTGTCATTTTTTAAGATCACCACGGCCAGTGGAGGCAGGTCGGCCAGAATGCTGAATACCTTGCCATTGCATGCTTCTTGTTCGGTTTCATATACCTCAGATACTTCGAAACCGCTGCCGCCGTATTTTTTATCATCGGTATTGATCAATACCTTCCAGTTTCCTTTTTTGGGTACCCCAAAACGATAGCCTTTGTGCGGTGTAGTGTTGAAATTGCACAGTACTACAATGTCTTCATCAATATCATCCGATTTGCGGATATAGGCGATGATGCTGGCTTCGTGGTTGGAAAAGTCTATCCACTCAAAACCCCTGCCATCGAACTGGTATTCGTACATCGCTTTTTCTGAGGTATAAAGGTGGTTAAGGTCGCGCACCAGTTGCTGCACACCCCGATGGGTATCGTATTGTAGCAAAGCCCATGGCAGCTCTGCTTTGAAGTTCCATTCGGTGGTTTGGGCAAATTCTGCCCCCATAAACAACAGCTTGCCTCCCGGGTGGGTAAACATATAGCCGTACATCGCCCGGAGGTTGGCAAATTTTTGCCATTCGTCACCCGGCATTTTGTAGATCATCGATGCTTTTCCGTGTACCACTTCATCATGAGAAAAGGGCAGGATGAAATTCTCAGAAAAAGCATAAACGATGCTAAAAGTGATGTTGTTTTGATGGAATTTTCTATAAATCGGGGGCTTCTTAAAATAATCGATGGTGTCGTGCATCCAGCCCATCATCCATTTCATACCAAAGCCCAGACCACCGGAATGAATAGGGTGGGTGACACCCGCAAAGGAGGTACTCTCTTCGGCAATGGTGTGTATGCCTTTGAGATTGCCATACAAAGCCTCGTTGAAATCCTTGATGAAACTGATGGCCGCCAGGTATTCATTGCCCCCGTATTCGTTTTTGTCCCACTCTCCTTCCTTGCGACTGTAATCGAGATACAGCATGGAAGCCACCGCATCAACCCTAAGGCTGTCGGCATGAAAAACTTCCATCCAGAAGAAGGCACTGCTCAACAGGAAGCATCGGATTTCATTTCTTTCAAAATTAAAGATCAGACTTTTCCAATCGGGGTGGTATCCTTTTTTGGTATCGGGGTGTTCATACACGTGGCTGCCGTCAAAATACGACAAGGCATGTCCGTCGGATGGAAAATGCGCCGGTACCCAATCCATGATCACGCAAATACCGGCATTGTGAAAGGCCTCGATGAGTTCCATCAAATCCTGTGGTGTACCAAAACGCGAGGTGGCTGCAAAGTACCCTGTCACCTGATAGCCCCACGACGGATCGTAGGGGTGCTCCATCACCGGCATGAGCTCCACATGGGTGAAGCCCATCTCTTTTACATAAGTGACCAGTTCTTTGGATAAGAGTTTATAGCTAAAGGGATTGCCATCCTGGTGTTTGCGCCACGAACCCAGATGCACTTCGTAGATGCTGTAAGGACAATTGAGTTCATTCTTTTTCGGACGGTTGTCCATCCATTTTTTGTCTTTCCACTTATAGTCAAGATCCCACACGATGGAGCAATGGGCCGGTGGCGTCTGGAAGTGGAAGGCATACGGGTCAATTTTATCAAAACGCAAGCTGCGATTGGTGGATTCGATCTGGTATTTGTAAAAATCACCTTTTTTAATGCCAGAAATAAAACCCTCCCAAATCCCTGAGTTGTCCCAGCGCGGAAATAAGACGTGATCGTCACCCACCCAGCCATTAAAATTGCCTACAACCGACACACTTTTGGCAGCGGGCGCATAGACAGCAAAGTAACAGCCCTCTTCCCCATCCAGCTCGATGAGATGCGATCCCAATTTTTCATACAATCGTATATGTTTCCCCGAACGAAACAGGTAGATGTCATAATCCGTAAAGAGGGTATGCGTTTTTATCTTGTACTCCATATAGTCTCAATTATACAATTTCAAATGTACGGATAATAATGTTTGGAAAATTCAAAAGTTGTTCGCCGGCAGCGGAGCATCGGGGATCGGAGCATCGGGTGTCGGAGCATCGGGGATCGGAGCATCGGAGCATCGGGGATCGGAGCATCGGGTGTCGGAGCATCGGGTGTCGGAGCATCGGAGCATCGGGGATCGGAGCATCGGGCAACGGGGGTTGGACAATGGGTTAATTTATCAATGTGCCAATTTTCAATTGTGGGGAGGTCATCAAATAAAAGGGTTCACCTCTTTTTGATACGCCTGTAGCGCGGCAATATATTGCGGCAATACACCCATGTCATGATATAGGCACAATGTCAAAACAAAGGCACAATTCATGACGCCGGCGGCGTCATAGGTTACAGCCCAACGGCCACGTTGGGGTGGGGTGTAAGGTAGGGGCTGATTTGGCGGCATTTTTGACGGTTGTGAAACAACGCTCAAAAATGATGACAAATCTAATTGGAACACCCATTGCTGTGGGATATTTTGCGTAGCAACAACAACACCCAAAAAAAACCCATTTTTAGGGAACTTTTTTCGAAAATATTTGTTTACCCCTTTAATTGTTCAATTCTACGGTCATTTTGTGGCCATTTTCCACCCCAAATAATTAATAAACAAATCCTTTTGAACCCTCCGAAGGGGCCGGTGTTTTTGTCTATATTTGCACCCTTATCAAAACACCGGGATTATGATGTTTAAAATCAACATATACGTAAAATTTGCCCTTATTGCTGTCTTCCTATTGGGAGGTATTGGTTTATCCTTTGTGTACGGCTTTGGCTATACCTGGATTCTTATCCTGATAGGTCTGATCTTTTTGGCTTCTTACCTCCTGCTGGGTACCATCCAGTCAGCAGCGGAGAAGATACAGCTCATGGACTTTGCCGGAGCGGAGAAGATGCTGGGACTTACCTTTTTTCCCAACCTGTTGTATGTGACCAACAGATCCATTTACTACATCTTGAAAGGATCTATTGAGGCACAGCGCAAGGACACCAAAGCGGCTGAAGAGTATTTCCAGAAAGCCCTGTCATTAAAACTGCCTTCCGACAATGAAAAGGCTATGGTGCTGCTGCAGATGTGCAACATCCAGATGATGAAAAACAACTGGCCGGGTGCACAGAATTATTTTATGCAGGTCAAAAAATTGCACATTAGCGAAAAACTGATCAAAGAACAAATCGATCAGGTAGAAAAAGCCATCAACAGCCGGGGCAACATCAACGTAGCCAGGTCCATGGGTAAACAAGGCATGCAGATGATGCGTATGGGTGGAGGCAAACGCCGCAGACCTCCTATGCGTTGATTTACCCCCATTCTAAAAAATCCTAGCCTTGACAGGAGAAGAACTGACCAAAAATTTTATCCACATTAAAGGCGCCAGGCTCAACAACCTGCGCGACCTCGAAGTATTTATACCCAAACACAAGCTGGTAGTGGTGGTGGGGCTGTCGGGTTCCGGCAAGTCGAGTCTCATCATGGACACCCTCTATGCCGAAGGCCAGCGCAGGTACGTGGAAAGTCTTTCTTCTTATGCCCGCCAGTTTCTCGACCGCATGAAAAAGCCGGAAGTAGATTTTATCAAGGGCATCTGTCCGGCCATCGCCATCGAACAAAAAGTGAGTACCTCCAACGCCCGTTCCACCGTAGGTACCCTCACCGAAATATACGACTACCTCCGACTGCTCTACGCCCGCATTGGCAAGACCTATTCTCCGGTTTCCGGGTTATTGGTCAAAAAACACAGCGTGAGCGATGTGGTGGACTTTATCTTTTCCCAGGCCGAAGGCACCCGCGTACAACTGCTGATTCCATTGCAATCGAGGCACGAACGCACCGTCGAACAGGAACTCACCCTGCTACTCCAAAAGGGCTATTCCCGCGTCATCTTTCAACAGGAGCTGATGGCCATCGAGGATGTGCTGGCCCATAAAGCATTCAAAGGAAAACAGACTACTCTCAACCACAAGATGGACATCCGCATCCTCATCGACCGTTTTGCGGTGAGTGATGATGAAGAAAACAGAAAACGCATCGCCGATTCTGTGCTTACGGCATTTTCAGAAAGTGAAGGAGAATGTTATGTGCAGGCAGGCCAGAAAAAAGAGGTTTATTTCAACAACCGCTTTGAGCTCGATGGCATGGAATTTCTCGAGCCATCACACCAGCTGTTCAACTACAACAATCCCTACGGTGCCTGTCCGCGCTGCGAAGGTTACGGCCGCATGCTGGGCATCGATCCCGAAAAAGTAATACCCGATGATTCGCTCAGCCTGTATGAGGAAGCTGTAGCCTGCTGGCGGGGAGAGAAAGGCAAGGAATGGCTCAACCAATTGGTGCGCAACGCCCATAAGTTTGACTTTCCGGTGCACAAACCCTATCGCCAACTCACGGCCGCCCAACAAAAACTGGTGTGGGAAGGCAATGCACATTTCGAAGGCATCAACGACTTTTTCAGCGACCTCGAAAGCAAGACCTATAAAATTCAAAACCGCGTCATCCTGGCCCGCTACCGGGGCAATACCACTTGCTCGGAGTGCAAAGGAGGCAGGCTCCGAATAGAAACCACGTATATCAAAGTGGCCGACCGGCACATCGGTGAACTCATCAACATGCCCATCGACGAGCTGAAGTTGTTTTTCCAAAAGATGAAACTTTCAGCCCACGATGCCAAACTCGCAGAACGCATCCTCACCGAGATCAACGGCCGACTGCAGACCATGATGGACGTAGGACTCGGCTACCTCACCCTCAACCGCGTTTCTTCTACCTTGTCGGGCGGAGAGACCCAGCGCATCAACCTCACCCGTACCCTGGGCAGCAACCTCACGCAATCGCTGTACATCCTCGATGAACCCAGTGTAGGCTTGCACCCCAAAGACACCGAAAACCTGGTGGCCGTACTCAAAAGATTGCGCGACCTCGGCAACACCGTTGTGGTGGTCGAACATGAAGAAGAAGTCATCAAAAATGCAGATTACATCATAGAGATCGGTCCCCTGGCCGGCAGCCATGGTGGTGAATTGGTCTATGCCGGTCCTTACAAGGAATTTCTCAAGAGCAAGACCCTCACGGCCCAATACCTTACCGGCAAACAAGCCATACCCATACCGGACATCCGCCGCAGCTCAGCCAACAAGATCAGCCTGGTGGGCTGCAGACAGCACAACCTCAAAGGCTTTGACGTAGATATCCCCTTACACGCTTTGACGGTAGTAAGCGGAGTCTCCGGCTCGGGCAAAACTACTTTGGTGAAGCACATATTGTATCCTGCCTTACTAAAGGCCAAAGGCGAAGCCATCCCCGCCTCTCCCGGCAAACACGATCACCTGGTAGGAGACCTCAAGATGGTCAACGGCATCGAAATGATCAACCAGGCACCCATAGGTAAGTCGTCCAGATCCAACCCCGTCACCTATGTAAAAGCCTACGACAGCATCCGTAAATTGTTCTCCGACCAACCCCTCTCCAAAGTCAGGGGTTTTGATCCCAAACATTTTTCCTTCAACGTAGAAGGCGGTCGCTGCGAAACCTGCAAGGGCGATGGCAACATCACCGTAGAAATGCAGTTCCTGGCCGATGTCACCCTGGTATGCGAAGAATGTAAGGGCCAACGCTTCAAAGCCGAAGTCCTCGAGGTGCGCTACAACGAACTCAACATCAACGAAGTGCTCAACCTCACCGTAGAAGAAGCCATGACCTTTTTTGTTAAGAAAAAAGACATCACCACCAAACTCCAACCCTTACTGGACGTGGGCCTGGGCTATGTAAAACTCGGACAGGCATCCAGCACCCTCAGCGGTGGGGAAGCACAGCGCGTCAAGCTGGCTTCTTTCCTCAGCAAGGACTTCACGGGCAAAAACATCTTTTTCATCTTTGATGAACCCACCACAGGCCTCCACTTCCACGATGTGCGCAAGCTGCTCGACGCCCTCAATGCCCTCGTTGAAAATGGCCACACCGTCCTCATCGTAGAACACAACCTCGATGTCATCCGCTCCGCCGATTGGCTCATCGACCTCGGCCCCACCGGGGGTATGGAAGGCGGCCACCTCCTTTACCAGGGCAAACCCGAAGGCATTGCCAAGGTGAAAAAGTCTTTGACTGCGAAGTGGATAGGTAGGGGTTAGGGATTGTAAACTAAATTACCTTATAAAAAACCTTAATTCCCTTAATTCTCTTAATGTTTTAAATAAAAAAAGCCCAATCTCTTCTCAGGTCAATGTCTCTCAGTGGGCTCTCCCTTAAGTGGTAAATATGAATCTCTCATAATATAGACATATACCAAAATGAAGGACATTGTCAAATCAATTTAACATTAAGGGAAATAAGAAAATTAAGGGCTATGCACTAACCATGAGCATCCATCTTAATTCCCTTAATTCTCTTAATGTTTAATATGAAAAAGCTAAGCTTTCTGATACAAAAAAAAATAACTCTTAATGTATCTAAATGCTCTTAATGTTTAGATAAAAAAGCCCAATCTCTTCTCAGGTCAATGTCTCTTTGTGGGCTCTCCCTTAAGTGGTAAATAAGAATCTCTCATAATATAGACATATACCAAAATGAAGGGCATTGTCAAATCAATTTAACATTAAGGGAAATAAGAAAATTAAGGGCTATGCACCAATAATGAGCATCCCACTTAATTCCCTTAATTCTCTTAATGTTTCCAATGAAAAAGCGCAGCTTCCTGAAGCAACTCAAAAACCAATCAGACAAATAAGTTGACAACAAAACTACAACATGTTTGACATATTCGTATCTTTGACAAAATTTCAGACATGATAGAGACGAATTTAAAGTTTCTAAGGAGCAAACACAGCATCTCACAGGCCGAGCTGGCAGAGAGCCTGGGCATACCCCGTACTACACTTTCAGCTTATGAGCGGGGCTTTGTAGAGCCCAACATCGAGCTCATGCTCAAAATGGCGAAATATTTTGGGGTAACCATGGACGACCTCATAGCCTACAATTTGGAGCACCAAAACCCCGAACACAAGGGGGGTGACAACCTAAAAGTGCTCGCCATCAGCGTTGACCCCTGGCAAAACAGCAACATCGAGCTGGTAGATACCAAGGCAGAGGCCGGCTACCTCGATTCCATGTCTGATCCCGAATACATCAAAGACCTGCCCAAAATCTACTTTCCCAAGATACCCCAAGGCACCTACCGTGGCTTCGAAATCCGGGGCGACTCCATGCTGCCCGTCGAGCCGGGATCCATCATCATCAGTTCTTACGTAGAAAAACTGGCCGACATCCGCGACGGCAGGACCTACGTAGTAGTGAGCAAATCAGAAGGCGTAGTGTACAAACGCGTGAAAAACCAGCCAAAGGACAAAAGTTTGTTGCTCATTTCAGACAACGAGGCTTACAACCCCTATTCCATGCATTACAGCGAAGTGGCCGAGGTTTGGCAGTATTACGCCCACCTGAGCTTTTCAGACAGCAAACACACCTTCAATGCCTTGTTGGAAGATAAATTGTCGGATATACAAAAGAAGGTAGGAGAAATGCACAGCAAGGTAGTGGGCAACTAAGCCGACTTCTGCATCGATACCACCACCCCACTCATAATGATCAGAACAATGCCGATCAGGCTGGTTGTATCCGGCATGGCATCACCGATCATGACCCCAAAAAAGATCGAAAATACAATGTTGGAGTAGCCCACCGCCCCGATCAATCCCGTATTCCGGTGTGAAAATGCCCGGGTGAGAAAAACCTGGCCCAACAAAGCCGCTACGCCCAGGCAGAGGATAAGCGGCAGATCATTCCATTGCGGTACCACCGGAGGTGCTATGATAAAATCCAGCGCCTGGCCCTTGTAAACCGTGCTGGCCAACATCGAGAGCATCGGAAAGCCAATGCCACACAACATAAAAGAAAGCACAATGGTCCGGTTGTCGTAATACTTCGTGAGCCCTCTTATGCTCAGATAAGCCATACCGGTCATCATTAAATTGGCAATGCCTATAAGATGGCTCTTCACCTCTAGTGCATGGCTCGACATCTTCGGTACAAAGATCATACACAGCCCCACAAAACCCACCGCGATGGCCGTCCACGCCGCCGCACTCAGCCGCTGACCCAGCCAAAACGCAGAAATCACCGCCAAAAAAATGGGATACGACTGCTGGTACGTAATCGACTCCGGCAGCCCAATGGTAGTGACCCCGTAAAAAAAGAAGTACAAGGCTATCGTCCCGATAAAACCCCTGAAAAACAACAACCACGGCCTCCCTCCCTGCTGCTGTGGAGGTTTGGTATATAGCCAGTACAACACAAACACCACCCCAATCACATTGCGAAACAAGACCAAATGCACCGAAGCATACTCATCCTTGAGCAGCCGCGCTATGGCCCCTGTCAGCGCAAACATCAGGGAGGCCAATACCATAAAGCTGAGGGATTGTTGTAATTGTGTGTTTTGGGGGTTCATTTTGCAAAGATATCCATTGATGGGGGCAATGTATTGTGTCGTAATCATTTAAATACATTGCATCCAAAAATTAATTGTAGCGTATCCGTCCGACCAACTACATATTGCCAGGAAGCATTTTATCTAAGTCAGATAGTTTCATTTCAGCAATTTGGTCAAGGGTTTCTTTAAGCCATTCGTATGGATTAATTCCATTG
>WBZP01004757.1_pt1 | contig 14021 bp, 13 predicted proteins | sample 5204301 | NCBI WGS metagenome assembly WBZP01 (sample SAMN12412401, study PRJNA552823) | activated sludge metagenome | isolation source: activated sludge from nitrification reactor of wastewater treatment plant... | place: USA: Pennsylvania | collected 2017 | reverse complement strand
TTTGGAACTCGGGAATCTTTTAATTTACTTATCTACTTTTTGATCCCGGTCAAACACCGCGGCCAGGGCTTTCGTATGCTATTGAAGCTGGGGGCGGGGCCTGCCCGCACCCCTATGTAACTGGTTTGAGGAGGTACTTTCCATGACTAGGACCAAGCGCTTGCTGATTGCCTCGGCGGTAGCCGGCGCTACCGCGCTCGTCTCATTCTCGGCGGACGCCTTCTTTGGCCCGTTCAACTGGTTCAGGAACGGTGGTTGGGGTGGACCCGGTTGGGGAGGCTGGGGTGGCCCCTGGGACGGCTACGGATACGGCTATCCCTACGGTTGGGGTGGCTATCCCGGCTGGGGCGGTTATCCCGGCTGGGGTTATCCTGGCTGGGGCTACCCCTATGGTGGCTGGGGCTCTCCCTATGGCGGCTGGGGTGGCTATCCCTATGGTTTGGGCTATCCGCTGCTGACGGCCCCGGTAGTGGTTTCTCAACCCGCTCCGACCTCTTCAGCGAAATAGTCTTTCGCTTTCTCGGGCTCCCGGCTCCGACAGGGAGCCGGGTTCAACTGGCTCCCTGTCTCTTCGATGTTCCTGGCCATGGGCCGGTGGCCAGCCTTCAGGATTCGGCTTCGCTGCTCTCAAGCCATCTCAGCAGGATGGCGTAAAGCGCTTCCGGATCGACCGGCTTGGCGATGTGTTCGTTCATACCGGCATCCAGACAGACCTGACGATCCTCATCGAAGGCGTTGGCCGTCAGCGCCAGGATGGGGGTGCGGGTATTGAGCGAGTCGGCGCGAATAGCGCGGGTGGCTTCAAGGCCATTGAGGAATGGCATCCGCATATCCATCAGGATCAAACCATAAGGGTTGCGCTTGGCCAGGGTCACGGCCTGCGAACCGTCCTCGACCGCATCCACCAGCAGACCGGCGCTCTCCAGGAGGTCCTGGGCAACCGCCTGGCTGACCGGCTCGTCTTCGGCCAGAAGGACGCGGGTACCTGAATACTCCCACCGCAGACGGTCTTCCGGGAGTTCCGGCCCGGTACCCGCCGTTGCCATGGTGGGGGTTGTCCCCAAACCAAGCCTGACACTGAACCAGAAGGTGCTGCCCTGCCCCAGGGTGCTCTCGACACCGATCTCGCCACCCATTTTCTGTACCAGACGCTTGCTGATCGCCAGCCCCAAACCGGTACCGCCGTACTTGCGGGTAAGAGAGCCATCCGCTTGCTCGAAGGCGGTGAAGAGGCGTTTCTGGTCGAGGGGGCTGATGCCGATACCTGTATCCTGTACCTCGAACCTCAGCCAGAGCTGGGCTTCCCGCTCCTCGAGAACCTGGGCGCCGACTCGGATGGAACCTCGTTCGGTGAACTTGACGGCGTTGCCGACCAGGTTGAGCAAGATCTGGCCGAGACGGAAGGGATCCCCCACCAGGTTTCGCGAGGGGAGACCGGTCGGCAGCTTGAGGCGCAGACTCAGCCCCTTTTCGGCCACCTTACGACCGACGAGGTCCCTGAGGTGGTCGAGCACCTCGATCAGGGTGAAGTCCTTGGATTCGAGACCGAGCCGGTCGGCCTCGATTTTGGAGAGATCGAGGATGTCGTTGATGACTTGAAGCAGATGCTTCGAGGACTGATCGATCAGGCCGAGCTGCTCTATCAATTTGGGCTCTCGGGCACGACGTAAAGCCAAAGCGGTCATGCCCATGATGCCATTCAGGGGGGTGCGGAGTTCGTGGCTCATATTGGCGAGAAAGGTGGTCTTGGCGCGGTTGGCGGCTTCGGCTTCTTCCTTGGCGATGGAAAGCGTCTGCAGCAACAGGGTCATGGCCTTGGTCATGGTCGTCACCTCGCTGCCGGCGTCCGGTATCTCAGGCAGCTTGGCCATATCCACCGGCTCGCGCCCGGCCTGCAACTCGGCGACCGCGTGGCGCAACCTCTGGGTAAGGTTTTCCAGCGGGTTCACCACCCGCCGCAACAGATAGCGATAGAGACCGGTAACGACCACCAGACTGCCGATGAGAAAGAGGGCGAGCAAGACTTGGCGCGCGACCATGACGTCCCGGCCGGTATCGGCGACAGCGGCACGGAGCGCGGCCAGGGCTTGGGGAGCAAGATTCTGAGCGACATCCCGCAAGGCCAGACCGGCAATATAGGCCACCTTGACGGCCCGCTCCTGTTCCAGGAAGCGGTTCAGCTCATCCCGGCGCAACTCGGTGAGGGGAAGGGGCTGGAGAAAGGTGTTCAAGAGGTTGGTGGTCGCCGCGCCCAAGGTATTGGTGGCTTCGTGGTCCGGTAAGCGTCGGTATAGCTGCAAACGTTTGGCGATGATCTCGAACTGCTCCCGGAAGGCCTCCAGGTGTTCGGGATGGGGTTCGGTTTCGATGGCGATGACCAGGCCAAGTAATTCGCGGCTGTCGCTACGCAGATCCTGGGCGGTACCCATCCAGCTCATTTCGCGCTCAAGAAAGCTATCGACGGCGTTTTGAAGTGCCTCACCGGAGAGATCGGCCAGATCGACCGCCAAGGAGCGCGAGGCGATGGCGCGCATCAGGCTGCCAATACGGGTAGCGAGTTCGAAGTGACGGTCGAAGCTCCGGCGCAACGCCGCCGAGGCCATCTCCCGGCGAGCCGTACTCTGCAAACGCTCCGCCACCGCCTTTTCGAGCCCTTGCATGGTGACGGTCAGGGACTCGACTTCACCGAGGAGATGCCTGCGGGTCGGTTCCGGCAATCCCTGCGCCAAGACCAGGGAAGCCTCCTTCAGTCCTTGTAGTTGCACCCTGATCTGGTGCGATAGGGCACGGCTCGTCGCTTCATCGTTGGCCTGTTCCAAGGCGGTGATGCTGAGCATCAAGGCCTCGTTATGATTGTATAGATTCTGGCCGGCGACGATTTCTTCCTGAGGTCCGCCGGCCAACAGCTCCATATGCCGTTGTAGCTGGCTCAGGACCTGCAACGCCAACCCGAGAATGAGTCCGGCCAACACCCCCAGTATCAGCAGAACGCTGAGGAGGTGGAAACGAATACCCCGATTGAAATAGGCCGCGACGGGGGAATCGGCCTTTGGCTGGCTTGATGGCAAGCTATTTCAACGCCTGGATACGCTCGTAGAGTTCACCGCCCCAGGGGAAATACTCGCTGTGATGGAAGGGGCGCATCGCCTCGATCAAAGGTAAACGGTCGATCTGGTGCAGACTGGCCCCCTCGGCGACCAGACCCTCCATCAGCGCCAGTTCCTCTTGGCGGACATCTTCGGTGACCCCTTGGGCGGCCTCGGTCAGCACCTGCCGGATCAGGGTCTGATCCTCAGCGGGAATGGTCTTCCAGCGCTTGGCGCTCATCACGATGATCTGCGCGTCCAGAATATGCGCGGTCAGATTCACCACCGGCGTCACTTCGTGAAATCTCATGGTCTTGATTGTAGGCAAGGGGTTTTCCTGGGCATCGACGATGCCGTCGGCCAGGGCTCCCCGGGTTTCCTTGAAGGGTAGCGGCACAGGTTTGGCGCCCAGGGCACGAAAGGTCAGGATCATGGTGGGGATGTTGGGTACCCGGATCAACAGCCCCTTGAAGTCATCCAGTCCGTTCAAGGGTTTTTTCGTTGTGACGTGCCGTTCGCCGTAATAGGCCAAACCGAAACTCACCAAGCCGAGTTGGGTCTCCATCTCCGTCACCAGCTCGCGGTACAGATCGCTGGCGGCAAAGGCCCGCCAATGGGTGAAATCCCGGAACACGAAGGGACCGGCACCGATGGCCAGCTGGGGATAGACCTTGGCGAGGTGCCCGAAGCTCAGATAGGCCATGTCCGCCGTGCCGGTGGCGAATCCTTCGATGACCTGGGCATCCGTGGTACCTATCTGGCCGCGGGGAAAGATATCCAGTTTGTAGCGGTCCTGGGTCAGCCGGGCGATTTCCTTGCCGGCGATCACCAGATGTCGATGGTGTGCGGTATCTTCGTTGAGGATATGACCGAAAACGATCCTTTCCTGGGCGGGAAGCGAGTTGGCGAACCACAAACTCGCCGCCAGGACGCAGATAAACCGGGACAAGCGATTGGTCAACATAAAAAATTCCCTTTATGGTGCTGAAATAAGGTCAGGGCCAGCCAATCATACCTCTTTGCCGATCGACCGCGGCAATCCATTCGAACTCAGTCGAGGCGCATCGATTCCCCCGCCCTCAGGTCCTCCTCGAACCTATCCAGACCCGATCAGAGTAGTAGGTCGGCGATCCTTTGCCGACACTCCCTGAATCGGCATCAAATGGCGGCAAAGGGTTGCCGCCCTACGCGCTCAGGTCACCCCGGCACGCCTCAGGAACACCCGATGAGTACGAAAGTGGCCGGATCGCTTCGGCCACCACCGAGCCAATGAGCCTCGGGGCCAAGGTCTATTCCTGCGGTTATTGTTCTCGTTAAGAGATCAATCAATTCTTAATTTCTTTGTTTGTTCTCAGGAGAAGAACGAAAATCGGGGGTTTCAGGTCGAGGCCCGGTAGACCAATAATGAAGCCGGCCCGAGGCAAGGCCTGCCAAAGAATTTCCGCGAAGTTTCAGCCGTGGTTAAGGCTTGGGCAGGCGACTACAGAGACAGGCGCGGAAATCCTTTCGATCACGAAAGCAATAGGGAGGGTCTTCGGCCATGGGATAGAAGGTGCGCAGGGCTCCCCGGCGGATCACCAACTGGCTGTAGTGGTTCGATATCCCGGGTAAGGCCGTTTCCACCAGACAGCTCTGGGTATCCGGCACCGCACCCAGAGGCCGGTAGGCCTCCAGAAAGGCTCGCGTCCCGGCGATCAGCAAGCTCTCTGCGTCCATGGCCAGGTGATAACTGCCAAGGCATTTGATGTCGTTGCGGGATGTGGACGGATTGAAAAACTCGATCCCCAAGGCATAGATCGGCGGTGTGAGGCGTTCCTTCAGGAAAGGCCGCCGACATTTTTCCTCCGCCCGACGCGAGGGATCGGCCGCCAGCCGATGATAGCCGGCCCAACCCCGGTTTTGCGCCTGCCAGTAACGCCCGACATAGTGCAAACCGCCAAGGTCCTCGCCGACACCGGGCTCGCCGCAAAAGACATGCTGGAACCCTTTCTGCTCGAACCAGATCCGTCGCAGCTCACGGACGAACTGGGACCGATCCGGGGTGGGGGTATAAAGTTCGCCTTTGAAGACCTGGCGGATCCTGTCGAGCCGCTCCCTGTTGTTCGGCGCCAGCAGCATGGCCTCGAAATCCGCCGCTTCTACTCGTGAACCCCAGTCACCGCAGAGTTTGAGCACTTGTTCATCGAAGTCGGAGAGCTTCGGCGGCTCGGGGGCCTGTTGGGTGGCCGGATCACGATCGAAAAAAGGCGGGAACCCCAGGGCGGAAGCCGGCCAGATACCGGACAGCCACCAGAAGATCGCCACCCCAAGGGTTGTCCGACGCAAAAGACTTCGTTGCCGTTCCATTGCCAAGCCTCCCGCCTCAAGACCCGCGTTTGCGGATCAGGGTCAGACCATCACCGATCGGCACCAGACTGGCGCTTACCCTGGCATCCTCATGCACCAGGGCATTGAGTCGGCGAATGCCGAGGGTATCCTCATCCTGCCTGCTGGCATCCGCCGTGGCGCCGCCCCAGAGGGTGTTGTCGAACATCAGGACACCGCCGGGCCGCAGGAGCCGGAGACAGAGTTCGTAATAGTTTGGGTAGTTGACTTTGTCGGCATCCACGAAGGCCAGATCGAAACCACCACTCTCCCCCTCCCTGAGCAAGGTATCGAGCGTCTCTAATCCAGGCGCCAGTCGCAGCTCGATCCGATCGCTCAGCCCGGCCTCTTGCCAATAGGCCTTGGCGATGTTGGTCCACTCCTCGCTCAGATCGCAACACAGCAGATGACCATCCGGCGGCAGGGCAGATGCCAACCAAAGCGAGCTGTAGCCGGTGAAGGTGCCGATCTCGATCATCCGCCTGGCGCCGATGATCTCGGCGATCAAGGCCATGAACTGTCCCTGCTCGGGGGCGATCTGCATCCTCCCCAGGGAATGCCCAAGGGTGAACTCTCGCAACCGGCGCAGCAGCGGCGGTTCGCGCAAGGAATGGTCGAGCAGGTACTGATAGATGGGATCGGTCAGAACCAGGGTGCGATTGGACATGGGGATTCGCCGGTGAGAAAGGCGGGCTAGAACCTTCAGCCCTCGGAGCCGCGACTGCCTCCCCCAGGGGAGACGGCGGCGGAAAACATCTTTTGCCACAGATCCCAGGAAGAGAGCGCGCTGGAATAATAGGGCTGGAACATTTTCATGGGGTCATAGCCCTCGACGCCGGCCAGCATGCGATCGCGGATCTGGTTCATCATTTCCTGCTGGAACGCCGAGACATCAGGCAAACCCATCAGCCGGCGGAACTCCTCGGGGGTGATGTCGATGTCGATACTGATTTTCATTGGCCTGACTCCAAAGCCGGGATTGATATTTTCCGTTGTTAATGGGTACGGGGTTTGGGGGGCGCCGCCGCCTGGACATCGGCCTCGTCGATGCTGAGACTCCGCTTGGTGCGTCTGCCGAACAGGATACAACCCTTGTCGAAAGCCGTCTCCGCTTCCTGGGCACACCATTCCCAATCCATGGGGGGAGAATTCACCTGGATCTGCCAATGACCGGTAATGAAGACCTCCCCGAGCCGGAGCTCCACCGCCCAGTCATGCCAGACGACCTCCTCCTGACCATCCTCGACAAATTCCTGCTCTACCAAACGGCAATAATTTCCGGTGCGATCGTCCAGGGTAGTCAGGTCGGAAAGCACCAAGGTCGCATCCACGCAACTGGCCCACCCGGTATGTACGGCATTGGCGGTACCGAAGAGGGAATGGATCAGCCCCCCCGGGGTCAGCGTCAATCCAAGTGGAGTGTCCCAGGCGGGGTCGTTGGTGTTTTCAGGCTCGTTCATGCTAGGCTCTGCTCTTGGGAGGTGACTCGAACGAATGGCCAGAGAGGCTGCCCGGTTCATAGACCGAATAGTCGGGCCCGGCCGAATTGGACATCTTACCAAGAGCGCGCATCCCCCACCAAACCCGGGAATCCCTCTTAAACTCCTACCCTGCCGATCGCCCATGCCTGCCGAAACCCTCCCGCCCAGACCCGAAGCTATCACCGTCCGCTGGCAGGCCCGGGGATTCAGTTGCGATACCTGGATCGATCCCCCCGGCCAGAGATGGGAGGACTATGTCCATGGCACCGACGAACTGCTGCTGGTCCTCGAAGGGGAGATGGAGCTGGTAGTAGGCGGTCAGGTCATCCGTCCGCAGACGGGGGAAGAAATCTTTATCCCGGCCGGCGTGCGGCATTCGGTTCGCAACCTCGGCCGTTCCCAGGCCCGTTGGCTCTATGGTTATCGTCTGCGTCCATAACTTTTCCGGCCTCATACCCTAATGAAAATCGCCGTCTTTTCCGATGTGCAGGGGAATCTTCCGGCGATGGAGGCGCTGATCGAACAGCTCGCCGCCTGGCAACCGGATCTGGTCGTCATGAACGGCGATCTGGTCAATCGGGGTCCCCGCAGCCTCGAATGCCTGGATCTCTTCAGCGCCAGGCAGCGCGAACAAGGCTGGATCCCCTTGCGTGGCAATCACGAAGACTTTGTGCTGCGTTGCGAGTCCGAAACGCCCGCCTCCCCCCTGGACGCGGAAATGCGCCGCTTCACCGACTGGACGGCGGCCCAGCTCGGCGCCCGCAAGGAGCAACTCACTACCTGGGCGGATCATCTCTGCCTCCATGCCCCGGGAGACCCACGTTGGGTCCATGCCACCCACGGCTCGATCCGCAGCAATCGGGAGGGGATCTCCGCCAGCATCCCGGACGAAGAACTCCCCAATCGCCTCCCGGAAGAGGTGCATGTCTTCGTCACCGCTCATACCCACAAGCCCATGCTGCGGCGCTTTCGGGATACGGACATCCTCAATGTCGGTTCGGTGGGTACCCCCTTCGATGGCGACATCCGCGCCAGTTATGGCCAGTTGGAATTCTTCCAGGGACACTGGCACAGCCGCCTGCTGCGTTTTGCCTACGACCGGGAACGGGCGGACCGGGACTATCAGGATACCGGCTTTCTCGACGCCGGGGGTCCCATGGCCCGACTCATCTACCACGAATGGCGCCTGGCCAAGTCCCTGATCCGCCCTTGGAGTACCAGCCATGAGGCCGCGGTCCGGGCCGGGGAACTGAGCTTGGAGGAATCGGTGGAGTGCTTTCTGAAGACCATCTAGCCGGCTACCGGCTTGCTGCAGAGGTATTTTGAACACCATGACGTGCCTGGTTGTCGGCGCCGGTTTCGCCGGCAGCGTCATGGCACGCGAACTCGCCGACGCCGGACAGAGGGTCATTCTCATCGACCGTCGCTCCCACATCGGCGGCAACGCCCATGATGCCTACGATGCCCATGGAGTGCTGATCCATCCCTATGGCCCCCATATCTTTCACACCAACAGCGAGCGCATCTTCCGCTATCTCTCCCGCTTTACCGACTGGCATGGATACGCACACCGGGTGCGCAGTTTCCTGAATGGTCGGCTCTATCCCTTTCCGATCAATCTGGACACCTTGAACCAAGTCTATGGATTGAATCTCGACGAGATGGGGGCGGCGGCCTTTTTCGAGCGGGTTCGTGAACCTCGGGACCCCATCCTGACCAGCGAGGATGTGGTGCTCAACAGTGTCGGGCGGGATTTATACGAAAAGTTCTTCCTCAACTACACCCGCAAGCAATGGGGGCTGGAGCCCTCGCAACTCAAGGCCGGTGTGGCCGTTCGCATCCCGGTACGCACCAACAGGGATGACCGTTATTTCACCGATCGATTTCAGGCCATGCCGCTCCAAGGCTATACCGCCATGTTCGAGCGTATGCTGGACCATCCGCACATCAGTCTGAGGCTGGGTGAAGACTATAGGGATATCCGTAAGCCTGTTCGGGCCGGGCATGTTATCTACACCGGACCCATCGACGCCTATTTCGATTATCGTTTCGGCCCCCTCCCCTATCGGTCTTTGCTGTTCGAACATAGTCATCATGCCGATCTGGCCTGCTATCAACCGGTGGCCGTGGTCAATTATCCCAACGATCAGAGCTTCACCCGTATTACCGAGTTCAAACACATGACCGGGCAATCACACCCAGGCACCTCGATCGTGCGGGAATATCCCCAGGCCGAAGGTGATCCCTATTACCCGATCCCACGTGCGGAAAACGAGGCACTGTATCAGCGTTATAAGGCCTTGGCGGAACGGGAAGGGGGTGTCAGCTTTGTCGGTCGGCTGGCCCAGTATCGTTACTACAACATGGATCAGGTAGTCGGCGCCGCCCTCAAGGAGGCCGATAACATCCTCGGACGCGCCGGTGAAGGTTAGGATCACGGCGGCCGTCGTCACCCATAACCGCAAGGAGTGTCTGCTCCAGGCCGTCAAGGCCTTGCTGGCGCAAAGCCGTCCCCTCGACGAGATCCTGATCCTGGACAATGCCTCGACCGACGGCACCTACCCCGCACTCCGGGAAACCGGGCTCCTGAACACACCAAGCCTTGTCTACCAGCGCCTGGAGCACAACTCCGGCGGCGCCGGCGGCTTTGCCGCCGCGGTGGAAAGGTTCCTCGCCGGCGACCACCAATGGCTCTGGCTCCTGGACGACGATGCGCTGATCGAATCAGACGCCCTGCGGGTGCTCATGGAGCGCGCGGTTGATTGGGACAGCGTCTATTGCTCGGTCGCCGTGGGTCTGGAAAAGGGGTGCAACGAGCTGTGCTGGCCGGTAGCGATGCTGGATCAATCCAGCAAGACCATAACCACGACCATCGCTTCACATCTCCCGGCGATCGTCGAGACCACCAATGCCCCCTTTCTCGGGATGTTGCTGCATCGCAGCCTGATGGAACGGATCGGGGTACCGGATCGAGGATTTTTCATCAGCGGGGACGATGCGGAATATTGTCACCGCATCCGCCGTCAGGGAGGCCGGATACTCATGGTCAAGGCAAGTCGGGTGCGGCATCCACTCCCGAAACGACGACCGCTACGCCTCCTGGGCCATACCATCCAGGTCCTCGAACTGGCGCCCTGGAAACGCTATTACGAGATACGCAATCGGCTGATCATCGCCAAGCGCTACCATGGCTACAGGTTATGGACTCAGGCCGTCCCCGGCACCCTGCTCCGCTGGTTGATGACCTTGCTGGTGCAGAATCGACCAGGGGCCCAATCCAAGGCCTTTGCCTACGGCCTCCTGCATGGTCTGTTGGATCGCACCGGGATGTATTGGCCGCCGGGTCGCTAACCCGCATTGCTCACCAGCCGTCTACTGCGGACGCGATAGGCCCGCCACGCTACCCGGTGAAAAATGCGGGTAGATCGGGCAAAAGCATCGCGTTGCCCGACGTATCATAGAAGATGTCGGGCACGGGTGCCGACCTACCGGGCTAGGCGCATCGCCAGCCGAAGGGAACCGGGCCTCGGCTGGAAATAGCCTTTTTCTGTTCTCAATAAAAGAACAATAGCTCATTTATAAGAGTAATTGTTCTCTTATTGAGAACAAAAACCAGGCCAAAGGGCCCGTGCCCGGGAGGAGTCTATCGGAAACCCGGTTCCCTGGTTCAGGCAAAGCGCTGGGATTCGCTACGCTCATCGACAGCCTACGGCATCGCTTGCTGAATACCTGGCCGGCCAAGGTGGGTTCGGCGGCCAACCTTTCAGCCGAGGATCCGGGAAAACCGAATAGGCATTGGCACCAGCTTCCGCCCGCTGAGCGGACGGATCTTCACCCAAGCCATCGCCTCAGTCGGAGGCGCTGGTCAGAAACTCGATGATCGGAATCTTGCGGAATCCCTCGGGCACCGAGAACTCCCGGGGAGAAAGCTCGGTTTCCGTCAGCGACAAGGTTTCGTTGACAGCCATCTGTTGCCCATTCTGATAGAGCACGCTTTTCATTTCCCAACCCTGTTTGAGCAGATCCGAATATTCCTTCGGGACCTTCGGCTCCTGCGCCAGCCCCATGCTGCTGTTGATGCAGCCATCGAACTTCTGCATGATTTCCATGTTGAGTTGCGCCAGCTCCGCCTGAAGTTTGGCGTCCTTGGCCAGCCAGATATCTTCCTGCAACTGTCCCTTGACGAAGATCTGATATTTGTCGGTCTCGAAGCCGGCGATCTTGTCTCCCGCGCCGATCTTCTGCACCTTGATCTCAGCCTCCTGGGGTTGAGAGGTATTGCCGAGGCTTTCCTGCATCATCTGCTGCATGAGCGCACGCTGCTCTGGAGGCAGGGCCTGCATGGCCTTGTGCATCATCTCCTTGAAGGCGGTGCAATAGTCATCGGCGCTGCCTTGGGTATACAGAGCTTTCTGCGGGTTGGTCAGGGTGATCTGTCCGGTAGTGGAATCGATGATGCTGGCCGCCCCATCCGTCTCCAGGGTTTTAATCGAACCTTTACTGAACAAGATGATCTGACCATCGTTATCCACCACCTTCCAAGCGGCGGAGACCGAACAAGCCAGGGTAAGACCGGCGGCCAGGGTGGTGGCTGCTAATAATTTCACATGAATTCTCCGTGATTGAAGCAAAACCAGGGTATCGAAAAGCTATAGTCGATAGTCTTTACCCCCAGATGGGGGATTCAGAAATAGCTCGTGGAGATGATGCGCACCCGGATCGCTTAGGGTACACCCCGATCCGGTTGGAAAGCAGGGGAAACTGGCATCATATCACCCGGCACGGCCTCATAGATAATCCCATCATCGAATACCAGGGCCTGGAGGGCCGGACAGCTAGGCTCGAACTCGGAACGCGACGGGAGATACCAGCGCCAATCGACGTGATTGAGATATACCAATCTGGCCCGACCCTGCGCGAGTTCGGTACACATGAGTGCCATCTCATGCTCGAAGGTTTGATTCCGGACGAGTGATCTTGGATCACCCATGGCCGGTAGGGAGCGGGCCCGTTTCGAGGTGAAATATTCTATGATATCTGCGCCATTCGAATAGAAAACAGAGTCTTGGCTAAGAGATCCGAGAAAGGCCAGCGTATTCGACCTGGTCCAGAGCGGCGATGAAAAACCCAAACCCTGTTCGTGAATACGAGTGGCCAGGGAAAATGCCCGCGTGGCGTTGATCGTCAACAATAGAACCACGATGACGAAGGCGATTGCCTTCAACCATTTGCTATTCATGAGTCGGATGGCATTCCAGAGGGAGGCTATGATCAGGATAAGCCATATAACAAACAGCGGTGAGAGGATCCGGGCATCCAGGGGAATATGGGCATCGAAGAGGATCAGAGAAACCACCAAAAAAGCGCCATAGAACCCGCAGAACAGCAGACCGAACACTTGATAGGCGAGAGACACGGAATACTGATCTGGAACGCGGCTTAAGGCTCGATACTGGGCAGTCAGCGCCGCCATCATACACATCACCAGCCATATCATGAGCATAGCCTGTACCCATGGCTCCGCCGGGAAGGGCAGGATAAAACCGTACAGGGTCTCCAATGCCTGTTTCAGGTGAGAGAAAGAGATAGCGTGGAACTGAAGATGGCGGCTGGTTGCGGTACCGGCCAGGATAAGATTGCGTAACAGCCAAAGAGAGAGGGGAATGGCGGCGATGCTGGCTAGCCAGCAGATATTGATGAGGCGCCGGGTCCAGGGGAGCCGCCACCCCATCATGAGATGATGGAAACTCATGGCCAGCAGGAGACTCAGACCGATATAGCGCGTCGTCATGGCCAGGGCTGCCAATACTGCGGAGACCACCAGCCGGATAGGGCTGAAGACCATGATATATCTCGGAAAAATCAGGGATGCACTGAGAATGAAAGTGATAAACAGGGGTTCCGACCAGGCCACGGCATGGACTTGCATGAGAGAAACCGCGGCCACAAAGGCCAACAAGCCCAATATTCCGGCCCAATAGCTTTTGGCCGTAGCCTGATACAGTATCAGGGCGACCAGCCCCCCATTGATGGCGTAAATCAGGGAATGCATGACCCAGGCTACGCTGAGAATATCCGGGTGGATCAGACCACCCAGCGCCAGCGATACTGGATAGAGAGGCGGGAACTGCGTCATGGGTGAACCCTGGGCGAAGAAGCCATTCCCCGCCAACAGATTCTTCGCTGTGGCGATATAGACAAGGGAATCCGGAGAGACCCCCGGCCCCAGGGCGGTGATCCAAGACATCCAATAACCGGCGGCCACACCCATCACCGCCACGGACAGGAAAAAAAACTTTTTATCCGGGGACGTTTCCATCACAGGGCCAACACAGGTCGGGGAAGAGAGCGGCCCATCTCGGCACGCCTCTCAGGTGAATCAGGATCAATAGGGAGATCAGCCCGAGCCCCTCAGCCCTCCCCAACTCCGGCTGACCGGCTCCCGGCATCATTACCGACAAAAGGCTGTTGTTGCTTGTGATAGAGGATATTGAGCATCCGCAGGGTGGCGTTGACGGCGGCGAATACCTGGTTGGAATGCAACCCCCGGGTCTTAAAGCCCCCGCTCTCTCGCTGCCAGGTGATGAGACACTCGGTCAGGGCATCGGTACGCCCTCCCTTGGGAATGCGCACCTCGAAATCCACCAATTCGGGCAGATGGACCCCCTGTTTTTTCATGATGCGGCCGACGGCGTTCATGAAGGCGTCAAAACCACCGTTCCCCGATCCCGTGGCCAGGAAGTGCTCGCCCTCGATCTCCATCTTGATGCTGGCGGTGGATTCGAGGTCGAAGCTACTGGTAACCGAGCAGTTGAGCAGATTGACGCGGTTGACTTCCTGGCTTTCCAGCACCTCGGCGATGATGAAGGTGCCATAGGTCAGCATCGTCGTGAGCGTGATCTCGATCAGGTGATCGTCGATCCGCGCGGTCAGGCCGGGGGTGTTGGCCACGGCCCTCTGGAACCGCGCCGCGATTTCTGGATCAACGGTTTCGGTCGCGACCCGCGCGCGCTCCCGCTCCCAGCCCGGCTCGCCCGACCAGCCCTGAAACAGCCGGGTCGCGCCCTTCGGGTGGGCCAGTTGTCCCTCC
>WBZP01004090.1_pt1 | contig 14021 bp, 11 predicted proteins | sample 5204301 | NCBI WGS metagenome assembly WBZP01 (sample SAMN12412401, study PRJNA552823) | activated sludge metagenome | isolation source: activated sludge from nitrification reactor of wastewater treatment plant... | place: USA: Pennsylvania | collected 2017 | reverse complement strand
GTCTTTTACAGATCCATCCTTAAAAAGAATGTGAATGTGTTCATCTTCAAAATTATAAGTACTGCTGGCTGCTTCACCGGTAAATGCCAGCCAGGCGGCGTCATCCACAGTTATGTTTAGCCGCTTGCTGATCTCTATGATTTTATCCTGGAGGGTTTCGCTGCTTATGGGTTCACTGAAATATCTTACTTTCAGAAGCTTCCTGTCTAAAATACCCTGGCATAAGATAGATAAAACCTTGTCTTCATGAGAGGCCCATTTCTTGATCGCCATCAATACGTCATAATCATCAATGCTGCAGAATTGCTCCAGGGTAACTGCTTCTATAGGTTGGTTGATGAAGCTGTTGAGTGGTTCCTGGCATTGTGCTTTGAGTAATTTTGCTCTTTTTATGATGCGGATAAGCATCTGTTCGGCACTTAGTACCGTTTTGTGCAGGTATACCTGCCAGTACATGAGCCTGCGGGCCACCAGGAATTTTTCTATAGAATAAATGCCTTTTTCTTCCACCATCAGTTCCCCATTATGAACAGTGAGCATTTTCAGAATGCGGTCGTAGGCAATGGTGCCCTCATTTACGCCGGTAAAAAAACTGTCACGGGAGAGATAATCCATCCTGTCAACATCCAGCTGCCCGCTCACCAGTTGGTGCAGGAATTTTTTGGGATATTGATTGGTGAATATATCAATGGCAAGCTGCAGTTTGCCGTTGAACTGTTTGTTCAGTTCTCTGATCAGCATCAGCGAAAGTTCTTCATGATGAAACCCTTCTGCCAGTACATGTTCAAGGGCATGTGAGAAAGGGCCATGGCCTATATCATGCAATAAGATGGCTATCTTGGCTCCCTGTTGTTCTTCAGAAGTTATTTCAATTCCTTTGCTGGTAAGTTCCTGGAGTGCACAGCGCATGAGGTGATAGGCGCCCAATGAATGATGTAATCTTGTATGCACAGCACCGGGGTACACCAGGTGTGCCATAGCCATCTGGTAGATCCTCCTCAATCGTTGGTAATAAGGATGTGCAATAAGCTGGTTCACCAGGTCGTCATCAATGGTAATAAAACCATACACCGGGTCGTTGATAATTTTATGAAAAGCCATTAAAATCTATATGTTAAAAGAATTACAAAGTGACGCAAAGCTACAAAGCATAGCGGTAAAAAATTAAATTTGCCTGCATGGGTTAGCTTTGACCAAAAAGTTCATTATCCTTTTCCTTTAACCGGATTTCAGTCCTTAACCATACCACTTTAATTTAAATTACAAACAATGAGCGCTGCAACCATACTTTGGGTAGATGATGAGATAGACAGTCTTACTTCGCAAATCATGTTCCTCGAAACAAAGGGTTATGAAGTACAGACACGCACCAATGGTTTCGATGCTGTTGAATTTGTAAAAGACAACCCGGTGGATGTGGTATTGCTGGATGAAACCATGCCGGGTATTACCGGTTTGCAGACATTGCAGCAGATCAAGGAAATTAAAACAAACCTGCCTGTTGTACTTATCACCAAAAATGAAGCGGAAAACCTGATGGATGAAGCGATCGGAAGCCAGATCAGCGATTATCTCATTAAACCTGTAAACCCCAACCAGGTTTGGCTAAGCCTGAAAAAGATCATCGATAACAAAAGGCTTGTTGCAGAAAAAACGACTTCGGCTTACCAGCAACAATTCCGTAATCTTTTTATGGCGCTGAACAGCAATCCTGATTACAATGAGTGGATGGATATCTATAAAAAACTTGTTTTCTGGGAACTGGAAATGAAGAAAAGCGACAGCCCGGAAATGCAGGAAGTGTTCGAAACACAAAAGCAGGAAGCTAATACAGAGTTCTTCAAGTTCATTTCAAAAAATTATACATCATGGGTGTCGCCAAAAAGCACCGACAGCCCCATCATGAGCCATACACTTCTTAAATTTAAGGTACTGCCTCATATAGAAAAGGGAACGCCCCTGTTTTTTGTGCTGATCGATAACCTCCGGTTTGATCAATGGAAGATCATTCAGCCGATTTTCGCCCAGAGTTTCCGCATACAAGAAGAAGAAACTTTTTATTCGATTCTTCCAACCGCTACTCAGTATGCCCGCAATGCAATCTTTGCCGGTATGCTGCCGATCGACATTGAGAAACAATTTCCGGCGCAATGGAAAAATGATGATGAAGAAGGCGGCAAAAACCTGCATGAAGAGGAATTCCTGCGGGCACAATTAAAAAGACTGGGGAAGGGCGATCTCAAAGTATCTTATACCAAGATCACCAATAACAATGATGGTCAGCGCATGGTTGATAACATGCACAATCTCCTTCAGAACGACCTGAACGTGATCGTATACAATTTCATTGATATGCTGAGCCATGCAAGAACGGAGATGGAAGTATTGAAAGAACTGGCAGGTGATGAAACGAGTTACCGCAGCATCACCGAAAGCTGGTTCGAACACAGTCCGCTGCACCAGGCGCTGAAAAAGATTTCGGAAAAGAAACTGACACTCGTTGTGGCTACCGATCACGGAACCACCCGTGTTAAAACACCTGTTAAAGTAATCGGCGATAAGCAAACAACAGCCAACCTGCGTTATAAGCATGGGCGTAACCTTAATTACGATGCCAAAGATGTGCTGGCATTCCGTGATCCCCGTGAAGCAGGTTTACCCGTACCAAACGTAAACTCCAGTTTCATTTTTGCCAAGGGCGACCTGTTTCTTTGTTATCCGAATAATTACAATCATTTTGTGAATTACTACCGCAACACTTTTCAGCACGGCGGTGTAAGCCTGGAAGAAATGATCGTTCCGATCATACGTATGACCAATAAATAAAATGTAAAAACCGGTCATTACTTTTCAACGTTATGGTGATAACTTAAAAAGCAAAAATTAACCTGTGAGGGTAAATTTGTAAACAGTTATTGTTATCGATTTATAACTTTTGATTTTTAATGAAATACACTCCGTCTAATCTGAATAAAATTGAAGCCCTGATTGAAGAAGGGGGCTATGTGATCCGCTATGAAAGAGGCACTTTCCAGAGTGGTTACTGCATCCTGCAGGATAAAAAGGTAGTAGTACTGAATAAATTTTTTCAAACGGAAGGAAGGATCAATACGCTGATCGACCTGCTCCCGCAGCTGGATATCAATATCGACGATCTTACACATGAGAGCCAGAAACTGTATGAAGAACTTGCTTCTGCAGATGTGATGGCTAAATAATTGTAGCATACGTTTCTTAATGTAAAATACAGGCCGTGTTTTCGGGAACGGATTTTATTTTTGCATTCATTATTTTGCATTCCTGATTATACATGTTCATGCCTTGTCCTCCGCTTAAAATAACTGTTCTTGGTTCCGGCACCAGCAGTGGTGTTCCCATGATTGCCTGCAGCTGTGAAGTATGCAGGTCGGAAGACAGGAAAGACAAAAGGTTGAGAAGTAGTATCCTGGTAGAAAGCAGCACAACTTCCCTTGTTGTAGATACTACTCCTGATTTTCGTTACCAGATGTTAAGAGAACAGGTGAAAAAAATGGATGCAGTGATCTTTACACATCCGCATAAGGATCATATTGCCGGACTGGATGATGTGCGTGCATTCAATTATTTTCAGCAGGAAGCTATGAATGTATATGCCAATGATCTTACCCAGGCCGCATTGCGGAGAGAATTTGCCTATGTTTTTTCTGATCATAAATACCCCGGAATTCCCAATATCATTTTGCACGAAATACCGGAAAAGGAGTTTGTTGTTGGCGATATTCCCATCATTCCTATCAAAGCATGGCACCTGAAAATGCCTGTGCTCGGATTCAGGTTCGGCAACTTTACTTATATAACCGATGCCAACAGGATTGAAGAAGAAGAGAAAGAAAAAATAAAAGGCAGCGAAATACTCATTGTAAACGCACTCCGCAGGGAAAAACATATTTCTCATTTCAACCTGGAAGAAGCCATCGAACTGGTACAGGAATTGAAAATACCACAGGCTTACTTTACACATATCAGTCACCAGCTCGGGCTTCATACTAAACTCAATGAAGAACTACCAGCCGGGATTGAGTTGGCCTATGACCAGCAGCAGATTTTTACTAAATAAATATTAACCGGTGTTTCAGTTGTTACAGCTCTTGTTCAGCCTACATTAGGGTATGAAAAAGACCGTACCGAACAACTACTTTCATTTTACCAGGAAGGAAAGAAATGCCATAGTGATCTTACTGATCCTTGTTGGAATAATATCAGCCATCCCTTTTATCGCAGGAACTTTTCAAAAAGAAAATATTTCAGCCGATGACGGCTTTCCTGTAAAACAGGCGATCAGGGAATTAAAACAGGAAGATAGTTTTTACCGGGGGAACAAAATGAGGATTTCAGGTAAACCCAATCATAATTACGGGTATAATTCCGAAAAAGAAATTCAGCCTGAAAGCCATGAACTTTTCCGGTTCGATCCAAATACTTTGCCTGAAGAGGGATGGAGGAAGCTGGGTGTGAAAGAAAAGACAATTGCTGTTATTCAACATTATCTTTCCAAAGGAGGAAAATTCCGAAAGGCAGATGATATTAAAAAGATATGGGGGATGAACCAAAGGCTTTCAGAGATTTTATTGCCCTACGTACAAATCAGGGAAGCTGAAGAAAAGCCTGCTTTTTATAAAGCTGCCGCCAAAGCTGATAAAGAAAATCAAAACTTTGAAATAATCGATATTAATTCAGCAGATACATCGGCATGGATTTCACTTCCCGGGATCGGCTCCCGGCTGGCGAACCGCATAGTTGGTTTCAGGGAAAAACTGGGAGGGTTTTATAAAGTGGAACAGGTTGGAGAAACTTATGGATTACCCGATTCTGTGTTCAGTAAAATAAGGCTGAGACTGAAGCAGGCAAATGGATCAATAAAAAAAATTAACATCAATACGGCAACATTCGATGAATTAAAGGAACATCCCTATATCCGTTATAAACTGGCAGGGCTGATGATCCAGTACCGCAACCAGCATGGATCATTTAAAAAGAAGGAAGATATCATGAAAATCATGGCCATTTCAGAAGAACTTTATGAAAAGTTAGAGCCATACCTCGTTGTTGATTGATGCGGCTTTAACTGTGTGGGTTTTGAAGTCATCTATCTATCTTAAATACCGCTTATATTAAGTTTGCTGTAAGGGCAACTACTTTTCACAAGTTTCCCTTAACTTGCCGCCTCAACGATTGCTATTATTACTTTTTTATGGACTTTTCTACTAATGAACTAACTGGTCAGGTAGCTCAATCTGCCCGTGATTTTGCACAACAGTATATAAAACCGCATTTGATGGACTGGGATGAATCCCAGGAATTTCCTGTTCATATTTTTAAGGAACTGGGGAAACTGGGGATGATGGGCGTATTGGTTCCTGAAGCTTATGGCGGCACCGGGTTCGGATATTTTGAGTACAGTGCCGTGATACAGGAAGTTGCCAAAGTTTGCGGATCTGTAGGTCTGTCACTGGCAGCACACAACTCTTTGTGTACGGGTCATATCCTGGCATTCGGCAATGAAGAGCAGAAGAAAAAATACCTGCCCAAACTTGCAACTGCAGAACATATCGGAGCCTGGGGTTTAACCGAAGCCAATACAGGAAGCGATGCCGGAAATATGCGTACAACTGCAGTAAAAGATGGCAATAACTGGGTGATCAATGGAACCAAGAACTGGATCACTCATGGCAAATCCGGGGATGTGGCGGTGGTTATCTGTCGCACCGGGGAGCCTCGGGCAAAAAATAATTCTACTGCTTTCATTGTTGAAAGAGGAACGCCTGGCTTCAGTGCAGGAAAGAAAGAAAACAAATTAGGGATGCGTGCCAGCGAAACAGCAGAGATGATTTTTGATAATTGTGTGATACCTGATGAAAACAGGTTAGGAGAAGTAGGAGCTGGATTCAAACAGGCCATGAAGATATTGGATGGCGGGAGAATTTCGATTGCGGCATTGGCGCTGGGTATTGCCAGAGGAGCTTATGAAGCTTCCCTGCAATATGCCAAAGAGCGTTACCAGTTCGATCAGCCGATCGCTAACTTCCAGGGGATATCGTTTAAGCTGGCAGATATGGCAACCAAAATTGCTGCCGCTGAAATGCTGATCAACCAGGCATGTGATCTGAAAAACAAAGGACTTCCGATGACCAAGGAAGCTGCGATGGCTAAATATTATGCCAGCGAAATTTCTGTTGAAATAAGCACCGATGCCGTACAGATTTTTGGCGGATATGGTTACACAAAGGATTTTCCTGTAGAGAAATTTTACCGCGACAGCAAGCTTTGTACTATCGGGGAAGGAACCAGTGAAATTCAGAAAGTGGTTATTGCGAGAGAAGTACTTGGATAACCGGTTCTCTATAAATAAACAAAGGGGTGATAAAGTTGATTGTAGTTTCAATTTTATCACCCCTTTTTCATGGCAGGGATAATTATTTTTTATCTCCACCAAAGAGGCCTGATAATTTATCTTTTGCCCCTTCTAAAAAATCTTCGGCTTTATCAGCAGCATTCTTTGCAAATTCTTCTACTTTTTCTCCAGCCTGCCCCGGTATTACATCACTGATCTTATCCATCAGTCCGGATGCGCCAGAAGCTGCAGGTTGTGCACTTGCCGCAGCGCTGGATGCGTCCGAAGCCGGGAATAAATTATCTACCGCTCCAGCCATCATTGGAAATTTTTCTTTTACAAATTCCTTGATCGTGTCAACTGCCTTATGGGCCTGGTCTGCACTAATGCCCGCTTTTTCTGTTAGTTTGTTGATGAGTTCCTGCATGGTGATTTTTTTAATGGTTATGAATCGATGTTTTGTATGTTACGGAAGGGATGTAAAACTAACTCATCTGCATTTAAGTAAAAAAGGTTTAACCGTGAATTGACAAATACAGAAAAATTATTCCGTATCGAACCTGTCAACCCGTTCAATGCCCGGCAAGGCTTTCAACTGTGCAACCAGTTTTTCAAGTTCTTCTTTATCATGTACAAAGACTTTCACTTTGCCTTCAAAAATTCCGTCATTGGCTTCAATGGTCATAGCCGATATGTTCACTTTCAGTTCGCCGCTGATAAGGTTGGTGATCTTGTGTATCACACCTACATCATCAAGCCCGATGATCCTTAAGCCGGTAAGGAAAGAAATCTCTTTATTCTTGGCCCATTTTGTTTTTACCACCCTGTGCCCATAATTTGCGAGCAATCTGGCAGCATTAGGGCAATTGGTCCGGTGAATTTTCAATCCCTCACCGGTAGAGATAAATCCAAACACATCATCGCCGGGAATCGGCTTGCAGCAGTTGGCAAGCGTGTACATGATACGGTCGCTGGTTTCACCAAAGATGATGAGTTCTGCATCCTTATCTTTTTTGCCAACCTGTTTTCCAAGGACATCAGGGGTCTCTGTTTTTTCTTCAACAGGCCTGACGGGTTTAGGCGGAATAATCTTGTCGCCGGCAACAGTAAAGTCTTTTAATTCTTTGAGGTCGATCTTTTTGGTGGAAATATCATAGAGCAGGTCGAGGCTGCTGTTGATTTTATAAAAAGTTGCGAGTTCTTCAATGTTCGACTGGCTCATGGCAGCTCCCATGGAATCAAACTTGCGTTGGAGAATATATTTCCCCTCTTCTGCAATGGCTCTCTTCTCTTCTTTGAGTGTATCCTTGATCTTGGCCTTTGCCTTACTCGTTACAACAAACTTCAACCATTCGCTGTTGGGCTTTTGTTTGGCGCTGGTGATGATCTCAATCTGGTCGCCGTTGCGAAGCTTATAACTGATGGGAACGAGTTTGTGGTTAACCTTGGCGCCAATACATTTACTTCCTACGGCTGTGTGAACACTGAAAGCAAAATCGAGCGCTGTTGCGCCAAGCGGCAGCATCTTTACATCACCCTTCGGCGTATAAACATACATTTCTTCGGCCAGGAAGGAGGTTTTGAAATCCTGCAGAAAATCGAGTGAATTCGATTCCTGGTTGCCCAAAGCTTCCCTGATCTGCTGGAACCATTTATCGAAACGGCTCTCGTCTTCTTTTCCTTCTTTGTATTTCCAGTGGGCTGCCAGTCCTTTTTCTGCGATCTCATTCATGCGGCGGGTGCGTATCTGCACCTCCACCCACTTGCCCTGCGGCCCCATAACGGTGGTGTGCAACGCTTCATAACCGTTGCTTTTCGGGTTGCTGAGCCAGTCACGCAAACGTTCCGGAGAAGGATTATAAGCGTCTGTGATGATGCTGTACACTTTCCAGCAATCTTCTTTTTCTTTTTCCTGCGCCGAGTTTACAATGATGCGGATGGCGAACAGGTCGTACACCTCTTCAAAAGCAACGCCTTTCTTTTTTATTTTATTCCAGATGGAGTGGATGCTTTTTGGGCGGCCATAGATCTCAAAGTCGAGGCCGGTTTTTTCAAGCTTGTCTTTCAGAGGCTTTATAAAGTCATTGATATAGCGGGTGCGCTCTCTTTTTGTATCCTGTAATTTCTGGGCGATATACCGATAAGTATCCGGCTCCATGTATTTCATGGCCAGGTCTTCCATTTCTGTTTTGATATTGTATAACCCCATGCGATGTGCCAGGGGAGCATATACGTATACAGTTTCAGAAGAAATTTTAAGCTGCTTCTCCCTTTTCATGCTGTCCATGGTGCGCATGTTATGCAACCTGTCGGCAAGTTTGATAAGGATGACACGGGGATCATCAGTAAGGGTAAGCAATATCTTTTTAAAATTCTCAGCCTGCTGGCTGCTGTTGGCATCCAGTACCGTAGATATTTTGGTGAGACCATCAACGATCTTGGCGATCTCGCTGCCGAATTCTCTTTGTACGTCTTCCAGGGTAACATCGGTATCCTCAACTGTATCGTGCAGCAGGGCACAAATGGTACTCCTGATTCCCAGGCCGATCTCTTCTACGCATATTTTGGCCACGGCCAGCGGATGGAGGATATAAGGCTCACCGCTCTTGCGGCGCATGGTGCGATGGGCTTCGGCCGCCATTTCAAAGGCATTCCGTAGCAATATCTTGTCACCCGGCTTAAGTTTTTGCTTTAATACGCGTAATAATGCCCGGTACTGGCGCAGGATCTCCTTTTTTTCTTCGGCCTCAGAAAGATTATAGGGTTCTATGGTTGGTATGGTTTCCATTGTATTATTACGAATTTACTTAAAAACACGGCTCGTTCCATACCTATAACGAAGGCTTTAGGAATTCGCACGTCATGAAACGCCAATATCTTCCATTTTAAACCCGGTTTTAAGAAGAAAACCCTTAATTTTGCCCCCCGTTTCAGCGGATGTGGCGAAATTGGCAGACGCACCAGACTTAGGATCTGGCGGAGCAATCCATGTAGGTTCGACCCCTATCATCCGCACCAACCAATACTGAACAAGGAACAAGGAATCCGGAACTTAGATGTTCAGCATGCCTTGTTCCTTGTTTGTTATAAAAATCTATTAATAAAAATAACAATGGCTACAGTAGAAAGAATGAACATTGGGTTACTGAACGATAAACTCACTGTTAAGATCAGCAAAGAAGATTACCTCCCTTCTTTTGATAAAAAGCTGAAAGAATATTCAAAGACTGCTAATATACCGGGATTCAGGAAAGGAATGGTGCCTGTGGGTATGATCAAAAAAATGTATGGCCCTTCTATTTTTAATGATGAAGTGATCCGTGCCGTAGAAAAACAATTGTTTACCTACCTGAATGACGAAAAGCCGGAGATTTTTGCCCAGCCGCTTCCGCTCGAAAATAAATCCAGCCAGCTGGACATGAATAATCCTTCAGATGTTCATTTCGATTTCGAGATCGGCCTCAAACCCGCTTTCGAAATACCTGCTATCGATAAAGCAAAACTTACTTTGCATAAGGTTGCCGTAACCGATGATATGGTGAATGAAGAAATCAACCGCATGCAGATCAAAGGCGGAAAAATGACTGAACCCGAAAGCATCGACAATCCTGAAAACGTACTCAATGTTTCATTTGTTGAAACAGATAAAGATGGCAATGCAGTAGAAGGCGGTATCAGTAAAGACAATTCTGTATTACTGAAGTATTTTACTTCCGGAATGCAAAAGCAACTGATGGGCAAAAAAGTCGGAGACAGTTTTGTATTCCAGTTGAGCAAAACATTTGAAGGGGATAAGCTTGACATGATGCTGCAGGACCTGGGTTTTGAAAAAGATGATAAAGCGGCGGCAGATAAATATTTCAGGCTGACCATTACAAAAGTTGGTTTGATTGAAAAGAGGGAACTCAATGAAGAATTCTTCAATGAAGTTTATCCCGGTAAAGGAATAAAAACTGAAGCTGAATTACGGGATGCGCTGAAAGAAGAGATTGAAAAATACTGGGAAGCACAAAGCCGTAATCAACTGCATGACCAGTTATATCATTTCCTGATCGATGAAACAAAGATGGAGTTCCCGGAATCATTCCTCAAACGCTGGTTACAAACGGGCGGCGAAAAACCAAAGACCGCAGAACAGGCGGAAGCGGAATTCCCGGCCTTCAGCAACCAGTTGAAGTGGACATTGATCAGTGATAAACTCATTACGGATAATAAACTGGAAGTAAATGAAGCTGAACTCCGTAACCACATGCGTGAAGAAGTAAGCCGTTATTTCGGTCAAATGAATATGGGCGAAGACATGAGCTGGCTGGAAAGCTATATCGATCGCATGATGAAGGATGAAAAGCAGGTAGATTCAACTTACCGCAGGTTGATCACTGAAAAATTATTCAATTGGGCTGAGTCGCAAACAAAACCCAAAGAGAAAAAAGTAAGTGCTGAAGAACTGGTGTCTATGCAGCACAATCACCATCATTAACAGAGACATTGTAAATATTGAAAGGGTTCCGGGATCAATCTGGAACCCTTTTGTTTTCCAGGCATTATCTACACATATTTTCGTTTAACAAATTCTTAGCAGCAATAAAATCATAACCGCTTTACTGCGGCGTTCTGTGTTCTGGTTTACACTTTCATCCCTAACATTCAAATGTATCTACCATGCAAACATTACGCACAGCCATGCGGCTGTTACTCGCTGCTTCTATCCTTTTATCCTCCTGCAAAAACAAACAAAAAGATCCAGTAGATACTAGTAAAAACCAGGCTGAATCAATTTCTCAGGACTCCCAGGCCTGTGAACCGGAAATGATGAATATCTCTGGGTATGCAGCAACCTATTGCAAAAGCATGACACAGGAATTTATTGTTCCTTGCCGAAATGAAACCACCATAACCGGCAGGAAGGGTTTAAAACTGACTGTTGATCCATCGAAGCTTGAAACAAAAAACGGTGCCCCGCTGAATGGCAATATCAGGGTTAAGCTGATTGAAGTAACGAACACTGAAGATCTCTTCAGAACCGATGCTGCCACGGTTTCTGATGGAAGACTGCTTGTGTCGGGCGGCAGTTATTTCATTGGTATGGAATGCAACGGGGCGGAGCTGAAATTGAAAACAGGACGGTCCCTCGAGGTGCAGTTTCCATTGATCAGCAAAGATGCAATGGAGTTGTTTTATGGCGAGCGGGATGAATCCGGAAATATGAACTGGAAACGTGCAGCGGTTCTCTTATCGCCGCAGCGGGAAACAATCAGTTTTACCGACAGCAATCCATGGGATGCACCGGAAATGGCCCCTGACCCACGGCTTGAAGAAATGGCAGCAGCCCGAGTTTACAGATCATTGGAAGAGCCGGTATATTATTATGAGCATAAGATAACACTCGGGCAATTGGTGGATTCAATCAATTCAAGATCCGTCAAACCGAAAGTTTTCCTTCAAACAATTTCTTACTGGCCCAAAAATATTCCGACGGATAAAGGCCCGATTGATACAAATTACCTGGTCTCCCGGTATGGCCCGAGATTACAATATATCCTGAGACGTTATAAAGATGAAGAAGACGAAGCAAACCGGTTGGAGAAGTGGAAAAATTATCGTGATTCTGTAGTAAGGAACTGGAAACCGAAATCGCTGGCTGGTCAGCTGAAACAATATTACGCGACTGCAGAAGTTGGAACATTGGGATGGCTCAATTGCGACAGGTTTGCAGACCCTCAGAAACAAACAGAAGTGGAGTTAGATTTCCCGATTACGTACAATAAAAGCAGGATGCAGTATTTTATACTCTACAAGTCATTCAAAGGATTTCTGCGTGGACAGGTTGATGCAGATGAAGACGGAAACTTTGTGCTTGCCAATATGCCGGCGGGTGAATCGGCTTTGCTGATCGGGTTTACAAAAGTTGACGGTGTGATTTATCAATACAAACAGGAGTTTACTGTTGAGCGAAATAAGAAAATAAACGGTGAATTCAAATCCGTAAGTGCAGAAGAACTGAAAAACATATTTGGTAAAAATGTTCAGATTTAAGCATTGCTGAAAGATAGTCCTGGTAGTGTCCAATATCATACAGTTTCGCCGTCGCCTGTTGTATGATGGCGAAACTGGTTTTAATCTTCATCTTAAAAAACTCATTTTATGAAATACATATTCATTTCTCTCGCTTCAGTTTTTTTTCCTTCTGCAGATACAAACACAGTAGATGCAGGAGATCTTAATAATACTCCATCAGTTTATGCTGATGCAGTAAAAGGAGAAGAGTTATCAGTACTATCTCTTCAACAGGAACCAGGTGTAGGACGTATGCGATCCATTGTCTTCAAAAACCAGGATTACTGCAGGGCAGAAGCTCCCGATTTTGAATTTGAAGTAGGCTTTAAAGTAGTAAGCGCTACAATTTATTTTACGGGTGCAAATTTTAGCAAGGTAGAAAAGGGAACAATTACAAGTAATAGTTTAAAACCAGTGAAGCCTTTGATGGAACGATGTATTCCGGGTACGATTGTAATATTCGATGACGTGAAGGTTGTTGGTCCCGATAAGGAAGTTCGAACCATTCCGGGAATAACCTTGCAGTTGTATTAATCGGGATTTTTAAGAATTACAGTTTAATTTCTTCATCTGTATCATCAAAGAATTTGAATTCTGTAAGATGATAGGTAGAATTGGCTTTTACCTTAATGATCTGTTTGTATTTCCAGCACCATTTGAGGCGGCGGCTGGGGAATCCGGCAGTGAGATAAGTATAAAGAATAGGATGTACTTCTATCGTAAGCCCTTTATGCTTCTGCATGATAAGATAGTTCAGATTTTTGGCTATCTCATCTTCAAGAATAAGCGTAGATGATATTTTTCCGGTACCGTTGCAACTCGGGCAAACCTCGCTTGTATTGATGTTTGTTTCCGGCCTCATGCGCTGGCGGGTGATCTGCATCAATCCAAACTTCGTAATAGGGAGAACAGCATGTTTGGCCCTGTCGTTGCGCATGAAATTATCCATGGCATCGGCAAGTTTTTTCTTGTTATCCATCAGCTTCATATCAATGAAGTCAACGATGATGATACCGCCAAGGTCACGCAAACGGAGTTGCCTTGCTATTTCTTCTGCCGCTTCAAGGTTGGTTTCGAGGGCATTTTGTTCCTGGTTGTTGCTAACACTTTTATACCCGCTGTTAACGTCAATTACATGCAGGGCTTCTGTATGTTCTATGATGAGGTATGCACCGCTTGGCAGGTTCACTGTTTTTCCGAATGCAGCTTTTACCTGTTTTGTTACACCGAAATTGTCGAAAATCGGCAGGCCGTTGTTATAATAAGAAACTATTTCAGCCTTATCCGGAGCTATGCGTTGAATATAGGTTTTGGTATCAGCAAAAATACTTTTATCATTCACCACAATGCGGTTAAAATCTTCATTGAGAAGATCGCGAAGCATGCTGGTGGTTTTTCCCTGCTCACTGAGAATCTTTGCAGGAGCTACTGCCCCTTTCAGGTTCTTTTGAATGGTTTTCCATGTGGCAACCAGGCGAAGAAGATCTTCATGCAGTTCAGCGGTGTGTTTCCCTTCTGCGGCAGTTCTTACAATTACGCCCAGGTTTTTAGGTTTAACAGCTTCTATGATTTTGTGAAGTCTCTTCCTTTCTTC
>WBZP01004756.1_pt1 | contig 14028 bp, 15 predicted proteins | sample 5204301 | NCBI WGS metagenome assembly WBZP01 (sample SAMN12412401, study PRJNA552823) | activated sludge metagenome | isolation source: activated sludge from nitrification reactor of wastewater treatment plant... | place: USA: Pennsylvania | collected 2017 | reverse complement strand
TGCGCCAATCACCTCTTTGCCTGCCAGGAGCAACTGCTGACCGCTCTGCGCACCGAGCTTGCTCGCCAGAATGATCCAGCCCAACCCCATCGCTTCACTACGTTGCATTAGTTATTGCGGATTACTAAGTACACGGAAACAACGGAAACAACGGGGATGGTTGGCTGAGCAGGCACGATTGGGCAAAGAACCCATTCAGCCGGCTGTTGCTTTTCCCGTTGTTTCCGTGTACTTTTTCAGCTGTGTTCGCCTCAATCGACTGCGCTCAGCCGGCGTAGCCCAGGCCGCCGAGCGGTGTGAACTCCTGGCGGTCGCGCATGCCGGCGATCAGCGGCCGGGCCTGGGCGATCACGGCGCGGATCGCCTCGACCTGCAGCGAAGCATCATGCTGCTCGCGCGTATCCCACACCTCATATACCCCGATGGCGTCGGCATCGTCCGCCTCTACACTCACCAGGTAGACGCGGCAGCCCTCCACTGTACCCATCGACCTGGCCGACTGCAGCAGCAGCGCCACAAGCGCATCGCGCTGCCCAGGCTGCGCCACGATCTTGCCCCACAATCCGTACATGCTCGTCTCCTTCACTGCTTATGGCCGCCGGCGGCCCGGTGGCGGCGCGCTGTGCTATCATCCACACAATGGAGCGCAACAGACTCGACGGCGGCGTCGTTACCTACACATTCGGCTCGCTGGCCGGGCTGCCCCTGCACGCACACGTGGCCACCCGCCACGGCGGCGTGAGCCCTGCGCCCTGGGACTCGCTGAACTTCAGCGTGCGCCGGGGCGATGCACGCGAGAACGTGCTGCAGAACCGCCGTCTGCTTGGCCGCGCCGCCGGCTTTGACGCCGAGCGGCTGGTGTGGGCCGAGCAGGTGCACGGTACGGGCATTGCCAAGGTGGATGGCAGCGCCGCCGGCCAGATGCAGCCCGGCTGCGACGGCCTGGTGACCGATGTGGTGGGGCTGCCGCTGGGGCTGGTCTTTGCCGACTGTGTGCCCGTGCTCGTCTACGACAGCGCGCGCCACGTGCTGGGTGTGGTGCACGCCGGCTGGCGCGGCACCGTCAACGGCGCGGCCGAGGCGCTGCTCTGGTCCATGCAGGCGGGCTACGACTGCGACCCGGCAGCGATGGTGGCCGCCATCGGCCCCAGCATCGGCCCCGCAAGCTACACGGTGGGGCGCGACGTCTACGACCTGGCCTGTGCGCACCTGCCCAACGCGCAGGCGCTCTTCACCTGGCCCGACGGCGCCGACGCCAATGCCCACTTCGACCTCTGGCGTGCCAACGCAGCGCAGCTGGCCGCCGCCGGCGTCCCCGTACAGCACATCGAGGTAGGCGGCATCGACACTGCCACGCATACCGACGATTTCTTTAGCCACCGGGCGTCCGCCGGGCGCTGCGGCCTCTTCGCCATGGTTGCCTGGCTGGGCAGCCGCAGCGGCTGAGGCTGCACCCCTTCGATCACGCCCGAATCAGAACCCCGAATCAAAACAAGGAGACCATTGTGAGCAACAGCAACTCGCCCCTGCGCGTCACCGTCTGGAACGAATACCGCCACGAGCAGGAGAGCGAGCGCATCCGCGCCGTCTATCCCCACGGGATCCACAATTCCATCGCTGCGCCGCTGCGCACGGCAGGATTCGAGGTGCGCACGGCCACGCTCGACGAGCCAGACCACGGCCTGGGCGGCGATGTGCTGGCCAACACCGACGTGCTGGTCTGGTGGGGGCACAAGGTACACGAGTTGGTGAGCGACGCGATTGCCGAGCAGGTGGTGCAGCGCGTCTGGGCTGGCATGGGGCTGATTGTGCTCCATTCGGGCCACTTCTCCAAGCCCTTCAAGCGGCTGATGGGCACCGGCTGCGACCTGAAGTGGCGCGAGGCAGGCGAGCGCGAGCGTATCTGGATTGTGGAGCCGGGCCACCCGATCGCGCAGGGGCTGCCCGAGCAGATTGTGCTCGAGCACGAGGAGATGTACGGCGAGCACTTCGACATTCCGGCGCCCGACGAGCTTGTGATGGTCTCCTGGTTCCAGGGCGGCGAGATCTTCCGCTCGGGCTGCTGCTACCATCGCGGGCAGGGCAAGATCTTCTACTTCCGCCCCGGCCATGAGAGCTTCCCCACCTACGAGCATCCGCACGTGCAGCAGGTGATCGCCAACGCCGTGCGCTGGGCCGCGCCTTCCGGCCTCGAAAACGTCGTGCGCGGCCACATCCCCGTGGCGGCGGAAGAGCTGGAAGTCTACGAGTCGTAGATCGAGAAGCGAGCCGTTCGGATCGAGAAGCGAGAAGCGAGAAGCGAGAAGCGAAAAGAGAAACAGGGCTCCGGGAGACCGGAGCCCTGTTTGTTGTGCTGGACGCCTGCGGCGGCTCAGCGCATGCCGATGGGGAGATAGATGTTGCCGCCTGGCTCGTCCACCTCGCCATCGTTGGTGGGGTCGCTGAGGGCAACAACGCTCTGCGCCGTGCTGGTTACGCTGACGGGCGCCACGGCGGCGGGCGCAAAGGTCGCCGGCGGCACGAGTGGCTCGTTGTTCGAGGTGACGGTGACGACGTTGGTGATCGCTTCGGTGACGACCACCGGCCCGAGCGCCGGAATCTGGTCGTTCGAAAGGGTGACCGTCGCACCGGGCGCGAGCTCCTGCTCGATCAGCACTTCGATCTCCAACTGCGGGTCCTGGATGGCGTGCTGCGTGAAAGTAAAGTCGCCGCTGTTGGTGATCTGGATGCAGTACCAGACGTTGGCGCCGTTGGGCACGGTGAGCGACGCGCTGCCGGCGCAGGTGTCGCTGGCGGCGGCGAGCTTGGTCACCGTCAGCGCAGCCCCGCCCACCTCGAGCGTGGCCGTGGCTGTGCCCTCGACAGTGGCCTCCTGTTGCGTGAAGGCGGTCCACGTCACAATGTTGGTGACGTTGGCTGTGGCCGTGTGGCTGCGCGTGATGAAGGTGGACGTGCCGACGGGCACCTCGAGGAAGAGGTTGGTGACGATGGGGCCCAGCTGCGAATCGACGACGTCGTGCGTAATTAACGTGGCCGGCTGGTTGTTGGTCACCGTAAAGCAGTAGTAGACCGTTGTGCCCGGCTCGACGAGCAGGTAGGCGTCGGTGGCGCAGCTGCCGGGGTCGACGCCGATGGTCTTGACGACGGAGAGGGCGAGCGGCGCGCCGTCGGGGACGGCGTCGCGCGCAGAGTCGGGTGCGGGATGGGGAGCGCGCGGGAGCGTGGCGGCTTCGGCGCTGGGTGCGCCCACGCCGAGCAGGAATGCGACAAGCAGCAGGGCAGCAAGGGCGAGCGCGCCAAGGGTGAGGGCGCCACTTCGCGTAGCAACAGCGGCAGCGGAACGTACACGCATACCTGCAACCTCCGATTGGGTGATTGGGGGGAGGTTAACGCCGTCGGTGATGTGGCCAGAGGGTACAGGAAAGCGCGCGCCGCCGCAATGGGCGCTGCCCGCCGCAGAGGCTACGCAATTCAGGTGAAGAGCATGGGGTGCGGCGGTGTGGCGCGCCCCGCGCGTACCCGCGGTGACGGCCACCGTGTTCGTCAACGAGGCGGTCACCGTCACCGCCGTAGCGCACACGCTTACGCTGACCCACTGCCAGCATACGTTGCAGAACCATCATCCTCGACAGAAACGGTATCAAAGGCGCACTACACTCGGCCGCGCAACGTGGTGTAGACTGCCGGATATGGCCACCATCCAGTCCCATCTTGCTGCCAACATCTACTTCCAGGATATGAGCGAGGCCGACCTGGAGTGGGTTTGCGCGCGCTGCCTGCTGCGCCGCTATAGCAACGGCACGCTCATCTTTCTTGAGGGCGATGTAGCCGACGGCCTCTGGATTGTAGAGACGGGCCACGTCAAGGTCTTCAAGGTCAGCCCCCAGGGCAGCGAGCACATCCTGCACCTGTGCGGGCCGGGCACAACCTTCAACGACATCGCTGCTCTGGACGGTGGGCTCAACCCGGCTTCGGCATCGGCGCTCAGCCAGGAGGTTGCTGTATGGCTGGTGCCTGCCGAGGTGATCCAGGAGATGCTGCGCCGCAACCCGGCCGCTGCGCTCACGATCATCCGATTGCTGGCGGCGCGCGTGCGTTCGCTCGTCACCCAGATTGAGGACCTTGCCCTCCACGCCGTGATTGCGCGGCTGGCGCGCCTGCTGTTGCGCCAGGCCGAAGACCCCTCGCTCAGCGGCCCAGGCGTCACGCGCGCCGCGCTAGCCGCTCACATCAACACCACGCCGCAAACCATCAGCCAACTGCTGCGTTCGCTCGAGGCAGCCGGGGCCATCGTGTTCGACCGCCAACATGTCCTTATCGTGGACGAAGGGATTCTCCGCTCGATTGCGCAAGCCGAGTCCTCTGTTCTGCCCATCCCCGGTCCAGGCGCCCTCGTTCCGCGCGCGGACGACTTCAGCCAGCCGAAGTCGTCTACCTGAACCATCGGCTACACTGCGTCTGCTGTGCGCGACCACGCTACCCCCGCGACAAGCAATAGGAGGAACCATGGAGTCGTTTCGCCTGCTGGAGGACCTTGAGTTTCACGCCGAGGCGCCTTATGCCCAGCCCCTGCTCGTAAATAGCGCGGCGCGCATTCTGCGCTGGACGCTGCAGCCGGGGCAGCAGGTGCGCGAGCACGCCGCCCCTGGCTCACCCTTCTATGTTGTCATCCTGAAGGGGCGTGGCGCCTTTGCCGGCCCCGATGGCCGTGAAGAGATTGTTTCGGTAGGGACGCTGCTGCTCTTTGGGCCGGGTGAATCGCACAGCGTGCGTGCGCTCGATGAACAGCTTGTCTTCATCGGCTTCCTGGAGGGAGTAGAGAGCATGCGCCCCGACCGCACCGGCGGCGCCCTGCACCATGAGTGAATTGAGGAGAGGAACAATGAGCGAAGTTGATGTGCGCACCATGCACCCGCGCGATCGCCACCCACGCATCTTTGCCACTTTTGACGGGCTGGCGGCCGGTGATTCGTTTGACCTGGTGAACGACCACGCGCCCACGCCGCTGTATTACCAGATGCTGCACGAGCGCCCGGGACAGTTCACCTGGGAGTCGGTTGAGGAGGGCCCCGAGGTCTGGCGCGTGCGCATTACACGCCTGCCCGGTTAACAAACAAGCTTGCGAACGCCTCCCCATGATCGGGCGGTGGTGGCCTGCCACCGCCGCCCGATTCCGCGTTGCGGGTAGATGGTGCCTATCGCTTTGGCGGCGCGCTGTCTCTCTGTGATCTCAGCGGCAAGTGGGAATCCGCCGCTGCGCACGCACCCCCGGAACGGCGCCGGAACGAACAAGGCGTCAAACGCGAAAAAGCGCAGTTGACAAGCAGTGCGCCAATGTCTATACTCCGGGCATCACCCACGCACAGCGACGTGCTCGACGGCCAACGATGGCTGCATGCGACGTTTCCCCGAGATCGAGCTCGTAGCCCATGCGACCGTCGGCCCTGGTTCTTGTAGGCCTTATTCTTCCGGAGCTTCTGGTCCTTGTAGGCCAGAGGCGAACATCGGTTGGAAAGGCGTAAGCAGCGGGCGACGGCAGCTTGACGGTCACCGCAGACCCTTCCCAACCGGGAAGGGTTTTTTTGTACCCTGGGTCGCCGCTCCGCTCTTGGCACACCGGCCCGCCCATGCCCGGCGCACTCTCGGCCGGTTCGTGCTTCAATCCGTGCACGGTGGGGCGCCCTCCCCCATTTCAGAAGCACACCACAGCAGCACCGCCCACCTGTTGCAGAAGATGTTTGATTCTCTGGATACCTGGTTGTTGCGAATCCCCGCAAGCATCGAAAGATTTGAGGAGCTACCCAAATGAGCGATCCCAAGAGGAATGGGCAGGCGGTTGAAAGCGCCGCCAAAGCGCCGGACGGCGCCGCCCAGCAACCCGCGTCTGCCGCGCCGCCTGTGCGCATGAAGGGCGCTACGATGGTCTGGGAGGCGCTGCTGCGCGAGGGGGTCAGCGTCATCTTTGGCCACCCGGGCGGCGCGATTCTGCCCACCTATGATGCGCTCTCGCCTTACGAGGCCGACGGGCGCATCCACCATGTGCTGGTGCGCCACGAGCAGTGTGCCGCGCACATGGCCGACGGCTATGCCCGCGCCACGGGCCGCGTGGGCGTCTGTATTGCCACCAGCGGCCCGGGCGCCACCAACCTGGTGACCGGCCTGGCCACGGCGCAGATGGACAGCGTGCCGATTGTGGCCATCACCGGCCAGGTGCCGACCAATCTGCTCGGCACCGACGCCTTCCAGGAATCAGACGTGGTGGGGGTGACGCAGCCGGTGGTCAAGCACAATTACCTGGTGACCTCGGTGGACGACCTGCCCATGATCCTGAAGGAGGCCTTCTTTATAGCCCGCAATGGGCGCCCCGGCGTGGTGCTGGTGGACATCTGCAAGGACGTGCAGAATGCCACCGGCACCTTTGATTATGACGCCGAGATCAATCTGCCCGGCTACGAGCCGTGGCCTTCGCTGGACAACGACAGCGTGCGCGCCGCCGCCGAGATGATCAACAAGGCCGAGCGCCCGCTTGTGCTCAGCGGCCACGGCGTGCAGATTGCCGGCGTCGCCGCCGAGCTGCTGGCGCTGGTGGAGAAGGCCGAAATCCCCGTCGTCACCACGCTGCTGGGCACGGGCAACATTCCCGAAAGCCACCCGCTCAGCCTGGGCATGGGCGGCATGCACGGCGAAGCCTACGCCAACCGGGCCATTCAGGGCTGCGATCTGCTGATCGCGATGGGCATGCGCTTTGACGACCGCATCACCGGCCGCCTGGACAAGTTCTCGAAGCAGGCCAAGATTCTGCACTTTGAACTGGACCCGGCCGAGGTGGGCAAGAATGTGACGCCGGACCTGGCCGTGATCGGCGACCTGGCCGAGACGCTGCCGGCGCTGCTGCCGCAGGTGGACGCACGCCGCCACCAGGTTTGGATCAGCGAGCTGAAGGAGTGGCGCGACGAGAGCTCGCAGGGCGACATTATCAATTACGAAGTCGACGAGCTCATCCCGCCCTTTGTGATTCGCCAGATGTGGCACGCGATGCGCGACACCAACCCCATCGTCGTCACCGACGTGGGCCAGCACCAGATGTGGGAGAGCCAGTACTTTACCCACGACCAGTCGAACATCCTGATCACCAGCGGCGGCCTGGGTACGATGGGCTTTGCGCTGCCGGCCGCCATCGGCGCGCAGATGGCCGCGCCCGACCGGCTGGTGTGGGCCGTGGCAGGCGACGGCGGCTTCCAGATGACGCTGCAGGAGCTCGCCGTGCTCAAGCAGGAGCGCGACCTGCCGGTGAAGATCGCGATCATCAACAACGGCTTCCTGGGCATGGTGCGCCAGTGGCAGCAGTTCTTCTATGACAAGCGCTACACGGGCACGCCCGTCTGGTCGCCCGACTATGTGAAGCTGGCCGCAGCCTATTCGATTCCGGCGCTGGTGGTGCGCCACCCCTCCGAAGTGGCGGCGGCGATCGAGCAGGCCAACAGCACACCCGGCCCCTTCCTGATCGATTTCCAGGTCAAGGAAGAGGTCAACGTCTATCCGATGGTGCCCCCGGGTGCGGCCGTAGACGACCTGATTCGCCGCCCCAAGCCGTCGGTGGTGCAGGGCTACAGCGGCATCGAGCCGAGCTGGTAACGGGCGCCTGGCGCCGCCATAGCGAAACCGCACTACCCACTGCAACTGCTCAACGCAAGGGCGCACAGAAGAGACGCAAGGAAGAGCAACTGCAGGTCTCAATGCGGTTTTACTGCAAGACGCGAACAATCGGACGCCGGCGCTCCTGCGCCCGCCCCTCCCAGACCATAGAGAGAGTGAGAGCTAGCAGATGAAACATACACTCGTCGCCTGGATGCGCGACAAGCCGGGCGTTTTGAACCAGGTGGCGGGCATGATCCGCCGCCGCAACTTCAACATCGACAGCCTGCAGGTGGGCCACAGCGAAACACCGGGCATCAGCCGCATGACCTTTGTGGTCGACGGCAATGCACAGATGGTGGATCAAGTGCTCAAGCAGTTGCGCAAGGTGGTGGACGTGACGCGCGTCGAGGACATCTCGGAGCACCCGATGGTGGCGCGCGAGATGGCGCTGGTGCGCGTGGCCTCGAACGCCGACACGCGCTCGGACATCGCCCAGATCGTCAACATCTATCGCGGCGAGATCGTCGACGTGGCGATCGATTCGATGGTGGTGCAGATTGTCGGCTCGCAGGACCGCGTGGATTCGCTGATTGCGTTGCTCGACAACTTCGGCATTGCCGAGATGGTTCGCACCGGCTCGGTGGCGCTGGTGCGCGGCGCGACCGAATCGCGCGTCAAGCGCAGCACCGCCGTCTGGCGTGCGCAGCGCAACGGCAAGGAAGTGGTCGCCGGCGAGCGCTTCCGCACCGGCGGCGTTTAGAGGTACAGATAGAGCCGGGCGGCGCGGCGATGCGGGCCGCCCGGCTTGCTCCCTGCGCTGCGCAGCTGCGGCGCGCGTCTTTGCAGCCGCAGCGCGGGTTCGAAGTCCATCCACAGATTCCAAGCCGGGCTGCGCCGCGGCGCACCCACCCAAACACGGAAAGTGAAGCTCTGCACCATGGCGAAGATCTATTACGAAAAGCAGGCCGACCTGGGCCGCCTCCAGGGCAAGAAGGTGGCCGTCATCGGCTACGGCAGCCAGGGCCACGCCCACGCGCTCAACCTGCGCGACAGCGGCGTGGATGTACGCGTGGGCCTGCACGAAGGTTCAAAGAGCAAGGCCAAGGCCGAAGCTGATGGTCTGCGTGTGCTGAGCGTGGCGGACGCCGCCGCCGAGGCCGACTTCATCATGATCCTGCTGCCCGACCCGATCCAGGGCCAGGTCTACCACGACGAGATTGCACCGAACCTGAAGCCGGGTGACACGCTGATGTTTGCCCACGGCTTCAACATCCGCTTTGGCCAGATTGTGCCGCCGGCAAACATCGACGTGAGCATGGTGGCGCCCAAGGCCCCCGGCCACCGTGTGCGCGAGGTCTTCACCGAAGGTTCGGGCGTGCCGGCGCTGGTTGCCGTGCAGCAGGACGCCAGCGGCAACGCGCTCGCCAACGCCCTGGCCTATGCCAAGGGGCTCGGCTCCACGCGCGCCGGCGTGCTCGAAACCACCTTCGCCGAAGAGACCGAGACCGACCTCTTTGGCGAGCAGGCCGTGCTCTGCGGCGGCGTGAGCGAGCTGGTGAAGGCCGCGTTCCAGACGCTCGTCGACGCCGGCTACCAGCCCGAGATCGCCTACTTCGAATGCCTGCACGAGCTCAAGTTGATCGTCGACCTGGTCTACCAGGGCGGGTTGAGCTACATGCGCTACAGCGTGAGCGACACGGCCGAATGGGGCGATTATGTGAGCGGCCCCAAGGTGATCACCGACGACACGCGCGCGGCGATGAAGGAGATTCTCACCAACATCCAGACCGGCGCCTTTGCCGAGGAGTGGATGGAGGAGTACCACAGCGGCCGCCCGCACTTCTTTGAGCGGCGCAAGCTGGAGCAGGGTGGCAAGATCGAGCTGGTGGGCAAGGACCTGCGCAGCATGATGACCTTCCTGAATGCGAAGAGCGTGCCTGAATAGAGCTCCCGAACCTGCAACCGCGACGCTGGCCGGCGTACACGCAGCGCCGTACGCCGGCCCGCCCGCTCTCTCTCTGCGAGCCTCCTGCCTATGACCGACATTATCGCCACCCTGGGCCCTTCGTGCGCCTCGGTTGAGACGCTGGCCGACATGATGCGCGCCGGCATGAGTATCGCGCGCATGAACTTCAGCCACGGCGACTACGCGTTTCACTCGCGCATGGCGGGATTGGTGCGCGAAGCGGCGCATGTGGTGGGCAAACCCGTTGCTTTGCTGGCCGACCTGCAGGGCGCCAAGGTGCGCCTGGGCTGGCTACAGACGCCCGTGCTGGTGCGCAACGGCCAGCAGGTGATCCTGGTTGGCCCCGAGGTCGACGCGCGCGAGCGCCCCAGCGACCATGAGGACGACGCCGTCACCTTCCCCGTGGACTTTGACCTGGCGCCCCACCTCAAGGTGCCGGCCACCGTACTGATCGACGACGGTAACATCGAGCTGGCGGTCGAGGCAATTGTGGCCGGCCACGTGCACTGTCGTGTGGTGCACGGCGGCGAGGTGAAGTCGCGCAAGGGCGTCAACGTGCCCTACACCTGTCTGCCGATTCCGGCCCTGACCGACAAGGACCGCGCCGACGCCGAGTATGCCGTTGGGCTGAACGTGGAGTGGATCGCGCTCAGCTTTGCGGGCAGCGCCGCCGATGTGGAGGAGCTGCGCGCGCTGACTGAGCACGCGACGCCGCCCAACCACCTGGCGCCGCGCATCATGGCCAAGATCGAACGCCCCGACGGCGTGGAGAATCTGCGCCCGATCATCTCGGCCAGCGACGGCGTGATGGTGGCGCGCGGCGACCTGGCGCTGGAGACCAGCCCCTGGCAGCTTCCCCTGCTGCAGAAACAGATTGTGCGCGCCTGCCGCGCCGGCGCCAAGCCGGTGGTGGTGGCCACGCAGATGCTCGAGAGCATGATCCACAATCACCGCCCCACGCGCGCCGAAGTGAGCGACGTGGCCAACGCCCTGCTCGACGGCGCCGACGGCATCATGCTCAGCGGCGAGACGGCGGTGGGCGCCTTTCCGGTGCAGGCGGTGCGCACGATGGCGGTCATCGCCCAGGGCACGCTGCCCAATGCCGAGGGCAAGTTCCGCCTGAGCCTGCGCGGCGTGAACCCGGCGCTGCTGCCCGTGGTGCAGCGCGAGGCGCGCCAGCAGTTTGTGCTCTAGCAGCGTCGCGACAGGAGCGTGGTGATGGCCGAACCCATGTTGTCGGCAGCGCAAGAGGCAGTGCGCGCCGGCCTCTATTACCTTGCGCCCAACGCCGCCGACGCCGCGCTCGAGCAGGGGCTGAACCGCCTTGACCTCGAGATGATCGTGCTCTGCGGCGACGTGGTCGACCGGCAGCAGGATCGGCTCACCGGCGGCTGGAAGCTCCTGATTAGCGGCGAGACGACCAGCGGCCGGCGGGCCACGGTTGTCACTCGTCAGGGCATCAGCGGCTATGTGGTGCTGGTCACCCTCTTTCGCCGGATGGAAGCGCAATGAGCGATCAGCCCGTCGCCGTGCTCTGTGCCAACTGCGGCAAATCGGCCGCGCGCCTGCGCCGCGTGAGCCGCAGCTTTGGGCAGGGCGAGACGCTGCTCGTGGTCGAGAACATTCCGATCTTCGCCTGCACCGACTGCGGGGAGAGCTTCATGACGCCAGAGACGCTCGACGCGCTGGACCGCATCCGGCGCGAACGGGCCACCGGCGCGGTGGTGCGGCCGGTCGCCGTGGCGGAGTTTCCGGCATGAGCGAGCTGCCGGTTCTGTTCTTCGCTGATGCCGCCGCCTGGGAAGCCTGGCTGGAGGAGAACCACGCCTCATCGCCGGGTGTGCTGCTGCGCATGGCCAAGAAGAGCGTCGCTGATCCCTCGGTGCGTTACCCCGAGGCGGTGGAGGTTGCGCTCTGCTTCGGGTGGATTGACGGGCAGGCCAACAGCCTTGGTCCCACGCACTGGACAGTGCGCTTCACGCCCCGCCGGCCGCGCAGCCTTTGGTCGCTGGTCAATCGCAACAAGGTGCTGGCGCTGATGGAGCAGGGGCGGATGCGGCCCGCGGGGCTGCGCGAAGTCGAGCGGGCGCAAGCCGATGGCCGGTGGGAGGCCGCCTACACCACCGTGCGCGAAACCGAAGTTCCTGCTGACCTGCTCGAAGCTCTTGACGCCAACCCAGCTGCGCGCAAGACCTTTGAAAGCCTCAACAAGAGCACCCGCGGTATTGTCCTCGACCACATCGCGGCGGCCAAGCGCCCCGAGACGCGCCAGAAGCGCATTGCCCAGTTCGTCGAGCGCTTCGCGGCGGGCATGCGTACATTGTCCTGACAACAACCCGGAGGGGGGTGATCTGCGTGGACGATGGCCTTGATGGCCTTCCCAATCTGGATGTTCTGACCCGACTGCCCATCATGCCCAGTTTCCTGCCCGCTCGTCCGGGCAGATTCCCAAAGGAGGTTCCCTGTGGAAAGTGCTAACGGCGCCAAGAGCGCCGACGCCGAGCCTGCTGTAGCAAACGTAGACCTGGCCCAGTTTGCCATCGACGACATGCGCGCCTTCGCACGCGCGGTTGCGCACGGCGACACCGTGCTTGTCTTCGACACCACACTGCGCGACGGCGAACAGAGCCCCGGCGCCACGCTCAACAGCAGCGAAAAGCTGGACATCGCCCACCAGCTCGCGCACTTGGGCGTCGACATCATGGAGGCCGGCTTCCCTGCCGCCAGCCCGGGCGACCTGGCCGCAGTGCAGCAGATTGCCGCCAGCGTGGGGCGCGAACCGCGCCGCGGCAAGGATGGCAAGCTCGTCGCCCCGCCCACCATCGCCGGCCTGGCCCGCGCCAACCGCAACGACATCGACAAGGCATGGGAGGCGGTGAAGGGCGCCGTGCGGCCGCGCATCCACACCTTCCTCGCCACCAGCGAGCTGCACATGGAGCACAAGCTGCGCATGTCGCCCAGCGAGGTGGTGGAGGCGGTGGGCGAGATGGTGGAGTACGCTTGCAGCCTCTGCGCCGACGTCGAGTTCAGCCCCGAAGACGCCGGGCGCAGCGACCCGAACTTCCTGGTGCAGGTGCTGGAGGTCGCGATCCGCGCCGGCGCCACCACGCTCAACATTCCCGACACCGTCGGCTACACAACGCCCGAAGAGTACGGCGGCCTGATTGCCCACCTGCGCACAAACGTGCCCGGCGGCCAGGACGTGATCTTCAGCACCCACTGCCACAACGATTTGGGGCTGGCCACCGCCAACACGCTGGCCGGCGTGCGCAGCGGCGCGCGCCAGGTTGAGGTGACGATCAACGGCATCGGCGAGCGCGCCGGCAACACCAGCCTCGAAGAGGTGGTGATGGCGCTGACCACGCGCAAGCCGGTCTTTGGCCTCGACAGCAACGTGGTGACGCAGGAGATCCACCGCGCCAGCGACATGGTGAGCCGCTACACCGGCATTGTGATCCAGCCCAACAAGGCGATCGTGGGCGGCAACGCCTTCGCGCACGAGGCCGGCATCCACCAGGACGGCATGCTCAAGCACAAGCGCACCTACGAGATCATGGACGCCGAGATGATCGGCCTGCACCAGAGCAAACTGGTGCTGGGCAAACACTCGGGACGCCATGCGCTGGGCAAGAAGCTCGAGGAGATGGGCTACCGGCTGAACCAGGAGAAGCTGAAGGAGGTCTTCCAGCGCTTCAAGGATCTGGCCGACAAGAAGAAGACCGTCAGCGAGGCCGACCTCGAGGCGCTGGTCGGCGACGAACTCTACCAGCCCGTCGAGGTCTGGGAGCTGGTGGACCTGCAGGTGCACTGCGGCTCGGCGCTGACGCCCACCGCCGTGATCAAGCTGCGCAACAACCGCACGGGCGAGGAGCACCTGGGCGCGACGATTGGCTTTGGCCCGGTGGACGCCGTCTACAAGGCGATCAACCAGATCGTGCAGGTGCCCAACAACCTGGTGGAATACCTGGTGCAAGCGATTACCGAGGGCATGGACGCCAACGGTGACGTGACGATTCGAATCGAGGTGCCCGACAGCCGCGGCTTCAGCACCACGGCGCAGGGGCGGGCGCGTCGCCACCTCTTTAGCGGGCGCGGGGTGGATACGGACATCATCCACGCCAGCGCCAAGGCCTACATGCAGGCGCTGAACAAGATGATCGCCACCGTGGAGGGGGAAGAAGCCGCCGCAGCTGCCCCTGCCGCCGGCGAGGGTACGCGCGACCCGTCGCTGGCGATTACGGCGGGGTAACAGGCGATCGAGAATCGAGAGGCGAGAATCGAGAGAACTGCGATCGAGGATTTAGCTACCGGACAGTTTGAAAAAGAGGAGGTTGGCTGACAAGGCATCCTTGTGTACGCTGGTGAGTGCGACGTCATTCAGCGTGGCAAGGAGATGCGCATGTCAACCAACCGTCTGTATGATG
>WBZP01004753.1_pt1 | contig 14040 bp, 12 predicted proteins | sample 5204301 | NCBI WGS metagenome assembly WBZP01 (sample SAMN12412401, study PRJNA552823) | activated sludge metagenome | isolation source: activated sludge from nitrification reactor of wastewater treatment plant... | place: USA: Pennsylvania | collected 2017 | reverse complement strand
ACGCGCGTCAAATCGCGATACGATTTGCGGCCGAGGTGCGTAAGGGAACCATAAGGACGTCACCGGCCGGCGGACGGGACGTGCACGGATGTCGGTACGAGCGGAATATTTCGGCGGGTATGGCGGAGAGGGAGGGATTCGAACCCCCGATAGGCTTGCACCTATGCCGCATTTCGAGTGCGGTGCATTCAACCACTCTGCCACCTCTCCAGGCGCCAAGGCGGGGCGATTCACCCCTCGTGGTCGGCCGTGTTCTAGGCGAGGATGGCGGGCCGGGCAAGGCGCAGACGGCATAAAATGCGGCCGAAGTCGGCAAATTGGGGAGCGATAACAATGGATCATCTCCGGATCAGGGCCAACGGCGCGACGTTTCACGTTGCGCGAACCGGACAGGGCCGGCCGCTGCTGCTGCTGCACGGCTGGCCGGAATTCTGGCTGTCCTGGGAGCCGGTCATGAAGCGGCTGGCCGATCGCTTCACGCTCTACGCGCCCGACCTGCGCGGCTTCGGCGACAGCGACAAGCCGGATGGCCTGTTCGGTCCGGATCAGCAGGCCGCGGACATGCTGGCGCTGATGGACGCGCTCGATCTCGAAAAGGCCGGCGTCGTCGGCCACGACGTCGGCGGCGCACTGATGCAGCCGCTGGCGCGCAACGCAGCCGAGCGCCTCGCGGGACTGTTCTTCTTCGACTTCGTCTATCCCGGCATCGGGCCGCGGATGGCGGAGCCGGACCGGCTGAACAACATCTGGTATCAATCCTTCCACCAGATGGAGATGGCTCCCGCTCTGGTCGGTGCCACGCCCGAGACCTGCCGCACCTACATCTCGCATTTCCTCCGAACCTGGTCGCATCGCAAGGACGCCTTCGACGACGTGATCGATGCCTTCGCCGCCAACTTCCTCAAGCGAGGCAATCTCGCCGGCGGCTTTGCGCATTACCGTGCGGCGCATGCCGGGCGCGTGAAGATGATGAAGGGCGAAGCGCCGAAACTTCCTACCATCGAGGTGCCGACCTGCGTGCGCTGGGCCGAGCACGATCCGCTGTTTCCCTACGCGTGGACCGATCGTCTGGGCGAGACGTTCTCCAATCTCGACCTCGCGATGTTCGAGGGCGTCGGGCACTTCCCGCACCGGGAAGATCCGGATCGCGCCGCGCGTGAAATCGCGGGCTTCTTCACGCGCATCGGATGGAGCTGAAAAGGTGGGACCGCCGGACGCGACAAAACACCGGCGGCCCCGTGCCGCTTCTTTGAAATTCCGGTCGGGAAGTGCGGCTTCGCCGAGCCGGAGGGAGCGACGTTTCGACCGTAGCGGCCGGTGCAGGCCGCGCAACGCGATCCCGTTCTTAACCTAACCGGTCAAGGTTACTCCGGACGGAGCAATTAACCCGTCGAGGCGAGGCTTCAATCCTTGGCCTTTTTCGCCTTCTTGTCGGTTTTTTCCTTCTTCGAATCCTTGCCGTTGCGGCGGTTGGTGAAACGCGCATTGCCGAGACCGGTGCCGATCGTGAGCACGCCCCAGCGCTCGACATCCTGCATGAAGGGAACTTCCGCCAGCCCCTGCGCCACGCCGTCATTGTGCATGACGACGGCGGTATCATGATCGCCGATCTGGGGAATGCCCTCGATCAGGCTTGCGGGCAGGTTGAACTTGCTGCTCTCCCAGTTGCCCGGCAGGTTCTGGGCGCCCTTTGCAATCGAGCCGTCCTCGTTGATGACGCCGGGACAGGAGACGCCGATGAACGGCGCGAGCTTCAGCCCCTCCTGCTCGGCTTCGGTAATAAGACCTTTCAGCATCTTCACCAAGCGCTTGACCGCCCCTTCGCGCGTCGGCTCGTCGTCGGCGTGACGCCACAGTTCCGACTTCCACACCCGCGCCTTCGACAGGTCCTTTGCCTTCTTCCAGTTGGTCTCGACGACGCCACAGCGGATATTGGTGCCGCCGATATCGACGGCCACGATGCTGTCGTGGGCCTCGAAGATCCATGACGGCGCCAGATGCAGCGCGCCGATCAGACCGGCATCGTCGGGGTGAAACCGGATCGGCACCAGATCGACCGCGAATTCCTCGGCCTTCAGGATGATCTCGGTGCGCGCGATGGCGAGTTCGCCCATGCGGCTTTCGCGGAATCCGCCGCCGACCACGATGCGTTCGGTCTTGGCCCAGGCCTTCGTCTTCAGGAAGCGCCGCGTGACATAAGCGAGCTCCTGCGCGAATTCCTCGATGGCGCTGTGAACGACGGCCGAAGCCTCCACGTCGTCGCCGACCAGCATCGCGTCCAGCGTCTTCTTGCTGATCTCGTCGGAGGGCTCGTCGCCAAACGGATCTTCGCCGGTCTTTCGCAGCGGTTTGCGCCAGCCGTCGAGAATCTTGCGGAAGGCTCCCTTGCTGGCGCGGTCGCCGAGAAATCCCTCCTCGTCCTTCAATTCGATATTGAAGCTGTCGATGTCGACGGAGGGCAAGCGGGGCGCGCCGTGTCCCGCGATTCCAGTGGTAGAAATGACGTCCTCAGCCATGTTTCCCTGCCCCTCCGTGGTCTGCCGGGCTACAACGGCCGGGGAACCCGTTGGTTTCACTGGCGGGATCGCGGATCGGCGGCGGCGAATGGCCGCTCCCCCGGCGCCCCGGGGGTCTTGCCTCCTCGCGTCCACGGGGGCCAAATCCTTCAAATCTGGCGGGTTTTCGGGCCTGTTCGCCTTGACTCCCGGTAATTTCCGGCTATAAAGCCCGCCATCCGGCGCGGGAATTCCTGCGCCGCTTGTTTTTGCGCGAAAATCCAGGGGATCGCTCCCCATCGCGCGGAACACGTACCCATAACCGACTGAACAAGAAGCCGGCCCGGGCAAAATGCACGAGGCCGGGATCGAACACGAAGGAATAAAACGATGTTCGCAGTCATCAAGACCGGCGGCCGGCAATACCGCGTCGTTCCGAATGATGTACTCGAGATAGGCAAGATCGAAGGCCAGGTCGGCACGATCGTGCAGCTTGGCGAAGTCCTGGTCGTCGGCGGTGACACGCCGGTGCTGGGCGTCCCCACCGTGGCCGGCGCTTCCGTCGCCGCCGAGGTGCTGGATCACAAGCGCGGCCCCAAGGTCATCGCGTTCAAGAAGCGCCGCCGCAAGAATTCGCGCCGCAAGCGCGGATACCGCGACGAGATCACCGTGCTGCGCATCACCGAGATCCTGACCGACAACGCGAAGCCCACCATCGGCCCGCGTCCGAAGAAGGAAAAGGCCGCGAGCGCCGCTGCCTGAGGCAGCGCTGTCGCGTCCGATGCAAGAACAAGTGATCGCGCTCTTTTGATGCGGTCGAAGATTTGCAATGATTCCGTCAAGGAATCGATCTAGAAGATACGACGAGTTGGAGACGAGCCATGGCTCACAAAAAAGCAGGCGGTTCATCGCGAAACGGACGTGATTCCAAGGGCAAGCGCCTTGGCATCAAGGCGTTCGGCGGCGAGCACGTGATTCCCGGCAGGATCATCGCGCGTCAGCGCGGCACCACCTGGCATCCCGGCCTTAATGTCGGCATGGGCACGGACCATACTCTGTTCGCCAAGGCCGAGGGCCGTGTCGAGTTCCGCGCCAAAGCCAATGGCCGCACCTTCGTGTCCGTACTTCCGATGACCGAGGCAGCCGAATAACGGTGGATCAAATTCGCTCCGCCGGGTCCTGACGAACCGGCGGAGTCCAGACAAGGCTCCGGAAGGGGAGGCGGGAAACCGGCCTCCCCTTTTCATTTCTGACTTCTCGCGTTTTTCGAGTTGCATCACAGGAGCCGGACGATGCTGCAGGAATTTTCCAGCCAGCCCCTGCGCGAGGCAAGTCCTTGCGTCCTCGAGACCGAACGGCTGAGCCTGCGCCGGCCGACGCTCGCGGACGTAAAAGCGATTGCGCGTCTCGCCAACGATCGCCGCATCGCGGAGAACACGCGCCGCCTGCCGCATCCCTATCGGCAGGAGCATGCCGTCGAGTTCGTGCGCTTCCTGGCCAGCGAGCCGCGCGAGGTCGCGTTCCTGGTCGAGCACAATTTCGAGCCCATCGGGTTCGCCGGCCTGATCATGCGGGAAGCCGACAAGCCGGAGCTCGGCTACTGGCTCGGCGTCGATCACTGGGGCCACGGCTTCGGCACCGAAGCGGCGCGCGCCGTCATCGACTATTTCTTCGAGGAGTTCGATCACGAGCATCTGTTCGCCGGCGCGCGGGTCGCCAACCCGGCCTCGCGCAACGTCCTGGAGAAGTGCGGCTTCCAGTGGACCGGCGTCGAGTTGCATCGCATCGAGGCGCTCGGCTCGTCCACGCCGGTCGACCGCTTCCGCCTCTCGCGCGGCGTGTGGTCGTCGCTGAAGAACTGGGGCAATTCGGTTCGGCGGGAACGCTGAGTCTCTGTGCATTGCGAATGATCGACGTTCTGCGTCATGGCCGGGCTCGTCCCGGCCATCCACTTTTTGAGCGATCGTAGGGTGGGCAAAGGCGCGCTTGCGACGTGCCCACCTTCACGAGCACGACGAGAATGGTGGGCACGCTACGCTCTGCCCACCCTACGGAAGAGGTGTCATTGCGAGGAGCGTAGCGACGACCCGTCTACGCTTGCTGCGCAAGCTCTGCAGGGTTTGCATTCTGCCACACCGTCATTGCGAGGAGCGAAGCGACGAAGCAATCCATTTATCCCCGCGAGGATAGATGGATTGCTTCGCTGCGCTCGCAATGACGGGGATGTAGACATGATGACGGGAATTTCGACACGCGCTCTCGTTCTCACAGCGGGATTTTCGCCTGAGTCTTGCAAATCGTTGGCCCTCGTCTCCGTGAGGGCGCAGGGAAAGCCGGGCGCCGGCGGCACCCGCTTCACCGTGTGCGGTGTGTAGCGAAAAGAAATGCACACGGGTTTGACAGGTACAGCCAAGACATCCCGGCTCTCCCCGCGCAATGGGTTGACGGCTTATACGCATTCTCCCCGGTGAGCGGCCTTTGTTGTCACCGTTGCCAGCCCCGCACAGGCAGGGTGGGTAGACGCCAGGGTCGCGGCGCCAGGACCGTGCGACTTCGCCGTACGCCGTCCGCGTTTCGCCAGGCGAGAACTCACCCGACGCGGCAAGCGTCCATCGCAACCCGCGCCAACGTAACGTGACGACGCGTTTCGCCCCCTCATGGTGGCACGGGCTGGGCGGGTTATGCCAGTGATTTGCCCGACGGGGCAACCGCAATTTCCGATTTTCGTATCACAACTTCGTGTAAACGGAAATGGATCGTGACGGCTCGCGCCTCAGGCCACGACCGGCTTGCGGTAGACGTCCTTGGTCGCCAGCCTGCCGTCCCTGAAGGTGTAGCTTTCGATGCCCTGCTGCTCGCGCGGCTCGCCGGTGGCGCGCACGACCTCGCTGACGCGAAAGGTCATGAAGGAGATCTCGGGCAGATGGTGATAGGCGATGTCGTGAAACCGGCTCGACGCGAAGAACGCCTTGCGCTCCTCGATATGCGCGCCGATGGCATCGCGGCCGGTCAGCACGCGTTCGGCCGAAATGCCGTCGTGATAGCGCCAGACGAAGTCCGGCGTCACCACCGCATAGAGTGCGTCCATGTCGTTCCTGAACAGCGCGCGGGCGAAAGCCTGGAAGATGGCGTCGCGTTCGGCGGCAGTGGGCGTCATGGCAATCGATCCGCAAGGTGGGAGGGTCGCAGGCGAGGCCTATCACAACGGTTTCGATGCGATGGGTTTCGCTCGCGCTCTACCCATCCTACGAACCTTACGAAAAGTCACGCCGGCGGACTGACCGCCGCTTCCTCGCGGCCGAGCGCCTGCTCGCGCAGGAAGATGTAGATGCCGGCGGCGATGATGATAACGGCGCCGGCGAGGGTGGCAAGCTGGGGCGTGTCGCCGAAAACGACGTAACCGAACGCCACCGCCCAGACGATCATCGAATATTGATAGGGCACGACGACTGAAGCCGGCGCGAGCTTCAGCGAGCGGTTGACGCACATCAGCGCGCTGACCGAGATGGCGCCGGCCAGCGCAAACAGGCCGAGGCTGCCGAAGCTCGGTGCCACCCAGCCGAACGGCGCCATCAAAGCGCCGAGGGTGAAGGTGCCGATGAACTGGGTCGATGCCAGCACGATATCGGGCGTCGCCCGCAGCGAGCGCGTGATCAGCATCAGGAAGGCGAACGAGGTGGAGCCGGCGAGCGCGATCAGCGCCGGCCAGCTGAAGCTGTTGGCGGAGGGCCTGAGCGCAATCAGCACGCCGCAGAAGCCGATCAGGACCGCGCTCCAGCGCCGCCAGCCGATCTTTTCGCGCAGCACGATCCCCGATAGCGCCGTGACGAAGATCGGGCACGCCAGATAATAGGTGATGACGTCGGCCAGCGGCAGATAGACGGTGGCGAGGAAAAAGGCCGCGACCTCGATGGTCGACAGGGTCACGCGCAGCAGTTGCAGCCACGGACGTTCCAGGGAGAGGAAGGCGGCGCGTTGCCGCCAGATGACCGGAAACAGCAGCACCAGCGCGGCGCAGGCGCGCAGCCACAGCAACTGGCCCACCGAATAGGTGCCGACCAGGAATTTGCCGAGCGCATCGCCGAACGAGAACAGGAAGATCCCGAGCAGCATCAGCCCGATGCCGGCCAGCGGCGCGGAGCGTTCGTCGATCGCGGAGACTTTGGTGGAGAGGGACATGCCTGAAATGCCGTTGCCGGATGCTTTCCGGTCTTCCGTTCCGGTACCCCGCCGTTTTAAAGACGTGAGCCGCGAGGGCAAGCCCTGCCCGCGTGCATGAACCAATTGTCGCAGGAAACGCCATGACCGAGTTCGATCCCGCCCATCACCGCATGGTACCTGCACAGCGCTGGTTCGAAGATTTTGTGCTCGGCGAGCGCTTCGTGTTGCCCGGCCGCACCCAGACCACCGCGATCTTCGCGGCGTTCCAGACCGCGAGCGGCGACACCCATCCGATCCATTACGACGTCGAATTCTGTCGCGCCCGAGGGATGCCGCACCTGCTCGCGCACGGCTTCCAGACGCTGGTGCACACCGCCCCCGGCGCCGGCCTGTTTCCGTTCGTGACCGAGGACTCGCTGGTCGGCTTTCTCGAACAGTCCAGCAAGTTCCTGAAACCCGTGTATGCCGACGACACCATCTATCCCGCGCTGGAGGTGATCGAGCTGGTGCCGGGCCGAACCACGGGGACCGTTACGCTGCGCAGCACGGTGCACAACCAGCGCCGCGAACTGGTGCTGGAAGGGACGCAGAAATTCTTGATCCGGAAACGGCCGGGGTGATGCGGGTCTAGCCGAAACTCATCGGCGTTCGACCAGCCTCCGCCGCGGCAGTATCGACGCGGCTAAATGGCGCGCCAACGCCATCGCAGCACCGAACCGGAATCGCGCCCTTTTGTGAACTGGATCATAGGCCTCCGCGGAAGGCCGTTCCATGATCGCGTGAACGAGACCCTTGACGCTCCCAGTTGCTCATTCCGCCGTCCGCAGGCTTCCCCGCCAAGACGCATTCATTGAACCAATCGGACCGGGATGAAGTCCCGCTCTTTTCATCGCTTTTGCGGCCTGCCGAGCGAAGAAGTGCAAGCAGCAGGCGTCCCGTTTTGAAGCACTCGATCGAGCAGATTGCCACCAGATGGTTCAGTTCAGCGTCATGAGCGACACGGCCGAGAGGGGTGCTTGAGTTGAGCCGCGCCACGCTGCAGGTCATCGCCAGTCCGGCACATTGCACGGCATTGCCAAAGATGGCAGTCTCCTCCGCGCCCCTAGAAGCCGGATTGAGCATGCCACTTCCGGAGCCGGCCAAGTCCCCAGCAAATGGTTCTTCCGGCTTCGCGGGATCGCGCGGGCGCGCGCCGGCCTCGGGTCGTCCCACCAGGCGGCTCGCCGCCGTCGCCTTTCTGGACATCGTCGGCTACACCATCCTGATGTCCAGCGACGAGAGCCGCACCCATGTGCGCTGGATGAAGATACTCGACGATATCATTCGCCCGCACACGGCCCAGTATGGCGGCAGGATCGTCAAATTCTCCGGGGACGGCTTGCTTGCCGAATTCACCAGCGCGCTCGATGCGGTGGAATGGGCGCAGAACATCCAGACCGTGGTGCCTTCCGCACAGGCCGGCTGCAATGAACTGGACCCGTCCATCGCGTTACGTATCGCGATAAACCTCGGCGACATCATCGCCACCGACGTCGACATTTACGGCGACGGCGTCAACGTCGCGGCGAGGCTTCAGGAGCATGCCGAACCCGGCGGCGTACTGATGGCGGAATCGGTCTACGACGTGGTACGCGGAACTGTCGGAAAGCTCGCGCGGGACATCGGCTACCTGCAACTTAAGAACCTGGACAAATCGGTGCGGGCCTACGCCCTCACCATCGACGCCCCCAAGATCGTCGTTCCCAATCGGGTTCATCGGGAAACGCTGCCGTCGATCGCGGTCCTGCCGTTGCAGAATCTCGGCGGCAATCCCGCCGACGACTACTTCGCCGACGGCATCGTGGAAGACATCGTGCTGTCGCTCGCGGGACTGCGCGAGCTGTTCGTCATCTCGCGCGCTTCCACGCTGAAATACAGGGGCCACCCTCCCGACCCGCGGGAGGTCGGCAGGGTGCTTGGTGCGCGCTACATCGCATTCGGGAGCGTTCGGCGTTCAGCGCGCTCCGTCCGCGTCTCCATCGAAACCTGCGATTCCCAAACCCAGCAGACCGTGTGGGGAGATACCGTCGAGGTCGCGCCCGGCGAATTGTTCGACCTGCAGGACACGATCGTCCAGAAGATCGTGGCCGGGATAGCTCCAAATGTGCGCAAGACCGAGCTTCGCAATGCGCTGAGGAAACAGCCGGACAGTTTCACCGCCTACGATTATGCGCTCAAGGCGATGCAGATCATCCACAGTCTGGATCAACAGACCTTCCTGCGGGCGCGCGACTTCCTCAACAAGGCGATCGAGGAGGATCCTCACTTCAGCATGGCCGTGGCCTGGGCGGCACGATGGCACAGCCTCTATGTCGGTCAGGGCTGGTCGGCCAATCCCAACGCGGACTCGGTCAAGGCGATCGAGCTTGCAGCCCGGGCCATCGAACTGGACAACGAGAACGCGCTGGCGCTCGCCACGTTCGGTCACCTGAAATCGTTCCTGTTCCACGAGTACGATGGCGCGCTGATCTATCTCGACCGTGCGCTTGCAGCCTGCCCGAACCATTCGCTGGCCTGGATTCTTTCCAGCGCCACGCTGAGTTACATCGGGGACGCCCGGGAAGCGGTCAACCGCGCCGAACATGCGCTGCGCCTGTCGCCCTTCGATCAGAGCCTCTTCACCTATTACATGTTCCTCAATCTCGCCTACTACGCCAAGGGCGAGTACGAGGAGTCGGTGAAGTGGGGCCAGATGTCGGCCAGCGAAAACGGCCTTTACACTGCCAACCACAGAATCCTTATCGCGGGTCTCGCCGGTCTCGGACGGCTTGACGAGGCCCGCGAGGTTGCCGCCACGCTGATGAAGATCGAGCCGGAGTTCGGGCTGCGAACCTATGAAAGCACCCGGCAGCCCTTTCGAAGTCAGCAAATTCGTGAACGTTACATGAAGCATTTGAGAATGGCTGGCCTTCCAGACTGAGCTACCAACGAGGAAGCAGCCGCTTTTTGAAGGAGGCTGATATGAGAGCGTTTGGACTCGCGGACGGAGCAGATGGCGCCGACGGCGCCGATGGAGCAGACGGCGCCGATGGCGCCGATGGTGCGGGCGGCGCACGCGCCGGCGGCGGAAGGTCTCCGCTCATTCGGCCGATCGGCGTTTCGCCGGCCCTCAATAAGCGACAGGGCGAGGATTGGTTCAGGGGAAACAAGTGGCCCCCCGCCGATCTTCTCAAGGATTTCGACTATGCGACGGCCACCAGTTTCCCACCCTCGGCGTGGAGCGCGTTCCATTTCTCGATCGTGGTACTCGGCGAATTCGTCCAGCAAGCGGGCTGGGACAGATTCAATCTTCAGGCAGCGGCGCCGATCCCGACCGGAGCGGCGCTGGACGACGAACTCAAGCAGCTGAAGGACCTGATCGACTATCGCCCGGGCGTGATGGCCGAAGCGCTCGCCCAGCGTAACAACTTCACGGCCTACTGGAGCGGCATGTTGATGTTCAGCAAGTCGTCGCATCCGGCGACCTATCGCCTGACACAGGTCGCGCTTCGCGTCGGACAGTTTCAGGCGATGCACTACAAATACAATCCGGGCACCAAGGCCGCTCCACGGGCGCCGCGGCCGCGGCCTTCACAGCTCTCGCTTTCGCTGATGCCCCCGATCGACGTGCCGGGCCACGCATCCTATCCCAGCGGACACGCAACCGAGTCCTACCTGCTCGCCGAAATGCTGAAGGAGGTCATGCCGTCGGCAGCCAGCAAGGAAAACGACACCGGCAAGCCCGACAGCACGCCCCTGCGCCGCCTAGCGGAGCGGGTCGCACGCAACCGGGAAGTCCTCGGCCTGCACTATCCCTCCGACAGCGCGGCCGGCAAGTATCTCGGCGACCAGTCCGCAGTGCTGCTGAAGCAATGCGCGAGCGTCGTGGCCCTGATGGATGCCGCGTCCGACGAATGGACTTGATGGGTGACCGTCCGTCGGGGGCAGGCAATCGTCCTGCTGCCGACGGAGAACCATAACGACCGGGAGTCGCTGCTATGATTCGTCAATTGATCGTGGCTCGGGCGGACGATTTTCTCTTCCTTCGAAAGAAAGGCGATCCCAAGCGTCTGCTCACGGAGGTAGCGCAGCGACTGGCAGAGTTGCTGGGCGGCTTTCACCGGCCGCTCGAGATCCTCGACGTGCCGTCGGTGAACTGGGAGGTTTTCCTGACGCAGACCCCGCCGAAGGATTTGCCACCGCCGGACAGGATCGTCATTTCGCTAGCTCTCGAAGATCCGGCGTCCGTCGAGGCATTTCGCAGGGCGGTCGAGGCGGCGAACAACCGGGCGGGCGACAACGTGCCCTTCCCCGGCATCGGCGCCGATCTCTCGCTTGCCGGAGCGGAATATTTTTGCCCGACCGGCGTCGATCAGATCCTGTTCGGCGACCGCAACCAGGCGGCGGCGCTGACGGGCTCCGGCGAACTCCGGCAACTCGGACTGACCGGAGACGGCGTCAATGTCGTCGTGATCGACGAAGGCTTCGATTCGAGCAAGGTCCGTCATTTCGGGGGCGGGCTGATCTACACACCCCTGCAAAAAGCCGGAGCGGCGGTGCAACCGGGCGCCACGACGCGCGGCCACGGCTTGATGATGGTCCGGAACATCCTCGACGCCGCGCCGGATGCGACGTTCTATGACGTGCCCCTGCTGCCGCCGCGGATCAGCAACGTGACGGGTTTCGTCGCCGATGCCCTCGGCGCCTTCACGCAGTTGCTGGTCATGATCGCCTTCCTGCGCCGGCTGGGAGTAAAGCCGTGGAACGGGCCCTGGGTGATCGTCAACGCCTGGTCCATCTTCGATCGAACGACGGAACATCCTCACGGCGACTACACCGAGAATCCGCTTCATCCTCTCAACATGATCGTCGAAGCGATGGTGCAGGACGGCAGCGACCTCATCTTCGCGGCCGGAAACTGCGGTCAGTTCTGCCCCGACCGGCGTTGTGGCAAGCGCGACATCGGGCCGGGCAACAGCATCTTCGGCGCCAATTCGCATCCGAGGGTGCTGACGACGGGAGCGGTGCGCACCGACGCGCGCTGGATCGGCAGTTCGTCGGAAGGCCCGGGCCAGGTGCGGCTCTTGCGGGAAAAGCCCGATCTCTGCGCGCCGAGCTTCTTCCGCGAGGTCGGCGATGCCTCTCTCGGAAACCTGAGCAAGGCCTATGTCGGCGACACCGGCACTCCTTACGTCGCCAATACCGGCACGTCGGCGGCCTGCGGAGTAACGGCAGGCATCGTGGCTGCGATCCGCAGCGGCTGGGGCCCGGGGGTCGTCTCACCGGACAGGCTGAGATACTTCCTCATCCAGATGGCACGAAAGACCGAAGGCCCCCATTGGAACGAGCGCCTCGGCCACGGCATCATCAACGTGGAAGATACGGTGTCGGTCCTGCCTGCCCTATCTCCGTGAACCAACATCCAGAGAATTAAGCCTTTTCGTCCATTTCGGCGGTTTCAAGGGTTGCCGCCCCTGTGCGACTGCCTTACCTAACCCCGATGAAATTCCTCGACGAGGCAAAGGTCTATGTCCGCTCCGGCGACGGCGGCAACGGCTGCGTGGCGTTCCGGCGCGAGAAGTTCATCGAGTTCGGCGGTCCCTCGGGCGGCAATGGCGGACGCGGCGGCGACGTCGTCATCGAGGCCGTGGACGGGCTGAATACGCTGATCGACTACCGCTACCAGCAGCACTTCAAGGCGCAGAAGGGCACCAATGGCATGGGCAAGGACCGCCATGGCGCCAACGGCAAGCCTATCGTGCTGAAAGTGCCCGTGGGCACGCAGGTCTTCGACGAGGACCGCGAAACGCTGATCCACGACTTCACCGAACTCGGCGAGAAATTCACGCTGGCCGAAGGCGGCAATGGCGGCTTCGGCAACGCGCATTTCAAATCCTCGACCAACCGCGCGCCGCGCAACGCCAATCCCGGCCAGCCCGGCGAGGAACGCTGGATCTGGCTGCGGCTGAAGCTGATCGCGGACGCAGGGCTGGTCGGCCTGCCCAACGCCGGCAAGTCGACGTTCCTCTCGGCGGTGAGCGCGGCGAAACCCAAGATCGCCGACTATCCCTTCACCACGCTGCATCCGCAGCTCGGCGTCGTGAACGCCGACGGGCGCGAATTCGTGCTGGCCGACATTCCCGGCTTGATCGAGGGCGCCCATGAAGGCGCGGGGCTCGGCGACCGTTTCCTCGGCCATGTCGAGCGTTGCCGCGTGCTGCTGCATCTGGTCGACGCCACCTGCGAACACGCCGGCAAGGCCTACAAGACCGTGCGCACGGAGCTGGAAGCCTATGAAGGCCAGCTCGCCGACAAGATCGAGATCGTCGCGCTGAACAAGATCGACGCGGTCGAGCCCGACGAATTGAAGAAGCAGAAGGACCGGCTCAAGCGCGCCGCGAAGAAGACGCCGCTGTTGCTGTCGGCCGCCACCGGCCAGGGCGTCCGGGAAGCCCTGCACGCGCTGGTCCAGGTGATCGGCGAGGCGCCGGTTTCCGGCAAGGCCAAGGGCACCGCGGCGATGGAGCCGTGGACGGCGTGAGCCGCGGGGGCGGCTGACTTGTCTTCGGCGGCCCGATATCGCAGCATCGTTGCCTGAATTCTCCAAGAAGAAGAACCATGGCGCGCGCGAAGAACATTCTCTGGATCATGTGCGACCAGCTTCGCCATGACTATCTCGGCTGTACCGGCCATCCCACGCTGAAGACCCCCAACATCGACGCCATGGCCAGGCGCGGCGTGCGGTTCTCCCGCGCCTACGTGCAGTCGCCGATCTGCGGCCCGTCGCGGATGTGCTTCTACACCGGCCGCTACATGCGTTCGCACGGCTCGCACTGGAACGGCTGGCCGCTGCGCGTCGGCGAGCCCACGCTCGGCGACCACCTGAAGAAGATCGGCGTGCGCAACGTGCTGGTCGGCAAGACCCACATGGCGCCCGACCTCGAAGGCATGAAGGCGCTCGGCATTCCCCCGGAATCCGTCATCGGCGTGCATGTCAGCGAATGCGGCTTCGAGCCCTATGAGCGCGACGACGGCCTGCATCCCTCCAACCGCCCCCGCCCGCGCTATGATTCATGGCTGCGCGAAAAGGGGTTCGACGCGGAAAACCCCTGGGAGCACTGGGCCAATTCCGGCGCCGATGCGCGCGGCGATCTGCAGAACGGCTGGCTGCTGGTGCATGCCGACAAGGCCGCGCGCATTCCGGAGGAATTGTCCGAGACGCCGTACATGACGCGCCGTGCGATGGATTTCATCACGGAGGCCGAAGCGGACGGCCGGCCCTGGTGCCTGCATCTCTCCTACATCAAGCCGCACTGGCCCTATATCGCGCCCGAACCCTACGCCAGCATGTACGGGCCTAAGGACG
>WBZP01004751.1_pt1 | contig 14041 bp, 5 predicted proteins | sample 5204301 | NCBI WGS metagenome assembly WBZP01 (sample SAMN12412401, study PRJNA552823) | activated sludge metagenome | isolation source: activated sludge from nitrification reactor of wastewater treatment plant... | place: USA: Pennsylvania | collected 2017 | reverse complement strand
CTACGGTACCGATGGCCTGGGTCTGGTCGCAATATTCCAGCGCACGGACCCTCCGAAACCCAAACGGGGAAGGAAACCCAAGCATGCGTAGCAGAGTGTTGATCGTCGCGGTTGGACTTCTACTGGCATCCGGTGTTTCAGCTCAGGACCGCTTCAGCAGCCATCGTGTCTGATGCGGGAAGATGCGCGGCGTACAGAGGGCGCGGGGATTGAATGCTTGGCTCTTGCCGCCCTAACCCCCCCGAAACACCCGTTCCCAGTGCCAGGATAAGTAGTGTCGGTGGGGGTCCGAGATCTTGGCGATGCGGAGGGGTTTGTCGATTCCTAGGCGGGCTCTGTCTTCTGCGCTGATGGATGGGGAGACCTCGATGCTTCCGTCGCTGCGAACGGTCACAAAGCCCTTGTCAAACGCGGCATCCAGGTGGGGCGCTAGCAGAAATCCGTTCCAGATGTCGAGCCGCTCGGCATCGGTTTCGCAGTCGGCCCAGGGCTTTATGTGGCTGGATCGCAGAAGCTCCGGAATCGCAAGTCCGGTGACGGCGCAGCGGCCTTCCCAAAAGTCGAGCAGTCCCTGGCGAAACACATCTTGGCCGATGCGCTGCACGACGAGCCGCTCGACTTCGGTCTTGCGCGGCAGGCTCTCGGTCTTGCGCAGAAACGTGTGCAAAAGCTCATCGGGAAGCGTGCTGGACAGCTGAAAGGCGCGGCGGACCAAGCGATGCAGCGACAGCAAATCCGACACCGTGCGAACCGCGCAGGCGCCTTTGGGAATCGGGTTGGTCAGCTCGTTTCCATGTTCGGACAGCGCGCGTGCAACGTGAAGCTGGGACAGGGCCGCCAGGTACACCGAACCGCCTCTGACCGAAAGCCACATCCGCAGCGGCACGCGCGAGCTGTGAATCAGCAGCCAGTCGCCTTGATCCTCGACGGGTAGATCAAAGCCGTTGTCATTGGCCATCTTTTCCAGTCGCGTCCGGGTACTTGGCGGAATCGGCATCACGGACTCCCTAGACCATTCGCCACTTGAGATGTGGCGAATCGGTACTGCAATCCGCTTTCATCTGTGCCGCGATGGATGGGACCCGCCGCTTGTCCCCTCATGAACCCCTCCGGCTCTCTTTGGGATGCGCGATGCGGGGATCAGCGGGGGGCGGATCGAGTCGGGTTTGGTAGGGGCGACCGCTCTGCGCAGCGTCGGACATGGCGTCGTAGATTTCCAGAATCACGCGCTTGGTTCGGTATTCGCCGTGCGCTTTTTCATCGTTGCGCCGCACGATTGGGAAGGTGTCCATCACGTAGTCGACATCGTCGCGCGCGATTCCGTACAAATGAAAGAACGCTGCATCTAGCTCGGCGCGCAAAAGGAAGCGGCGCGCAGCATCCCAGCGAAACGGCGGTCCGTCATAGCCCACGTCTGTGGCAAACGACTCGAGATCCCACGCGGTGTAGGTCAGCTCCAGCACCCTCGGCAAAATCCAGTCGCGCAGCACCGTCCCGCGCTCCCACCCCGCAGACTCCGCATACGTCGCAGGTGGCAGGACCGGGAATTGCTTCAGATATCCGTAGGTCAAGTGCGTCCCACCGATCTTCTGACGAGCAGCGTAGTCCAGCGCAAACGAACAGAGGTTGGCATACAGAGCCGCGATATCGATCGGTTCCTGGTCAGAAAGAAGCAACGGGGAGGTATGTCCGATCGCACTACGAGGGATAAGCGACGCGATCACCGTTCGCTCATCGACACTTCGGGCGATGTCTCGCCAGCCTAGAAACCATCCTCGGTGCCAGCGATTTTCTAAGCGTGTGTCTACTTCGTCCGATAGCACCCAGCAATCGGGGATGGCCAATCGATTGGGCTCGGCATGCGCCTCAGCATCAAGGCGAGGAAGGAACCCTTTGTTAAGATGTGCCTGGGTTGCGCCTTCATACGTTCCGAAGCGATGATCGAAGTGATGAACCATCTTCGCTTCGATGAGAGGCAGAAAGCGCTGCTCGCGCAGATGAAAGACATTTGCAATGCGCCGACCCCCTGCGCTTAGCAGATCCGACTGCGTGCGAAACAGATCGGAGTCGTTGGCCATGTGCAGCATCGCCATGAAGCGGAGTCCCCAGGGATTGCCGTCTTCGGACTCTTCGCGCCACAGAATCCCCGCCCGGCGATAGATCCGCAGATTGATTTCCGCGTCGCGGCGACTGCGGAACGTGGGGCATGTCTGGGTGTTCGGATTGAGCGTGGCAAAGTCTGCGGGAGTCAGCGAAAAATGCCTCTCCTGTTCCACGAGGGCGGTGATCTGTCGCGCAAAGAACACCAGATCGGCGCTCCGACTCTGGCCTGATCGATCGACGGTAAGCAGCGCAAACTTGAACTGATTGTGCACACTGGGAAAGACCTTTTCTTCGTTTTCAAAGCTATAGAAACGGGCCAGCTCTGCGCGCTGAACCAGCGCAGAAAAATACTCCTTGGTCGAGTCATCCGTGGCGATTCCGGTGGGGACAATGAAGCCGGCGCGGCCTGTGGGATGGAGCAACGCGCGGTTGTGTTCCGCAAAGATCGCGTAGGTGTTCACATCGCCTTTGCCGCACAGCGGATAGCGCCCGAACTGACGGACCAGGTGGCTCTGGCCTTCGGCTTCTCGGCTCGCGGCACACCACTCCTTCCACAGCTGTGGATCGGTCTCGGGAAGCTGCGCAATCCGCTTCTTGCGCGCGGCGGCGTTGACCGCGTTTGCGATCTCCTCACTGCGCGAAGCAAAGAACTCCTGTTCCTGAAGCTTGACCCGTTCCCACGGCGGATTTCCCAGGACGACATCAAATCCGCCTTTGGCAAAGACGTGTGGAAACTGAAGATGCCAGTGGAAGAAATGAAACTGTTTTGCAAGTAGCTGGGTCGTCTCGATGGTAAAGGGAGCGACTGCTTGCCCATCGCGGACCTGACACCACACTCCGTTGGTCGGTGCGGTCTCTGCACTGATTCCTACTTGCTTGGGCCAGACAAACGCCGCACAAAAGGCATCGGCCACCAAGCGCTGATGCTGGAAGGGAGCCGATTCCAGAATGCTTTGCCACTGCGTTTCCTTCTGATGCAGCAGCACAACGTCAGAGTCCGCAGCGGACTCTAGATCCGACACGGCTTGCGTCACCGCCGTGGTCTCTTTGTCGACGGGCGTGGCGAACAGCGAATCCATCGTGCGCTGGCCTTTGGACTCGGTCTTGTTGCGCTTCTTGAGTGCACTTGCGGCCTTTTTGTCGTCTCCTTCGAGCGCTTCCCATGCGACATCGGGAATTCCCTGGGCCAACAGCTCGGGCGTCGCACCAAGCAAGGAGTTTCCGTGCTGAATGTGGGAATCGAGGAAGGTCAGCGGCAGTCCGGGCTCTAGCGCTTCCATCCACAGACTGACCTTGCACAGCTCGACCGCCATCGGATTCAGATCGACGCCGTAGATGCAGCGCCCGACCACCTGACGCAGTGCATGGCGATAGTCCGCCGCCGAAGGAGTCCCCCCCGCACAAATGCGTGCCAAGTGCGTCGCCAGCCGTCGCGCCGCCGCCAAAAGGAAGTGTCCCGAACCACAGGCCGGATCGACAATCGCCAGACGCAAAAGGGCCGCTTGCGGATCGCTCGGATGTTTGGCCAGCGTATCTTCGATGACTGGATCCAGCGCACTGTCCAAAAGCACCTGCACGAGTCCTTCCGGGGTGTAGTAGCTGCCGCTTAGCTTGCGCGCGTTGCCTTTGGTTTCTCCACCTGATGCAAACTGAAAGTGATGTCCGCCTTGGGTAATCTGCGGAACCAGCTCGAGCAGACTTTCATAGACGCTGCCCAGCTCTTCCGGTCCCATGTCACGCCAGTTGACGCGCGAAAGACCGGACGGCTCACGCAGCCAGGTCAGACGAAACACCGCTTGCAGAAGCACACGATTGTGAAGCCGCGACGCATCCAGATACGCGCACTGCGAAGGCGCATAAAGACCCGCGAGCGCTGGCAGTCCCAGACGAGGCTCCCCACCAGACAGTGCGCGAAAGACAATCCGTAGCGACTCCCAGAGATCGGAATAGCGATCGTGTGCACTGCGACGGGTTGCACGATCGCGAAGTCGCCGCATGCTGTAGCCGGACTGATACAGATCAATGGCGAAAGGGTCTGCATCTTTTTGATGAAGCAGCTCGCGCTCTTCGGCGGTGATCAAAAAGATCAGCCGATAGACCAGGCGCAAAAGCTGCTGAAAGTAATCGCTTGGGGTCAGGGCTCCGCAGTGCAGCGATTCGCGCAGCACTTGGTTGTCGGGATGACTAAGGAATCCTTGTCCCAGACACAAGAGAGCCTCTTCGACACCAGCGCGGAGGTGTTCTCGGGCTCTGGTGCCTTGCTCGCGACCACTTGCTCGCCACTCCTCGAGCGCACAGTCTGTCACCGGCTGTGAGGGACGACCAAAGCGTGTCTCATGGATAAGCAGCCACAGTGCGGCAAAGTCGGCGTAGCGCTCTTCTGAAAAGATGCGCGCTAGATCCGCTTCAATCCACGCTGGTCGGGTCAGGCTCGCGTTATCGCGGGCAAGACGAAGCGTCAGTCCATCACTGCACAGACCCCACAGCGCACCATCGGCAGCATTTAGATATTCTTGGGTCAGACCAAATGCGCTGCGCCGCCGTAAGCCATCGCCCCACGCGGCAAGCTGGGTATCTAGACCACTCGCAACAGGCGCAATGATCACTGGCACACGACCATCCAGCGCGGCGTATCCGACAGGATAATAGCGATCATCGATCGAGATGGGCTGAACCATTTGCAGCGACGAAAAGCCGAAGCTTTCCCGCAGCAGTCCTTCGACAAAGCGCTGTGCGACCAGGATGGGGTCTGTGCGATGGTTTAGCGCTTTGACAAAGTCTGCAAAGTAGGCCTGTGCAATGCGCCAGTAGCGGCCCATTTCATCGCGCAGGTTCAGTCCTTTGGGAATCCGGTAATCGGCTTCGCTTTGTTGTCCGGCTGTCAGTTGGGTGATGCGTGCCAGCCAGTCAGGAGACAAAAGACCGCCTTCGATGAAGATGGCTTCAAACGCAAGCTGGGCATCTTTTCCTGTGCGTCGTGCTGTTTTTCGAGGAGCAGCCATCTAGTTCACCTTGGGCAGCAGCACGTACACACCGATGACATCGGCGGGCAGAAGTGGCTTCACGGAATAGGAGCCGCGCGCATCCGAAGCGGTACGAACGCGACGATGATCGGAAAGCAGCTCTTGCGCACGACGCTCAGCAAATGCGCTCAGGGTTTCTCTTTCCGAATCGATCAGCTCAAGAGCCAACGCAAGGACGCGATCACGCACAGGCAGTGGTGGATCTCCAACGGGATCTGGCTCTAACAGCGCGAGTGCCGCTGCGCCTTCCACGGTGTGCTCTGTCGATCCAACAAACGCCAGTGCAGAGGACTCTTCACAAAGGAGTGTGGTTGTCTGTTCACCACGCTGACAGACAAGCTGATGACGCAGCCGCAAAAGCACCACGGTGGTCTTTTCTTGAATGCCATCGGCGATCCACGTTCCGATGCGGCCCAGGACACCGGGATCACTTCCTTCTGCATCACTACCAAGCGAGCGTTCCAGCAGTGTTTCCGCTAGCACCGACACAATGGGATGACTACGCTGAACCGGACGACAGCCGGGTGCGGATGGATAGGAAAAATCGATGGAAACCGTGCCAGACAGTCCTTCGGTCTCCAGTCGATCCCTCACATCATCCGGCAGTCCGGACAGCGCCACTTTGTATCCACGCCGCAGCGGAGACAGACCCGATCCCAAACGCGCCAGCGCACGCTGACAGAAGCGCTGCACATCGTCTTTGCCACCGATGGCGGCCAGGGCTTTGTTCCACTCAGGCAGGACATCGGCAGGCTTTAAGCGACGCTGCGCAAAGATGGTGCGATTGCGCTGTGCTTTGTCCGCTGCATCTTGCCAGCACGAGTCGATAGCTTGTGCTTCTTTGGTCTGCTGAAAGTCAAACGCTTGCTGCTGGCTGATCTTCCCTTGGCGCAGTAGCACAGCCCGAAGCAGCGCTTGTGTCAGCACATGGCCAGAATCAGGAAGTGGAACCGGAACACCCAGCTCTTCACGGATCTTTTCAGCCTTGCGCAAGATCACTTCCAGGACAGCACCATCGACGGGATTGTTGGCTCCGTACATCAGGGTGGCGCGGACAATGGGGCTGGTCTGTCCGAATCGATCAACGCGGCCCTCTCGCTGTTCATGACGAGTGGGATTCCAAGACAGGTCGTAGTGAACGACGGCATCAAATGCGTCCTGAAGGTTGATGCCTTCGGAAAGACAGTCCGTTGCAATCAGGATTTTGCGCTCTGTATCGACCAGCTCTGCAACTTTTTCGCGTCTAGCTTCAGCGGTAAGCTCACCGGTGATGACCGACAAGGTGACATCTTTGAATCGACCGGCCAGGTGTCGCGCCAGATAGTGCGCCGTCGCAATGTACCGACAAAACACGACTGGCGAAAATCCTTCAGCGAGCAGCGAAGTCAGGTGTTCGGTGAGGAGCTTCAGCTTGGGATCGCCGCCAAGTCCGGTCAGCTTTTCCGCTTGCTCGATGAGCTGTCGCAGCGCTGGATCGTCGCTGCCAGCGGGCGGTTCGACATCATCTTCGGATAGTGAATCGGAAGAGCCATCGAACACCCGATCTTCAAGCGTCTCTTCTTCATCTGGACCCGCTGCAAGGCCAGCTCTGGTCCGTAGTGCCGCCACCGCAGCGGACGGACTGGATGCCGCACAGCGCAAGAGTGCCAGTGTTCCCCAAAAGTTGAGCCGCTGCCGTCGCACATCGCCTTCTGCGACATGCACCACGGCAGAGCAGTATGACAGCAGACGGTCAAAAAACTGTTCCCACGCACCACTGAGCTTGTAGGTCAGCTCTTTGGTTTGTCGACGCGGGAAGATCTTCCCATCGTGCCATTCATCAATGTCGGGACGACGCCGCTGGACAAAGTGCTGGGACAGCCGTTCGCGCAGTGCATTGCGCTCGTCTCCGGTGGCTGCTTCCAATCGAACAAAGTCTGGATGAAGCAGTCCGAGCAGACGATAAAACGCATCCTCATCCCCGCTGTGAGGCGTGGCGGTCAGAAGCACCATGTGACGCATCGGTGATGCAGAAAGGCCCTTGAGCAGATCGTAGCGCTGATGACGACCTTGACCCGTAGACGCGCAGGTGTGCGCTTCATCGACGATCACAAAGTCGGGACAAGCGCGTAGAAACTCGCTGCGGCGGCGCTCGCTCTTGATGTAGTCCAGACTAACGACGGTGTGCGGATGCGCAGAAAAGATGCTCTCACTTGGGGGAAGGTTGCGTTCTAGGCGATTGGCACTGGCTGCGGACACTGCGACAGCGGAAATGTGAAAGCGGACTTCTAGCTCTGTCACCCACTGATCCACCAGATGAGGAGGACACAGCACCGCAGTACGGCTGATGTCACCGCGATCGAGCAGCTCCCGCGCAATCAGCGATGCCTCGATCGTCTTGCCGATACCCACATCGTCTGCAATCAGAAGTCGAACCGGATCCTGCTTGAGTGCCATCAGCAGCGGAACAAGCTGATAGGCACGCGGCTCGACGGCAATTTGTCCAAAGCCACGGAAGGGACCAGCCCCGCGACGCAGTGAAAGGATCAGTGCATCGCGCAGCAGCAGCGCCGCATCATGGCCCGCTCTCTTGCGCAAGTCAGGAGGCGGAAACGCCGCATCACCAACCGGCTCGGTTTCCAGTCCGATATGAATCAGCGCGTGATCTTCTTCCGATCCAGAAAGCGGACGAACGCGCAGCAGATCGCCGATGCTGCCGGGAAGGACAATCCACTCGCGTCCGCGCGCCCGCAAAAGGCTTCCGGGTGTGTAGCTGGTTTGGCTCACGATGCACTCCCAAGCGCCGCAGCCAGACGTTTGAACGCATCAGACCAGTCTGTTTCGCTTTTACCAAACGCGATCACTTCAAATCCTTTGCTTTGGAGCTTGCGAAGGGCTGCGGAAGGAATCGCATCCAGCGTCGCAATCACATAGTGGGAACGCCAGACCAGCGGCAGCACCTGATCAGCGACCGCAAGCGGTTCGGAATCCGCCTTGGGAATCGCGAGGGCGCGGGCCAGTTGCCAAAACCGGGCGAGCGGACTGTCCGGTTCGTCGCTTGAGGCAGGCCCCGATTCCGCTGCTGCTCCTTCGTTCTCGGATGGCGCTGCCAGCAGCAAGAGCGTCTTGGCATGTGCCAATCTCAGAAGGAACGCCCGCACTTCCTTATCCCGACGATCCAGGAGATCATGATCAGGCTGGTTATAGTACGACATCAAGCAGCGGTAGCAGGCTGCGACGCACACGGTGCCAGCCACATCGTGCAGTCCCTCACAGGACGTGGGAAGCGGATCGGAATCAGGAAGGTCCAGATGCATGACGCGCAGCGCTTCCCGTGCGACACGAGACAGGGCATCGGAGTCCAAAAGCCGGGTCAGAACACCGGCTCCGCCTTCGGTTGCTTCGTACAGAAGGAAGCCGCGGCGCTCGTCGCGCTTGGGCATCGGCTCGGCCAGGATTTCCCCTTCTTCCAGTTGGAAGACTGCTTCGATTCCGCGCAACAGTGCATGCTGAATCGTCGCCAGTGCAGACTGGGACATACCAGCGGAACAAGGTGTTAGCAGCAGCGCATTTTTGTGATCCTGCACGCTCGGCACCACAAGCTGCGCCTGAGCGGTGGTGGGATCGATTGGCTCGCTGCTCTCCTCTTCGCTTGGTGCCCAGCTTCCCGAAAGCGGATCGATGAAAAAGCCAAACTGCTTGCGATTGGCACGACGGCGCAGACCTTTGTTGATGCGCGTGATGGTCGCGCCGGGTCCGTAGCTTAGGCTGGCCACACGGACGTCGTGTCCGGCTGCGGCGCTGGTTCCGCTGTGATCCATCGCCATGGCACTGCGGACATCGACGCGCTTGTCCCGCAGTGCCCACTCGAAGGTGGTCTGTAGCTCGAAGCCTTGGCGCTGGCGTTCCTCGTCGTTGGCGGTAATTCGCTCCGCAGGACGGGTCGCGACGTTTTCGATCCGGAAGATGTTGTTCACAATTTCTGCGGTATCCAAAGACACTCCGCAGGCGTGGCACATCGAGGTCTGATCTTGAAAGTGACCGGCCCCACAGACACTGCAAATGCGAACCGTCTGCGTCGATAGTTTCCGGTCGGTTAGCGTCGCGTCCCGGCCCACAGTCACCATGGCACGAACGACGCGATAGGCACGGCCTTCGTGATAGACCAAGCTGCGCGGACCAAACTCCGACAGCGCCAAAAAGCGCGGCCTTTGCAGGTATACCTGCTTGCCACGTCCATCATTTGTCGCGGGAACAAACGCCCGCAGCGGCAGCCGGGGGAAGTTGTAGCCGGGCAGGAATCCCTCGGTGGCCAGATAGCGATAGGTGTAAAAGTCGCTCGACTGGGTGCTGTCTCCGTTTTGCAGAAGCTGAAGCTGTTCCATCGCCTGGATGTGGCGACTCTGTGCCGAACGCTTTTCCTGATTCGGTGCGGAATAGTTGTCCATGATCCGCCGCGCAGAGTCACGCTGCTGCTCTGCGGAACGAAACAGATCGCGCCAGCGTCGGAACGCGGCATCAAAGCGGGACAGACAGGAATCGACGACCGCAGTCGCAAAGGAATCCTCCCCCGGATACCACGGAGCAGTCTCCTTCGTCAGTTCGTCTTTCAAAAGACGGAGGATTCCCTTGATCCGATCCGTCGATTGGGCCGCAACGCGGGGATGAGTCATGGGCGTGCGGAGCTCATCACGCAGCGGTCGGTCAGTATTTTCTAGGACCAGCAAGTCGGAAATTGCCGATGGGAGCGGCTGCTCGGTACATGCAAGCCAGACCGCGGACAGATGGCTTTCCACTAGGTCTCGGTTGGCCAGATCCAGCAGCGGTGGACGGACTTCGCCATGCACCATCCCTTTGGGGTCGCGGAAAAAATACTGATCATGCGGTCCCTGGGCCGAGCAGTACGTCAGCACCAGCGCGGCTTGGCCACTGCGTCCAGCGCGACCACTGCGCTGCGCATAGTTTGCCGGAGTCGGCGGGACGTTGCGCAGATACACCGCATTGAGCGCAGAGATGTCGACGCCCAGCTCCATCGTCGGCGAGCAGAACAAAACCGGTAAAAATCGGTGCGGCTCATCGGCTTGTGTCTTGTCTTGTTCTAGCTCGGTGCGTTCCTTTTCCCCATAACGGAACCGCTTTTCGCGCAGGGCACGCCGATCGTTGTCCACCTGCGCGGTGTGCTCGCGTGCCTCATACCCAAACAGCGGATGATCCGGCTGGCGCAGAAGGCGCGACAGGGTTTCGTATAGCTCACGGAAAAACGGATTCTGTTTTCCGGCGTTGCGCGAAGGAATCGAGGATCCTCGACGAAAAATTACGCAGCTATCACTAAGCTTCCATCCCGTCACGTCACCGAACGGAGTCGATTCCTCGCTGACCAAGCCATGCGAAAGTGCAGCGTTTAGGAGTGCCATCACCAGCTCATCGAAGGCGACAGGCTTGAGGTCTTTGATCGCAGTGGTCTTCCATAGATCTGCGCTGCGGAGCTTCTTACCCAGTGCGCTGCGCGAGCTACCTCGTACAATCAAGTCTTCATCGCGCACATGAAAGTCACGGCGAGAGAGCGCCGCAACAATCAGCCAGCGTGCGCGACGCGGCTTTTCATCGATGCCAAAGCCCCACGGGGCGCGCAATCGACTGTGCGATCGAGAAAGCATCTGCTCGATGACGGTTGGATCGAGTACCTGACTGCGCACCGCCATCCACTGCCGCAGATGATCAAGCAGCTTCACATATACTGCTGTTCGTACTTCTGGCCGTGCGTGTTTCAGGATGGGCGGTGCAGTGGAAAACACTTCTTCATCTGCAACCAGTTCTTTTAGGCCGCGATACTCGATTTGCAGAAGCTTCAGGTCTTCCAGACTGGGGTTTGTATAGCGCCATCCTCGTCGCTGATCGAACCACACACGATAGGCCAGAATCTGCCGCAGCGTGGTCTCTGCATCGGTGAGGTTGAGCCCTTTCAGACCCGGTTCCTGTAGCCACTCTGCACGAATGGATGGACTGGTTCTGTCAAAGCCCAGCGCTCTCTGCTGCGCGATCCCTAGCGCATCACTGGTCAGTCCAGAATCCCCCGCAGCGTCGAGCGCACCCAAAAATCCGGCCCGTACCAGGCTAACAAATAGAAAGTCGTTGAAGTGTCCAGCTTGTAGGGCAGCGTCTTGCCGGTTGTCAGTGAACCCGAGCAGCTTGCGCGTCTCTGGAAGCATTCCGACATTGACACCGTGCATCCAGCGCAGCGCACTCGACACCAAAACTGTCGTCGCTGAGCTTCGCCCTTCCGCAGACAGAGAGGCCAAGCGGTTGCGGTCACGGGTCGCGCCGCTCTGTGTGTCTCCACAGCGCAAACAGAATCGATAGCGACCGGGAATGAACCATGCGCGAGTTCCTAAGCCAAGCTTGCCATTTGGTTCAACGTGAACCGATTGAGGACGCGCTGCACGATATGTCTTTTTGATGCGCGGATTTCCTGCCGAATCGTATTCCAGCCAGGCTTCGGGATAGTCCTCTACCTGATCATCAAACGTGAACTCTGCATCGCTGGGATGAATGGTTACAAAGCCGGGCGTCTCATGGGTCTCGGAGTCCTCTTCCGTGTCACTCGTGCTGTCTTCATCGCTGCGGGTCTGAAGTGAATCATCGATGTCACGCGCGAGCAGCAGCCGATCTTCGTCATCGTGTACCAGCCGCACCGGATGATATTCCTGACCGCAGGTGCGACAGAAGTGAACCGGATACAGTCTTTTGCTGGGTTCACCTGGCAGATACTGCTGGCCTTCGACCGTGACTTTCCGACGACCTGGAGCCTCCAGCGTCGCAAACGCATGTCCGGCCCCGGAAATAAACTGATGCAGCTTGAACGCGAAAAAGGCGCGTTTGCTCGCCCCCGGCTGTCCGGTCCGTTCGATCTCTGGAATGCTGGAAACGAGCAGCAGATCACGCAGCGCTCTGCGGCACGCCGCCTCGTCGCGTCCAGACTCCTGCTTCAGCATCGCAACCGCTTCGGTGACCGTCTGTGGGCGCGCGCGAAGCCACTTCTGTTCGGGCTCCGAAAAGGTGATTCCCAACTTGGTTTCAACCCACACCGCGAGCGGATGCACCCGTAGCTCTGCATCGGAGATGTTGCGCGAAAGCTCTGCATCGATCGCGGGTCCAATCGTCTTCTTCAGCTTCTTGTCCACCGCGCTGCTGGTGACGCGCTCCAAGGTTTCGACGATGACGTTGGTTTCGGGAATCGTCACCGCAAACAGCTTCGATGCGACGGTTGCAACGGTGCGGTTTTTTTCTTCCTGCGCTCCTTCGCTCGCCATCGTAGCGGACGTTCCGATGCACTGGAGTCTGTCTGGGGCGAGACGCTCACGCACTCGCCGGACCAGCAGCGCCACATCTGCCCCTTGTCGCCCACGATAGGTGTGCAGCTCGTCCAGCACCAGAAAGCGAAGCCCGGCGCAGTTTCCAATCACCCGTCGATCCAAGTCATCCTGACGGGTCATCAGGAGTTCGAGCATCATGAAGTTGGTCAGCAGAATGTCGGGAGGACTGTCGGCAATCGCCTTGCGCTGCTCGGCGGTTTCCTGTCCGGTGTAGCGCGCAAACGAAATCGGATCGCCGGGGACATTCTCGACGTACTTCGCCAGCTCATCCCGCTGACTGTTCGCGAGCGCATTCATCGGATAAATCACGATGGCGCGCGTCCGCTGCGGGCCTCCTTGCCGCTTTTCTGTCAGCACCGCATGCACGATGGGAATGAAGAAACAGAGTGATTTTCCTGACCCAGTTCCGGTGGTGACAACGTAGCTTTCCCCATCCGATGCGAGTGACAGAGCCTGTTCCTGATGCTTGAACAGCGTAAGCGGTTCCCCTCGTGGGGAAGTGACACTGTGTCCAGTCCGGAAGATGTCCGCACAGACTGGGTCGAGCACTCCATCAGCAGCCAGTTTCTCAACGGTTGTGACCCGCTGGTAGTTGGGATTCAGCTGAATCAGCGGCTCGGGCCAGTAGCGTTCCTCGCCATAAATGGCCTCGACTTGCTCGCGGATGTCCGTGGCACAAATCGTCGTGAACGAGGTTGCAAACTGCTTGTACTCCCGAACCACGCTGTCGCGCAGCGAGAAGACATCCATGCCCTTTGCACTCATTCCTGACTCCTTTGCGACGAAGAACACCTGCCAAAGACCGGCGAAGAATGCCCAACTGTCGACGAAAGAACAAGGGCATTGGCGAGCAGCACTTCATGCCCGACGACGTAGCCCCTTCAGGCGAGCCGACTTCGAGTACAGCTGTGCCTATTCATCGGTGGCCTAGGAATCGTCCTGCGCCAATCACATCGCAGAAAAAACGCAAGCTTGTCCGTCGGCGTTGTGTTCGCGTCGGTACGGCATCGTCACAACGGCGTGTTCAGGTGAGGCTCGGTCGCACAGCGTGTGTCTGCTAACGATAGGAAGTCGGACTAGCGGGGGCGTCTGCCTCGCTCCTCAATCGCCGTCCGACTTCGACTTGCACACGAGCGGGGCTTCATCTCATCTACCTGCGACTCGCGTCGAGTTTGAGGCGACTTTTCTCGTCTCGATAAATCGCCGATTCAAGCGTGAACCAACGACCGATTGCAGTCCACTCCCCCAGGATGAACGTGAACGATGCAGAACCGCCGGATTTTCGAGTAAATCGGACCAATACCCGGCGCTCATGTAGTACGATGGATTATCCGCAGTGTCAGATGCGTCACGGCGTTGTTTGCACTGCACGTAGGCTGTTTGGGAGTTCGACATATGTCAGGCAACGCAAACACTGAACCAAGGCCAGGGATGGTAGTCGGAAGCTGACCTATCCCCCCATTTTCCACGCTTCCGTCCGCTAGTCCAAGTCCCTTGTTCCCAAGTTACCACTTCGGTCCGCTAGCTTAAGGGGGGGGCGTTGGCTCTTATTGTCCGACGATT
>WBZP01004750.1_pt1 | contig 14044 bp, 11 predicted proteins | sample 5204301 | NCBI WGS metagenome assembly WBZP01 (sample SAMN12412401, study PRJNA552823) | activated sludge metagenome | isolation source: activated sludge from nitrification reactor of wastewater treatment plant... | place: USA: Pennsylvania | collected 2017 | reverse complement strand
TTCGGCAAGGCCGAGAGTTGAATGGCTGAATGGGCTGACTGACGCGTTTGATTCTAACGGATTTGCCTGCACTCTACTGCTGCAGCGCAGTAGGCGCGGAATTCCGTCACCGGTAACACTTCGCCCATGCTAGATTATTGATTCGCGGCGAAAAATCACCTGAGGCGTCGTTCCAGAATCATTCATTGCCGCTTTCTCTGCCTTCTCGGCCAACCCTTGCGGAGTGTGCCATCGGATGACGGAACCGCCAGCCACGGAAGCATTGTCGCCGACCGGCCAGCCACCGGCGATCGGCTGGCGTGCGCGGCTGACCCGCTTCTTCGACAGCGGCCACGATTTCGGCGACGACGAGCGCGCACTCTCCTACAAGCACCGCTTCATCAATACCGTCTTTTTCGTCACCGGTATTCTGGTCACCGGTTTCGGGCTCTGGCGACTGGCCATCGGCCAGACCTTCATAGGCAGCATCGACATCGCATTCGGCGTCGCGGTATTCGTGCTGATGCTATCCCTGCGTCGGGTGGAAAAAAACCGGGTCGATTCCTACGCAACCCTGATCCTCACCCTCTGCCTCGTTCTCTTTACAACAGTCTATATCCTGATCGTCGACGCGGTCCGCAGCGGCCCCTTCCTGCTGATCACGGCCTGTGCCTTCTTCCTCAAGGGCCGCCGCATCGGCATACGCTGGAGCATCGTCTGCATGGTCACGATGGTGCTCGTCGAGCTGCTGCCGGCTCCGTACGCGAAGGGCATCTACGGCACACTGACCAGCATCCTCGACATCGTCGCACTGATCCTGCTGCTATCGCTCTACGAGCACCAGAAGCAACAGGACAGCGAGGCACTCGCCCGCAACGAGGAAAAATTCCGCACCATCTTCAATTCATCGAACGATGCGATCTTCCTCATCGAGGATGGACGCTTCTCGCAATGGAACGCAGCAGCGCTTGCAACGTTTCGCTGCCCTGACGACTGTTTCGAAAATCGGCGGCTGCACGATCTGCTTGCCACCGACAACCCGCCGGAACTGCGCGAGGCACTTCACGCAGCGGAAAACAGGGCACTCGACACGCGCTCGGCAGCGCTGGAGCTGCTGCTCCGGCGTCACGACGGGAGCGAGTTCTTCGCCAATTTACGCCTGACACCAGTGACCATCAGCGGCAAGCGGATGATCCAGGCGATCATCCGCGACATCGATGCCCGCAAGCGTACCGAAGTCGAACTGGCAGGCTACCGCGAGGAACTCGAACAGCGCGTTCGCGAGCGCACGCAACGCCTGGAGGAAAGCGAACTGCGCTTCTCACGTCTGCTCGAACTGACCGAAGAAGGCATCTTCATCCACGAGAACGGGATCATCATCGATGTCACCAATGCTTTCTGCCGGCTGACTGGCTACGTCAAGCACGAACTGATCGGCCGCGATTTCCTCGTCCTGCTGGTACCACCGGAAGCAAGGCCGACAGTGCAGGAATACATCGCTGCTGCCGGTACGCACAAGTACGAGCTGACGGTGGTACGCGCCGACGGCCAGCGTATCGACGTCGAGTCCTTCGGGCGCGCTGTAGCCGTTGGCGGGAGGCCCTTGCGGGCGGGCGTCTGGCGCGATGTGACGGCACGCAAGGAAACCGAGCGCAATCTCGAAAGGGCCCGGCAAACGGCCGAGCAGGCGACGCGCGCGAAGAGCGCCTTCATTGCCAACATGAGCCACGAGATACGGACACCGCTCAACGCGATCATCGGCATCACTCATCAACTGCAGCGCGACAGCAGCGATCAGGGACAGCGCGAGCGCCTCGCGCGCGTGGATGGCGCTGCGCATCACCTGCTGATGATCCTCTCCGACATTCTCGACATATCGAAGATCGAGGCGGGCAAACTGACACTGGAACACCAGCCCTTCTCGTTCCGTCAGTTGATCGACCGGGTCAGCGACCTGGTTCGCGACAACGCTGCCCACAAGGGGCTAGATTTTCGCGTACTGACGGACGAACGCCTGCCGCAGGTCGTCGTCGGCGATGCCATGCGCCTGTCGCAGGTACTGCTCAACCTCGCCAGCAACTCGGTGAAATTCACCGAATCCGGCAATGTCACCCTCTGGATTTCCGTGATCACCGGCGGACCAGGGACCGCAACGCTTCGTTTCCGGATCAGCGACACCGGCATCGGCATGACGGCGGAGCAGTGCTCACGCCTGTTCCGCGACTTCGAACAGGCCGAGAGTTCGACGACGCGACGCTATGGTGGAACCGGCCTTGGCCTGTCGATCAGCCGACGCCTCGTGGAGCTCATGGGTGGCCAGATCCAGGTTCGCAGTGAGCCGGGCGCGGGCAGCGATTTCTGGTTCGAGCTGACCCTGCCGATCAGCACCGCTGCACTCGCAGAGATCGAGCGCAGCGCAGAGAAGACGACCGCTGCACAGGTCCGCAGCCGCCATTCCGGTGCCCGCATCCTGCTGGTCGAGGATACGCCGATCAATCAGGAGGTCGCGCTCGACCTGCTGGACGAGGCCGGTCTCGATGCGAGCGTCGCCGAGAACGGTCGCATCGCCGTCGAACGTGTGCGCGACGAAACCTTCGATCTGGTGCTGATGGATCTGCAGATGCCGATCATGGACGGGCTCTCCGCAACGCGGGAGATCCGCGCCCTTCCCGGCTGCGCCCACCTTCCCATCATTGCGATGACGGCCAACGCCTACGCCGAAGATCGCGCCCAGTGCCTGCAGGCCGGCATGAACGATTACCTGGCCAAGCCGATCGAGGCACCCATCCTGTTTGCGGCACTCGACCGCTGGCTGCCGGAATCCGCGCCCGTTGCCGGGCAGCCACCGACGACGCCGGAGGAAACACTTCCGCTACCAGAGGCAGCGGCAGACGCACCCGTCAATGACGCTTCGGTCGATGCCATCGCCCGACTGTCGGCAGAGCATGGCTTTGCCGGCATTACCGAAGTAACGCTCGCGCAATACAAGCCGGAACGCTATATCAGGCTCCTGCAACAGCTGTTCGCGGAGCATGGCGAGGACGGCAGCCTGATTCTCGCGCTGCTCGATCGTGAGACCGAAGACGCTGCGCAGGAGGCTGGCCGCATTGCCCATACGCTGAAGGGGGTCGCCGCAACCTTCGGGCTGACTGAGCTGGCCAGGCTCGCAGGACAACTCAACCACGGCATGATCGCCGGGGACGAGCGCGTGCAACTCGCGGCCGAAGCCGAGGCGGTGCAGGCGATGTTGAATCACCTTGCGACGACAGCTGCACGGGTTATAAACGGCTGACCGTTCTTGTGCTTGGGCGCATCCTGGCCGAGGCATGCTGCGGAATTATTGGCCGGTCGCCGCTGACGGCGTGAAGCTCAGCAGTTCCGTCCGGTCGGTCTTGATGAACTTGCCGAAGCGATTCTTCTCGCGGTGCTCGAACACGACGAAGCGGTTCACCCTGTCAGGACAGACCCAGTACACCGATTCGAGCGCGATGCCGCGCTGCATGATCCAGCCTGCCGACTCGATGCGGAAGCAGTCGAAAGTACCTGCACCGACCGTCACCGACTCCACGCCAACCACACGGCACTCGCGCTCGATCACGTCTTCCTTCCCATCGGGGAAATAGAGGGAGTAGCGGGCACTCCAGCGCTTGCCGACGCTGTATTCACCAACGAAAAGCTGCGCACCGCTCCAGCGGTATCCACGCGCATTCTTGCGCAAATTGCCGAAGTAATCGGTGATGACCTGGCCGTTGTTGAAGAGGACTTCATTCTCGGAGACCGTTGTCACGCGCTGCTTGTACTGCGCCGTCTGCATCTGGGTCAGCAGATCGACGATGCGGTATTCGTAGAGATCACCGACCCGGAACTCCCCGATCGCCCGCGTTCCCTTCGTGAACGGGTTATGCGTGGCATCCGCCAGGCGGATCCGCTTCTCGCCCTGCCGTGCGAGCATGCGATCGAGTTTCGCCTGGGCAAACTCGGCGAAATGCCCGCTCGGGTAACGCTCCAGGTAGGCCAGTACCGGCCCGGGATCGCTTGCATCTTCAGCAGGTTTCCAGAGTTTTTGCTCATCCTCGAACAGCTTGAGCAGTTCGTCTTCCGAGCGCTTCCTGAGGTTTGCCGGCGGCTTGAAATAGAAGTCCTCCTCGAGGGAGGTGCTCTCCCACGGAATCTGTTGTCCCGCCGAGCTTCGGCGCACCGACAGGCGGACGCGCTTGAAGACGTCCTCGATCTTCGCATCGGGCGAACGCATCTCGCGGAGGATGTTTTCGGTATAAAGCCCGTGCTTCCCGCTGCCATCAGCAGCAACGTTGCCCGGGGCCGTCGCATAGGCGAGGAAGGTACCGGCGGGCGCATCCATCTGGCTGAGCCCTCTGCCGGTCTTGTGATCCGCCCCGAAAGGATTATCGCGGCAGGCGTCGAGAACGACGATATTCATCGGATTGCCGGCCCGGGAAAGGCCGCCAAAGAGCGAACTCAGGTCGACCGTACTGCGCGTGACATCGGCAGCCGAAACGAGTCGCGCATCCACGGGGACCAGATAATTCCTCCAGTCGAGCTGGAGGCCATGCCCGGCAAAGTAAAAGAGGCCAACAGCTTTCTGCTTGGCCAGCTGGGCACAGAAAGCGGTAATCGCCTTCTGCATCGCCTCGCGCGACGCATCCGTCTGCAGCTCGACGGCAAAGCCGGATTGCCGGAGTTCGAGCGCAATCGCATTGGCATCGTTGATCGGGTTCTGCAGCGGCGAATCGGCATACGCACAGTTGCCGACCACCAGCGCCAGACGCGGCAGTGCATGGATGGATGTCTCCGCCAGCGCGTCGGCCGCCAACCATGGCGACAAGGACAGCGCGGACAACCCCGCCAGCGCCCGCCTGCGGGCCGGATCCGGAAGTCGGTTCGACGGGTCGGGAAGGTCGGCAATGTCGCTTTCCATAGTCTGACCATTGGCGCGATGGATGACAGATTCATTCTAGCAGCCGAACCGTCGGCTTTCCTCGCACGCGAAACTGCAGACGAAAAAAAGCCCCGGTCAAAGACCGGGGCATCGTTCAGGCAGTATGCTGCCTGCGTCAGAACATCGACTCTTCCAGTGCCAGCGCACCGGCAGCGCCGTTCATCACCGTGCTGGCGAGGCCGGCGGCACGGCTCATCTGGTGGTCGGCGAAGAAGCGTGCCGTGATGATCTTGGCCGGGTAGAACGGATCGGCGTCACCGCCGTCGATCTTGGCCTGGGCAACCAGGGCTGCGCGCGCCATCTGCCAGCCGCCGGCAACGATGCCGAACAGCCACAGGAAGGGCACGGCGCCGACCGAAGTGGCACGCACGTCCTTGGCATAGTTCTCGACGATCCAGGTCGCAGCCTTTTCGAGTTCGTCGATGCCGGCCGTGAAGCGGGCGCGGATCGCGACGAAGTGTTCGCCCGGCTGCTTCGCCAGTTCGGCATCGAGCTGGCGCATCATGGCGATCACGGCCTTGATCGTGGCACCGCCTTCGCGCGCCATCTTGCGGCCGATCAGGTCATTCGCCTGGATGCCGGTCGTGCCCTCGTAGATGGTCGAGATGCGCACGTCGCGCAGGTGTTGGGCGGCGCCAGTTTCCTCGATGAAGCCCATGCCGCCGTGGACCTGCACGCCGGTCGTGGCAACCTCGACGCCGACTTCGGTGCTCCAGCCCTTGACGACGGGAATCATCAGGTCGACGAAGGCCTGGTTCTGCTTCTTCACTTCCGGGTCCGCGTGATGCACGGCGGCATCGTGCGCGGCGCCGACGACATAGGCCAGCGCCCGCGTCGCTTCCACCTGCGAACGCATGCTCATCAGCATGCGGCGCACGTCCGGATGGTTGATGATGGCGACCTTGCCACCGCCGCGGACACCGATGTCGGTGCCCTGGATGCGGTCCTTGGCGTAGGTCACGGCACGCTGGTAGGCACGCTCGCCGTCAGCGACGCCTTCGAGGCCGACACCATAGCGGGCAGCGTTCATCATGATGAACATGTACTCGAGGCCGCGGTTTTCCTGGCCGACGAGGTAGCCGATCGCGCCACCGTGGTCACCATAGGCCATCACGGCGGTCGGGCTGGCGTGGATGCCGAGCTTGTGCTCGATCGACACGCAGTAGGCATCGTTGCGGTCGCCGAGCGAACCGTCGGCGTTGACCATGAACTTCGGCACGACGAAGAGCGAGATGCCCTTGACGCCTTCCGGCGCGGTCGGCGTGCGGGCCAGCACCAGATGGACGATGTTATCGGCCATGTCGTGTTCACCGTAGGTGATGAAGATCTTCTGGCCGAAGATCTTGTAGGTGCCGTCGCCCTGCGGCTCGGCCTTGGTCCGTACTGCGGCGAGGTCGGAGCCGGCGCCCGGCTCGGTCAGGTTCATCGTGCCGGTCCACACGCCGGACACCATCTTTTCCAGATAGGTCGACTTCAGTTCATCCGAGCCGGCCAGCACCAGCGCCTCGATGGCGCCCGTCGTCAGCAGCGGGCACAGCGAGAAGGCATGGTTGGCAGATTTCCACATTTCGGTGACGCAGGCGTTCACGACCTTCGGCAGGCCCTGGCCACCGAATTCCGGCTCGCAGGCCAGCGCCGACCAGCCGTTCTCGACGAACTGCTGATAAGCCTCCTTGAAGCCCTTCGGCATCGTCACCTGCTTGTCGTGCCAGCGGGCACCTTCCTGGTCGCCCGGCACGTTCAGCGGCGAGAGCACGCCTTCGGCAAACTTGGCCGCCTCTTCGAGGACGGCATCGACCAGATCCGGGGTCGCTTCCTCGCAGCCCGGCAGCTGCGAGACCTGCTCGAGCCCTGCCAGCTCCTTGAGCACGAACTGCATGTCGCGGATCGGTGCAATGTACTGACTCATCTTCTGTTCTCCTTGTGGTTGCGTTGCTTGGTTTGATTGCTCGGGTTACACGGGTTAATGGGTCGTGGCGGCCGCCTCGCGGTCCGCCATGAGATCGATCAGCAGCAGGATTTCCTGCACGACGGGCAGCGTGAAGCCGCCGCGCTCGCCGGCGCGGTTGTCGCGCAGCAACTGGCGCAGGTAATCGCTGCATTCCGGCGTTCCCCAGAGCGCGACGATGCGCTCGCAGACGTGCGGCAGCGCTTCCAGCGTCGAGACACGGATGACGTTGTCGCGCTTCGGTGGCGGCGGGCGACCGTCCCACTGCTGGATCTCGACGTTGAAATGCTGGTTGAGGCGCTCGGCCATTGCCGCAAACTCGCCAGGCATGTCGCCCTGGCGGTAGATGTCGAGCAGCTTGATCCAGGGTTGCAGTGCCTCCCGCGGATTGGCCTCGATGTATTCGCGCAGCGTTTCGGCGGCGCCCTGGACGCGGCCGAAGGAAAGCATGATCTCGGCAAGTTCCAGCACCGGATTGACGTCGCCGGGGTCCGGTTCGGTCGGCAGGATCATGACAGTCGCCTGCGGCGCCGACGAAATCGCGTCGACGACATTGAGCACCGGCGTATCACGCCGCGCGGACGCTGACGGTAGCGGGTGTTCCATGACGACGGTTTCAGCATGCTCCAGCGGCACCTCGACCGGACGCTGCTGCCTGTGGCGGTGACGCAGGTAGGCGACGGCGAGCAGCAGAATCCCGCCGCCAACGGAGTACGGCAGCCAGTCGTGGCCGCCACCGGGTTCCGGCGGCGCCGGGCGCAGATGCTTGGGTGGCGGCGCCACGTCAAGGACCGCCGGCGCAGGCGCTGGTGCAACGACAGCTTGTGGGGCCGGCACTAGCACGACGGGTGGTGCTGGCGGCGCAACGACCTGTGCCGGTGCGGGTAAGGGTTCCGCTACCGGTTGCGGAAGCGTCGGGAGCGTGGCCGCCACATCCGGCTGAAGGCGCAGCGGCGGCGTCGGTGTTTCGGCGCCGGCGACGCCAGCGGCAGCAGCATTTTCGATCGCCCGTACGTTCCCGCCGCCCAGTGCGACAAGTTGCTCATTGAGCAGCGAGAGCAGGCGGTATTCAAGGCGCAGCGACTTTCGCGTCAACTCGTCGGCCACGGGACCCGGCGACAGTGTCATCGAAAGGCGCATCCACGACAGTGGCGGCGCGGCGGAGATGGAGAGGACTGACGTCCGCGCGGGTGATGGCGCATCGGCCACGACCTTCCGGGTCGGCGGCGCAGCGCGCCGTTCGCTGGTCCCCAGCAGGCGCCAGTCGGGCATCTTAAGCACACTCCCCGGCACCAGCGGCGTGCTGCCACCAGCATCGATGGGGAGCGTGGGGTTCTCGGCCGCCAGGGCCGTGATGAAGCGTTGTTGCGTAGCCGGCTGCGACGGGAAAAGCAGGCGTGCCAGCGAGGCCGGCGACTCGCCGGCCACGGCGACCCACTCGCCGCTGGCTAGGACCGGCGGCGGTACGCCTTCTCCGGCCCAGAGCAGCGACGGCAGCAGCAGTCCAGACAGCAGCAGTTTCCTGATGCTACAGCGCGGGGTCGGCAAGGCGTACGGCATCGGCGGGCTCAATCGCGCAGGTAGCGCGCATCCTCGAACGAGGACATCCACGCCGGCCGATAGACGACGAACAGCGTGACGACCATCCCCGACAGCCAAGCCTCGGAGAAGCCGAGCAGGAGTACATAAGGAAGATACTCTTCAAGCACGTAGTCGAGCGGATAGACGCTGGTCGCGGCGAGCAGCAGGGACGAGGCGGCACCGACGGCCGAAATCGCCAGCGCACCGCCGAAGAAGCCATTGGCGAAGATGTAGACGAAGAGCTGCGGCGGCAGGAAGCGTTCGACGAAACGCTGCACGCCATACGCGACGGAGACTCCGACGCCGGCCATCAGCAGTGCGTTGAGGGCATAACCGTGCCAGCCGCCATCGCCATTGAGGGTGACACCGGCGAGCACGGCGCAGAGGCCAAGGAAGGCCAGCCACGGGCCGCAGGCAAGGACGAATACGGAGGCCCCGAGAAGGTGCAGCGAAAGGCCGGGGCGAACGCCGGCCTTGACGCTCCAGAGCAGCGTCAGCATGACGATGAGACCGAGCCAGACGTTGCCCTGGATGGCATCCGCGAGGCGCCGCAGTGGCGCCCGGCGCAGCGACAGCAGCAGGACGGGGATGAACAGCAGCCAGGCGGCCACTGTCCATTCGTCAGCGAGCAGTCCGTCCGGCAGGTTCATCCCGGTTCCCGGTGCTGTCGGTAAGGTGCTCCCGCTCAGACCGCCGCGGTCAGCTGCGGAACGACCTCGAACAGGTCAGCCACGAGGCCGTAATCGGCGACCTGGAAGATCGGCGCTTCCGGATCCTTGTTGATCGCGACGATCACCTTCGAATCCTTCATGCCGGCGAGGTGCTGGATGGCACCCGAGATGCCGACCGCCACGTAGAGCTGCGGTGCGACAATCTTGCCGGTCTGGCCGACCTGGTAATCGTTCGGCACGAAGCCGGCGTCGACTGCGGCACGCGAGGCGCCCAGCGCAGCGCCGAGCTTGTCGGCGAGCGGCTCGAGCAGCTTGGTGTAGTTCTCGCCATTGCCGATGCCACGACCACCGGAAACGATGATCTTGGCGGCAGTGAGTTCCGGGCGCGCCGACTTGGTCAGCTCGCGGCCGACCAGCTTGCTGTTGCCCGCATCGGCCGCGGCGCCGATGGCTTCGACGGCGGCGCTACCGCCCTCGCCTGCGGCCTCGAAGGCGGTGGTACGGACGGTGATGACCTTGACGGCATCGGCCGACTGCACGGTCGCCAGCACGTTGCCGGCGTAGATCGGGCGAACGAAGGTATCGGCGGATTCGACACCGACGATGTCGGAGATCTGCGCCACGTCGAGCAGCGCGGCGACGCGCGGCAGGAAGTTCTTGCCGCCGGTGGTGGCCGGCGCAACGATGTGGCTGTAGCCGGCGGCGTTGGCGACGACCAACGCGGCGATGTTCTCGGCCGTCTGGTCGGCGTAGTGGGCCGCATCGGCAACCTTCACCTTGGCGACGCCGGCGACCTTGGCAGCAGCTTCGGCGGCGGCACCGCAACCGGCACCGGCCACCAGCACGTGGATATCGCCACCGATCTTCGCGGCTGCCGTGACGGCGTTCAGCGTGGCGGACTTGAGGGAGGCGTTGTCGTGTTCGGCAATGACGAGGATGGCCATGATCAGATCACCTTTGCTTCGTTCTTGAGTTTGGCAACGAGGTCGGCCACATCCGCAACCTTGACGCCGGCCTGGCGCTTGGCCGGCTCGGCGACCTTCAGCGTCTTCAGGCGCGGGGCGACGTCGACACCCAGCGCATCCGGCTTCACCGTATCAAGCGGCTTCTTCTTGGCCTTCATGATGTTCGGCAGCGTCGCATAGCGCGGTTCGTTGAGGCGCAGGTCGGTCGTGACGATGGCCGGCAGCGAGATCTCGAGCGTTTCCAGGCCACCATCGACTTCACGGGTCACCGTCGCCTTGTCACCGGCAATCGCCACCTTCGAGGCGAAGGTCGCCTGCGGCCAGCCGAGCAGCGCGGCCAGCATCTGGCCGGTCTGGTTGGCATCGTCATCGATCGCCTGCTTGCCGAGGATGACCAGCTTCGGCTGTTCCTTGTCGACCAGCGCCTTCAGGAGTTTGGCCACGGCCAGCGGCTGCAGTTCGGCATCGGTCTCGACCAGGATGCCGCGGTCGGCGCCAATTGCCATCGCCGTGCGCAGGGTTTCCTGGCAACCGGCAACGCCGGCGGAAACGGCGACAACCTCGGTGGCGGTACCCGCTTCCTTGAGGCGGACGGCCTCCTCGACGGCGATTTCGTCGAACGGGTTCATCGACATCTTGACGTTGGCGATATCGACGCCGGTGCCGTCGCTCTTGACGCGCACCTTGACGTTGTAATCGACCACGCGCTTCACGGGAACGAGAACTTTCAAGGCTACTCTCCTGTTATTGGCTGCGGTGCAATGACCGGTTTGCTACAAAAACTGCCCACGTCGATTATGTCACTTCAACGCCCGGGCAAGATTGCCGACGACGAGGCTTTCCGCGCGTTTGACATTACCCGACCTGCGTCAGACAATAGGCCATACCCTACGGTATGGAATTTGCGTACGGTACCGTATGGAAAAATCGAAGTCAAGCAGTAGTATGGGTGAAATCCTCTAACGAATCGTAACGAATTCCGACCAATGGCAACCGAACGCAGGACACGCACACAGCTCGACCGCAACGACTGGATCGAAGGCGCCATCGACGTGCTCGCGGAGCATGGAATTGCAGGACTGCGCGTCGAGGTTCTGGCAAAGAACTTCGGTGTCACCAAGGGCAGCTTCTACTGGCACTTCAAGGACCGGCAGGATCTCCTCGACGCCGTAGTGCAACTCTGGAAGGAAGGTCGCCTGCGCGACATCGAGAAGCAGACGACGGCCGTTGCCGGCAAGGAACTGGCGCAGATCCACCACGTCATCGACGTCTATAGCGCAGTGCGCAACCGCAAGGGGATCTCGATCGAACTGGCGGTACGCGACTGGGCGCGCCACGACCCACGCGTCAGCGCCGTCGTCGAGGAAGTCGATGCCTACCGCCTCGACTGTACGCGCAAGCTCTTCCTCGCCCTCGGGCTCACCGACGACGAGGCGCATGCCCGCAGCATCCTCGTCTTTGCCTATGTGTTCGGCCACAGCCTGATGGCCTACGACCGCAACAACCCGAAAGTGACCGAGTTCAAGCGCTGGATCGCGGAACGCATCACTGGCCGGTAGTAGAATCCGGGCCATGCAAGAGCCCGCCCCCGTCACCGAACCCCCGGAAAAACTGTCATCGACGCGCCTGCACGCGTCACCGACGGTGCGTTGGCTGTTGTGGACGACAGGAACGATTGCATTGGTCCTCGGCATCGCCGGCGCTTTCCTGCCGGTCCTGCCGACGACCCCGTTCATCCTGCTCGCTGCCGCCTGCTACGCCAAGGCTTCGGAGCGCTTTCACCAGCGCCTGCTGAATCATCCGACCTTCGGGCCGACCATCCGCAACTGGGAACAGTATCGAAGCATCGCGCCGAGAACCAAGAAGGTGGCCATCACGATGATGACCCTCTCGATCGGCGCTTCGATCTACGTGGTGCGCGAATACCTCTGGCTGCAACTGTTGCTGGCGACGATCGCGATCAGTGTCGGCACCTGGATGTGGCGCCTGCCGGAACACACCGATCCGGAGATCAGCAATTCTTCCACACCGGAGGACGCTTCGCGCTGAAGGCGTCGATGCCCTCTGCGGCATCGGCCGTCATCATGTTGCAGGCCATCGTCTCGGCCGCCAGCTGGTAGGCCGCATCGATACCCATCTCGAGTTGTTCGTAGAAGGCCCGCTTGCCCATCGCTACGGCCAGTGGCGACTTGTTGAGGATGGAAGCTGCCAGTGCCGCAACCTCGTCATCGAGTTTTTCCGCTGGCACGACGCGATTGACGAGCCCGCGCTGCAGTGCCGTCGGGGCGTCGATCAGGCCGCCGGCAAGCAGCATCTCCATCGCTGCCTTGCGGCCGACGTTGCGCGACAGCGCGACGCCGGGCGAGGTGCAGAACAAGCCGACATTGATGCCGGAAGTGCCGAAACGGGCCACGTCGGCGGCAACCGCCAGATCGCAGGACGCCACCAGCTGACAGCCGGCCGCGGTTGCGACGCCATGGATCCGCGCGATCGACGGCTGCGGCATGCGCTGCAGCGTCAGGCAGACCTTGGCCATCGCCTTGAACAGTTTCTGCATGAAGGATTTGTCGGTATTTGCCCGCATTTCCATCAGATCGTGGCCAGCGCAGAAGGCCTTGCCGGCACCGGCGATGATGACCAGGCGCCGGTTGGCAGCCCCGGCGATATCGTCGAGCGCCGCCTGCAACTCGGCCAGCAGGGCCAGCGAGAGCGAATTGAACTGTGCCGGACGGTTGAGCGTCAGGAGCGTCGAACCATCGCTGCGGTCTTCGCGCAGCAGGAGGCTGTCTTGTGTCATGAGAATTCTCCGGAGATATCAGTTCTTTGGACGGCAGGCAGAAAGATCCTGCTGTTGCAGCCAGACCGCAATATTCGCAGCAGCAGTATCGGCGGCGGCGGCCAGCGCATGTACGCCACCCGCCACATCCGCACTCGCTGCCGGGTGCTCGACACGCAAGGGCATTCTCGCCTGCGCGGCTCGACCCTTTCCAAGCAGCAGCACCTCACCACGCAACACTGCCCGGCTGCTAGCCGCCGCATCGAAGACCTGCGAAAACTCATCGAGTTCGACGCGCAGGGTGCACGGTGCGCTACCCGGCGCTATCGCCAAGGACTGCCGCAGCCGCTGCTGCAACAGCGGCGAAGGCTGCCCGGCCCAGCGGGCTCTCGCGTATTGATGGACGCGTTGCGGATCGGCATACGCCAGGCGATAGATGATCGCTGTGCTGTCCAGCCATACCGGTAGCCGAAGCTCCAGCGCCAGGCCGGCGTGGGCTGCCGCCACGGCAGTTGCAGGCGCGTTCGCGCCAGCGAGATCATAGATCGCGATATCCGCCGTTCCCTTGCCTTGACTGGCACATGCCGCCAGCAGCACCAGCGGAATGGCAATCAGCTTTTTCATCGTTGACCTCCGGTAATGCGCCCGGCCGGCGCGACGAAGCCCGGTTCGCCAGGACCTGGCGCCGCCGGAGGCGGGCCGAAGAGCATGCTCTGCGGTGCGTCTTCCAGCATCTGCAGGGTATGCGTCAGCTGCCGCGACATGATCGTCATCTCGCGGCCAAGCTCCTGCAGGCGGGCGCCCGAGGCCGCCAATCCCTCGCCGTTCGCTTCGCCGACCATCTGGTCGATCTTCTCGACCAGGGCCGTCATGCGGGGCACCATCACGGCTACTTCACGCAGCGCGACCCGCATCTCGCCGGAGGCCCCGTCAAGGTTCTCGACCAGCGAGCCGATGCGCTTCATGCGCGGATCGGCCAGCAGCGTGCGCGCTTCGGCCAGCGTCGCCGACAAGTTGGCGCTGCCCGACTCCATGTTCGCTAGCACCTTGCCGATTCGGGCCTTGTTTTCCGGGTTCAGGAGCTCATTGAGACTGGCCAGCAGGGCCTGTGCCTGCCTCAGCGTCGCCCCGGCGCCATCGGACAACTCCTGCATCAGCGACGGCTGC
>WBZP01004749.1_pt1 | contig 14049 bp, 10 predicted proteins | sample 5204301 | NCBI WGS metagenome assembly WBZP01 (sample SAMN12412401, study PRJNA552823) | activated sludge metagenome | isolation source: activated sludge from nitrification reactor of wastewater treatment plant... | place: USA: Pennsylvania | collected 2017 | reverse complement strand
GGCGATAATCTAAATGAAGCCCTAATAAAGTTTCAATTCCGATATGGTTCGATTAAGACAGCCGGCGGCTTCAGCACGGTTAGAAATATGTTTGTTTCAATTCCGATATGGTTCGATTAAGACGGGGATGCAATAAGATTGTATAGAAACCTTACCGGTTTCAATTCCGATATGGTTCGATTAAGACAGGGCGGCTATGGTTCCGTACTTTTCTATGATAGCCGTTTCAATTCCGATATGGTTCGATTAAGACAGTTTAGGAGGCATGTGGAACATGATCGTTGGTAGTTTCAATTCCGATATGGTTCGATTAAGACCTCCCTACCTATATATATATATAAGAATTTCGACAGTTTCAATTCCGATATGGTTCGATTAAGACTCGACATCCTTGCCACTGTAACTCCTGCCAGCCTGTTTCAATTCCGATATGGTTCGATTAAGACTAACTAATGGTCATTTTGACAACTATGTCATATAAGTTTCAATTCCGATATGGTTCGATTAAGACTGCCCGCCGCCGCCGGCCCTTCACCCGTGTTTCCAGTTTCAATTCCGATATGGTTCGATTAAGACCAGCCTTCCAGTCATCAAGCTCTTTCCATATTTTTGTTTCAATTCCGATATGGTTCGATTAAGACCTTAATACTTGGACATTATAAAAGAACCTTATCATTGTTTCAATTCCGATATGGTTCGATTAAGACAACAAATGGGAAGTAATTACCTACATTAATTTAACGTTTCAATTCCGATATGGTTCGATTAAGACTTTCATTTAAAGTCCGCCAATGTCAGTCTCCCGACGTTTCAATTCCGATATGGTTCGATTAAGACAACAATTTTCCCAAGCATTGGAATAGCCTTTATAGTGGTTTCAATTCCGATATGGTTCGATTAAGACACGGCTTTTGAGCGGTTTTTTTCTGCAATAAACAGTTTCAATTCCGATATGGTTCGATTAAGACATTTTGTTGCCACGCATAGCAGGGAGCAACACTGTCGTTTCAATTCCGATATGGTTCGATTAAGACTATACTTAAAAGCGAGAGAAGAGAGGGTGTTAGTAATGTTTCAATTCCGATATGGTTCGATTAAGACTTTCTGCGGCCTGCTCTTCTGATCCAAAACCCTCAAGTTTCAATTCCGATATGGTTCGATTAAGACAGTATCTGCCTTTGATATTCCGCTTTCCCTTTGGCCGTTTCAATTCCGATATGGTTCGATTAAGACAATACTAAGCAGGTGGAAAAAGCCGGAGTCGGTTAAGTTTCAATTCCGATATGGTTCGATTAAGACAGAAAATGTTCATCACCGAGACCCAGCTCGCTACCCTGTTTCAATTCCGATATGGTTCGATTAAGACTAGTACTTTCCACTACTGTTGCCTGTTGCCTGTCATCCGTTTCAATTCCGATATGGTTCGATTAAGACAAGTGTAAGTTTTAGAAAAAACGTAAGGCTTACTGCGTTTCAATTCCGATATGGTTCGATTAAGACTTCAAACGGAACTTTAAACATTAGAGTATATTTGAAGTTTCAATTCCGATATGGTTCGATTAAGACGTGGTGGGTTGCGTTGGATTGGTACCATTTACGATTGTTTCAATTCCGATATGGTTCGATTAAGACAGGAAGTACTACTACCAATTTCACAATTAATTCTAAGTTTCAATTCCGATATGGTTCGATTAAGACAAATCTTTCACTTCTTGCTGCACCAACCGGTTCTGTGTTTCAATTCCGATATGGTTCGATTAAGACAAAAGAACTGCTCACAGCAAGTGTGTATAATGCCCGTTTCAATTCCGATATGGTTCGATTAAGACATCTCATGCTACCCTGATATTCGGTTGGTAGTGGTGTTTCAATTCCGATATGGTTCGATTAAGACAGAAAAAAATGAGAAGGGCGGTCTTCTGGAGGCTTAGTTTCAATTCCGATATGGTTCGATTAAGACTACTTCTTACAACCACCTTACAACATTTAAAACATGTTTCAATTCCGATATGGTTCGATTAAGACACCGCAGTGGCATTGCTGGTAACTGAAGTGGCTTAGTTTCAATTCCGATATGGTTCGATTAAGACTACATTAAATTTAGAGATACTTATTTGATTAAATCAAGTTTCAATTCCGATATGGTTCGATTAAGACGTGTCACTCGGTCGTACTACCCTCGATGTAAACCTGTTTCAATTCCGATATGGTTCGATTAAGACGCCAAAGCCGACAAACGCCGTGCCACCAGTAAATTGTTTCAATTCCGATATGGTTCGATTAAGACATGTGTACAGATTGCTTAGACATATCAACAGATAAGTTTCAATTCCGATATGGTTCGATTAAGACTATCATCCAAAATAAAATCAATCGCCTCAATTTTCGGTTTCAATTCCGATATGGTTCGATTAAGACAATCTCTTTTTTTGCTTTTGGCATCCACTCTTTACCGTTTCAATTCCGATATGGTTCGATTAAGACATTTGACGGAGAAAAAATTGCTTTTATTCCTTACAAGTTTCAATTCCGATATGGTTCGATTAAGACCCGTTTCAAAAACAGGCAAAAAAGACGCAAAATGAAGGTTTTTTGGTTAATTTTCCTTGCATTTTGCGTCGATGTGCAATATTAAGTTTTTCCCTTGACTTCGACAACATTATTCTGAAGCCATTTCGAGGTGTTTTTTATTATTTTTCCCAATATTTCAATGAACTATTTTTGACTTTTCACAACAACGACAACCTTCAAATCATACAACCTGTTGAAATTCAAACAAATACACTAAATCTATTTCACAAAATATTTCCGGTACTTTGCCTCTCAAACCCCAATATTTCCTTCTCCAACCATTCCTGATTTCGACTTTTAAATACAATTATGCTATCGGTTTCATCATCCATTATTTCATAGGCTGTATCCAATAACTCGGTTAATTTCGAATTACTGATTTCTCCTTCAAATACCGAATTTTGTATCCAATTTAAGTATTTTCGGCAATGCTTCAGCATCTTTCCCACCCTTTTTTGCCCGATATCATAAACTAATATTACATACATGATCTTACAGTTTTTATATTTTCAAATTACCACCAGGCTTTAAAAGGCTTATAAGGTTCAATTTCAAGAATATGCTTTGAGATTTTATAACACTCGAGCTTAATCAAATGCTTATAGCTTACACTTTTTCCCAATACTCTGTGCTGAATCGTTTCGACTAATTTCTCTTCATAAGCTTTCACAAAAGTCTTTCGCCCGGTATCTTTTAAAACACATCTATTCAATTCCAGCCTAAAGTCATTCTCTTTGATTTGTTTTTTATTTAATAGGGAAAATATCACCCTGTCAACTAACAACGGTTTGAAAATTTCAGCAATGTCGAGGGCTAAAGAATACCTTCGAAATCCCGGCTCATGCAAAAAACTAATGGTGGGATTAAGCTGAGTGTGGTAAATTTGCCCCAAACAAGTGGTATAGCACATCATATTTCCGAATGAAATGAGTGTATTAATTTCATTCTGTGGAGGTTGCTTGGTTCTGTTTCCCATTTCAAAATCATTGATTATTAGGTCAAATGCCGCATAATAGGCCACCCTGATATTGCCTTCAATACCCATCAATGCCGAAATATTATCCTGTATCTGTAACTCCTCCCTCAACCGCTCAATTTGATTTATGCACTCTTCCAGCTCCCTGCCCCTCCGCTGATAATACTGCAAATTTTTGAGCATATTAGCGGCTGCTCCTTCAATCAGAAGACGAGCCAGCTCCAATCTTTTTTTCCTGTTAAGGTAAAGTTTGGTTTGCTCAATCTGCATTTTGCCCGCCAAAAGGTAGTCCTTTGGCATAAATGACCCCGAATAATGCTCATAATAGCCAAAAAAATGGACAGCTATGCTTTCCTTTCCGAGGAAATTATAAAGAGCCGAATTGGCATCTAAACTTCCAAAAACGTATAAGTCGTTGACATTTTCAACAGGCAAATACCTTGGCTGCCCCTCGGTGCCATCTTCATCAACAGGTGTAAACTTCAGCGTATTGTCTTTTCTTGAAAGCCGACCCGGGTTAAAGAGATAGTAAGTCTTTTTCATATTTAGTTGCTTTATTCCCCACTCCAGCAAAAATCAAAATAGGAACAGTTACGGCATTTTGATTTCTTTATAGATGGCGGACAGGTTTCTGATTCCACGATTTCAAGTACTTCTATTATCCATTTTTTCACCTCTTTTTCATCTTCATCGTTCAACTCCACATTTACCGTTTCTCTTTGTTTTGGATACTCGATGATACCTTTTGAAACATTTACACCACTTTTTTGCAATACAAACAAATAAAACAACACTTGAGCCCTATGAGCTTCCTCATAGGCATCAGACTTTTTGGTTTCATGAACAATGCCCTTTTTGGCATCAAAGAAATCAATTTTAGCATTCAGGGATATTTCCTCCTTAAAGCCTTCCGGCTTATACACCACACTTACTTCTAACTCTTCGTTTTTATTGGCTCGCTGCTCGTAGCTGTTCTCCCCAATCCACTTGCCTTGAGCCACAAGGTCGGAGTTGTGCTCCATAGTTATCCCATGTGAGTGAAGCCACAATTCACGTTTACAAATGAGGTTAATATTTATAAAAGTGGCATTAATGTTCATTTTTTTAATAACTATCTGATAGATAAATCATTTAGATGAATATTTAATAATTTTACCATGAAAATTGAAAATAAGCTTTACATTTTTCATGGATAGGTTAGCTTTAAAGGATTGCGTATTTTAATCCTTTTAAAGGAATTGAGTTTCGTTTGCGTTATTAAATCTTGTAGCATCTAAGCCAAAATTTACATCATAAAAACTATCCCAACGTTCTATATATTTATACCCATACTCGCTTTTTATCTCGTCCGAGAAATGTACGATTTGGTTTACTACCTTACTACTGGCGAAAAGCGAAAAAATAAACTTAGACAAGATTCCTTGCAAAGTCTTTTCTCCAATTTTTTGTTCTACAAATTCCCGTTTGTTTTTGATATAGTCTAAATACATATCAAAAACCTCACGCCCTTTTATTTTTTCATTTGCAGTAGGATAAACGCCATTTTTTTTCAAAAAATCTAATTCATTTTCTGAAAAAATGGGGTCTTTATAGTCTTTATATATTCCATCAACCATAATTGGAATCTCTAATGGAATAAAACATAATATATTTTCTTGGTCTATCAACTTAAAATCCCAGTGAACAGACTTAAAATGCAATTTTTCAATTTTACCCTTATAATATTTTAAAAGTCCATCATGGTTTTTATTACTTATTTTATCAGATTTTGCCCAATAATCAATTTGTGTAAAAACGGTATTATAGAGATAATTAAAATCTTTGCTGTGTAAAATCCTTTGATAATCACTGGCTTTAAGTTTTCGAGTTTCTTGATAACGCAAATCTTGACCATAGATAATATGTTCTTTATTATAGTCAAATAAATATAGTTTACACCCTTTTTTAATGACATTTCGGTTAATTCTGCCAGCTAATTGTTCTTCACTATCAATCATCGAACGGTCTTTAAACCCTAAATCCATATCAATATCAACACCTGCCTCAACTACTTGAGTGGTAATTAATAATATGCGTTTTTTTCTTGTTTCAACGTTTTTTAAAAGATTGATAATTTCTTTTCGCCGATGCTCTAAAATTGTGCCAGATAAAACTAATACTTCATCAAAAAAACCATTGTTTATTTTATCAATTTCACCATAAAATTCAGTTGCCGATTTTTTAAAAATGAACTCAATGATACAATATACACTTTCTTTGGGCTTGGCTTTTCCAAAATCAAACGCTGCATATTTTTCAGATTTTTCAAGAACAATTTTGGCTAATTCGTCTAATTTCAGATCATCACGCTCAAATAAACTAAAATCAAAACTTACCCTTTCTCTAAAATTTGGATTTAAAAAATAATTGGCTTTTGCATCTGGCAATAAATCGACAAAATCTTTAACATATTCTTTATCAAGTACTTTTAGGTTGCCCAATTTTGGCAAAGTAGCAGACATCAAAATAAATTTGATATTGAATAATTTTGAATAGTTTACAACAAAATAGATAATTTTGTCCCAATGAGCAGGGTCATACGACTGCAACTCATCAATAACTACAATCGAGTTTGCTAAACGATGAAGCATATAATTAGCCTCTTTTTCATTCGTTTTTAGTAAATCGAAAAAATTTACATGAGATAGCAAACAAAATGGATAGTTTACAAAAAGATTATCAATATAATTTTGTTTTTCATTTCCATAGTTACCATCATTCTCTTCTTCATTTTTTTGCTTATACCCAGCCTTTGAATGAAGTTGGACAACCTCATTATCCATTAAGCCAAGTGTATCTTTTATAGCTGTATAGGTTTGTGTAATGAGCGTTGTAAAAGGAAAAACATAAAAGACCTTGTTATTTTTTCCTTCATTAGCTTTCAATAATTCAATGGTTGCCAACATTGAAAGATTGGTTTTTCCACCACCTGTTGGAGCTTCAATGTAAAATAAGTTTTTATTACTGTTGGCTCGAATATTTTTTATTACTTCCAACGCCATTTCTTGGCGAAGTATATTCAAATTATCATTACTTTGTTCTTTAGGGTTTTGTGGGTTCTGGTTTTTTTCCAATCGCTGATAGGTTGATTTATTGTAATTTTTATTACCGTTATTTAAATAATCTTCGTTACTAACAAAGTCTGCTATTTGACTAATTCTTTCTACACTTAAAATACCAAAGTCTTTTATTTCGATACTTGTCATGTATTGACTTGAAGCTAAATAATCTGAAGCAGTAAGAAGAGAAAAACTTAGCCGAACTAAAGCATAAAATGAAAATGAATTATTTAAAAATACATCTTCCATTCTACCAAAAGCATCTTTTAAATGCAAAGGCAACAGTTCCGAAATTTGAGGTATTATTTCATATTGATAATTTTTTAAATATGACTTCATACAAGAAACTTCTTCTGCCGAAAACGTTATCTTATCTTTATATTCATCAGATAAAAATTTTCCATGATGTTTAAAAATAGGGTATGAAAACATCAAAATTATATACATTGCCAATGTATTATGTTTTGGTTCAATAGATAACCTTGCTTCTTCAATATGTCTAACGATAAACAGATATGCCCCAAGACTTGAATGATGAGTAGAAAGAATACTATTTGGCTTTTCTTTACCTTTGAAATGAGGGTTATCCATTTTAGAAGGATTAGCTTGGAAGTTTTCATTTATTTTGCCAAAATCATGAAATACAACAATATTAACAAAAAGCCTCTTAATAAACTGACCCAGCTTTTGCTCATTTAAAAGCTTCTGTTTTTCTAAAAATTCATTAATTTGATTATCAATCACTAAATCTAATTGGTGGTTTTCTACCAATAATTGAAACTTATGTTGCACAAGTTCAATATGTTGTTGGAGTGTTTCTGGGGTAAGTTGTTTTTTTGAATTTTTAGGCGACACATGAGCATAATATAATTCTGACTCAAGCAAAATTGTATTTAGTGCAGGTGTTGCCTTCAAAATTTGAGCAACTGTATCATACGAGTTGAACATAAAAATCATTATTTTTCAAATGAAAAAGATTATCAAGGTTTGCTGTTTCTTTCAATTCGTAGGTTGTAAAAACAAAGTCGCCCAAATTGTATTGGTAAAGATTTGTATCAAGATTATGAGGTAATCTTTCAAAATACATAAAAGGTGATTTGTTTTCCCAAAAAGAAAGGAAATTTAGAAAAGGCTCTTGTTTTTGTTCTTTTATAACGTCTTTTTTTAGAAACAGGCTTCTGATTTTAAACGCTGTTGTAGGTTTTGATAGCTCTGAAAATTCATACTCTTTAAAACCTTCCCACCAAGCTGAAAACTCATTTTTGCCGAAGTAGGGTAGGTATTCTGCTTTGCCATCACGCAAATACTCAAACAAACGATTTTGGTGTGCATCTCCCAAATCTAACAAAACATATACTCGATAACTGGGTTTGATAAGGGTAGCCTCTTCTGTCAGATATGTTGAGCCATTGTTGGCATAACCTACTGTGTTAGAATACTTGATGACTGTTTTCTGAAAATTTCCTTTCTCATGTTCAAGTGGCTCGATTCCTACTTTCAAATCGTGAAAAACTTCATAATACTGCGGTAGCCTGCCTTTTTCTTTATAACCCTCTAAGCCAATAATAGCCCCAAAAATGCCCAATAAAGCTGGCTTATGAAGCATATTGTAGGATAGATTGATAGTATTATTTGCATCGGGTTTTCGGAAAAAACCAAAGTCGCTCTTCAAATCAATAGAAACTAATTTTTTCATACGATTTTGCTTTTTATAATTCTAACGCTACTGCATCTTCGGGAGTATTGGCAACTTTGGTAATACCTTTATTATAGTACAGTTCAATCTTTTCGATTTCGCCTTTAATATGGTCTTTGGCTAATAAATCTTTTATGGCATGTAAATTAATGGTTCGGTCTTCATCAACTGCAACCAATTCTACAAAAGAAGGAAGTACAATTTTTGAATTAGCTTTTAGCTGAACCCAAAGCAATAGTTCGTTTTCTGTGCCGGCCTTTGCCGAAGAATCATAAAATGTTACGCCTTTTCGTAGGGCTTCTTTCAACTTATCAATATCATCATTGGTAATACCTTCTATTCCAACCCTATTTATATCATCTTCGATGTTTTTAGGATTTATTGAAAAATGATGCACATAATGCCCTTCTTGTAGCTTTGATTGAGTGCCAAGAGTGGTCATTGTACTATCAGCATTTTTTTCACTTGGATTTCTAAAAGGCGACATTATTTGTTCTGAATAAATAACGTTTTCACCAAAGCGATTAACCCCATGAGTTATTTGGCAAGCACCATGAATCGAAATATTAGTTTTACCTGCGTAAGTACCACCGAATAGGCGAACATCAATACAAGATAAAATACTTTTCAATACATTAAGCCTTAAAACATTCTTGTCTTTATTTTCAATTTTTCCAAAATGAAGCTCTAACGTTTCATCAAGAGTTCTTGGTGACATTTCATCTGTTAATGATTTTGAGTAAAAAACTACTTCATTCTTCACCTTTTTCCAATAGTTCCTAATTGCCCATTTTAGTGTTTTATCAGTAGCATAAACAGTTCCGTTGGGTAGGGTACGCGGTTGATGTGAAAAATCTGCATTATAATTTGAGTTGATTGACTTGATAATGGCACAGCCATAAACTCGATTGTTAAATGAATTGCTCATAATTGTTTGTTTTAATATTTTGATTAATTGTTTTCTTGTTTTTTGTCTTCGTCTTTATGGAAAAACTGGCATTTCGAAAATGCTCCTGCCAAAATCTCAGGCATTAATTCTTTCATATTTATATCTGTATCGTATGTAAGTACAAAATCACAAACTGACTTAAATCTTGTTTCACCATCGTTTATAGCATGTTTATAACGTGCTATGTCATTAGCAATAGCTCTTTTAAACTCTTGACATTTAGCTTGTTGCAAATAAGGCTCAAGAAGAAGATAGCTTTTGTCTTGTGCTTGGCTTTTGCCTAAAAGATAGTCGATTACTTGCCCAGCTGCAAATGCAAATTCTTTATCAGTAGCATTATCGGCATCTATTTTACCCATTGATAATTGGGCTACAAATTCTTGATACTTCTTTAATTTACTTGCCATTTTTACTTCATTTTTTTTGTTATCACTTTGAAATTCTTCATATAGACTAAACCAAATATTTAGTTTTTCTTTGATGCTATACCCATTGTTTTGTTTTAGATCATCTTTGATATGGCTAAAAACCATATCCGAAAAAATATGCTCATCAATACCTTGCCTCTTCGATTTATAGACATAATCATATACTGCTTTGCGATATTTGGTATAAGATTGAAATGTATTTGCAAGACTTTCGTAGTCTTCGCTTTTAAGCTCACCGAAATATTCTAAACGTAGATACTTGCTTTGAAGTAAGGGCTTAAAGACAGCATTTTCTAATTCAAAAACACTCTTGATTTTGGGGTAATGAATAAGACCAGATTTGCTATCTTTTTCTTTCTTTTCATGAATCTCAAACAGGTTTTCAATTTGTGCTTCAAATTTGTATTCAAACTTGCTTACAAAATCAAAGTCTTGAAACAATAATCCATCTTTTGAGTTTTGCCAATTCAGAAGATAGTAATTAACAAAATCTTGACTATGAATATCCCATAATTTTTCAATTAACTCTTTGTAGCCTAACTTGCTACCACTCTCTTTAAAATTGCTGATATAATCTTTTTGTAATTCTTCTTTATACACAAAAATAGGTAATGGGTTTGGAAGGATTTTTCTTGGAAGAATTTGCTCAAAATCATACAATAATTTGGCTTCAACATCTGAAATTCTACCAGTAATATCAAAACTTGCTGTTTGGTGTGTTAGGAATGGCATACTACTATTATAACCATTCATAAAATTGCTTGTACCAAAAATCAAGCCTTCTTCATTAGGTTTTGTATTGTACTTATCAGTATTAAATAATTTATCAGCTAAATATTTTTTATGAACTGCCTGATACTCATCTAACGGCTTTTCAAGATAATAAAGAACATAATCGCTATCATCTAATTGCTTGATAGCAAGTAGCTGATTATCAATATCTTTGGTCTGATTCTTTAAGGATTCTTTTTCTGTTTTGTCATTACTAACCTTGATTTTCTCTTCAATGTCTTTTTTAGTTAAATTTAGTTTTTCTCGTTCAATTTGGTTTATATCGTTAACCTCATTTAGCACAGATATAAAATCGCCTGATTTAAAAAAGTTTTGAAATACTTGATTCTTCAATTTATCTTCTTCTGTCATAAATAAAGCCTCAGTCTTAGCAAAATATTCTCCAAATCGCTCATAAATTTGCTTTTTCTTATTAGCTACATTCGCTTTGTGTTTTTCGCCACCTTCTAAATGTTCTCGCTTGAAAGCAACTAAAAAAGGTGAACAAGAGTGAATGGCTTTAGTTGGCAAATCAAAACATTTGTTTGTATCAATGCACCACGCATTTTGAGATAAAAATTTGCAGCGTTCCAGTAGCTCATTTTCCTCAATTTTTTTTGAATAAATAGCAAATTGATAATTTTGTTTATCTATGCTCAGAACGCCATCTACATCTTTGATATTCAAAATAATATGCAATCCTTCTTTTGGGCTAACCCCCAAGTTTTTAAAATCTTCATCAAGATTTTTTGTAAAATTTACTATCTCTTTTATCATATTATTTCATTCGTTTTGTTCTAACTCATAGAGGCCATTGCAACATTCAGAATTTAAGAGGCAATCATATTCGCATCTTATACATTTTCTGCAACGCAAATAAGTCATTGGCCTGTTAATTAACCTTTCCACCTTAATCATAATTTGTACATTAAAAATGATGCACAAATATAAAATAAATAAAATCTCAATTACAACTAGACTTCATAATTTTTAATTCTATTCAGATTTTTCGTGTCAATTGTTCTTATTTTTTTTAGTGTCATCCGACTAAAATTATTTTAATCGAAAAACCTACCTCCAATAGCGATTTGGGAAGTTTTTTTTCTCCAATCAAAAGCACCCCCATTTTTACTAAAGTCGCCTTGCCAACGGGGTCTTCATTTTTGCACAAAGACAGTCGAAAAAAAACTGCCCGGCAGCGTCCGACCGTCGGCAAACTCGTACAGTCAAAGTTCTTATTATTAGATTGTTATAAAAAAAAATTTTAAAAATTTTGACAGTACTCAAGTAGTTCTGGGCGACATAATAATTTCATTAATTTATATTTTTTCTAAGATTCAAATTTTTTTTCCTAATTTCGCCCAACTTTATATCAAGGGATTTGAAATATTACTACTAGACTATTTTTTAATAGACTTAATCGCACCAAATGTTATAAAGCCATAATTCCCATCCCCTCCACATTATACCGTCCCAAGCCACTATAATATCCACATTTCTGCACTTCAACCGGTGCAATGAGTTTAAAATCAAAATCATAAAACCCTTTTATTTGGGTTTCCTGGCGGCTGTTTTCTTTTATAGCTACTTTTCTTGACTTTATTTTAGCAGCCTCGGTGAGTAACTCATATTTGATGGCTTCCGGCTCTACCCGATTACCAGTGGCATTAAAATACTTGTCTGAAAGATTTATGGCCAGTAGTTTTCCAAATTCGGGGTGATCAGGCCTGAGGTATTCATCTTGTTTTCCTTCTCTTTTCATCGAAATATTCATTGGGCCTACGGCCCTGTAAATCATTTCAGATTTAAATTCAGGCTCAGGTAAGGTGCTTATTTGTACTATTGGAAATTCGGCTCTAAAACGATCGTTAAAAATATTGAGCAATTGATCTCTAAATACCCCCAAAATAAAACTCTCGGCTGCTTTGGGCATATAAAATGACAAGTCCAGGTAGAAATTCCGGGCATAAATTATCATTCCTCTTTCCTTGTCAATTTTATACTCATTTCTGCCAGGGTTAAAATGAAAAGGAGAGAAAGTCATAAACTTGAATTTCTTGTTGTTTTCGTTTGATTGATAACCCTCCTGATGCAAAAAGCGGGCATATTCAGGATCGGCGTCTTCGAGTTTTTTGTATAACCAGGACATCAATGGATATTGATGGTTCCAATCTACCAAAGTAGCCGAGGTGGGGTTATTTAATGTAAGTCTAAATCTCATATTTTTTGAATCTTCACAAAGTTTAAACCTAAGCATAGGGTATACATACACAATGCCTCAAAATCTTATACTTTTTATTTTGTCATTCAGGTGGTCAATAAGCGACTGGGGCTCCAATATTTCGAGAATATTCTCAGAATTGCCCAAAATGTAATTCGTAAGCCCCATAAATGACTCATTAACCTCACATTCGAGTATGAATTTATCCGTATTTTGGGCATCCGCACTTACAAATGCTTTGGCAAGCGGGTATCGGTCAATTAAGGCATTATAACCCGCTAAATTGATTTTAATACAAATCCTGACGGTGTTTTTATTTACAATTCCGAACACATCAGGGTGGAGCAGATAGTGCTTCCCCTCATTTTCCCAATCTTCGTCCAGTTGTTCGATACTCTCAATGCGGCTAATCTTGAAAATCCGGTTCTCTTGTTTGCGAATATCAAATGCATTGAGGCTGTCGTCTTTGAGGTTAAGGTGAAAAACCTCCAATATGCGGTCAGAAACAGTATTTGAGTTGGTTGATTTATAATTTTTCAGAATCACCTTTTGTTTATCGGCCATTGCCTGTTCGAGCATCGCAATTTTCGATATATAAGCTTTATTAATGGCTTGCTTTCCTATTCTGGCATAATCAATTATTGACTCCACCTTGTGAATTAACTTCAGTATTTTTTGATTTTCAATACCAGACTGGTGTAATGAGGCTCTGATTAGCTCTTTTTCAGCCTCATTTAAATACAAAATATCCTGAAGGTGTTTGGTGGTAGCATTATCCACCAAAGCATACCGAAATTTTCGATCAAAGGCCACATCAAAACCTGCATTTTTTATTTCTTCAAGATCAGTTCTGATAGCATCTTTAGAAACATTATACAATTGGGAGAAATCTTTGATAGAATAATGGAATGGATTTTCGACCAGTGCCTTAAATACCAATAGGGCACGTAATCGTGTGGCAGTATCCAGTGGTCGGTTCATAATAGTTAATCGGGGATTAGTACAAATTTAAAAAAATCTTCCTCTCGTCCTAAATTTTGGTTAATTCATTTTGAAATATTTATTATTCGGTACAAAAGTGGAAAATTCTCCTTGGTAAAAACCTTAAACCGAGGTGAAAATGAGAAAATTTTTACTGAAAAACCTATTCCGTATTACAATTAAAATAAAATGAAAGGGTGTGCTTTTTGGTTTTTAAAAATTAATCTTCCCGTAAACGCCCGTTACTCCCCTGTTAACTGCATTAACAGGCCGTATACAAGCTGTATACATGGAGTAAACGAGCCGTAAACAAAGCCTGTAAACGGGGGAGTAACGGATATTTAAATTTGGCAGCTTT
>WBZP01004747.1_pt1 | contig 14051 bp, 9 predicted proteins | sample 5204301 | NCBI WGS metagenome assembly WBZP01 (sample SAMN12412401, study PRJNA552823) | activated sludge metagenome | isolation source: activated sludge from nitrification reactor of wastewater treatment plant... | place: USA: Pennsylvania | collected 2017 | reverse complement strand
ATACTGAGATGCTTAATAAGGCGGTGGAGACGCATGATATTGGGTTGGCTAATTTGGTGGCACTGGCTCCTTATAATGTGGTGGCCGGGGATTTGACGGCTTTTAAGGCTTTGATTGATGCTTATGAGCTACAGATTGAGGCTCCGAGGGTGAGGATTAATTCTAAGAAGGTTGCGAGGCGTAATATCGGGGTAAGGTTGAATGAGAATACTGCTACGCTGGAATTGATGGATGGGTTAATGCTTCCGTATCGTTTTTCTCAGGCTTCGTTTTATGATGCGTATCGGGAGGCCCGGAGGATTATTGATATGGGACACCGTAAAACGCGCCTCGGGTTGTTTGTGGAGTTGGAGGATGGGGTGGATTCTACGGGGGTTGTGGTTGTGATTACGAGGGGCATTCGTTCTTATACGGAGGTGGTCCGTTCTTCTGATCATACTGCTTTTTTTGGGTCTGTGGCTGTTGGGACTTATGTGGTTACGGTTAATCATGCAGGTTATCAGCCTTATTCGGGTACGGTTGTTATTCGGTCTGGTGTGTTGAATAGTGGTTCTGTGAAGTTGATGTTGTAAGTTGCATTTGTTTTCTCCCCCCCTCGCTCTGTGATGGAGTGAGGGGGATTTTTTTTGTCTGGAGGTTGTCTGAACCTTGATTTGCTTGATTTTCTTGATTTCTTGATTTCTTGATTTTGCTGTCTGAACCTTGATTTGCTTGATTGGGTTGATTTCTTGATTTTTTTGTCTTGAACCTTGATTTGCTTGATTTTCTTGATTTCTTGATTCTGTTGTCTGAACCTTGATTTGCTTGATTTTCTTGATTCTGGGCTGTCTGAACCTTGATTTGCATGATTTCTTGATTTTTGGTTGTCTGAACCTTGATTTGCTTGATTTCTTGATTTTTTTGTCTGAACCTTGATTTGCTTGATTGGGTTGATTTCTTGATTTTTTTTTTGGGGCCGGCAGCTAAAGCAGCCGGTAATTGATTTTGGGGGGATAATGTCATCCCTTCGGGATTCAAGTATGGGTTGTGTCTTTTTTTACAATAATGTCATCCCTTCGGGATTGGATTAGGGAGGTAATGAAGGGAGGAGGGTGTCTATCAGGGAGTGGGTTTTGTGGGTTTCGGTAGGTCGGTTTGTGGAAGGATTGGGGGAAGGGGGGTTTTACCGGCCCCCTCCGAGGAGGGGGAGAAATGGGGTTATGGATTATTTTTTTTGATTTTTATTTGGGTAATTGGTTTTTTTTGTGTTGATTTGTGGTGTATTAAAGTAATTATGTAATAATAAGTACTACATGATAATTGTAGGGGGCGTGAATAAACTATTGACCAATCCCCTAAGAGACGATAAAACCGACAATAAACAAACTGTGAAACAATAGACAAAATCAATGAATAGGTTTAAAGAAGTCTTAGAAAATAAAGAATTAAAGCAAACTTGGCTAACTGAACAACTATGTAAAAGTTACATTATGGTTAATGATTATGTGCAGAACAGAAAGCAACCAAGATTAGAAGCCTCATATAGAATTGCTGAAATTTTGGAAGTTAACGTAAAAGAACTTTTAAAAGTAAAACTAATGTATAAAGAAAAAACAGATGATGAAAACTTACATTTAGTTGAAGAACCTCAATTAGACATCTTCAACCCTGATAAATTTTTAGAAAAAGACTCAAATGAACTATTGAATTTCGTTAATGAGTATTATACAAGATTTGAGAAAACAAATCCAATTAAAGTAATAAACAGAAGCCAATTTAACACACCTGTAAATTTTAAACAAGCTAAGACAAGGCCAATTCATCGTTGGTACACTTACAAAGAAGGTTTTTCGCCATTTTTTGTTAGAAAGTTTATTGAGAGATTTAAAACATCAAATCAAAACATAGTATTTGACCCCTTCGGAGGTATAGGAACGACAGTTGTAGAATCTGCATTGATGGGATTTAATGCGTATTCAAATGACGTAAACCCGCTAAGCAATTTTATTGCAAAAATTAAAGCAGAAAATTATGAAGAAAGCGATTTGATTGATCTTGAAAATGAAAAAAAAGTAATTACAAAATACTCTTTTAAGAACAAAAATAATCCACCAGAGAATGAAACCGTTGCTAGTTATTTTACAGAAGTCACATTAGATTCTATTCTTCGGGTTCAAAGTTATATTGATACAATACAAAACGAAAAAGTAAAAAATCTGACTTTCATTGCACTTTTAACTATACTTGAATCGATTTCAACACACCGTAAAGACGGTAATGGAGTTAAAAGAAAAAAGAATTTTAAAGGAGATTTCAATCTAAATCAAATTGTAGAGCTTTTAGTTTCCCAAATAGATTTGTTTATTTACGATATCAAAAACACAAACTTCAAAAAAAGCTCAACGATACTAAGTCAAAGTTCATTTGAACAATATAAATTGCCTCAAAAGGCAGACATTGTAATTACTTCTCCACCTTACGCAAATTGTTTTGATTATAGTAAAGTATATCTTGTTGAGCTTTGGTTTGGAGGATTCTTTAAAAATAAAATTGATCAAAAATTATTTAGAGAATCATCAATAATAAGTCACGTTCATTACAAATGGAATGTTAGACATCAGGGTTTTGGTCATAGTTTAATCAATAATGAAATCTACGACTATTTAAATACACTTAATCTTTGGGATAAAAAAATTCCTAAAATGTTAATTGGATATTTTAATGACATTGGTAAAGTTCTATTTGAGTTATCAAAGAACCTTAATAAAGAAGCAACTGTTGGGTTTGTTGTTGGAAATTCAGTTTATGGTGGCGTTCCAATAGCAACTGATATTTTGCTCGCAGAAATAGGGATTAATTTAGGCTATAATTTGGTTGGAATTGAATCATATAGAACATTAACATCCTCATCACAACAGCAGAAAAAAATCAGGGAGCAAGATAAAAAATTTTTAAGAGAAAGCTTAGTCATTTTAAGATGGAAATAGAAATTATCAACAAAACAGGTGGATATAATCCATACGAACTTAAGTGGGACGAAACTATTTCGTTTCCAAACACTAAGAGTTTGACTCAATATGGGAACAGACTTTACAACAGATACCCGGCAAGAAGTATTTTCTTAGTTCCAAGAGCAACAATAAATTCAAAAGCGAAAGAACTTAAAAAGTTAAATATCTTGGACCCTTTTATGGGTTCGGGTACAACAGCAGTCGAAGCATCTTTGACTAATTCTGTTATTTACGGAACAGAGATGGATCCCTTTGCAAGACTAATTGCTGAAGTGAGTATATTTAGGTTTTCAGAAAATGAGCTTTTTGAATTGAAAGACATATATTCAAATATTAAAAAAAAGTGGAATAAATATCCCGTCAATAAAAAGTTTTATCCCAAACTAAATAACATTGAATACTGGTTTGACGAACAAGTCTTCAATGATTTGTTAAGGCTAAAATCATTTATTTTTGAAAATATTTCAAATGAAAAGTATCTAAAGTTTTTCAAAGTGACTTTTGCTGATTGTATAAAGCCTTCTTCAAAAATGGAAAGACAATCAACAAAACCATACATTTCGAGTAAATTTCCTAAGAAAATAAAACCCGTTCTTGAATCTTTTGAATATAGTTTCAATGCACATCTTGAGGCTTTGAAACAATACGATTTTGTTTCTCAAAAATATACAAATGGAATTTATTGGCTTAGTTTTGATGCAACAAACTTCAATACAATAAAAGAAATAATTGATCTAGCAATTACCTCACCGCCATATTTAAACGCTTTTGATTACACACAAATTATCAAAATAGAGAGCGCTTGGGTTGGCACCTTGGAAAATGATGACATTATTAAATTGAGAGCAGTACAGGTAGGAAATGAAAAAAGGCGGGAGAATAAGATTGACTCCTTTATTGAAACTCTTTTTAAGCCATTCTACGATGCACTCATACAACAAGGAGAAGAAGAAAACAAGAACTACACTAAAATCGCTAAGACCTGCCTATCATACTTTAATGACATAAAAAATAATTTAAAGTGTGTAAAAGATGTGTTAAAAAAAGGCGGTGAGTATCATATGATTATAGGTGATAACACAATAAAAAAAATTGACATTCCAACACACAAATTAATTGCCGAAATAGCAAAAGAATTAGGTTTTGAATGGTTTGGATACTATAAATATGCTATCAAAGACCATAGAACTTCAATACCAAGAATGGATAATGGTGGAAAAATAAATTACGAATTTGTAATAATGCTTAGAAAATGATATATAGCTACACAGATACACTTTTAGCTAGATGGGTAGAATGGTCCGAAGGGTTTTTATCTCAAAAACTCAATTCAAGTACTAATGATTTAAATACAATTTTAGGTACGACAGGTTCTGACAATCCATCAAGGGCAAATGAATTTTATAGAATTGGATTATTAAATTTTGAATTGACAAATTCTACACAAGCGTATGATAGTTTAAGAAATTCGGAATCTATTCAAAGTTGTTTAGGATATATTGCTTATTTAATTGCAAAAGGAAAGACAACTAGCCCAAACAATCTTAAAATCAATAATGGTTTTAATGCGTTAAGTACTATTTTTCTTATTCAACAATATGAAGAATACAATTCGCAAAAAATATCATTGGCGAGTATTTTATTATACTTGATTGAAAATTTCCCTCTTCCTAATGGTGTTGATGAACGAACTTATTTGAGATATATAACAGCAGGAATGTTTTGTGAATTAAACACTGATAAAAATAGCTTCATTGCTTCAGTTCTAATTAATCAAACACCTTCAATTAGAATAATTGAAAGACCCAGTTCTCTCAAAGCTACTTTTAATTCGTCCAACGATATTGCAACCGCAATAAAAAATAGATTATCTTTAACAAGTATTGTTTATGAAAAAGGTTCAGTCTTTTTTATTGGCAATCCAAAAGATGTAAATCCAAGAGGTTTATTTTACTTGTCATATAGTAATTTCAAAAATTTCTTGAATGATTTTTACGATATTGAATTTAATAATTTATCAAATAACCCTTTTCAAACAATTTTTGAAACTACACTAAATCAAAATAAAATCGCAGATATAAAATTCATATTCAGCAAAAATAATAAATCAAAAAACTTAATAGAGCTTATGAGAACGCTAGAAGAAGGTTGCCTAGAGGCAATTAAAATATTAGGTTGGTCTAATGCTTCCACCATTAATCAAGATTTTAAAAATGTAATTTTCTATGGTTCACCAGGAACAGGTAAAAGTTATACCGTTGAAAACAACACAAGTGGTCAAAGTAAAACAAGAGTTACATTCCATCCTGAAACAGATTATCACTCTTTTGTTGGGAGTTACAAGCCTGTAATGGATGGGGTTATCAAATATGAATTTGTACCACAAGCTTTCACGAAAGCATATTGTCAAGCTTGGTTAAATCCAGATAAACCACATTACTTGATCATTGAAGAAATCAATCGCGGAAATTGTGCTCAAATTTTTGGCGACCTTTTTCAATGTTTAGATAGAGATGAAACAGGAAAATCAAAATATGAAATTGATTGCGATAAAGATTTAGCTGATTATTTAAAAAAAGTGTTTGCAGGAAAAGACATTGTTGCAGATAAAATTGTATTACCCAGCAATCTTTTCATTTATGCAACAATGAATACGTCTGATCAATCACTTTTTCCAATGGATAGTGCTTTTAAAAGACGTTGGGATTGGGAATTTGTACCAATAGACTATAATGACGCAAAAAAATTAACCATAGAAGTTGACGCAATTTCAAAATACAATTGGAGTGAATTCATTAAAATTATTAATCCCAAAATAAAAGAACTTACTGGAAGTGAAGACAAACAACTTGGAAATCGATTTGTAAATCCCAGCAATAAAACAATTTCTCTTGAACAGTTTAAATCAAAAGTGTTGTTTTATCTATGGTCAGAAATTTATAAAGATGAGTATGGAACACAAAATTCTATATTTAAGTATGAACAAGATGGAGAGGTTATAGATTTTCAATTCGGAGACTTATATAATGATAATTCAATAGAATTAGTAAAAGCATTTTTGAAGTACAACGGAATAGAAGCAGAATAATGATTGTCCTATTTGAAGAATATCAATATAAAACAGTAAATCTGAAACAAGTTTTATCAGAAAGGTATTTCTTGCCAATAAATTCTACTTATTCAAAAATTAATTATGTTGGTTACTATTTCAATCCGCAAATTAATGAGGCAATTATTTTATTTCCAAAGGTTTTTATAAATGAAAATGGCTTAGCATTTGATGAATTTGAACCTGAAATCTTAGTATCCCCAACTTTTGAAATAAAAGAGAGATTATTAAATACAGGAAAAGATAAAATTGTTTTTGAAATATCAACTTGGCTGTATAGAGCAATTCAACAATTCAATAAACGACATTTTTACAATTCTATTTCTGAAAATCAATTTTTGAATCAAGTAGTAACCAACTTAGACGAGAAATCAAACACAGAACTAGATATTATTCTAAGTTTATTAAAATTCTACAAGGAAAATCAAGCATTGTTTACGTGTATATCAAAGTCGGCGCATTCACAACAAAACAAAATAAATTGGCATAAAACAATTAATAAAAAACAGCCAATTATTCAAAACAATATACCTATTTATGTTGATTTAGCAACTACAAGAAAAAAGGTAAATTATGACGAAGAACTTTTAGTCCTTTTCTATTCAACTCTAAATTTCATAAAAGGAAAATATGCATTTGACTTTTATCCACCACAAAATTATGAACTTATCAAAGGTCATCAATTTGAAAATGTTTTGCGTAAAGGTTGCAGATATTTAAAAAGCATCAAATACAAGTACTACTCAGACAAAATGATTAGTTTATATAATTTACTCTATGCTTTTTTTGAAAGAAGTGAAAAAACACAATCCAAAAAACAAATTGAAGAAGTACTTTTAATTAAAGATTTCAATATTGTTTTTGAAGATATGATTGACGACTTAATTGGCGACAATAAATTATTGCCGGAATTAAAAAAACACGCAGATGGCAAGCAAGTTGACCATATTTATAAATACAAATCACTTTTAGTTGAAGATGAAATTTATTTTGTAGGTGATAGTAAGTATTACAAACCTCAAAATAGTGTAGGTAAATATTCTAAAGCAAAACAATTTACTTACGCTAGAAATGTAATTCAATACAACATTGACCTATTTAATGATAATAACTTAGATAAACAACTTCGCTACAGAGAGAGTTTAACAGAAGGCTACAACATTACGCCTAATTTCTTTATATCCGCTTTCGTAAATAAAGACTTTGACTTTTCAAAATCTTACTTAGACGAAACAGGGAAACCAATAATGCAGACGCATTTTGAAAATCGTTTGTTTGACCGTGACACATTATTTATTCAGTCTTACAATATTAATTTTCTGTTTGTTCTATTGGCATATCTATCAAATAATTCAACATTAAAAACAAATTTCAAAAAGGACACACAGAAAAAGTTCAGAGAAAAATTGGTTTCGTTCATTAATGAAAAATATCATTTTTACATTATAGAACCGCAAGACAGCACATTCATTGACAAACATTTCAAACTTTTAAATGGCAAAATTTACAAACCATCACACTTGACAGAAGAATTGATTTTAGCACTTGAAAAACCAAATCAAACAGATATATTAACAAAAATACAAAGCGATATAAAGACGAAAATTGAATACCTTTTATCATAGCCAACGCATTTAGTGGTACATTTGCAAAACCAAACAAGCCCAAGCACAGACCAAACCTTGCAAAAGAGTATGCCCGTTCCAACAGCACCGTAAAACCGACAGACAAGCAAGCGGACGAAAAAGTAGCGGTGGGATAACCCGATTTTTACCCCCCCCCTTCCCAATCAAAGCCTTGTTAAATCACAAACAAATTCCCGGAAAAACAATAAATGGCATAACTATTGAGTTTTATGGCTGGAGGGAAATAGAGGGTGTTGCTATCTTGTATTTCCTTTTTTTCGTTACATTCTATTGGATAAAATCATGGTTAAAAAAGGACTTTTTTATTGTTTTTTGATACTGAATAGTGTCGTCTTTGCGCAGGAGAAAATATACAAATTATACAGCCCGGATGAGCGGTTTATTGCAACGCTGGAGTACGATGAGATAGGGGAGTTTTCGATGGGGTTGGCTTTTGTAAGAATGAGAGACAAATATGGCTATATCAATACGGAGGGAAGGGAGGTGGTTCCCCTGAAGTTTGCGGAGGCACAGGGTTTTTCTAAGAACGGGCTTGCTGTGGTAAAAGAGGGCTGGAAGTATGGGTTTATTGACAAATCGGGTAGTTTTGTGATTCCGGCTTCCTTTGAAAATGCTTTTCCTTTTGACGATAACGGGTTGGCTATTGTGAGGAAGCAGGATTTTCATGGCGTGATTAATGCGCAGGGAAAGGAAGTATTCCCTTTTGACTTTGAGGAAATCCACTTGTATAAGGAAATGGGGTATTGCATAAAAGGCGGAAAAGGCGGGCTTTTTTCTTTGTCCGGCACACCGCTTTCGGACTTTATTTATGACAATGCAGGCGAATGTTCGGAGGGGAAAATGTCTGTGAATATGAATGGGTTATGGGGGATTGTGGATACGAAGGGAAGGGAAATTGTGGCTTGTAAATACGAGGATATGGGGCGATTTTCGGAAGGGATGGCAGGGGTAATTTTAAATGGGAAAGGGGGTTACCTGAATTTGAATGGGGTAGCGGTAACGGAGTGTATTTATGATGCCCTGGACGAATTTACGGAAGGCCTGGCGGCTACGAATAAAGGGGGAAAATGGGGGTATCTGGATAAAACCGGAAAAGAAGTGATTCCTTTTATGTACGAGTCTGCTTATAAATTTGCGAAGAATGGAGTGGCAACGGTTGTCAAGGAGGGAGAATATCTCAATATTACGCGCCAAAATCAGGTAACTAAAACGGAACCGGAAGCGCCTGTTTTTGATACGAAACCGGAATTTCATGCTGTGGAGGTAGAAGATGGACAGGAAGTGGTTTTGACGTATGCTGATTTAACGCTAAAGGTAAAGAAAACGTGGAAAGGATTTGGCAACGCTGATAAGGGGGTGATTCAGGATTTGAAGACGCAGGAAATTCTGGCGGATAACGTTACTTTTTACAAAAATAAAATTTATGCTGCTACGCTTTACAGTAAAGGAAACTCTTACCTGATTTCTAAGGCCGATTTCCCGCTATCTGAACTGAGAAACAGGATTCTGGCAGAAAGTACAAAGCCTATTACCAAAGAAGAAAAAGTGGAGCAAAACAAAAACCTGATTGCAAAATATGAGGAGTTGCAAAAATTAATCGATGAAGTGGAGTTTCAAGAGCTCCAAACTTTGTATTCGGTATTTGATCTTATGGACTCAAAGGAGGTGACAAAGCAAAAAAGAAAAAAGCAGGTGGAGCCGTATCAGAATGCTGTAAAAAAAACACAGGAGGTTTGGAATTATATCAAGGAAAATAATGGAGCCGGGGATAATAGTTTGGAGATAGAAGACTTTGTGAAAAAGCATACCGAAAAATCCCGTAAAATGGATGAAGAAATAGCGAAGATGTAATTTGGTTTTTTTCTTTGGAAGAGGACGGTTTCAGTACCTTTTGAAGGAATAAGGGCATGCCGGTAGTTGCAAGGCATGCCTTGCAATACCAATGCATACCTTGCAACTTACCAGTTACAACAAATTATTGCTTAGTGTAAGTTAAAGTACAAGTATAGTCTGTACCACCAACGGTGACGTTGTAGCTACAAGCCATTGTAGTCCTAGCGGAGTCTAAAACGATGGCATTACCTGTTGCGTTGATTGAAGCAGAAGGACAATCAGTAGTGAAGTTTTCTAATTTAAAACCGTCAGCACTAACAGTACCTAAAACAACTAAGTCAGAAGCGCCACAAAGAGCGTTACCGAAGTTGCTTACGTTTACTTTCGTTACCCCGGCAGAAGCGTTAGTAATAACGATATTGTGTGGCAAAGTATCATTACAATCAGTTCCTCTCCAAGTACCTACGAATTTAGTACGCACTTCAACGTCACATTTTTTGGAAATTGGGTCTAATTCATACCCTAAATCACAGACGCAACTTTCGTCTATTTCGTCACATTCACCGTTAGCACCACAATCTATTTTATAGCACACATCTCCAATTGGACAAGATGTCATGAAGAATAAACTAAAGCTTAGTAAGAATAAATATTTTGTTTTCATAATAGTATGTATTAAAAATTATAAGTTAACGTGAGTTTGGGATAGCAAATAAGAAGATTTATTTATAAAAAACCTAAAAATCAACCCCCTAAACTGTGAATACTATCCTTCTGAGCGAAGGGCGATGCCCCTCGCTGACATATCCCGCCCTTTCAGGGCTATCCCGTAAAAGCGCTGAAAGGACATTATAGCAAACATAGTCCATCTCCCTTTGAAATCCCACAAAACCCAAGCCCTGAAATGGCGACATTCACTAGCGAGGGGCATCGCCCCTCGCTGAATAGACAAACATAGAACAATTTAGGCACTTGGTTATCCCGAACTCACGTTAAAGGTACATTCAATGATAATTTTTCCCACCCCTCAATCCAAGCAAATCCAGCCGAATCAAAAAGATTGGATCAGGGTTAAAAACCTAATCCCTTTACTTTTCGTTTCAGTGTAGTAAAGTAGCGATATAAAAATGAAAAATCATTTAGTCTTTAATTCTATCTTGGCTTGTGGGATGCTTTTTGCTTTTTCTGGTTGTGGAAAAGAGGAAGCGTTGCCGGTTTTGCCTACGAAAATGAGTAGTGATGTGGTATCTGAGTCGTTTAATGTAACCTTTTTATTCTCTGAGCAGGCGATTCTTAAAGCGAAGTTAAGCGCAGGGTTGGTGCAGGAGAAAAAAGAAGGCGAAAAGGACGCGAATACCAGTGTCCATTATTTTGAAAGAGGGGTAAAACTTGAGTTTTATGATGCGGAGGGGATATTGGAAACCACCCTTACTTCTCAAAGGGGGAAAATGAATAAAGAAGCAAAGCTTGCTGATTTACAGGGGAAAGTAGTGGCTCAGGGAAAAGAAGGCTCACGGCTTGAGACGGAACAATTGTTTTGGGATGAAAAAAATGATAAAATTTACACCGCTGGTTTTGTACGCATTCAGACTCCTACCCGGATTCTGGAGGGAGATGGATTTGAATCCAATACAGGGCTTACCCGTTACCGGATTATCAAGGCAAGGGGACAATTAAACGTAGAAAATATAGAATAACGGAATGAGTCGTCGTCAGCAATTCTCCATACGTAACCTATTTTCCGGGCAACTACTCCGGCGATTGATATTGAGTATCGCTCTTTTTTGGGGGACGAACGCTCTTTGGGCTATCAATGGATTTATGCTCGTACAAAACCGCTTGCAAAACGACAAAAATACGCTCTTTTTCTTGAGAATCAACGAAACAAACTCCTTTCGTCTAAACCTCAAGGTACAACCCAAAAACACCGTTTATTACTGCATTCAGAAAAAATGGGAGCAGAAAACGGCGGAGTTTCAGGAATTCTTTAAACTCGAAAAAGGAGAGTACCTTTTTCTGCTCGAAATCGAAAACACAGAAACAGGAGAACGGGTTGTTTGGAAAAAAGAATTTGAATGTACTCCTCCTGAAAACGGGGTTTATCTTTCCGACATAACCCTGAAACCGGATAATTCCTCTCTTCCTTTTTTTTCGGGTGAAATCGAAGGAGAAAATACCATAAAAAAACTCCATTTCACTCAGAGTGTACAATTTCCTCAGAAGGTTTTAACTGCGAGAGCCATCCTTTACAAACAAAAAAAAAGCACAAAATCAGAATCCTCCGCAACCGCTTTTACCTCCCTTACCCAAATCAACCAAGTACTGAAAACCAGCCCTTCCGGAATCACCTTTAGCGGAACCTTTGATGTATCTGATTTAACCGCCGGAAACTACCTCATTGAAATCCTGTGGTATGAGGAAGCCCGTTTGATAAGAGAAAGAAGCATTGCCTTTTCTGTCGTAACGGAGGCCTATTACTGGCAGAACAGAAACATTGATGAAAGTATTCAAAAAGCAGCGATACTGATAGATTCAGAAAAAACGAAGCAACTCCTTGCGATTACTTCCCCTCTTGAAAAAAAAATCGCCCTGAAATCTGTCTGGAAAACCCTTTATCCCACCGATCCGGAGCAGCAAGCCTATATCTTTTATGAAAAAGTACGCAAAGCGGAGACCCTTTTTGCAGCCGAACCCCTTAAATGGCACTCAGACAGGGCAATGACCTATATCCGCTATGGAGAACCCACAGAAACCCGACAATTTCATACAAAAAACGGAGACTTTGAAGGGTGGATTTATCCTCAGTGGGACCTTATGTTTATGTTTAAAAAAAATGGAAATGCGTATCATTTAGTAAAATAGCGAATACTATCCTTCTGAGCGAAGGGCGATGCCCCTCGCTGACATATCCCGCCCTTTCAGGGCTAATCCCGTAAAAGCCATAAAAGGAAATCATAGACAAACATAGTCCATCACCCTATGAAATCCCACAAAGCCCAAGCCCTGAAAGGGCGACATACACTAGCGAGGGGCATCGCCCCTTGCTGAATAGACAAATATAGTGCGATTTAGGCACTTGGTTATCCCGAACTCACATTATAATATACAGATACCGCATCGAAAAATATTCAATGCGGTATCTGTTTTGGGTTTATTAATTAATAGACTGCAATTTTAATCACCTCTGAGAAATCTCCCTGTTGAATCCGGAAATAATAGATTCCGGCAGGAAGAGGGGCTACGTCCCACTCTCCGGTCCAGTTTCCGCTTTCTGTTTTGTCTTGTCTTTCCCCTAATACTTGCCCTAAAGCATCTGTTAATTTGATACTAAATACCTCATTGCTATTCAGTTCTTTCCCCTCAATCTTTACCAAAGCTGAGGCCGGATTGGGATAAAGGCTGAATACAGGTACTAGCCCTTCCGGAACGTCATTAGCATAACGGGCGGGAGGGAGAACGGATACCGTCAGAATATTGGAATATATCGAAGGACACGAATTGCAAAAAGCCTGTACGCGATATTGAGCGGTAGAAGATGCATTAAAACTATAAGTAGCAGCATTTGCATTGGGAATCACACTAAAAGCGGTTTGTGCATTGGGTCGGGAAAACCAGGTATAGGTACAAATGCCAGACCCGCCTGTTACTGTGCTTGTCAAAGTAACCGGACTTCCGGAGTTATAAGTACCTCCCCCGCTGATAGATACAATCGGATTTGCAACCACACTGAGCGATAGTGTATTGGAGGTGTCAATATCACAACCCGAACCGTTACAATTGATAATGGCCCTATAAAAGCGATTTGAAGTAATATTGTAAACGGGTAAATTGGCTGAATTTCCGCCTGTATTATTCCAATTGATTCCATCTGTACTTAATTGCCAGGTTATCGGACAGTTACCGGTTCCTCCTGTAACCGTTGCCGTTAGCACAACAGAACCATTATTACAAACCTGAGTGGCATTTCCGGAAATCGTGATTGCGGGATCTGGCACTACCGTTACCAATATGGGCGAACTGTATCCTGAAGCACCGCATCCGCTTCCCGAACAGCCTGTAACCCTTGCTCTGTAATAAATATTTGCTGTCAATACGGCAGTTTGAAGCGTAGTGCCTACATAAAGTGTAGGGGAATTTGGAATTGTGACATTATTCCATGAGGTACCGTTTGTACTGCTTTGCCATGTGACATTACAGGTTCCAGACCCTCCGGTTACCGTTGCCGTCAGCAGCGTAGTGCTACCGGAACACAAATTCGTATTTCCATTGATGGCCGATACATAAGCATCCGGTACAACCGTAACGATTACACTATTGGTTTTTGCACATCCCGAAGGACTCGTTGCGGTTACAGTATAAGTAGTGGTAGTAGTAGGCGATGCAATAACTGTAGTGCCTGTTGTGGTGCTAAGACCGGTTGCAGGCGTCCATGCCCATGTATTGGCATTACCGCTTGCAATAATAGTCACAGGA
>WBZP01004742.1_pt1 | contig 14059 bp, 11 predicted proteins | sample 5204301 | NCBI WGS metagenome assembly WBZP01 (sample SAMN12412401, study PRJNA552823) | activated sludge metagenome | isolation source: activated sludge from nitrification reactor of wastewater treatment plant... | place: USA: Pennsylvania | collected 2017 | reverse complement strand
AGGCCTGCGCAAAACGCATGTCGGTGGCGGCGTACATGTCCAGCGTGGGCGCGATATCGATCACGGCCAGCTTCGCCACGGCCTCAGGGTGGTCCAGTGCCAGGCGATGCGCCACGCGGCCGCCACGGTCGTGGCCGCACACGGCAAAACGTTCGTGGCCCAGCGAGCGCATCAGTCGCAGCAGGTCCAGCGCCATCACGCGCTTGCTGTAGTTGGCGTGGTCGGGATCACCCGTGGGCTGTGCGCTGTCGCCATAACCCCGCAAGTCCGGCAGCACCAGGTGCAAGTGCGGCGCCAGCTCGCGCGCCACGCGCTGCCACATCACGTGGGTCTGCGGGAATCCGTGCAACAGCAGCAGCGCCGGTGCATCGGCGCGGCCGCCGATGCGGGCGTGGAGGCGTGTTCCGGCGAGATCGAAGTCGCGGGCTTCGAAGCCCCGGAACCAGTTGTTGGTGTCGCTCATGGCTGCAGCATAACCACGCGTCCGGCTGGCTATACTGCCAAGCTTCAGCGCCGATTTGTTCCGACTTGCGGGCGCTTCAACAAATGCCGCTAAAAGGGGACACCGATCACCCGGTGCCCGCCTGGCAGGCGGCGCCGGGTTCTTCATTGATGGGCAGCATCGGTCTGGTCACGCCGCAGCAGATGCACTTCAGCGAGCCGCTGCCGCTGAAGAGCGGAGCCACGCTGCGCGACTACACGCTGACATTCGAGACCTACGGCACGCTCGATGCCGCGCGCAGCAACGCGGTGCTGGTATGCCACGCGCTCAACGCCAGCCACCATGTGGCCGGCACGCACGGCGACGGCGACCTGGGCTGGTGGGATAACCTGGTCGGCCCCGGCAAGCCGCTGGACACGAATCGCTTTTTCGTGATCGGCATCAACAACCCCGGCTCGTGCTTCGGGTCCACCGGGCCCATGCATGTGGACCCGGCCACCGGGCGGGTCTATGGCGCGGACTTCCCGGTAGTCACCGTGGAAGACTGGGTCGACGCCCAGGCGCGCCTGGTGCGGGCGCTGGGCATCACCCAACTGGCGGCCGTGCTGGGCGGCAGCCTGGGCGGCATGCAGGCGCTGGCCTGGACGCTGCGTTACCCGGCCCGGGTGCGGCACTGCATCGCAGTGGCCACCGCACCCAATCTGAGCGCACAGAACATCGCCTTCAACGAGGTGGCCCGCCGTGCCATCACCACCGACCCCGATTTCCACGGCGGCCACTACATCGCGCACGGCACCGTGCCCAAGCGCGGCCTGCGCGTGGCGCGCATGATCGGCCACATCACCTACCTCAGCGACGACGCGATGGAAGCCAAGTTCGGCCGCGAACTCAAGGCCGCCGAACTGGGTTACACCACGCAGGACATCGAGTTCCAGATCGAGAGCTACTTGCGCCACCAGGGCGACAAGTTCAGCGACTACTTCGACGCCAACACCTATTTGTTGATCACACGCGCACTGGACTACTTCGACCCCGCCGTCGAATGCGGCGGCAACCTGTCACAGGCCTTCGCCGCGGCGCATGCGCAGCGCTTCCTGGTGGTCAGCTTCACCACCGACTGGCGCTTCTCGCCAGCGCGCTCGCGCGAAATCGTCAAGGCGCTGGTGGACAACCGCATCGACGTCAGCTACGCCGAGATCGCCGCGCCGCACGGGCACGACGCCTTCCTGCTGGACGACCCGCGCTACCACGGCGTGATGCGCGCCTACTTCGAGCGCGTGGCCAGCCAAGGGGCCGCCCCGTGAGCGAACGCAAGGACCTCGAATTGATCGCCGCAGCCGTGCCCGCGGGCAGCCGCGTACTGGACCTGGGCTGCGGCAACGGCGAACTGCTGGCCTGGCTGCAGCGCCACAAGGCTTGCACCGGCTACGGCATCGAGATCGACGACGCCAACGTGCACGCCTGCGTGCAACGCGGCGTCAATGTGATCCAGCTGAACCTTGAAGAAGGGCTGGCCCTGTTCGACGATCGCAGCTTCGACGTGGTGCTGCAGATCGACACCTTGCAGCACCTTCGCAACACCGAACGCATGCTGCGCGAAACAGCGCGTGTGGGGCGCATCGGCATCGTGGCCTTCCCCAACTTCGCGCACTGGCCCAACCGCGTGCGCGTGCTGACCGGCCGCATGCCGGTGACGCGTGCGCTGCCCTACCAGTGGTACGACACGCCCAACATCCGTGTGGGCACGTTTGCCGACTTCGAGGTGCTGGCCGGCAAGTGCGGTCTGCAGGTGAGCGACAGCTTCGGTCTGCAGGGCGGCAAGGTGGTTCGGCGCTGGCCCAACCTGCTGGCCAGCGTGGCGGTGTTTCGCTTCGAGCAGACCTGATCGACAGGGCGCCGGCGCTGCAGCTCGGACTTGTGACGATCCCACTGGGCGTGAGACCGCGGCGCGCGGGCGGAACCTCGCTAACATCCTGCGCTCGCACCACCGCAGGCGCCGTTTCGCCGCAACTCGCAGGAGACTCCGATGACGCACAAGCCCCTTGCCCGCGCGATCGCCTATGGGCTGGCAGTTTCCTTGTCGGTGACGGTGGCGCCGGTCTGGGCAGGCCCCGCCGACGACCTGCGTGACCTGGTCGACGCCAAGGGTTCCAGCGGCGAGCTGGAACTCGAGCGCCGCGGCTACACGCACGTCGACACCAGCAAGACCAGCGACACCGCCTACAGCTACTGGTGGAACAACGCCAAGTCCAGCTGCGTACGCGTAACCACGCGCGAGGGCCGCTACAAGTTCCTGATCGACACCGACCCCTCCGACTGCGGACAGACCAAGAAGGAGTCCGGCATGAGCGACGGCGCCAAGGTGGCCGTTGGTGCGGCGGCCTTGCTGGGCATTGCAGCGCTGGCGCACAAGTCGCATCACCGCGGCGATCGCAGCTTCAACGAACATCAGACGGCGGAGTTCGAGCGCGGTTACCGCGACGGCCTGTACCACAACTCCTTCAACAACTACAGCGACAGCCGGGAATACAACGACGGCTACAACCAGGGCGTGGACGAGCGACGGCAGCAGTCGGGCTACCGCTGGGGCAACGGCAACGCCAACTACGGCCCCGATTGGGTGCAGTGCAGCAGCGAAGGCGGCTTCTGCAGCTTCAGGGGCTCCGCCCAGGTGCGCTTTGGCGTCGATGGCCGCTACGTGACGCGCCGTGCATTCAACGGCATCGCCTGCAACGAGAATGCCTTCGGCGACGACCCCGCGTACGGCAAGCGCAAGCAGTGTTTCATGCGGCAGAACTGAGCGCGCCCCACCTTCCAGCTGGCCGGCGCAGCACTCATCGCTGCTCTGAAGCAGCCTGAGGTCGACCTGCGGAGGCGGGTCGCGGTGCGACTGCGTCTACGGACCCAGGGCATCGCGGTAGGAGCGCAACGAAGATTCAATGCCGGACGCGCGCACCATGGTGTGCAGGTATTTCATGCGGCCATTGTGGCGCGCGTGGCCCCTCAGCGTGCGGGCTTGCGGTACTGGCTGGCGTCCAGGCCCAGGCGGCTGAGCTTGTCGTACAGCGTCTTGCGTGGCAGGCCCAGCCGGTCGGCGGCGGCCTGCACCTGGCCACCGGCATCGCGCAGCGCGGCTTCGATGCAGCTGCGTTCGGTGCGGGCCAGGGTGTCAGACAGGGTGGGCAGGGTGGCGGCGGCCTCGGCCTGGGCGGGCTCCAGGCCCAGGCACCAGCGCTCGGCCAGGTTGCGCAGCTCGCGCACGTTGCCGGGCCAGGGGCGCTGCTGCCAGGCCTGCAGGTCGGGCAGGCCCCAGGGTGGCGGCTCGATGCCGTGGCGCTGCGCCGCCAGCGCCACGAAGTGCCTGAACAGCAGCGGCACGTCGTCCTGCCGTTCGCGCAGCGGCGGCAGGCGCAGCGTGGCCACCTCCAGCCGGTAGTACAGGTCGGCGCGAAAGCTGCCGGCCTCGGCGGCCTGCAGCAGGTCAAGCTTGGTGGCGGCGATGAAGCGGCAGTCCACGGCAATGCTCTCGTTGCTGCCCAGCCGCTCGACGCAGCGCTCCTGGATCGTGCGCAGCAGCTTGGCCTGCAGAGCCAGCGGCATGGATTCGATCTCGTCAAGAAACACCGTGCCCGCGCGGGCATGTTCGATCTTGCCGATGCGCCGGCGCTGCGCACCGGTGAAGGCGCCGCTTTCGTGGCCGAACATCTCGCTTTCAAAAACCGGCTCGGGCAGCGCGCCGCAGTTGATGGCCACAAAAGGCCCGCTGCGGCCGCTGGCGGCGTGCAGCGCGCGGGCCACCACCTCTTTGCCGGTGCCGGTTTCGCCCAGCAGCAGCACGTCCACGCGGGCCGGCCCCAGCGCGGCCACCAGACGGCGCATTTCCACAGCCGCCGCCGAATGGCCCACCAGGCCCCAAGCGATGCCCTGGTCGACCTGCGTGCGCAGGGCGCGGTTTTCCAGCACCAGGCGGCGCTGCTCGACGGCACGGCGCACGGTGGCGGCCAGGCGGGCCGGCGAGAAGGGCTTTTCGATGAAGTCGTGCGCGCCGTCGCGCATGGCCTGCACGGCCATCTGCACATCACCGTGGCCGGTGATCAGGATCACCGGCAGTTGGGCATCCAGCCGGCGCAGCTGGCGCATGAGCTGCAGCCCGTCGATGTCACCCAGCCGCACGTCGGTGACCACCGACAAGGCCTCGTCGCCCGTGTCCAGCGCCTGCAGCAGCGCGCGCGCGTTGTCGAAGCTGCGCACCGTGAGCCCGGCCAGGCGCAGGCCCTGCTGCAGGCTGTCGAGCACGGCCTCGTCATCGTCCACCAGAAACACGTCAGCCGGCATCGTTTGCCCCTGTCTGGGCCAGCGGCAGCCGCACCACGAACTCGGCACCGCCACCTGCGGCGTTGCCGGCCTGCAGGCTGCCGCCCAGGCCCTGCACGATCATGCGTGACACCGCCAGCCCCAGGCCCAGCCCCTGGCCGCCGGGCCGGGTGGTGAAAAAGGGCTCGAACAGGCGTGGCAGCACCTCGGGGCCCAGGCCGGCGCCGTGGTCACGCACGGCGATCAGCACCTGGGTGCCCTCGGCGCGGGCGCTGACCTCGGGCGGCTGCCCGTCGGGGCTGGCCTGCAAGGCGTTGCGCAGCAGGTTCAGCAGCACCTGCTCCAGCCGCACCGGCTGGGCATGCACCGCCAGGCCGGGCGGCTGGATGTGCAGCAGCACACGCGGCACGCCGCCGTGCGGGGTGCGCAGCAGTTGCAGCGTGCTGTCCACCGCCGGCTGCACGGGCACCGGGCCCACCGGCTCGGGCTGCTTGCGGGCATGGGCACGCAAGTGCGAGACGATCTGGCCCATGCGCTCGGACAGGCTGCCGATGCGCACCAGGTTGTTGCGCACGCCAGCGTGTTCGCCGCTGTCCATCATCGTCAACGCGTTTTCGGCGTAGCCGCACATCGCCGTCAGCGGCTGGTTCAGCTCGTGCGAGATGCCGGCGGCCATTTGCCCCAGCACCGCCAGCTTGCCGGCCTGCACGGCGGCGTCGGTGGTTTGCCGCAGCAGGCTTTCGGTGCGCGCCTGTTCGGCCAGTTGCTGCTGCAGGTGCTGGGTGCTGTGGGCGATGCGGGCGCGGATCTGGTCTTCCATGGCCAGCAGTTCACGCCGGCGGCGGCGGCGCAGCCGCAGCACCTGCCAGCCCAGCACGCCGCCCACGCCGGCCAGCAGGCTGGCCGTGCCGGCCAGGGCCGCCGTGCGGCGCGCCTGCGGGGTGTCGACAAAGGCCAGCAACTGCCAGCCCATGGCCGCGGGTGTGCCCACCGGCTGGCGCACCACCTGGCGCAGGCCGGCCAGCGCCGGCTCGGGAACGCCGCGCGGCAGCGTGTCGAGCTGGCGCAGGTCCAGCCCCAGCACCAGGGGCTGCAACACCTGGCCGGTGTACTGCTGGGTGCGATCGATGGCGCCGCGGGCCTCGGCCGGCAGCGCCGCCAGCGTGCGATAGCGCCAGCGGGGCTCGGACGACAGCAGCGCCACACCCGCGCTGTCGGTGAGCAGCGTGATGCCGCCGCCGGGCTTGAGCGTGGCCTCGAAGCTGTCCAGCGACACCTTCACCGCCACCACCCCGGCCACGGCGGCCGAAGCGCTGCCGGCGGCCACCGGGGCGGCCAGGAAGTAGCCGGGCCGGCCGGTGGTGGCGCCCACCGCATAAAAGCGGCCCAGCTGCCCGGCCAGCGCCTGCTGCACATAGGGGCGGTAGGCGTAGTTCTGGCCCACGAAGCTGTCGGCGCCGGCATGGTTGCTGGCCGCCAGCGTGCGGCCCTGGCGGTCGATCAGGAACAAGGCTTCGGCCCCGGTGCGCTGCTGGCTGCTGGCCAGGTACTGGTTGGCCTCGGCCAGGCGCGCCGGGTCTTGCGGCGCGGCCAGCGCGGCGGCCAACCGGGCGTCCAGCGCCAGCACCTCGGGCAGGGCCTCGTGGCGCAGCAGCTCGGCGCCCAGCGCGGCCGCATGCAGCTGCAGGCGCGTGGCAGCGGCCTGGCGCTCGTCGGCCACCTGCAGCGCCCACACCCAGGCCGCCAGCGCGGCGGCCACGGCGCAGGCCAGCAGCAGCGCAGCGGCCATGCGCCAGCGGCCCCGCGTGTGCGGGGTGCGTGTGCCCTGGTGGGGCCATGGCAGCGTTGGGGCAGGGGGCGTGGCGTTCACGGTGGGCCGGTGCCGCACTCTAGTGCGGGCGCTTTGCCGGTGGCGGATTCTGGCCGGCCGCACAGGCGGCGGCGCCGGTTCCGGTTGGCCGCACAAAACCCCCGGGCGTTGTCCTGGGCAGAGCCGGCCGCACCGCCTGGCATGGCGGTTGCAGTAAGTGCATGGCCCGCAACACGCAGCACAAGTCCACCGAGACGAACATGTTCAAACCCGTCATGGCCCACGCGCTGGCCGCGCTGGAAGTGGCGCACGCCGGCCCGGCGCCGGCCCTTGCTGCGCGTGGCCGGCCCAGCCGCAGGCGGTAGGCGCGCAGCACCCTTGAAGACCCTTGAGGAGATCCGATATGAGCCGCTCGAAGATGGCAGGCCTGGCGCTGGCGCTGGCACTGCTGACCGTGTTGTGCCTGCTGCCGCCCGCTGCCGGCCTGCCCGTGGTGGGCCAGCGCGCGCTGGCCATCCTGGTGTTTGCGGTGGTGCTGTGGATGAGCGAGGCGGTGGACTACACCGTTTCGGCCGCGCTCATCGTCACCGCCATCGTGCTGCTGCTGGGCTTCGCGCCGGACCCGGCCGCGCCCGAAAAGCTGCTGGGCATTGCCAAGGCGCGTGACTGGGCCATCGGCGGCTTTTCCAACAACGCGGTGGTGCTTGTGGGCGCGGCACTGGTGCTGGCCGCGGCCGTGTCGGCCACCGGGCTGGACCGACGCATTGCGCTGGCCACGCTGTCGCGTGTGGGCTCCAGCACCCGCGCCATCCTGGCCGGCACCTTGCTGGTGGGGGTGGCGCTGGCCTTCGTGGTGCCCTCGGCCACGGCGCGTGTCTCGGCGGTGGTGCCCATCGTGCTGGGCATCATCGCGGCCTTTGGCATCCCGCGTGAATCGCGCCTGGCGGCGCTGCTGATGATCGCCTCGGCCCAGGTGTGCTCGGTGATGAACATCGGCCTGCTCACCGCCGCGGCGCAGAACGCCACGGCGCTGGGCTTTCTGAACAAGCTGGCCGGTGGCGCCACCATCACCTGGGCCGAGTGGTTCATCGCCGCCCTGCCGTTCTGGGTGGTGATGGTGCCGGTGCTGTACGTGCTGCTGCCGCGCTTTCACGCCCCTGAGGTGCAGCGCATTGAAGGCGGGCGCGAAATGGTGCAGGCCGAACTGGCCCGCCTGGGCCCGATGCGCGGCGCTGAAAAGCGCACCCTGGTCGTGGCGCTGGTGCTGCTGGCGCTGTGGTCTACCGAAGGCCGGCTGCACAGCGTGGACACCACTTCGTCCACGCTGATGGCGGTGACGGTGCTGCTGCTGCCCGGCCTGGGTGTGATGAGCTGGAAGCAGGCGCAGGACAACGTGCCCTGGGGCACGCTGATCCTGTTTGCCGTGGGCATTGCGCTGGGCACGGCGCTGGTGGCTTCGGGCGGCGCCAAGTGGCTGGCCGCGCTCATCGTCGAGGGCTTTGGTCTGCGCACGGCCTCGCCCCTGGTCATCGTGGCCGTGATGTCGGCCTTCCTGATCGTGGTGCACCTGGGTTTTGCATCGGCCACCGCCTTGTCGGCGGCCTTCATACCCATCGTCATCGGCGTGCTGCAGGAAGTGGCCAAGGCCGGCGTGGGCGTGAACATCGTGGGGCTGACGATGATCCTGCAGTTTGCGGTGTCCTTCGGCTTCATGCTGGTGGTGAACGCGCCGCAAAGCATGGTGGCCTTTGGCACACGCACGTTCAGCGGGCGCGACTTCACACGCTCGGGCATCGTCATCACGCTGGTGGGCTACGCGCTGCTGCTGCTGCTGGCGGCCACCTGGTGGGATTGGCTGGGGCTGCTGCGTAAGTAGGGGTGCAACACGCGTGTGGGGCCGCCGTCAGTCAATGCGCCCCGCACGCTTGAGCCTTGACTTGATGCGGCTCAGAGCGACCGGGGTCACCCGCACGTAGCTGGCGATGTCGTGTTGCCGCACCATCCGTGCCAGCTGCGGGTGGCTGCGCAGGAAGCCGAGGTAGCGGTCTTCAGGCGTCAACGTCAGAAGCTCTCTTTCGCGTTGTTCCTTGCGCTGGCCATACAGCTTGAAGGCTTGCGTCATGGCACGCTGAAAGGTGGCGTCTTGATCCGCCACCCGCTGCAGCGCAAGAAAGTCGATTTCCTCGACGAGGGTCGGCGCAACGGCATAGGCGCAGTAGCTGGTTGCGCCGCCGGCTTGCAGCGCGGTCAAGCTGGCAAAACAGTCGCCGGGCTCGGCAAACCCCTTGATCCAGGCGTCACCACTGGAAGTCTCATAAACCATCTTGATCACGCCGGCCAACACCACAAAGACCTGGGGCCGTGCCTGCCCGGCAGAAAACAGCGCCTGGCCGGCGTTCAGCTGGCGTCTGCAAACCGCAGGTGCCAGTGCGGCCCAGCCCGTCAGCTCACTGCCGGCCAGCTGTGAAAACACGTCCTGCGCGCTGGTGTGCTCGGTGGTCATTGCGTTAACCTGGGTTATCGGGGCATCTTGGGATGCTCGGGCACACTTGACGGCAGTCCCTTTCGTGATCCTGAGGTCTGCCCGATGCGCCCCTGGCAAATGCTCCTGCTGCCCCCGGTAGCCTGGCTTGGATGTGTCGGGCTCATGCTGATGCTGCACGGGATGGTGCCGGTTGCAAGCCTGCTGCCATGGCCCGCCAAGGGCCTTGGCCTGTTGCCGCTGGTGGCAGGCCTGGCTTTGGCTAGTTGGCATGCAAGGCTGTTTCGCCGCATCCGCACCAACATCAACACCTTTGGCGAGCCCGGCCAGTTGACGACGGCAGGGCTTTACGCCAAGACCCGCAACCCCATGTACCTGGGCATGGCGCTGGGGCTTGTGGGCGCGGCAGTGCTGCTGGGATCGCTTTCGGTATGGGTGGGGCCGATGGTATTTCTGGCCTTGGCGAACCTCTGGTACATCCCGCTGGAAGAGCGGGCGATGGCAGGCAAGTTCGGGGCGGCCTACGCCGCCTATCGCCAAAGCGTTCCACGTTGGTTGTAGGCCTCGTTGGTTTCCTGTGAGGCGGTGGCAGCCAGGCCACGACGGCGCCGAACAGGTCGTTGCGGCTGTCCAGCGTGGCCGTCACGACGAAGGCCCGCTTGGCCTGGCCCCACAGCATCGAAGGCAAGTTGCGCAGCGCAGCCGCGATCACGCCCACCAGACCCAGCGCCACTGCACCGGCCACCGTCTGGTTGGCCGGCTGCGCCTGCAGCGCGGCGATGAAGTCGGACCACACGCCTGAGTTTCAGTCCAGCGTGACTTCGGTGCTGACGTTGCCGGCGCGGTCAGCGCGGGCGGTCAGCGAAATGGGCGTGCCGCGCCGGCCGTGCACCACCCATTCGACGACAGCCCGGTCACCGGTCACGTCGCGGCTGGGCAAGAAGGCCTGCAGCGATGTCTTGGGCGCGTGGCCTTCCAGGTGGCCGGTTTCGACCCGTTCCTGGCCGGCCACCAGGCGCGTGCCTTCGGGCAGGTGGATCTGGAAGATCGTGCCGCGCACCGTCTTGCGTTCCAGCGCGCGCTTGCACACATAGGCCGGCAGGTAGCCGCTGTTGGCCACCGCAAAGCGCACGCGCCAAGTGTCGTTGCCCAGGGCGCGCACCTCGGCACGCAGCACCTCCAGGCAGGGCAGCGAAAGCCCGATCTGCATCAGCCAGGCCGGAAAGCGCGCCGCTTCGCGTTCGCGCAGCTGCGGCGGCGGGTTGCGCCAGAAGTTCAGTTTGTCCCAGCCGCCCAGTTCGACCAGGCCCAATTGCGGGTGGTGAAACGGGTACCAGTCCACATGCGCCTGGCCGGCGCACTGCTCGTCGCTCCACTTGAGCAGCTTGAGGTCGTCTTCCGGTGGATGGTCGCGGTACCACTCGACCCACTGGTAATCGGTGATGCCGGCTTCCTTGTTCGGGGCCCAGATCTCCACCGTCCAGAACAGCGCGCCCAGGTGCTCGTAGACCCAGTCCTGGGTGCCGGTGATGATCTCCTTGGGGTGGTACTTGAACTCGTGGAAGATGCTGATCGCCGGGTAGCCGGTGAGCTTGGCGCCGAGGTCGGAGAAGCGCTTGTAGACCCACAGGTCCTCGGGCGTCATGTCGTCGTCGCTCTGCGTGCCCATGGGCCGCAGGATCACGCCGCTGTGGGTATGGAAGCTCACCGCCGCGCCGATGTTGGGGTGGGCGGTGATGAACTGCACCATCGCGCGCACCTCGGGCTCGCTGGTGGGGTAGGGGCCGGCGCCCTTCTGCTCGAACTCCTGGCGCCAGTAGGCCGGGAAGTTGCGATTCAGGTCCAAGCCTTCACGGTCGGGGTTGGTGCTGATCTTGATGCCGTCGAAGTTCTTCAGCGTGCCTTCGGGCATCAGGCGGTAATAGTCACCACCGAACTCGCCGGGCTCGCGCGGTGTCATCAGGCGCGGGTCGGCGGGGTGCTTCTTGTACGGGCCATGCGGGTCGGGGATGCGCATGCTCAGCATGCGGCCGTCACCGTCCACGTCCTCCACCGTCAGCCCGTCGATCGGTTCTTCGTCATGGGGGTAGGGCCGCGTCGAGCTGCGGATGTAGCGCGGTCGGTCGGCCAGCGCCAGCTCGGCACCATCGGGGTTCAGGCGCGGCACCACGTAGACCACGCGCGTGTCCAGCAACTGGCGCGCCTTTGCGTCGCCCGCTTCGTAGGCGTGCAGCAGCTGGTGCAGCCAGTACAGGCAAGCCGTGCTGGCCGTCAGCTCGGCGGCGTGGATATTGCCATCGACCCACAGCGCCGGCTTGTCGATGTCATCCCCGCTGCGCCGGTTGCCCAGCGTCAGCAGCCAGATCTCGCGCCCTTCGTAGCTCTTGCCGATGGACAACAGGCCAACCAGCTGCGGCGCCGCGGCGGCGTAGTCCTGCAGCAGGCGGGTCAGTTCGGTGTAGCGGTAGAACTGGTCGAAGCGCGGTACGGGCAGGGCGGGCATGGGGTGGTTGGGCTGGGGCGGAGCCCTTATTCTGCGCGGCCGTACTGGCCCTTGGACAAAGCCTGGAAGCGCCGCGCCTGCGGCGGCGTTTCGCGGCGGCCAGGCAACGGGTTGCCGGCACATCCATGCAGCACCCGCATGCGGGCGAAGGCAACCTGGCGCGTTGAACAGCAGTCAGACCGGTTGGGCCTGGCCGTCCACGAAGACCCGCAGTTCGCCCGGCAGCATCGCCTGCCAGAGCTCGCCGGTGGTGATGGGTTGCGTCGCAACGACGGCCACACGGTCGGTGGGCGCGGTGTGCTGGCCGAAGTCCACGCTCAGATCTTCGTCGGCCAGATGCGCGGCGCCGAAGGGGTGCTGGCGCACCAGCCAGTGCAGCTGGGTCGAGGCATGTGCCCACAGCGCCTGCCCGTTGCTCAGCAGCATGTTGAACGTGCCACGGGCCGACAGCTGCGGCAGCAGTTCGCTCAGTGTCAGGCCCAGCTCCGGCAGCGTCGGGACGCCGGCATGCGCCTTGGCCAGTTCCTGCATCAGCCAGCAGAAGGCGCGTTCGCTGTCGGTGTCGCCCACCGGGCGGAAGGCGCCGTGCAGACGTGGCGCAAAGTCCTTCAGGTCGCCGTTGTGCGCGAACATCCAGTAGCGGCCCCACAGCTCGCGCACGAATGGGTGCGTGTTTTCCAGCGCCACGCGACCCTGGGTGGCCTTGCGGATGTGGGCGATGACGTTCTGGCTCTTGATCGGGTAGCGCTTGACGAGCTCGGCCACCGGGCTTGCGCGCGCCCCATGGTGGTCGATGAAGTGGCGCAGGCCGCAGCCTTCGAAGAAGCCGATGCCGAAGCCGTCCTTGTGCTCCTGCGCGCGGTGGGCCAGGCCGGCAAAGCTGAACATCACGTCGGTCGGCGTGTTGGCGTTCATGCCCAGCAGCTGGCACATCGCGGCGCGCCTATTCGAAGAACAGCCGCGTCAGGCCACGCCAGCTGAATAAGTGGCCGGGGTTGCTGGTCTCTTCCAGCATGCCCGCCAGCCGCCGCCGGATCGAGGGGCTGCGCTGCGAGCGCCAGATCACCAGGTCGGTGATCCAGGGGTGCAGATTGACGTGGCTGGCCTTCTCATAAAGATCGAAACGCGGCTGCAGCGCCGCCAGCGCGGCGCTGTAGGCCTGGCGCACGGCGGCCACCTCGTCTGCCGAACGATGTGCCAGCAGCGCCTCGGCCGCCAGCAGGCCGGTTTCCATCGCCTTTCCGATGCCTTCGCCGCTGAAGGCGTAGGTGCTGCCGATGGCTTCGCCGGTGGCCAGCAGGCCGTTGCGGCTGAAGCGGCTGCCCTGCAGTGAACAGCGCAATGGCGCGCCCTTGAAGGTCCCCTGCGGCACGCCTTCGCGCATCAGCTCGGCGGCCGGCGCGTAGACCTCGCAGAAGGCATCAAAGAAGCGGCGCAGGTTCACATCCTGCATCCGGCCCTTGCCGCTGGCGCGCTGAATGTGACTGCCGGTCAGTCCTGCCCCGACATTGAAGACACCGCCCGGGCCGGGGAAGATCCAGCCATAGCCACCGCGCAGCCGCGGGTGCCAGACAACCTGCAGCTGGCGGATGCGCTCGGCCAGGCCCTCGTGGCGCACGTAGGCACGCAGCGCCACGCCGCTGGGCGTGTGGCGTTCGCACAGGCCGGCAGCGGTCAGCGCCTGCGGCACGGCCCCGGTGGCCAGCACCACCCAGCGGGCCTGGATGGACCGCACTTCGTCTGTTTCGTCCTTGAACCGGGCGCCGACGACGCGCTCGCCGTCCAGCAGCGGGGCTTCGAAGCGCAGCGGCGCCAGCACACGCGCTCCGGCGTTTCGTGCGTTGCGCACCAGGATATCGTCCAGCACACGGCGCGCCAGCACGGACACCGTGCCCGGCACGTCGACATGGCCGCCGCGCGGCCCGACGCAGCGTACGTGCGGCACGGCCAGCGCCTGCGCCGCCACTTCGTCGTACACGCCCAGCCGACGCAGGGCGGCATGGGCATCGGGAATCAGCCCGTCGCCACAGACCTTGTCGCGCGGGAAGCGGTGCTGGTCGGCCAGCAGCACCTCGATGCCACCGCGCGCCAAGGCCGTGGCGCAGGCGCTGCCGGCCGGTCCGGCGCCCACCACGAGCACCTCGCACGTCGAAGGGAAGTCTGGCGCTGGCATGGGGGGCGAATTGTAGGCAGCAGCGCCGCTGCGCGCCGGGGGAACCGTCGGCGCCGGACTTGACCGCGCTCAAGGGCCGCTGCAGTGCCAGGCGCATCATGGAAACAAACCCCCGCGGCAAGCTGAGTTCCGGGCCCCGGCTCGGGGACCAGGGTCGGCTGCGCGAAGTGGGCGTCTTTTTGCGGAGTTCGCCACCATGAGACACCTGACCGCTGGACAACACGCGCTGCTGCAGGCCGAACTGCAGCAGCGCCAGCAGTGGCTGCAAGGCCGCCTGGCCGAGCACCACGGTGGCCTGAGCCGAGCCGAGCATGCACGGGAGCTGCTGGAACAGG
>WBZP01004741.1_pt1 | contig 14065 bp, 16 predicted proteins | sample 5204301 | NCBI WGS metagenome assembly WBZP01 (sample SAMN12412401, study PRJNA552823) | activated sludge metagenome | isolation source: activated sludge from nitrification reactor of wastewater treatment plant... | place: USA: Pennsylvania | collected 2017 | reverse complement strand
GACCGGGTGCGGTTCGACGACATCGTCGGCGGCCACTGGACCGTGCTGCACACCGGCACCGACGCGGCCGCCGGGGCGTGGCGGTCGGCCGGCGTACCGGTGCTCCGGATCGCCGGGCCGGGCAGCGCCCCCGGGGCCGACCGGATCGTCGACCGGGACGGCACGCTGCTGCGGTGGCTCGAGGACAAGAAGACGTCGGTGATCGCGCTGCGCCCGGACGGATTCGTCTACGCCGGCGGCACACCGCAGCGGCCGCTGCCCCCACCGCCGGCCGGGTTCACCGCGCAGGCCAACCGAGTAAAGGACCATGCATGACCGTCACCGAACTGACCGAGCGCACCGTCACCGTTGCGGGCAGGGACATCTTCGTCGCCGAAAAGGGCGCCGGCCCAGCGGTTGTCATGCTGCACGGCGGTGGACCGGGTGCTTCGGGGGTGTCCAACTACTCCCGCAACCTCGACGCCCTGGCCCGCTCCTTCCGCGTCATCGTCCCGGACATGCCCGGCTACGGCCGCTCGGCCAAGCACGTCGACCACAGTGACCCGTTCGGCTACCTCGCCGACGCCATCCGGGGCCTGCTCGACGAGTTAGGCATCGGCACAGCACATCTCGTCGGCAACTCCTACGGCGGGGCGGCGGCCCTGCGGCTGGCGCTCGACACCCCCCGGCGCGCGGGCAGGCTCGTGCTGATGGGTCCCGGCGGCATCGGGACCACCCGCGGCCTGCCCACCGACGGGCTGAAGAGCCTGCTGTCGTATTACGGCGGCGAGGGTCCGACCCGGGAGAAGCTCGCCACCTTCATCCGTAACTATCTGGTGTACGACGGCGCCGCGGTGCCCGACGACCTGATCGACCTGCGCTACCAGGCGTCGATCGACCCGGAGGTCATCGCCAGCCCGCCGCTGCGGCGGCCCTCGGGCCTTCGCACCCTGTGGCGGATGGACCTCACCCGCGACAAGCGGCTGCGGCACCTGCCCAACCCGACCCTGGTGCTGTGGGGCCGCGACGACAAGGTCAATCGGCCGACGGGCGGGCCGCTATTGCTGAAGACGATGCCCAACGCCGAACTGGTGATGACCTCGCACACCGGCCACTGGATGCAGTGGGAACGGGCGGAGTTGTTCAACCAGCTGGTGGCCGACTTCCTCTCCCCCGACTCGAGATTGGCGACTTCATGACCGACGTGTTCGGCAGGGTCCACCTCGGCTACCTGGTGATCGAAACCGAGAAGTTCGACGACTGGCGCCGGTTCGGCCGCGACGCCATCGGCATGCACCTCGACGAGACGCTGCCCGAGACGGTGCGGTTCCGCCTCGACGACAACGAGTGCCGATTCCTGCTCCAGCGCGGACCGGCCGAGGACACCATCGCGTTGGGCTGGCAGGTCGACGACCACGGAGCCTTCGAGGTCATCGAGAAGCGCGTCCGGGGGCACGGGGTGCCGGTCACCGCGGGCACAGCCGAAGAGACCGCGCTGCGCGGTGTCGACCGGCTCATTCGCTTCCCCGGCCCGAACGGGCTGACCCAGGAGGTGTATGTCGAACCCCGCATCGGCGCGGCGCCCCTCCGGCTCGGCGCCGCGGGCGGCTTCGTGACCGGCGCGAGCGGGCTGGGGCACGTGGCCATCGCCACCAAGAAGCCGCATCAGATGCGCGGGTACTACAGCACGGTGTTCGACGCCCGGCTGTCGGACTACATCGACGAGACGATCAGCGGCCTGAAGTTCAAGATCCGGTTCCTGCGGGTCAACGAGCGTCATCACACCGTGGCGATCGCGTCGGTGAACCGGCTGCCGCTCAACCCGATTCGCACCCGGGTACAGCACTGCAACGTCCAGGTCGCCGAGCTGAACGACATGACACTGGCCTATCAGCGGGTCAAGCAACTGGGCTTCGACATGGCGTTGTCGGTCGGCCAGCACACCAACGACAAGGAGCTGTCGTTCTACGCGGTGACGCCGTCCGGCTTCGAATGGGAGCTGGGCTGGAATCCGATTGTGGTCGACGAATCCACCTGGGAACCGACCACCCACCGGGGCATCAGCATCTGGGGCCACACGCCGGAGGGCCAGACCATCGTCGAGGCCTTCGAGCGGTTCAAGAACGGCGTCCAGTCGGTGCTGCACACTGAGGACAGCGTCCCGGCGCTCGCGGGGGCCGGCATCGCCGACAGCTGATCAGCCCGCCTGATCAACGCGCGCTAGGAAGGGCAGCAGCAGGTCGGCGAATCGCTGCGGGCACTCGACCTGGGGCATGTGCCCGACGCCGGAGAGCAGATGCAGCTGCGCGTGCGGGTACACCCGGCGCGCCTCGTGAATGTGGTGCGCGGGCAACACCCGGTCGCGAGTCCCCCACATGATCAGGGTGGGCCGCGGGTTCCGGGCCGCGGCCGTCGCGAGTTCCCGCCGCCACTCCGGCCGCACGCCGCGCCCGGTCGCCAGTTCGACGGCGGTCTCCAGCATCACCGCGCCGCTGTGCGGTTGCCTGCCGATGGCCAGGGCGTGATCGACGCGCTGTCGGGTGGCCAGCGAGCGGTCCGCGTAGATGGTGCGCTCCAGCAGGGCGGCGCTGGCCCGGGTGGTCTTGCGGGTGCTCAGCGGTCCGATCACCGGCATCGCGAGCATCCGCAGCAGCAGCGTCACCTCGCTGCCGAACCCCGCGCTGTTGATCAGCGCCAGGCTGGCGACCCGGTCGGGGTCCTGGGCCAACAGTTGCTGGCCGATGGCCCCGCCGAGCGAGTTGCCCACCACGTGCACCGGCCGGGATTCGCCGAGGGCGTCCAGGGTGCCGGCGACACCGCGGGCGAAGACCGGCAGGCTGATCGGTTCGCGTGGGCGTTCGGAGAATCCGAACCCCGGCACGTCGAGGGCGATCACCCGGTGGTCGGCGGCCAGCCGCTCGTACTGCGGAGCCCAGTCCTCCAGGCTGCGGCCGATGCCGTGGATCAGCAGCACCGGCGGGTTGTCCGGGTCGCCGTCGACCCGGACCCGGGTGCGCCTGCCGTCGACCTCGACGAAGGTTGCCCGGCTCACGCCCTGGCGAGATCCGACTCGGCGGCCACCGGCTTGACGGTGCCGAACCGCAGCGCGGCGTCCTCGACCGGGCCCTTGCGCAGCCGCGCGTGGTCGGCCTTGAAGTTCATCTCCACCGTCCACGGCCCGCTCGTGCCCTGCTGCGGGAACTCCTCGATCGCGCGAATGATGTAGCCGGCCGGGAAGTCCAGCATCGGGCGCTTCTCGATCATCGGGTTGTCGACGACCGGCACCACGGTGCTGTAGCCGTGCCGGTCCATGTAGGCCAGCAGGCGACACAGGTGCTCGCAGACCAGGTCCACCTTCAGCGTCCACGACGAGTTGGTGTAGCCGAACGCGAACGCCATGTTCGGGATGTCGGAGAGCATGAAGCTCTTGTAGACCAGGCTGTCGTGCGGGTTCTTGACCTGCCCGTCGACCGAAACCTGGATGCCGCCGAACGGCAGCAGCTTGAGACCCGTTGCGGTGACGATGATGTCGGCGGGCAGTTCGCGGCCGGACTTCAGCAGGATGCCGGTCTTGGTGAAGCGCTCGATCTGATCGGTCACCACCTCGGCCTTGCCCTGCGAGATGACCTTGAAGAGATCGGAGTCCGGCACCGCGCACATCCGCTGATCCCACGGGTTGTACTTGGGATTGAAGTGGGTGTCGACGTCGTAGCCCACGGGCAGCGCCTTGACGTTCAGCGCGCGGATGATGCGGCGCACCTGCTTGGGGTAGCGCTGGCTGGCGCCGTAGATCAGGCGCTGCCGGCCCTTGTTGATGCTCCGGGTGACGCGGTAGGCCACCGTGTCGGGCAGCACCTTGCGCAGGCCGTTGGCGATCGGGTCCTGCTTGGGCAGCGGCATCACGTAGGACGGCGAGCGCTGCAGCATGGTGATGTGCGCGGTGTCGTCGGCCATCGCCGGGATCAGCGTGACCGCCGTCGCGCCCGAGCCGATCACGACGACCTGCTTGCCCTGGTAGTCCAGGTCCTCCGGCCAGAACTGCGGGTGCACGATCTCACCCGCGAAGTCCTCCTGGCCCTCGAAGTGCGGGGCGTGCCCCTGCGCGTAGTCGTAGTAGCCGGTCGCGCCGAACAGGAAGTCACAGGTCACGTCGAACTGCTTGCCGTCATGCTCCACGGTGGCGGTCCACTGCGCGGTCCGGGAGTCGAAGTCGGCGCGGATCACCTTGTGCTCCAGGTACATCCGGCGGGCGAGGCTGTCCTCATCGATGACCTCGTACAGGTAGTCCATGATCTCGTGCGCGTCGGCGATGGCGTTGTCCGACGTCCACGGCTTGAACTCGTAGCCGAAGGTGTGCAGGTCGGAGTCCGACCGGATGCCCGGGTACTTGAACAGGTCCCAGGTGCCGCCGATGGTGTCGCGGCCGTCGACGATCGCGAACGTCTTGCCCGGCAGGTTGTTCACCAGGTAGTGGCCCATACCGATGCCGGAGATGCCGGCGCCGACGATCAGCACATCGACGTGGCCGCTCAGCGGCTGTTTGGGGCGGGCCTGGTTCAGCGAGGTGACGGTCATCGGAAACTCTCCGGTCGAGGGCTAGAAACTGTAACGCGAATAGTGTTATAGTTTTGCGGACCGCTGTCAAGGGGTCGCAGAAAATTCGGAAACGAGGACGCAGATGACCACAGTCGCCATTCCGCGGCGGGCACCCGTGCAGGCCCGCAGCCGGCAGACGGTGGAACGCATCCTCGACGCCGCCGTGACGATCGCCGACGAAGACGGCGTCGACGCCGTCACCACCCGCACCATCGCCGATCGCGCCGGCGTGTCCTACCCCTCGCTATACCGGTTCTTCGCCGACCGCGACGCCATCCTCGACGAACTGATGGAACGGCACTGTGCCGAGATCGACGCGTTGTGCGTGGCGGCCGAGCAGACCTGGGAGATCACCTCCTTCGCCGAGCTGTTCAACAACGAGATCGATCTGCACGTCGCCTACTACCGCGCGCACCCTAGTTCGGCGAGCCTGTGGATGGGTGGGCGCACCTCCCCCACCGTCACCAAGCACGTGCACCTGCGGATGCAGACGTTGGCCAACCGGCTGCACGACATCCTGGTCGATCGCGGACTGATCCCCGCCGACACCGACCGGCGCAACATGCTGGTGGCCGTCGAGATGGCCGACCGTGTGCTGGAGCTGTCCTACCGCGACAACAGCGACTTCGACGAGGACATCCTCGACATCGGGCGCACGGCGCTGGTCGCGTTCGGCGAGGCGCTCGCCGGCGCCGGCCGTTGAGGCCGCACTCAGATCGAGAAATCGCGTCAGATCTCGATCTGCGCGCAATCTCAAACTCAGCCGCTGTTGTCGGCGAGGAACTCTCGGATGTACTTGAGCCCGCCGCGCCGCCAGGCCTCGAAGGCCCAGATCGCCCAGATGACGGGCAGCGGTCCGAAGGCGGCCCACCACCGCGCCGAGTCGGGTAGCAACTGGTCGATGAACTGGGCCCGTGGCGTGTCGTCGACGACGGCCGGCAGCCAGCCGTTGAGCAGGATCGACAGCACCCGCGTCGTCTCGAACGGACCGACGACGGTGGCCAGCGACCAGCCCAGCGACGCGATGATCAGCGCCCACGGCCAGGCCAGCAGCATCGACTGATCGTCGACGATGTCGGCCGCACACCGGATCGACTCGGCGACGAACGCGATGGACAACGCACCCACCAGGCAGGCGACCTGCGCGGCGAGCAGGTCATCGAGCACGGTCGCGCCGGACTCGTCGCCGTGCCGGTTCGGCAGCCCGATGGCCAGCGACAGCAACCCGGCCACGATCGCCAGCAGCGCGATCCGGCCGGTGATGTCCTCGACGCGGCCGAAGGAGTCGACCACGGTGTTCAGCACCAGCCGCGACGCGGCCTTCGGCCGGGTCCGATAGAGCACCATCACCACCAGGCCGGACAGCACGATCGCGGTCAGCCAGGCCACCACCGCGGTGCAGATCGCGGCCAGCGCCAGCGACCCGGCCAGCGGTACCAGCAGCGAGTCCGTGCGGGCGCTGCTACGCACCACGATCAGTGGCACCACCCCGATGGCCAGCACCCCGAGCAGTCCGAGCAGCAACGGCATGGTGAAGCTGGTGACATCACCGGCGTCGATGTCGGGATCGCGGTTGCGGATCGCCGCGAACTCGGCGGCCAGCACCGTGCGCACGTGCTGCAGCGACGGACGCGCCATCGGTCAGCCCGGCAGGTCGGGTGTCGCGTCCACCAGGCGCTCGAACGCGCCGGCGAAGCCGTCCACGATGGACTCATGGTCGGGCACCAGCGTTGTGTCACAGGCGATTCCGACGATCACGGTGCCGTTGTACGACGAGATCGTGAAGCTCATCGGCTGATCCCCGGATACCGGCGCCCAGCCGACGATGCCCTCCACCCTGCTACCCGCGAGGTACACCGGGATGGGCGGACCGGGCACGTTGGTCAGCGTGCCGAGGGTGCGGTTGGTGAACAGGTCCACCGACGCCTCGTAGAGCCCGCGGCTCAGCCCGGCGATCGCGCCCTGCAGTGTGAAGGCGACGGCGGCCTCGTGGCCCTGCTTGATGCGGTTCATCCGCCGCTTGGCCGCGGCCAGCACGCGGCGGGCATCCGGTTCGTCGGTGGGCAGCTCCAGCTGCACCAGCGCGAACTCGTTGCCCAGGGTTTCCGGCAGCGTGAGGTCCAGCGGTTTGAGGTTCACCGGAACCATGAACGTCACCGACGCGCACCGCGCCTCGTGCACGGTCAGGTAGTCGTGCAGGGCGCCGGCGACGCTGGCGACCAGCACGTCGTTGACGGTGCAGCCGTTGGCCTTGGCGACGGCTTTCACCTTGCCCAGCGAGACGGGCTCCGACCACGCCACGCCCTTGGTGTCGCCCGCGGTACCGGTCCAGATGGTGGCGTCGTTGCGAGTGCCGAGCAGCAGCTTGCGGACGGTGTCGACGTCACCCGGCGCCGCCGAGAAGACGTCGACCAGCGCGCCCCCGCCGGGCAGGGCACCGCGGAGCGAGGCCGCGACGTCCGCGCCGGTGGCCCACGCGCCGGCGATCACGGTGTGCCCGGCGCCCACCGGGTTGCGCAACGCCAGCTGGCCGATCTCACCGGCGCGCTGCAGCATTCGGGGCACGCCGGCGACGGCGGCCCGCGCGGTGTCGGCGACCTCGGCCGCCCCGGCCCGCACCCGCCGGGCCAGCGGCTGGCCGGGCGCGTGCGGTTGCGCGGCGTGCTGCGTGACTCCCGGCCCGAGGATCGGGCCGCCCTGCGGGGACGCGTCGAACAGGCTCATCGCCAGCTGGACCATCCGCATGCCGTCGGCGATGGCGTGGTGGGTGCGCAGGATCATCGCGCTGCCCTTGCGGTAGCGCCGCACCCAGATCGCCTGCCACAGCGGCAGATCGCGGTCGAGCATCTCAGTGCGGTGGGCCGCGACCACGGCCTGCAGCGAGCGCGGGTCGCTGGGCTTCTTCAGGTTGACGATCCGAACGTGGTCGTCGAAGTCGAAGTCCGCGAACGGCTCCCAGCACCAGGCCCCGTCGTCGTCCTTGACCGCCCGGCTGCGAAAGACCGGGTAGCGCTCGATCAGCCGCTCGGTGACGACGGCGCGCACCTTGTCGAAGTCCAGTGGCTCGGCGGTCCACACCACCGAGTCGACGACCATCAGGTTGTTGGGACGGTCCATCTCCAGCCACAGCGCATCCTGCACACCAAGCCTGGTCAACTCCGTCATCACGCACCTCCTTGTTCCACGGTTCCCATCGCGGCGGCGGTGGCCTGCGCGATGAGCTTCACGGCGTCGTTGCGGCTCATCGCGCCCATCACCTGGGCCAGGGCGCGCATCTGGTCGCCGACCAGGTGCGTCGGGCCGTTGGTCAGATTCGCGAACGCCTCGGCGACGACCTCACGGGCCGGCACCGCATCCTTGGCGGGGTGGTCTTCGGACGGGATCTGGCCCCGGCTGTGCTCGAGTTTGCGCAGCGCCGGGGTGTCGGTCTTGCCCAGGATCAGGCCCAGCACGTCGACGCCGCGGTCGTGCAGTTCGGTCCACAGCGCTTCGGCGAAGACCATGTCGAACGCCTTCGTCGCTCCGTAGGCCACCATGTTGGGCCCGCCCGCGAATCCGGCGCCCGAGCCGAAGATCACGATTCCGCCCCGGCCGCGCCGCGCCATCGGACCGGCGAAGTGGTGACACAACTGCACCGGCACCACGCAGTTGCGCTGGATCATCGACTCCGCGGCACCGACCGGGCCGGCGAGGAACGGCCTGAAGTCCGGATCGGCGCCGGCACAGTAGACCAGGAAGCCGACGTCGATGTCGTCGGTCGCGTCGATGACCCGCGCCGCGGCCCCCGGCTCCGCGAGATCGACTGCGAGCGTTCGGGTTTGCACGCCGGTTGGCCGGGCGATCTCGGCGGCGACCTCGTCGAGCACCTGTTGCCGCCGGGCCAGCAGGACCACGTTGAGGCCGCGGTCGGCCAGCTCACCGGCGAACTCGGCGCCGACACCGTCGGATGCCCCCGCCACCAGCGCCCACGGCCCGTACCGCTCCACGAATGTCGTCACGTCCTCACTCTCCGCCCACTGTCGTCACGCGGACCGGGGTGAACCGCCGGCGGGCGATCCGCCAGCCCTGCGGTGTCTTCACGATCTCGTCGTCGTAGAAGCCGACCGCGTTCACCCCGCTGCGGTTGTCGGCGGCCATGATCAGCCCGTCGACGTAGCTGCGCGCCGCGGCCCGGTCGCCGTCCAACTCGACGGTCCGGTTGGTGATCCGGTGCATGGTGTGGCCGGCGGCGGCATGCGCGAGTTGCATGAACTCGGTGACAGCGTCCACGCCGTGCCACTGACCGATCTCGCCGTAGTCCAGTTCGCAGTCGGCGGTGAACACGGTGCGGAACAGCGGCCAGTCGCGCCGGTCGATGCCGGTGGCGTAGCGGATCAGCAGTTCGCCGATGTCCCCTCGGTCGTCGCGCTCACTCATGATGACGGTCTACCAGCGGTGCCCGGTGGGCCAGCAGCCAGGCCTCGCCATCGCCCTCCCCGGCGGCGATGACGGTCAGGTCGGCGAACGCCGCCCTCAGCTCGCCCGGCTCGGCGCGGAACGGCCCGGGGGCAGCGCCCACCGCGCTGAGCACGCTGATGGCCAGCAGCCCGCCCGGTACCAGGCGGTCGGTGATGGCCCGGTCCAGCCGACGGTCCCGGAAGCGGTGACACACGATCACATCGGCCGGCGGCCCCGGCGGCAGGCCGTCGTCGAGGTCGACGACCTCGAAATGGCAGCGATCCTCGACACCGGCCCGCGCGGCCAGGTCGCGGGCCTGCTCGAGTGCCACCGGGGACACGTCCAGGCCGCGGACGCTCAGGCCGCGCCGGGCCAGCCACACCGCGGTGGCGCCCTGCCCGCAGGCCAGGTCGAGCGCGTTGCCCCCGGCCGGGAACGCCGCGGCGTGCGGGGCGAAGACCGCCGGCGGGCCGATCGCCTCCGGCGCGGGCGCACCCCGGCTCGCATACCGCTCGTCCCAGCGGAGACGGTCCCGGTCGCTCACCCGGTCACCCTACTTGCGCCAAAACGGCTCCCCAGCGGATCGAGGTCCCCGATGATCACCCGCGTGACGCATCGATACCTGCACCGACTCGGGGCCGTGCTGGCCGCCGTGGGTTTCCTGCTGGCCCTCGCCGCCCCGGCGGCCAATGCCTGCAGCCGGGTGAACTGGCTCGGCCCGGACGGCATGGTCATCACCGGGCGCTCCATGGACTGGCCCTACTCCTTCAACTCCCACCTCTACGCGATCCCCCGCGGCCTGACCCAGGACGGAGCGGGCGGGGTGAACTCGCTGACGTGGACCTCCAAGTACGGCGCCATCCAGGTCGCCGGCAGCATCGATCCCGGCGGCCAGATCGACGCCGTGTTCGACGGGATGAACGAGACCGGACTGGTGGCCAATCTGCTCTATCTCAGCGAGTCGGAGTTCCCGCCGCCGCCGACGGACAACCGGCCGCGGCTGTCGATCGGCGGGTGGGTGCAGTACGTGCTGACCATGTTCTCGACGGTTAACGAGGTGGTCGACGCCTTCAGCAATCCGGCGATCTACATCGTGCCGGCCAAGTTCGGTCCCGACAAAAGCCGCATACCGACAGTCCACCTCTCGATCAACGACGCCAGTGGCGACTCGGCGATCTTCGAGTTCCTCGACGGCAAAGTGGTCGTTCACCACGGCCGCCAGTACCAGGTGATGACCAACAGCCCCACCTACGACCAGCAACTCGCGCTCAACGCGCAGTGGGAGAACCGGGACCGCACCAAAGACCTGCCCGGCTCCATCCAGTCGGCCGACAGGTTCGTCCGCGCGTCGTACTACCTGAGCAAGCTGCCGCCGACCACCGATGAACGGCAAGCGGTGGCAGGTGTTTTGAGCGTGATCCGTAACGTCTCGACGCCGTGGGGGGTGGGCGACGCGGAGCACCCGAACCTCGCACCGACCTACTGGCGCTCAGTGGCCGACTCGACGAACAAGATCTACTACTTCGAGTCGACGCTGAGCCCGAACATCGTCTGGGTGAACCTCAACTCGCTGGACCTGAGCCCCGGTTCCGGGATCCGTGCGGTGTCCGTCGAAGGGGATTACTCGGTGATCGGCAACGTCAACGCGGATCTGGCCCCGGCACCACCGATTGCGTTCCTCGCGCCGTAACTCAGCGGCGCTCGAAGTGCTGGTAGTCGATCGGGTCATGCCAGCCACCGCCCCAGGTCCAGCCGCGGTCGGTGAACACCCGCACCGCGGGATCGCCGGCGTGCAGGATGCCCGGATCGGTGCGGTTGCGGTCGAGGTAGGCCGCAGCCGTTTTGGGTTGCAGGTCACCGGATTTGGTGATGTACGGGTTGATCAGCGGGTTGAGGTCGATGGCGCGGCCGTAGGCGTGCAGTGACCAGCTGTTGCCCGATGGCATCGGCCGGCAGTTGAACGCCGAGGTGTTGTTGTCCTGCATCGAAAGTTCGTCGTCGGCCTTCGGGTAGTGGTCGACGGTCTGCATCTTCGCGATTGGGTAGCGCTGGCGCTGCAGGTCGCCGAAGATCGCGATCACGTCGGCCACCAGCGCCTCGTTGACCACCAGTGCGCCGCGGTGGATCTGATTGTCGAAGCCGACGTAGTCGAGTTCGACGCGGCGCAGCTGCTCGGGCGGGACCGGGCAGCCGGGACGCCAGGTCGTGCCGAGTTCGGCCGCGGTGACGGGCTGCACGACGGGGCCGTGCGGTGGAGCGCTGGCCGGCGGGGCCTGAATGGTCGTCCTTGAACTGGTTGCCGCGGGCGGTGCCGGCGCGGGCGCGCAGGCCGCAATCAGGACCGTCGCGGCGGCCAGTATCGGTACCGGTCGCAACGACATGACCGGAGCCTACGTGGGCACGCCGCCGGCCCGGGAGTTCCGGGCCGCACTAGTTGTGCCCGGCTACGAGCATCTATTCGGGTTCCCGCGCTGAGAGTCGCTCGGAGGCGGGCAAAGGGTCTGCCACTCCCGACCTACTGGCCGGGCCCATTGGGCCACTTGGCCATGCAGCCGAGGTCGATCGGGATGCTGGTGCCGGTCATGTGCCTGGAGGCGTCCGAGGCCAGGAAGAGCACCAGTTCGGCCACATCCTCGGGCTCCAGCCACGGTGACGGCAGCGCGTGGTAGGCCTCCGAGGCCGGCCGGAAGTCGTCCTTGCCCACCTCGCCCTCGAGGTCCGGCCGGAAAACCTGATAGATGCCCTGGGCGTTCATCAGGTGGGTGTTGCAGTTCGTCGGATGCACGATGTTGACCCGGACCCCGGTCGGCGCGAGATGCAGGGCCATCTCCTGGGTGTAGGTGACCAGGGTCTGCTTGGAGAAGCTGTAGCCGGCTCCCCCGGGCCCCATGATCATCCGCGGGTCCGCCGACGAGGTGGTGTTGGGAATCAGCGCGGCGGTCGAACCGGTGATGACGATGGACGCGCCGGGACCGGCCGGGATCAGGTGCGGGACGGCCACCGCGACGGTGTTCATCACCCCGATGAGGTCGACGTCGACGGCGTCCTGAAAGTCCATCGGCTCCGGCTCACCCATCGCCAGCGGCAGGATCCCGGCGTTGGCCATCACCGTGGTCAGCCGACCCAGCTCGGCTATCCCCTGGTTCAGCGCCGCGCGAAGTTCCTCCCGGTCGCGCACGTCGGCCTTGACCGCCACGCAGCGCCGGCCCGCCTGCTCGACCAGTGTCTTGGTGTCCATCAGGTCGTCCCAGCTCGCCATCGGGTACGGATTGGACTTGATGTCCTCGCAGATGTCGACGACGATGATGTCGGCGCCCTCACGGGCCTGCAGCACCGCGTGCGCCCGGCCCTGGCCGCGGCCCGCGCCGGTGATGAAGGAGACCTTGCCCTCCATGCGTCCTGCCATGTGTCCTCCTCTGCGGCCGCGCTGGTCCTATCCTCACCGGGGGGCCGGACTCTTGGAGGAGAATCGTCATGTCACAGAAAGTCATTCAGGTGGTCTTATCCAATCCGGTGCCCGGCAAGGATGACGAGTTCAACGACTGGTACGACAACGTCCACATTCCGGAACTACTCAGGGTGTCGGGCATGCTGTCGGCCACCCGCTACGCGCTGCAGGAGGCCGCGATCTATCACGTCGAGGGCGGCGCCATGCCCGAGCACAAGTACATGTGCGTCTACGAGATGGAGGGTGATGTCGACGAGATCATGGGCAAGATCCGCAAAAGCGTTGCGCAGGGCCAGATACACATGAGCGACAGCCTCGACCTCGCGAGTGCACGTGTCTCATTCTGGCGGCGCGGCAAGACAATTCATGCCTGAGGGGCTGGCCGCGGCCGCAACGCGCCCCACAGGCCGACACCGACGCCCACCACGGCGCCACCGAGCCCGATGATCCGCTGACCCCGGGTCAGTTCCGAGTGCACGCTGACACTCCCGAGGAGATCGGAGGCGTCGGCCCCGCCGGAGGCCAGGAACCAGCCACGGGTGTCCTTGCCGCGCAGCCCCGCCGACAACAGCAGCCCACCGATCAGGGCGTCCCGATAACCCATCGAGCGCAGCAGCAGCCGCGCCGAGGGGCCGGGATCGTTCGGTTCACCCCAGAGCCGGTTCGCCCGCATTGGATCCACCAGGAATGAAACTCCGGAGGCCAACCGGATTCCGCCGGCGACCAGCGCGGCGCGGTCGACGGCCACGGCTACAGCGTCGCGGTCAGCGGGCCGAGGATCTGGCAGGGCGGCGAGGCGGGCTGCAGCGCCCACGCCGCGCAGCCCCGGCCGGTCGCCACGTAGGTGACGCCGGGGTGGAAGGGCACCGACACGACCGCGGGGTCGGCGCCGCGCCCCTGAGCGCAGGTGATGACCGAGTTCGGTTCCAGGGGCTGGATGCACGCGACACCCGAGTACGGGCCGGCGGCCGCGCCGCAGCCCGCGATCACCGCGGTGGAGGTGACCATGGTGCCGTTGACCTCAGGCGGCGACAGCGTGTACGTGCACGGTGCCTCGGGCCCGGCCTGCGCCACACCCCCGCCGACCGCACACCCCAGCCCGACCAATGCCATCGACACCACGGGAACCAGCCGCCTCATGGCCGAATCGTAGAACACCGCGCGGTACCGGAACAGGGCTTCAGACTCAAGGCCGCCCGAGACGGTCGTCATCAACCCGGCTCTCGCGATAACCAATCTCGACATCCTCGACCAGTGGTACAACGACCCGGTGAACTACGGAATCCTGGCCGACTGCGCCAACACCGCCATCGGGGTGTGCTCGGCGAGCAGCCTGGACCGCTCGGTCGTCGTCGCGGCCTTCGGCCGGCCCGCTTGATGCCGCATGTTGTTTTGCTGGGAACTTCTCAGCGCCGCGCGACGGTTGCGGGAATCCGGCCGCGGACCTACCCGTTCAGCCCTACGCGGGTCCGGCGGCGGAGTTTGCCCGCTGCTCTTTCGGGGTACAAAAACCCTCCATTTGGGCAGCAGCCCCCTATGAATAGGGCCTATACCGTTTCAGCCATGTTGCGGGCGGACGCGGTACGACGTGGGTTCACGGCCGCT